>Ga0210240_100548_pt1 | contig 32357 bp, 16 predicted proteins | sample ChrtobMetP5a_4mM_FD_155463 | JGI IMG/M metagenome (GOLD analysis project Ga0210240, IMG submission 155463) | Chrysochromulina tobin associated microbial communities from unialgal haptophyte culture, Seattle, Washington, United States - P5a_4mM | ecosystem: Host-associated > Algae > Haptophytes >...
GGGGGGTCGGGGTCTCGGGGACCGCCTACGTGAAGGCCTTTGAGCTATGTCGAGCGCGCTCAAGAAGGCGACCCGTGGCCCCGCGCGGCCGGCGGCACGGCCGACCGGGGGCGCCGCACCGTGCCTCCGTCGGGCGGCGAGCCGGGAGACGGCCGGGCTAGGAGACCGGGCGGCCGCCGGGACGCGGGACTCGACCGGGACCGCCCCATTGTAAATTAAATTGTGTTCTTTGTTCGAGGTGACCACTTAACGACGTGCCAGATTATCGCACCCATCCCCGATAGTTCAGTAGATACCGTGGAGCTTGGATCGCTAGTGTGGACCGCTCAACCGGCCTCCTTAAGCGCGTTCCTCGCGCTCGCCGGGACGCCGCTTACGCCACACGCGGCAGAGCGTGCGCGCGCGCCTGACACCTCGCCGGCCCCGCCGCTCATACAACGCGGCTATATGTCAACATGCGGATGCGCTTGCTGTGTTGCTGCTCATGTTGATGCGGCAGCGGGCGTGTGGGTGTGCGGTCACTGCGGATCGTCTGGCACAACGCCCTTCGGTCACTGCAGATCGTCTGGTACGATGCCCTTGACGTGATCGTCGGTCACGTCATGGCCTGCGGCCCCGGCCGCGCCCGCCGCGCCGTGGAACATCTTCTTCTTCCACTCATTGATGTCGAAGTAGATGTACTGGCCCCTTTGGGTCTCGTCTGCGCCCTGGCGGCTCGCCTTGGTGAACCAGAGCTTGAGGTCCTTGTGGTAACGCCAGTCGCGGTTGTACAGTTCGGTGGCCGCGTACGCCTGGAGTGTATCGCGCGGCATGTTGTAGAAGATGTAGAAGAGCGTCTCGAGCTGGAACTTGGAGAAGTGCCCTGTCTTGAGCGCTGGCGGCTGCATGTAGTAGCACTGCGGGAGCGAGTACTCGGGGTCGCGCTGTGCCGGGCTGTCGGCCCATGGCGAGGCGAAGGTGGCGTAGAGGCACTCTGATGAGTTGAGGTTGAGGCCGAGGGTGGTGAGGTCGGTGCCGAGCGCGAGCGTGTTCAGGTCCTGGTCCGTCATGCGTATCACGGATAGCAACCCCATCAGTCCGTACCGATCCGTGCCGCCGCGCGCGCCCAGGTCGGACGACAACGACGGCAAGGAACGCTGCACCCCCCCACCGCCACCGAGCGCGCCCGGGGCGAAGCCGAAGCCGCCGCCCACGGGGCCGCCGAGCCCGCCGCCGCCATCGCTGCTCGCGGGCGCTGCGCCCGGCAGCGCCGGAAAGTCCTCGCTCTGGATGGCGAATTCAGAGGCAGAGGGCGGCGGTGCCACGCCGATTGCGGCCTGCATGCTCGGCACGCCACCGACCTGCTGCGCACGGAACTGCTGCATGCTCGCACTTGTGGTGGCGGACGAGCGCGGCCCGAGTGAAGGGAAGTCGCTGATGTCGAACGAGGGTGACGCGCGCACGCCGCCCATCGCAGCACCGCCGAGGTCACCTGCGCCCATCCCCGCGCCCATCCCCAGCCCCCCGAGGCCGGGCTGCAGCCCCGGCTGGTGGAGGCCCGAGAGCGTGGAGGACATGCCGAGCGGTTGGTGGGGCGGGAGCCCAAGGCTTTGCGCCTTGTTGATCATCGCCAGGATCTCGCCCGACGGGTTGTAGCTCGTCTGCGCCGGCTGCATCGCACCGAAGCTGTTGTTGCCGAGGCGCGAGCCACCGAGGCCACCCGTCTGCGGCGACGCGCCGCCGCTAAGGCTGAGGCCCGAGGTGGGCGTGGGCACGCTGCCCAGCCCGGACATACTGCGCGAGCCGACGCCCATGCTGCCCAAGCCGCTCAAGCTGCTGCCACCACCGCTGCTGCCAAAGCTGTTGTTGCCCATGCGGAAGGTGCTGGATGCCGCGCTGGGCATGCCGCCGAAACCCATTGACGACTGCATCTGCGCGCGAACGAGTGCGGCGACAGCAGAGGGCCGTAAGCGATGTGCGCCCGGCCAGGCGCGCTCGGCGCGCAGGCGGCAGAGCACCGCAGGGCAACAAATCGGGGCAGAATGGCTTATTGTTCGTCAGCAGGCAGCAGGAACGCTGTCGAGCTGGGCGCAGCGCGTGCCTGCTGCTGCTGTTGCGCCTGCTGCTGCTGAAGCTGCAACAACTGCTGCGCGTGCTGGACCTGCTGGACCTGTTGGTATAGTTGCTGCTGCTGCTGCTGGTCGTACATGGCGGAGACGAGTTTGCCTCCGCGGATGTAAGTTTGCCGCCGTTTCGGGCACTTCCCACAAAGGAACACCCCGAAGAAGAAGAAGAAGAATGCCTCCGGGAATCCCTACGTTTCGATCTCTAGATTCCTCATGAGTTTTGAGGCACGATGACCGACGGCGCGAATGGCAACCTCACCGTCGAGAAGCTTCGGCGTCTGCGCGAGCAGCAGGTCGCCGGCGTGCGTCGCTACGACCTCGCGCTTGACCACTCGCCCGTCGACGAGGAGACGAGCTCCAATGCGGGTGGGCAGCTCGTGCAGGACTTCCGGGAGCGCCTGTCCGTGCGCGAGCGGCTTGTCTTGGGCGCGTGCTGCACCTTATGGATCGGCTGCATCGTCATCGGGACTGCCCTCGCTCCACCGCCCCAAATCCATGGTGTTAACCATGCTCGTGGTAACCTTGCGGCAAGGTTCCGACCGCCTCCGCCGCCGCCACCGCTGACGCGAAACGATACACCGCGCGCATTATGGAGCTCACTCAGCAGCGGCTCCCGGCTGTCCGCCGTCGAGTTGAATCACCGATGGGCCAACGGGACGGCCCCATCCGTGCCGCAAGAAGTGCGCAGTGCGGTGGTGGCGAGCGACGATGTACCGCTGGTGCTTGCGTGGTGGATGTCACAGGCCCCAGCTGGCGGGCACCTTCCAGGAGCAGCAGCAGGAGCGGCAGCAGTACCGTAGAGGCAGCTGCGCCTGCGTGTATGTGGCAGCTGCTAGAGTACTGATGATGCATGGGCAGCTCCACTGGTTTACGTCAATGTGTGCATGCACAGGAAGGCAAGGCAAGGCAACGCAAGTGCTATACGTTGAACGTTCGTAGAGTTCAGAGTGTCACCTATGAATAGGTACGTAAAGCTGAACTCAGCCGATTTTTACGGTAGTGGGGACGTGTGACGGTGTGAGGAGCGAGGGGAACGCGAGTTTTTTTTTGACATGCCTAACGTGTGCGTCAATTGCATGCGTCAATCAGCCCACATTTTCAATTCAATGGTGGCGTGTCCTGGGGGCGCCGTCGCGTCGGCCGTGGTGACGCTCTCGATTGGAAGCCGCCCGTTTGTCGGAATCACCCTTCCATTCATGAAGGCATACGCCGAACGCATTGGTGCCGCTTTCCACGTCGTCAATCAGCGTGAGCACGAGGCACTGCAGACCGCTGGTACGGCCTACTCCAGCAGCACGTCGTCTGCTGCGTCACGCTTTCTCAAGCTGCCGCTGCTCGAGTACTTTTTGAAGCGTTACGAGCGCATCCTCTTCCTCGACGACGACATTCTTGTGAGCGCGAACATGCCAGACCTTTTCGCGGCAGTGCCGTGCGACGCCATAGGCGCGACCGTTGAGCGGCACAAGCCGGTCGGCTGGCACGCGACACAGTGGACATCAGCGTGCGATCTGTATGGCATGAATCATGCCTGTGAGCCAAAGCGCTGGCAAATCTGGAACTCGGGCGTCATGTTGCTCTCACGCGCCGTGCACGCACCGCTGCTTGCTGCTGGCTGGAAGCGCGACGCACATCGTCTGAGCTGCCGCGTGCTCTGCGACCAGCTCTATCTCAACGCACTCTTCAAACGTGCTGGCGCACGCGTGTGCGATCTGGGTGCCGCATTCAATTTTGTTGGAAGCGAGCTGCGCCGGGCGCTCGTCGTTGGCGGCGGCTCCGAGGCTGCAGGCGTGGCCATCGGTCGCAGGCGCGCCGCAGTCTCGGCTGCATGCATGCTGCATCTGACGCGCAAGGTGCCCAAGCTGTACACGGCTGACTGGGTTGCCCGCCGCTCGCTCTCGCGTTCCGCCGACGTGCTGCAGTGCGACGCGAATGCGAGCCACGCACGAAGGAGCACGCACGAGACAGCAGGACGACAGCGGCGCGCTCTGCTCACCTCGCTGCCCAAGCCAATGCCTGCTGGCAAGTACGACATCGGCACGGTTCTGTGCCAGGGGCAGCCCTCGACGTGCCGGCTGCAGCCCTGGGTGACCGAGAACGGCAAGGTGAGCCCGCCGTTCGATCGTCGTTGATGACCCTCCGGCGCCTATACCTCAAAACGATCAACGCGCGCGCGCGGCGTCGACGGGACGCGACGCGAGGACCCCGGACCCCGCAGGCACGCGCGAAGATCAAGATCATGCCCCCGCACGTAGCTGCGCGTCGGTGTGTCGGTAAGAAACGTATAAGAAACGTTGGTACGTTGCGTGCACGATGCGGCGTGTGAATGGAACAATTTGTGGAATGGAACCGAACCGGGGGCATTAAAGCGGTTCCACCGTCCTCATAAAAAAATTCCTCTCCGGACCGCGTGCAAATGTCTAACGTCGGCGCGTCGAAGGCGCGAGATGAACAAAGAACACGCCGAACCGTTGTCGCAGCTACTCGCGACGCATTGCGGTCGACACGGTAGTCGCTAGTCGGTCGGTTTTATTGCGCATGCTCTTGCACCAAGATGTGCAGCATGTCTCTCGTGATCGGCGATCGATCAAGCGGGCAGGCGCCTCTGGCATCGAGCTCGCGCGAGATGCAGCCGAAGCAAAACTCGTGACCGCAGCCGCGCACGCGAGTGCGCCTCCACATTGGCTGTGCGGCACAGATGCAGCAGCTCTCGCCCTCGTCGACACAATCGACCGGCTGCTCAGGGGCGGTGCGTCCATTGTATGGAAGCTCGGACCAGCGCATGCCGCGTGGCATTCCCGTGGTTCCACGATCAAAGAGCCAGTAGTGCCCATTGTTGGGCGCCATCGCACACAGTTGGCAAGGCCGGAGCACGTGGTAGCCGACTGCGCCGCCACAGTTGCGACAGTGAACGTTTATGGCAAAGCAGTTGCACGTTGGAAGGGGTGTTTGCTGGGTGCTCTCGCTCAGCGCCTCTGTGGGAATGTCCGTTGAGAACAGCGACGAGCTTGGGTCAGCCACGAGCACGACCTTGACGCCGCGCTCTGAGAGAGTCGTGCCGCATTCGGAGCAAGCGAGCGAGATGACAGCGGGATCCTCGTCGCTCTCCTCATCGTCGCTTTCCTCATCGTCAACACTGCTCGAAATGTTGTCGTCTTCACCAACTGATCGGGCGCGTTCGGCCGCCGAGACGACGAACTCGTCGAGTGGCATATGTTCACGCACCTGGAGGGCAAACGGGAGCGGTCTCTTGTGAGCAAGTCAAGTTGACTTGTGAGCCGCGACCGCTCTGGGGTGAGGATCGTCTCTTTTCGGCGATTCCCCCCGTAAAATCCATTCACAGTTCAAGAAAACCCGATGTATGCGAGCACTCTTATTGACGCTCGTCCTGACCTTCGTCGCCGTCGCAGCGACGAATCAATCCACCCTTGGTGACGTCAATGGCGATGGGCAGGATGAGGTCTCCGAGGAGGAAGAGGTCAAACTTGGCGAGCACCTCATCATTGTTTCCTACAGCCTCGTCGGCCTAATCGGTATCGCCATCTGGGCAGAGCGCCGGCACATCCCCTCTTCGGTCGCGGCCATCGTTGTCGGCAGCACGCTCGGGCTCGTGATGCGTCTCGCGGGCGAGAATAGCGCACCGAAGACGAGCGCAATCCACCTCCTTGAGTACTTCAACGAGGAGTTTTTTCTCTATTTTCTGCTGCCGCCCATCATCTTCGAGGCGGGTTTCTCGCTGTCGCGCCACCACTTTTTCCACAACCTGGCCACCATCCTTATCTTTGCCGTGGTCGGCACGATCCTGACCATGCTGCTCATCGGCTGCGCCGCGCAGGCCGCCGGCGCCGCTGGATGGTTCCGATCGGGCACAGCCGATGCGCTCGATTTTTCCAACCCGAAGGACGCGTTCCTCTTCGGAGCTCTCATCTCCGCGACCGACCCGGTCGCCACGCTCTCGATCATGGGCGCCTTCAACGTGGAACCGCTCATGTACACGCTGGTCGCGGGCGAGAGCGTGCTCAACGACGCGGTGGCGATCGTGCTCGTGCGCATCTTGGACGAGCTGGGTCCCGAGGCGTTCTCGAGCCCTTCCGCGCTCCTCGTCGGGCTGTACATGTTTGTGGTCGTCTCACTCGGCTCGCTGCTGACGGGCATCACCATCGCCGCGAGCTCAGCGCTGCTGCTCAAGCGCGTCGACCTCTCGCACCACGCGAGCCTCGAGCTCGCACTGCTGCTGCTCATCGGATACGCGGCGTATCCAACGGCCGAGGCGCTACACTGCTCGGGCATCCTCGCCCTATTTGCATGTGCCGTCTTCATGGGCCAATATCACGTGCACACGCTCTCGGCCGAGACGGCCGCCGCTGTCGGGCTCGTGCTCAAGGCCCTCGCACACCTGGCCGAAACGTTCGTGTTCATGTACATGGGTTTGGACCTCGTGGCAAAACGCGGCGCTGTGGACGACCTCTTCGACGAAGACCATGGGCTCGCGGGAGTGGACGAGAGTCGCTCGACGCGCCACTTCGTGGCCTTTGCGGTCGTGGTCGTGCCAGCCGCGCGCGCCGTGGTCGTGCCGCCGCTCGTATGCTTCGCTAACTTGTGGCGCGGGCGCAAGCGCAGCCTCAGCCTGAACGAAACGATCTTCCTTGTTTTCGCTGGCCTCCGTGGTGCCATCGCCTTTGCGCTCGCACGCAACGCCGCCTCTGCGCACGGGCGCACGCTCATCGCCGCGACGACCGCCGTCATCGTCTTCACGACCTTCGTCCTCGGCGGTCTCACACGCCCCATGCTCGGCTGGCTCGGCATGATCTCGCCCGAACCTCGCGACGGCGAGGAGGCGAGCGGAGCCAACTCTGAGCGGCGCACCCGGCGCGACGATGGCGGCGAGTTCGGGCGCCGGTGGGAGCGACTGGACGCGAGGGTCTTCCAGCCGCTTTTTGGTGCGCCCGCGGGGGCGCTGCAACGGCTCCACAAACTGCCGATGGAGATGCAGCCAGGCCTGCGACGTGCGGCCGATGGCGCCATTTTGCCACCCCGCAACGATGGCGACGAGCGAGAGATGAGGATCGAGCTCGAGCCGCTCTCGGCGCATGGGCCCGACGGCGAAGAAGCAACGGAGAGAACATAAAATCGTGGTTCACCAGGGAATAGGCAACTTTAATGCACAAATCGCGTGGCGGAGGCCGGGCCGTGGTGGGCTGCCTCGAGGACCCGACACTGCGAAACGGGATCCGTGGCGAGCTCCGCGCGCGTGACATGCGACCGTCATACGCCCGGATCGGCATGCGATAAAAAGCTTTTAGTACGTCGTTTAACGGCGAGGCTTCCCCTCCTATATTCATAAATATTCAGAGCAGTTGTACAACTTGCATCTTCTTGCATCGCCGCTAACGTTCGCGATCAATCGAGCTCCTCGATCACGACGCCATCTTCGGCGGCTTCCACAGTGATCGGATCACCCATGCCCCCAGCACTCGCGCTCAGGGAGGTGGGCGGGTGGGGCGTGGGGCTATGCGCGGGGTGGCCAAAGAAGTCACTCATCGTCATCTGCCGGCGCTTATTGTCGCCCACGACGTCGCCAAACGGCCGCTTATGCTTCTTGCCATGCTGAACTGTGACCTGCCGCAGCGGCGGAGCCGCTTTGCTAGGTGCGGTAGCACCTGCGGCCGCCGTCGGCGTGCTTGAGCCATTTTCGGGCGTGGGCTGCGCGGCGGCGCCGGCGGCGCTGCCGCAGCAGACGTGTCCCTTCTTCTGCAGACCGCAACGCCCGCATCGATACCCTTGCATTGGCTGCGGCGCGGCCTGCTGGGGTCGTGGCGTTGGCAAGGCCTGCTGCTGAGCCTGCTGAGCCTGCTGCTGTTGCGACCGCTGCTGCGCCAGCTGCTGAGCCTGCTGCTGCGCCTGCTGCTGCGCCTGGGCCCGGCGCGCTTGCTGCTGCTGCGCGGCCTCGCGGGCAGCGGCCTCGCGCGCCTCCTGCGACTCGCGAGCCGCTTGCACACGGCGGGCACGCTGCTCAGCATCGTGCTGCGCCGCGCGCTCGGCTGCGGCGCGCTGCGCATGCTCTAGGCGTGCGGCTTCTCTCTGAGCCTGCTGCTGTTGCGCCTGCTGCTGCGCCCGCTGCTGCGCCTGCTGCTGCGCCTGCTGCTGCGCCTGCTGCTGCGCCTGCTGCTGCGCCTGCTGCTGCGCCTGCTGCTGCGCCTGCTGCTGCGCCTGCTGCTGCGCCTGCTGCTGCGCCTGCTGCTGCGCCTGGGCCCGGCGCGCTTGCTGCTGCTGCGCGGCCTCGCGGGCAGCGGCCTCGCGCGCCTCCTGCGACTCGCGAGCCGCTTGCACACGGCGAGCACGCTGCTCAGCATCGTGCTGCGCCGCGCGCTCGGCTGCGGCGCGCTGCGCATGCTCTAGGCGTGCGGCTTCTCTCTGCGCCCGTCGTGCGGATTCTAACCTGGCAGCGGTTTCGGCAGCAGCACGAGCGGATTCTATTCTGGCAGCTTCCGACACACGAAGCGCCTCCTGACGCTCAAGCTCCTGGCGAGCCGCCACTTCTGCCGCCCGTTGCCGCAGCACCTCACGCGCTGCCGCCTCCAGACGCGCTTGCTCCTGCTCTTGTGCCTTCGCGGCCCGCTCAGCATCGACGCGACGAGCGGCCTCTGCCCGCGCTTGCTCCTCGACGCGATGAGCGGCCTCTGCCCGCGCTTGCTCCTCGACGCGACGAGCGGCCTCTGCCCGCGCTTGCGCCTGCTGCTGCGCCTGCTGTTGCGTTTGATCCCTATTTGCGCACATGGCGTGGTCGCACTCCCTGCGAAGCGTCGCGACGGCCGCATCGACGTTGTTTTGTGCGCGAGCATAGACGAAGCGCGCCAGCCGGTCGGCGAGATGGCTCTTGTTACCCGAGGTTAGCTGGCGATTAGACAAGAGCACTGCCTTGAGGACGTTCGATGTGTAGCGGTACGCCTCGTGCATCAGCACGACGAGGTGCTGTTGACATTGGCTGTTCATGGCGTTGGCTGCGGCACACGCTGCAGCTTGCTGCTGGGACCATTGCTGTTGGGCCGAGCGCGCTTGGTCGAGGGCAGCTCGCTTGCTCGCGTCGCTTAGGACAGCGAAGGCATCATTGATAACCTGGAAGGCGACTGTTGCGGACGGGTGCGAACACTTATCTGGATGCACGTGTAGACACCGCTTTCGAAATGCCTTTTTGATCTCGACATCTGTCGCATCGACGGCCACACCAAGCGATTTGTAAGGATCGTCGCGCGTACGAAGAATTTCATCGACGGCCACCGACTCCGACGTCGAAGATGTGGCGGGGGCGGGGGCGGAAGCTGCGACGGGAGCGGATGCAGGAGGCGGCTCTCGGGCGGCGGCCGGCTGTTCTCCTGCTGAAGGAGGTGCAGTTCCCGCTGAAGAGCTCTTCGCAATGGCCTCGCGGCAGCGCTGGATCAGGTCAGCCTTGTCAATGCATCCAGAAGTGTCCAGACCAGCACTCGCGATGACGTCCTTCAAGTCTCGGACCGAGAGGCTCGCGATGAACACCTCCATGCGTCGCCGGTGCCGGTACTGTACAAAAGATGAGGAGTTTCGTGAAATGGAAGAGGGCGCGGGAAATAGTGAGGACTTCACACGATATTCACACGTCGTCAACAGAAATTTTGTCACAAAACCAGCTCCACTAGACGCTCGCCGAGCATTCGGAACCCGAGCGCTGCAGATGGCTCGCTTCGCTCACCGTCGCCACCCGCGACGGCCGCGACAACGCGAAGCGGCTCGTCCTCAATCGCATGCGTATCGATGAGTGCGGGCGTCTCGCCCGCGCTCACCTTGCCGAGCCACGCCTGCGTGCGCGCCAGCAACACAAAGCACGCGCCCTGCGGTGCGGTCGTCTCGCCCCTCGCTGCCTCGTCGTCAGCGTGCGGCAGCAGCCGGAGCGTAGGAAGCGCCTGGGGCTCGGAGCATGCGACAGAGACGAGGCGAGAGAGAGGCAGCGACGTGGATCGTTGTGTGGCGAGGCACACGGCGACGAGAGCAGCGCCGCCGCCGTCGGCCGTCGCATCCACGTGCACAGCATCCGCTGCCGGCCCAAGCAGCAGCAGCAGCAGCGTGTGCGTGCTGACGAAACAAGCAGCCCCGATGCGCTTGCCATTTCCAATCCAATGTGTCTGCCACGACGGCGCCGCGACAGTGCCATCCGCCTCCGTGCTGCTGGTGTCCTCGGCATCGTCACGCCAGCGGCAGACCTGCACAAATCGCGCACCGGCGACGGCTACGTGCTGCGGGCCCAGGGCGACGTGCGCCCTCCTTGCGAAGCCCGATCGCAGCGCCGAGGGAGGTGCGCCGAGCCCGCGCGGCCCCCCAGCCTCTGCTTGGCTGAGCAAAAGGTCCGCGGCGCTCGCGAGCAACTCGAGGGTGCACCGGCGCCCATCACGGCGCCCTTCGGCAGCCCGCCCGGGATTCGGACGCCCATCACGGCGCCCATCACCGGAGCCCATCACGGCGCCCATCACGGGATTCGGACGCCCATCACGGCGCCCGGGATTCGGGCGGCCTTCGATGACGAGGCGAGGCGTGTCCGCTCCGTCAAATGTCTTCTCATGCGCCACCTGCCTAATTTGGATCGCCGTCTCGAGCGTCACGCGCCCATAGAGCGAGCGCCATGCAGGGGCACCGATCGCGGAGGCAACGAGTGCATGAGCGGCGGTCGCGTGGGCGGCGGTCGCGTGAGCGGCGGTCGCGTGGGCGGCGGTCGCGTGGGCCTCCGGCCGCCATGCCCAGAGTGTCCGCGAGCCCACCTCACCGCTCGCGTCCACCCACACCAGCACCTCCACCTCGCAGCCCGGCTCGCCCACTCTCCCCGTGCATAGCCCACGTACGCGCGGGCCTGGCGTCATCGGCAGCGCCACCATGGCTGCCGTCGGCGCGCCGAGCGCCGTCTCGGTGGACCGACCGTTGGGAGACCACGGAGCACCGACCGTAGCGCCAGCTCCCCCATGCAGGTGCAGGAGCGCAAGGCGGCGCCTCGAGTCCTCCGCCTCGACGGGCGTCGTCGCGGGCGGCACCAGCCCGAGGGTGGAGGCGGCGGCGAGGGTGGAGGCGGTGCGGGCAGGCGACAGGGGTGGCGCGACGGGCGTCGTCGCGGGCGGGCCGACTGCGGCCGTCGCGTCCTCGCTTGCCCCGTCGGCAGGCGCGTCGTGCGCATCGTCGTGGTCCTCATCAGCCCTGCTGTACGCGTCGGCCCGGCACAGCCAGTGCGAGGCGTGGGCGGCGTGGCACCAGTGGACGAGGCACGGCCCGATGCGCACGTGTGCACCGGCCGCCCAGTACGACGCGAGGCGCCACTCTTGCCAGGGCGGCGCCGCCGGCGGCAACCGAGACGGCGTTTGCGCTGTGGACGGCTGTGCGGCAGCATCGGCGACCATGCGAACAGGGGCGCCTCGACTACTCGCGCGGCGCGGCTCCTCCGGCTTCGGCTCCTCCACAGCCTCCCGAGTGAAGGGCGCGCAATCGTAGAGCGCCACGTCACCCTTCCAGCCGCAGAGTGCGAGCCATCGGCCATCATCGCCGCTTGAAAAGTCGAGGGAGAGCACCCGTTCGCATGGGCTATGCATGCACCAGGCAAGGGCTGGCGCGCGTCCCCATCCGGCAACCGCGTCGCGCATGCGCACAAAGATGCGCCCATCCACGGCCGCAAGGGCAAGGAGCCCACCATCGTCAGAGAAACGACACGCGCAGAGCATGGAGCCAGCATGCATAGTGACGCGCGATTCGTGGCCGGCATCGGTCGCGCTGCACAGCAGCGTGAGGCCGTTTGCGCCGCCGACGGCGAACGCGCCGCGCCCGCCGCCGAGCGCGGTAACGTCAAAGCCAAGTGGACGGCAGTTGTGCAGAGGCAGCTGGCCGCGAAGGTGCGCGCGCAGCGTTGCGGGTGCGGATGCTGGGGAGGTGGTAACAGCGCTCCCGTCATCGCCAACGACGACAAAGTAGCTCAGCGACGTGCGGCTCGCAACGGCGAAGAGCGCGCCATCAGCAGAGCAAGCGATGACCTCTGCAGCCGGAGCACACGGATCCTTGGGCGTACGCACACGTTGGAGCGTCTGTGGCGGCGTGGTCGCCGAAGGAGCAAGGACGACGACTGAGCCATCGTCTGTCAGCGCACACACGAAGCGCAGCCGGCCGCGCGGCGCGGCGAGCGTCGACGAGAGGCCAACAGGCTGCGACAACATGTTGTTACCGGTATCGCAAACATGAAAGTTCTAAACGGCGGATGTGAGTGTCCGGAGTCTCGAAGGAGGGCGAACCACTGGCTGTGAATAGGAATTGCCCACACAGCTGACGAAGATGGCGAGAAGGTCGCCTCTTTGCCTTGCCGGCCATTGAGCACAGTGTGCCTGCCGACAATCTAAATCATGTCTCTCGACAGCATCGAGGTGTGCCTCTGCCCAGCTGCCATCGAGCTGAGCCATGCTCTAATGGCCTCCAAGCGACTCCGCGACCTAATGCGGCTGGCTCTCCTGAATCCTCTGAGCGTGCCTGCTGCCTGCGCAGGTGCAAGGCCGGCGGTACTCCGTCTTCGAGTACGTCTACCTGCGTCCATGGCCTAACTCCGAGCCGTGGGTGGCGCGCATCGAGGAGATCGTTGCGAGCATCGGCAGAAGCAACAAGGTGCAGCAAAGCCTCTCTGTGCGCTGGTTCTACAGGCGGCGCGACCTGCTGCCGTCAGGCGAGTGCGAGTTTCCAGCGTGCGACAACGAGGCGCGCGAGGTGTACCTCGTGCCAGGTAAGCTCGACCAGGTCGAAATCAAGACACTCCTAGGCTCGTGCAAGGTCGTCTGCTCGACGGACGTGCCTGACCTGGCTGCATACCTCCAAGAGGACGACACCTACTTCTACCGGTACGAGTACGACCTCGCCGCCGCTAAAGCTCGATCCGTAGGCACCGCCCAGCGCGACAAGCAGTGCCCACTCTTCCGGCTTCCCGGCGGCAAGCCTCTCGGTTCTGAGACGGTGGACGCACCGGCGTCGGTGCCGGCGTCAGCAGCCGGCGCAGAGCCGTCAGCAATGGCGCCGCCTGCTGCGAGGCCAGTCAAGCGCGCGCGGCTGGACACCGCCGCGCCGGCGGCCGCAGCGCCAAGCGCAGTGCTGGGTCCAGGTACCGCAAGCAGTACCGCAGGCAGCGAGGGCAGCGGCGGCGGAGGCGCTGGCGGCGGCGCTGGCGGCGGCGCTGGCGGCGCTGGCGGCAGCAGCAGCCGGAGCGGCAACAGCAGCCGAGGTGTTGCTGGCGGCGGCCGCAGTGCGGCTCCCCTAGGGTGCGTCATGATGGCAGATGCCTCTTCGCCCTCACGCAGCCACTCCACGAGGAGTGGGCCTGCAGGCGCGCATGCATCCTCGGGTCCATCCACGGACGGCGGCACCAGCGGCGCTGGTGGCGGCGGCACTAGCAGCGAAACCAGCGCTGGTGGCGCCAGCGGCGTTGGCGGCGTTGGCGGCAGCAGCAGCAAGAATGGGCCTGGAAAAGGCCCGGTCGTGCCCGAGCTATCTGTGCCGAGCACTGCCGCGGTGGCCACGGCGGCGATAAGTGGCGGCAGCATTAGAGGCAGCAGCAGCGGCGGCGGCGGCAGCGGGCTCGTCGACTGCAAACCGAGCTCGTCCAGCGATAGGTCGTCCCAGCCGGCCGCGCCGATGGCCATGGCTCTAACCTCCGCTGCTCCAGCCACCGCTGCGGCCAGCTCCGTAAGGATCGCCTCCGCTGCAGCTCATGTCGCCCTGACCCCCTCCGCTGCAGCCGGGGTCGCCCCGGCCGCCGCCGCTCCCTCTGTCCCATGGGCCGCCAACTTGGTGGGCCACGCCGCCGCCTCAGCCGTTCCGTGGGGCGCCCCGCCCCCTCCGGGTGCGCCCGTCACGGCGCCTGCAGGGCATCGGCCGCCGGGCAGCATGCCACGACGAATGCTGCCCGGCAGCGGCGAGGGTCCCCTGAGCCTCAAGGATCGGCTACCGATCAAACGGAACGCGACCCCGGACGACCGGCTCGCGGCACTGCAGAGTAAGCTCGATCGGATGTGGCCGCCCTTCCTAAACACAAAGGTCGGCTTGCATCAGCGTGAGTTTGTGGCAGTCATCCCCGGCCCAGGCGAGAAGTACGCGGGCGAGCTGTGCGCGCGTTGCCTAGTCGACGGTTGCGACCGAAAAGGCAATCTCTTCCACGTGAAGAATCTGATGACGCATGCGGCACCGCGGGGAGGGCAGCCCTCGCGCGTGAGCGCGGCGATCAAGCACGCCGGCGCGCTGGCGGTACTACTTGGGTACACGCCGGCGCTGCCGCCCTTGCCGCCGCCTGGCATGGGTGAGCGTAACGGCAAGCACAAGAAGGTCAAGGGCGCGGGCGCGGGTGGTAGTGCCCTCGGAGATGCGCCGGCCACCGCCGCCGCCGCCGCCGCCGCCGCCGCTGGCCTCGAGGGAGTCGAGCACTCGATGCTCATTGAGCTCGCCGCCGTCGATGAAATGGCCGCGAGCGCTGTGGCTGCCGCGGTCGCCGTTGCAGCCTCGGCCGCCCCAGCTGAGAGCCAGCGCGCGCCGTCGGCACTGCCGCGCCCGCGTCCAAAAGCGAGCGCGGCGTACATGGGCATGGGAGCTCTGGGCCAGTCGGCGGGCGACATATCTGCCAAGCGGCCATTCGTCAAGACGGAGGTGCTGTCGTCGTCGGCGGCGGGGCCGAGCGGAAGCACGGGTGATAGTACGCAGCTGGTGCGCACGACAGCCATGGCACCCGTCAAGTCGCATGCGGACAGCCGCAACTTTTTCGGGCACGAGGTTGGAAAAGATGGCCTCCAATTCATCCATTACCGTGGCATGAAGCTCGCGTTCCAAACGGGCAGGGTGCTGCTCGTACGTCGGCAGGAGCTCGGCACCAACCCAGCCAAGAACGTCAAATTCTTGGGCAGCCTGGCTGGCGAGGAGGTCGAGTGGCTCGGTGCGCTTCGGGCTGCGCAGGAGCGCGCCAAAGCGGCCGGGCTCTTCCTGTCTCTGTTCCGTCGGTACGACGAGATGCACATGGCGCAGCCGGGCGGGCTGGATTCTAACCACTGCCTGCATCTCTTCAACCACTACCGACCGTTCGGTAAGAAGATGATCAACAAGTGGGAGACGTACATGCCAGTCGCGCTGCACCGCACGTACGATCGGCTCTACCGGCAGCCGCTCAGCCTCAGCGGTGAGCAGCTCGCCGCGCTCGACTTCCATACTCTCTTCGACAAGCTGCGTGCAAACGAGCGGCTCCCGTTCTCGCATGCGGGCGCCCCGACGAGCGACGGCAAGGGCGGGGCGGCTCTGCCGGTGGGCGAGCGCAAGGCGCGGTGCCTGCTGCTCGTGACGCGCCACTGGGCTAGCACCCGCTGCTACTCGCTTGGGGAGGCTGTCGTCGCGCGCTACGCGGATGGCCGCGAATGGTTCACGGGCGAGGTGGCGGGCGTCCGCTCGCCCGAAGGCTCGGCGGCCGCTGACGGTAGCGCGTACGCGTACGACGTGCAGTACGACGATGGTGACTTTGAGCCTGCGGTGCCTGCCGAGCGCGTGCTTTCCCTAAGAGCTGAGGAGGGGCGGTGGGAGTACGTGGTCATCGGGCCCGAGGAGGCGACACGCACGCTGCCCGATGATCAGTCACATCCTTGGTGGCCCAACACGGAGCAGTTTGTCGACTATGTGCGCGTGGAGGCGACCAAGGCGCAGCTGCGCAAGGAGGTGGCCAGCCTGCGTGGGCACGTGGCAGAGCGGTACGCCGAGCACGCGCACGAGCGGCCTTGGCCGTTGGATGACATGGAGCGAAAGGAGCGCGAACAGGCACAGAAGGCCGCCGCTGCCACCGCACCCAAGGTGATCGGGCCCAAGGCGCGCCTCGCGCAAACCGAGGGCGAGGCGGAGGCGGCAGCCGCTGCGGCGCACGACGCGCGCGTCGCGGCGGATCTGCACGCGCCCGAGCGACGGGACGAGCTCATCTACATGTTCCGCAAGCTCGCTCCCCTCTTTCTGGCGGTGATGGACGCGGACTTGCGCTACTCACACCTGCAGCCACACCAGCCCGATTGCGCGCGCATCTGGCCGCAGGAGCTGCACGAGCTCGAGCGCTGCTGGGTGTGCGCGCCCGTCGCGCAGATCGCCGTGGGCACGCGCCAAAAGTGCGACGTGTGCGAGACGTCGATCCTGGACCGGCACTGGGCATGCACCGTCGCCGGCTGCGAGTGGGAAGTGTGCTTGCAATGCCACCGGCAGGGAGAGAAGCGGCGCGCCGCGCGCCGCGAGCGGTATGAGCGGCTGCAGCGTGGCGACGTGCCCGCGCCGCGCCCGGTGGTCCACGCGCCCTGGTACACGACGCAGTCGGGGCGCTCGCTCTACGGGCAGCAAGTGGTCGAGCGCCCACGGCCAGCGTACCTCGAGAAACCGCGCGAGCCGCCGGTGCCCTGGATCGCCCGGCGCAACGCGTACGAGGGCGACGAGGCCTCGCTGCAGGCGAAGATCGACCTCGTCTTCCCGGCAGTGACCAACAAAGGCGGCCACGCGTGGCGCGAGTTCGTGGCGGACCTGCCCAAAGAAGGCAAGTACGCCGGCCAGCCGTGCGCACGCTGCGCTGTGCCCAACTGCACGATGAAGGGCAAGCTCTTCCACCACAAGAATCTGGCCACGCACGGCAAGCCACGCGGCAATGGCTCGCGCTCGAACGTCTACTCGCGCGCGCATGAGATCGCGCTCCATATTTGGATGAGCACCTTCGAGGCGACCACCGAGACGGTCGAGCAGGTCGAGGCGCGCTTGCCCCGCCCCGACGACCCGAACGCGCCGCCGCCGCCGCCGCCACCCAAATCGTCCAAAAAGGGAAGCGCGTCTTCGAGTGGCCGGCGGCCGAAGGCGAGCCCGGCGTTCGTGGGTACGGGAGGCGAGTCAGCCACCAACGACGGCGCTTGTTCCGCGTGCGATGGCCATCACCGGCCGCACACGTGCGGGCGCTCGCCGTCGGCGCCTCCCGGGACCAAAAGCGCCAAGATCAAGCGGCCCAAGAAGGTGAAGCTCGCGCTCGGGCAAAAGATGGCGGGCCAGGCGATGGCGCTGGCCGAAGAAGCTCGGCGGCTCGTGGGTGACGACATTCTCGAGACCGAGGGGTGGCGCAAGCGCCAAAGGGTCTCAAAGGTCGGACACGCCGAGACCTTTGAGAGCTTCCCATCCGAGCGACAGACGTCCCGCACCGCGATCGCGCTCAAGAAGCGCTACTACGACAAGGCCCTCGCGGCCGGCGAGGTGCGAGCGAAGGCACTCGCGAGCGGCGGAGATGAGGATGAGATCAGCTGCTTCTGCGACACGGACCGGCACCTGCCCACAAACGACATCCCGTTCGACGGCGTGTGGGTGTGCTGCGACCTATGCCACCGCTGGTGCCATGGCGAGTGCATCGGGCTCAACAAGAAACAAGCGGACGCCCTCAAAGAGTACACGTGCCCTGTGTGTGAGGCCTTCCCGCCCTCGCTCATCGACAAGACCCTCAAGAATGGGGGCAACGGGGCCAGCCTCAAGAATGGGGGCAACGGGGCCAGCAGCGGCGGCAGGAGCAACGGCGCTGCGGCGGAGGCGGAGGGCGGAGTGGCGCAGCCGAGCTTGTGTGGCGCTGCAGCGGCGGCGTCGGCGGCGTCGGTGGCGGACGAGGACGACGAGGAAGAGGACGAGGACGAGGGCGAGGGCGAGGGCGAGGAGGAGGAGGAGGCGAGCTCGAATGCGTCGATGGCATCCGCGAGTGGCGAGGAGGAGTGCGATGAGGCGGTGGTGGCTGCGCACGGAGTGGGCATGGAGGCCGGTGACGAGAGCGAGGAGGACGCCGAGGGCGGCGGTGGCGGAGGCGGCGAGGGCGCGCGCCCGATCTCCGACGACGAGATGCCTATCTCCGACGACGAGATGGGCATGGCGGGCGGCGGCGGCGGCGAGGGCGAGGCCAGCAATCGAGCCCGCAGCTCGCGAGTGGAGGACGTCGACGTCGACGACGAGGAGGAGGCTGAGGACGAGCACGATCGCGACGGCGAGGAGGCTGAAGCGGGTGGCTATCGCGACAGCGGCGAAGGTGCGATCTTTGTGGACGAGAGCGACGACGACGATGCGTTCCACATGAGCCGCCCGGCACGGCACCCGGCCCACGCGCGTCGAGGACGGAGCACGGCTGCTGAGGCGGATGATGACTTTGACGACGACGAGGATGCTGGCCGTGCGGAGGAGGACGAGGAGAACGAGGACGAGGAGAACGAGGACGAGGATGGCGAGGAGGACGATGTGGACGGCTTCGGTGAGGGCGGGGAGGAAGGCGAGGAAGGCGACGAGGACGCTGAGGCGCTGCTTCTGCAAGAGGCGGAGGTGCTCGGCGACGACCTCGGCGACGACCTCGGCGACGACCTCGGCGACGACCTCGGCGACGACCTCGGCGACGACCTCGGCGACGACCTCGGCGATGAGCTCGGCGACGAGCTCGATGAGGAGCTCGGCGAGGAGCTCGGCGAGGAGCTAGCGGGTCTGAGCGGTGCAGATGCCGCGGACGCTGCGGCTGGCGGCGCGAGCTCGGTGGCGCTGCCCGGCCCACCAGCAGCGGCTGACGCAGGGATGGACAGCGGACTGGAGGACGTGGGTGAGGTGGCCGACGCGGTCGAAGCCATGGCTCAGGCTGCAGAGGCAGAGGCGGCGGCCGAGGCGGAGGCGGCGGCCGAGGCGGCGGCTGCCGCAGCGTCCGCAGCGACAGCCGAGGCAGCCGCGCTCGCCGGGATGGCCCCGCATTCACATTCACATTCACATGCGCACGCCAGGATGGCCCCTCACATGCCCCCTCAACCGCCCGCCGCGCCTGCGTCGGAGGTGGTCTACTCCAGCAACTTGTCATCGGCCACCGCCCCTAGCAAGGACGATGATCCCATGGCCGATGCTGAGCACCCCGGCGCACCGAGCGCGCCAGCGAGCGCGCCAGCGAGCGCGCCGGCGAGCGCGCTGACGAGCGCGCCGCTGCCGCCAGGGAGCCTGTCGGCAGCTTCGTATGAGGCCATCTTGACTGCCCTGAGCCGCTCGTGCCAAATTTGTCGGCGAGGCGTGGGCAAGTGCCGCCACTATGGCGGCCCGGGCCACCTGCCGCTCCACCCGAGCGCCCTCCCGAGCGCCCAGAGCGTTCAAAGCGCCGCGCCGCGCGCCGCGCCGCGTGGCTCGCTCAGCGTGGCCGGTGCTCCGAGTGCCCTCAACCCCGTCTCCGATTCGGACGCTGGCGAGAGCGCGATGGCGCCCACGATGGCGCGCGCGGCATCCCCGGCGGCGGCCCCCTCAGAGGGCGGCGACTCGGCAGCGGCGCGAGCGCTGCTGCGCGACTGCTCGGCGCGGCGCCCCGGCGGCACTTCCATCGCCGTCGGGTCTGAGGTGTGCATCCTGCGCCCCGGCGCGCTTGCGAATCGTCTTGGGATCGTCACAATCGCGCGCTCGGGCTACTACCAAGTGCGCCTCCATGCGCCCGGCACGGCGCCTCCGCGCAAAACGCCGAGCCAGAGCACCGGCGAGGGCGCGGGCGCGGGCGCGGGCGCGGGCGCGGGCGCGGGCGAGGGCGAGGGCGAGGGCAAGGGCAAGGGTGAGGGCGAGGGCGGCGAGTCGCCAAACATCCTAGCGTCCGGTGGCCTTGGCGGCTCGTCTGGCGATGCCGTGCCTGTGTCTGGCAGGCCTGCGGAGGCGCCGCCTCAAGCGCCCGAGGAGGCGCCGCCGGAGGGGGCGCTCATCTTTTTCCGAGGCAAGGAGCTCTGGCTCACCGACGACGGCGAAGCGCCGCCGCCCTCGCCGCATCCAATGGCGCGCGCTCCTTTGTACCTTGCGCAGCAGCGGCCGGACCCGGCGCTTGCAGCTGCAGCCGGAGGCTTGTCGGCGCTCGTCACGGCGCCCGCGGCCGGCGAGGCCGATGGCGTTGATGCCAATACGGCGCGATCGTGGTGGCAATCTTGGATGGGGGTCGAGGAGAAGCGCAAGCGCAAGCCCACGCAGCTGTATGACGCGGGCGACGGCGGCGAGTACTCGGCCTTCGGCGTGCCCAGCCGTCTGTCCGATCTAGATGACCATTACGGCGCGCGCCCGCCGCGACGCGAGCGCAACGACTCCGACCACGGGCTGAGCACCGGGTGTGAGGTGCTCATCCTGAAGCCCGGGCCGCTCGATAACCAGACGGGCGTCGTGCAGAGCATGCACAACGGCTACTTCCAGGTGCTCACCGAGGGGGGTGAGCACGTCAACCTGCGCGCCAAAGAGTGCCAGGTGCTCGCTCAGGGCATCACCCGGGGCATGCCGCGCCCTGTGAAATCCATGGCGCCCGCGGTCAATGAGTACAACGCGCCGTATAACCCGGCGGCTTATGAGCCAACAAGCATTGTCCCTTCGGCGCTCCCGATCGCACCGTATCGGTCGTCGCTCAACGCGCACAACCGGTACGATGGGACGATCTTTGGCGGCAGCGGCGGCGTTGTGCGCCACGGCGCCAACGGGCGCGTGTACACGTCGGTGGTCAAGGCGCGGCGCGTGACGGATATTGACGTGGGACACACAGTGACGGTGTCGAACGGCAAGGTGCACGCGGGCGCCAATGGCAAGGTAGTGGCTGCACGTAACGGCTACCTGATCGTGCAGCTCAGCACGGGGGTGTCCGCCTACTTCCGCGCGCGCGACCTCGTGAAGACGGGTGGCAAGTCCGAGCCGCGCGAGTCGATGCCGCTCGTCCACCCTCTAAAGATGCCGCAGCGCCGCGGCGAAACTAAGTCGACCGGCGGCGGCGGCGGCGGCGGCGGCGGGGGCGGCGGCGGGGGCGCCGGAGGCGGCGAGCGCAGCGACGGCCGGCAACGTCTCTCATGGCGCGACAACGTGCAGGAGGAGGAGGAGCAGGCGCAGGCGCCGCACGAGCATGTGTACGAGCGCGCCGTCAAGATGCCACGCGAGGAGCTCGCCAAGCTTGTCGAGACAGTCGAGTCGCTCGTGGCGCAGCTGCCGCCGGAGCGCGAGGTGGCCAAGCATCCACCTGTGAACTTTGCGGGCGCGTCGATCCGCATGGGACCCTCGTCTGACTCGGCGCGCCAGCTCGTCGACTTCCAACAGCGCTGGCGGCGCGGCGAGCCGGTCGTGATCCCGGGCGTGCAGGACAAGTTGCGCCGCTCGTGGTCGCCGCGTGGCTTCCTGCAGCGCTTTGGGGCCGAGCAGGTCCAGATGATCGATTGTCGGGATGGCAAGTCGGTGCACTGGCTCACGCTTGCCCACTTTTTCGCGGGCTACCTCCAGCCCTGGACTCGCGCCCTTTGCCCCGACACCTTCCGCCGTATGATGCTCAAGCTGAAAGACTGGCCTCCGGACCAGGACTTCCAGGGCAAGATGCCGGAGTACTTTGAGGACCTGATGCAGGCGCTCCCCGTCCCGCAATACACGCACCGCGACGGCGTGCTCAACCTCGCCAAGTACTTTCCACGCCAGTACGTTCCGCCCGACCTTGGGCCTAAGATGTACAATGCGTACGGGCGGCACGCGAGTTGGCGCGGGATGGATCCTGCAACCAAAAAGGGTGGGCACACCAACCTGCACTGCGACGTATCGGACGCGGTGAACGTGATGGTCGACGTGGGCTTCGACGAGGGCGAGAACGATTCGGATGAGGAGGACGAGGGGCTGCTGCTGCACGATGACGAGCTCGGCGAGCTCTCCTCCCAGCACGGCGCCATCTGGGACATTTACCGTTGGGAGGACACGGAGGCGATCCTCAAGCTCCTGCACGCAGTCGCCCGCGAGCGCGACATTGAGATCACCAACAACCCAGTGCACGACCAGCTCTTCTACCTCGACGACACGCTGCGCAAGCGGCTGCGCGACCAATACGGCGTGCGTGGCTGGCGCTTCGTCCAGCGACACGGCGACGCCATCTTCATCCCAGCTGGATGTCCTCATCAGGTGCGCAGCCTCTCGTGTGCCTATCCTTCTCCTCTCGTGTGCCCACCCTTCACCAACTGCCATCTTCACAACTAGTGTGCCAACTGCACATGCAAACACCTCGTGTGCCATCCTCACACCGCATGTGCCGTCTTCATCCCATCAGGTGCGCAACCTCTCGTCGTGTGTCAAGGTGGCACTCGACTTTGTGTCGCCCGAAAACGCTCACCGATGCGTGCAGCTCACGGACCAGTTCGCCAAGCTGCCGCGCGGCCACCACCTGAGCGAGGACAAGCTGCAGGTTAAGACGATGCTGCTGCACGCGCTGCATCACATCTCGGATGCGTTGCTGCGCACGGGTGCCGCCGCCAAGGCGAGTGTCGAGATCGCCAACGCCGAGCGCGCCGCGACCGCGCGCGCCGAGGCACTCAAGGCTGCGCGTCAAGCCTCGCGTCAGTTATATGCCGCCAAGCGCAAAGCAGCCAAGGAGGCCGAGCTCGCTGCGGCGGCCAATGCCGAGGGATCCGTCGCGGAGGGTACCGTTGAGGAGCGGGTGGCCGCCGCAGTGGTCGCCTCCGCTGTCGAAGCCGCCCTTGATGCCGTCTTTGGCGCGGATGCCCCTGATGAGGTTGATGACGAGGCCATGCTCATGGAGGACGAGGCACAGCCGGTGGAGAAGCCGATGGTGTACACGACCACGCCGGCGCAGCCGCTCCCACAGCCGCCTCTCGAGCAGGCGACGCCGAAGCCGCCACAGCAGCAGCCGCAGCCGCCGCCGCCGCCGCCGCTGCTGCAGCCTCCGCAAGCTACCCAGACCGCGGCCGGCGTCATGAGCACGACGTCGACGACGACGACGACCATGGAGGTCGACGACGAGACGGTGTTGCTCATGTGCAGCGGCGAATGAGCGGCTATGATGAAAGAGCAGGCGGTTGAAATGTGACGGGCAGTAGCTGCGTGCAACATACACACACCGGACGAGGACACAGGAGAACACAGAACAGGCTCGCATGAGTTTGGACCGCGGACTGATTTCGCGTACTTTAATATACTGAGCAAGCCCGCGGGCGTCCGCTCCGGCTTAGGACTAAGACTTTTTCGCATCCTCGAGACGTCGAGGTCTCGAATGAATGTTTACAGTCTGTTTCTCTCCTTCCAAACATGTCGAATTTGGAATGCATCCAAACATTTGTCGAATTTCTCCACTCTTTTCCCTCGACCTCCCGCGGGTTACAGGGAGGCCGTCAGCTTCCTCGTCCTCGTCCTCGCCCTCATCCACCATGCAGTTCGAGCATGACACCCTGCTGATGTCAGCACGCCTATCCGGGCGCACCTTGCCGCAGGAATGGAAGGCGGAGGTGCGTCAGCAGCAAGGGGCTGAGTACGCCGGACAATACCTCTATCACCGGACCCGAGCCACCAAGCAGTTTGCGCAGAAGCATGACCCGCCCGAGTACACGATGACTGGCGTCCACGCCGGTGCCGATACAGACGTTTGGGCGCCAGATAAGAAGACGCGCTTCGAATCGACGGCCAGCGTCTCTTACCGCAATGACCCAAAGAAACGCGACTCGCCGTCGCAGCGCTCGCCGCTCGAGCGGCGGCCCAGCATGCGCGAGGGCGAGTCGCCGACCGGCGACCTGAAGCCTGGGCCGACGACGTATCCGCGGCGGGAGTACTCAACCCTTCCGACGGCCGAGGAGGAGATGCGGAAACTTTCGGTAAGCTATGAGCGGTATGTCGACGGCGATCGCTCCACCGAAGTCGTGCCAGCGGTCGAGTGGCTGTCGCGCGCGGATGCAAACCCGCTGGTGCACCGGAAGGATGCCCCGCCTATGCTGCCGCGCCACTCGGCACGCGACCACCTGAGCGATGTTCGCAAGCAGCACGCGCTCTTCGATCCTGCGCGGCCTCAGATACAGACGGTCGTGCGCGTGACGCGCCGGCAGACAGCGGACGGCTGTTCTGCGGAGGAGCGGAGGAGCGCGCTCGTCAAGGACCAACAGGCTGCGAAGATGCGCGATGTGCTCAAACAGCAGCAGGCGGAGAAGAACGCCCGCGAGGCGTCCGAGGCCAACGAGCTGCTCGAACTCTATTCGATGGGCATCCGTGGTGTGCTCTCCGGTACGGAAGCCTACAGCCAGCCGGGCGACAAGGGAAAGCCCCGCCCGGTCACGCGCTCGCAGACGGTCGCCGACCGCGACGAGCAGGCTCGCCAGGCGCCGGCGCCTGCCACCGCAGCGTTCGCGGCGCGTGAAGCGGTCGCGCGCGCAGCCGCTCGCGGATTCCAACCTGCCGAATCCGCACCTGCGGCGGAGAGGCCACTGCCGAAAAGCAGTCCTGAGAACGAACTTTCTTGGGTCAAGGGTGGGAGCGTGCCCATCGTGAAGGCCACGCGCCCTAAGGAGGTGCCACTGGTCTTCCCTCCGGGTACCTTCGACATCCGGCAGCAGGACGCTCATCACAAGCTCAAGCAGGCCCAGCGCTTCGCCCCGACCCGCGCAAGCGGCTAGAACCAACCTGAGAACCAACCACGCGAGAATCACGCACACGCGCAACATGATGCAGGCCCGTTCAGCGCGGCGACGTTCTGTGAGAGCAACGTTTGGGTGTCCCTTGGTGTGCGTGTTCACGATTCGCAGTGTCGCATGTTCAGTGTACGACCTAGGGGTGGGACGACAATCCCTCGGCGTGGACGGCGCGCGACCGGTCTCCCGCGAGGCCGCGTCGGCGCGGTGGGTCCGTCACAGTGGGGACACCGCGCGTCTGGTCGTATAGTCTGGTCTCAGAGTCTGTCTTCAATACGAGACAGTACACACTCGTACGATACTCGATAGTCTATACGAAACCTATAATTTCTATTACCGTACGTGTGGATGTTAACGTAAGACTATATACGAAACACTATTAAAGCGAACGAGCCCGGCGATCCGCGCGGGGATCAATACGAATACGATATGCGTCCGCGCGCGGATGCTGGTTCACGTCCTGTAGCGGTCGAGCAGCGCATTGATCTCGGCGTCAAAGTCTCGCGGCGGTGGTCGCGGCTCGTTTAGATCGTCAACGAGGGAGGCGATGCGCTGCTTGATGGGTGGGATTCCTGTACGGGCGGCCTCGGACTCCTCAGCCAGCCGGCGCTGCTCGCGCTCGAAGAGCTTCTGCTCCTCACGCTCAATACGGCGCATGTTGGCCTTCGCCGCACGTGGCTCGAGTAAGGTCGGGGGGCTCACGAACGGCTCGGGTCCGCCGCGCGCCTTGCGTGCGAGCTGAGCCCCGTGCCGGCTGCTCTCAGCAAGGGCAGTTGCGCGCCGATGAGCAGCGGCCTGTGCAACCCCTACAAAGCTGCGCTCGCCAGCACTCGCGTCTCTCTGATCAGCGAGCGCAGCGCGCTGCTTCTGCAGAGAGAGAGAGTAGTCGACGAGCGCAGCGTAGCCCGCCTGGGGGTGCGGCGCGTCCCGCTCGAGCATACGAGCGCGCAGCGCGCGAGGTGTGAGCTCGCGCATCTCGGACAGCTGGGCGATCTGGGCGGAAGGCGGCGCGGGCGATTCCGGTGGCAGCGTCGCATTCTGCGCGGACTCGGCAGGTCGCGGCGGGTGCAATGCGGGCGGCGGCAATAGCTTTGCAGCCGAAGATGCAAGCGTGCCGCTCCGAGCGAGGTACGATGGTGGACGCAATGACGGCGATGGCGGCTGTGTCATGAGCATCGGGGGCGTCCCTAGCTGCGCTGCATTGCACTCGGTGGTTTCACGCGGTCCCGACAGCGCCTCCACACCGCGCTCGAAGCGCGACTCGTGCCCCATCGGTGCGGCCACCATCCACTCCTCACGCGGCCACACGTCTATCCTTGGAGAGGAGGCGGCGGTCGGCGCGGCGGCCTCGAGGGCGGCCTCATCAAGCGAAGTGTGCACGGCCATCGCCACGGCTACGCGCGCAGCGCCTACCCAATCGTTGGCCAGCACGTGATGTCGCAATGCGTCAGCAGCGAGCGCCGTCGCAGATAAGTCACCATCTGACCAGCCAGTCTGGACCGGGACCGGGTGGTGATGGTGATGGTAATGCTGCTGCTGCTGCTGCTGCTGCTGCTGCTGCTGCTGCTGCTGCTGCTCGTCGAGCAGCCTCTCTGCGCTGCTGCGAGGCCGGCGCCGCCGCTCGCCGCCGCGCATTTCGGCAGCGCGACGCTCGGCTGCCGCCTGTGCCGCCAACTCCGCCTCCTCTGCTGCTGCAGCGGCCACCTGCTCCGCTGCTTGAGCCTCGGCAGCGGCTCTCTCCGCGGCTGCAAGACGTTGCTTGCGCTCAGCGTCAGCGGCAGCCGCTCGCTTTGCAGCAGCGGCTGCTGCCACGTCGGCTACGCTCGCCGCCGCCGATACCGCCCAGCCCTTTTTCGGCCGGTTGGGAGGGGCGATACGTGGCAGCGGCGAAAGCGGGATCTCGGCATCCAGCTGGCGTAGCTCAGTGTCCAGCTTGAAGCGCTCCGCCTTCTTTTGCAGTTTGCGCAGCCGCCTATCTATCGGATCAGGCGGCGCAGAATTGGCTTTTGGATGTCGTCTAGACACCGCCGCGGGCCGCTCTGCCCTGGGGTCGGCCAGAGTCGACCGCATTAGTCGTCCGTCCGGGGGCCAATTACCGTCATCATCCAGCCCCTCCTTTCTCATTGTGAGGGTCACCCGCACTTCGCCGAGCGCGCCCGACTCCCCTGTGGGGAAAACGGGGAGTAGTGGTCATCATCTTCAATTCCGAAGAGAGCTCACACTCGGACTTGCTTGGGCGGGTTGAAAGAATGGAGAGAGATTCGTGACTGTTATCTGTTTGGGATTGTTTAGGGGGCAGGTGGTGCCGTCCGCCGGTGGGTCGGGCAAAAATACTCACCAAGTAACGTACTTGGACTGCCAACGAGAGCTAGCCCACACCGCGGCTAACGTCTGTCGAATCTGCCTCGACGCGCGAGCACTTTGCGGGCCGTTGCTCATCTAGATCCTCGGGCTCGGCAACTGCCGCGGCGTCTGACCGGCCCACCGCCTCTGCCTCATCCGCTGCGACCGGCACGGGCGCCCCCTCAGCTCCCGACCAGTGGTCGGGGCGACCGACCACATCCTTCGCGTGCTGCTTGGTCGCCTTATAACGACCCTCCCCCGGCTTGAGCGTCGGTAACGACGCTCCGGGCTTCCACCAGTTGGGCTTGCGCCGCCACGAATTGGCCGTCAGCTCGATGGCCGCGGGCAGGTCGGGTGGCGGCTCGAGGATCGCTGGGCAGAAGGCACCCCCCGGCTGCGTGAAGTGCGGGTGCGCAGCGCACGCGGCGGCCGCTGCATGCAAGTCAGCGAGCGTCTTCGCGGATTGGATGAGCCGGAAGGGCTCGAGCTTCCCCGCGCCCTCCAGCATGAGCATCGCCGTGTACTTGAGGTTGCCTAGTGGGCACTGAGTCGCCTCACCGAGCTCAAAGTAGCGCTTGACGCACTCCGCCTGTGTGAGCATGGTGTGAATGGTTGGAGGCGCAGCCGGCGGCGCGGCGGTGGCAGCCGCAGCAACGGCGGCAGCAGCGGCAGCGGCGGCACCACCAGCTCGAGTCACATCCCATCCGTCGACGAGCAGCGAGGACGACCGGAATATGGACGGGTTCCACAGCGCACCACGCGCGAGCATGAGTGAGTCCGCGCCGGTGATCGCGAGCGCTCGTGGCACGTCCTCTGGCGCGAAGACGTCACCGTTGAGGATGACCGGCAGCGAGCGTGGCAGCGTCTCGCGCAGGATGGCGAACTGATCCCACTGTGCCCAGTGTCGCGGCCGATCGTGACGCCGGCGCGCGTGCACGGCAAGCGCAGACACGCCGCACGACTCGATGAGCTTAGCCAGCTCGATCGTCTCCTGAGTCGCATCGAGTAAACGGATCTTGCATGTGAGGGGCATCGACGCGGGCAGGTTGCGCCGCAGCGTCGTCAAGATATCGCGGATACGCTCAGGCTGTGAGAGCAGCGCCGACCCCATGCCGCCCTGCACAGAAAACTTGACCGGGCAACCCATGTTGATGTCAATGGCTCGCACATCTGCGGCTGCGACCTGGGCGGCCAGCAGTGCTGCTGGGCCCGACGCAGTGCCGAGCTGCAGGACCACGCGTTCGTTCGGCGTGGTTCGAAAGACCACACGCCCGCCACCGCGCTCGTTGTTCGACTCAAAGTCGACGGTGCCGAGTGCTGCATTCACCACGCGCTTCGACTCGGACAAGCACCGATCCACGATTTCCTCGGAATACACCATCGACGCGCCCTGCTCGGCACAGAGCGTACGAAAGGCGAGCGAGTTGATGCGCACCATCGGGGCCAGAATCATCGCATTGCGGTACGACCATGTGTCGTCAGCATCGTGCACAGCGCAGCCTGCCATGCGCACACGCTGTGAAAGGGCGGTGAATTGGCTGTTAACAGCTGCTCACCCTATCTCCCGAAACATCTCCTTTTTTCTTCATATAAGTCTTTGTTTTGACCACACATGAAATTGGTCCACACTGACCGCTAACAAAATGACTGACGGTCAGGAGCGCGTGCGCTTGCGGGCGCGCGAGGGCGAGGCTGTCGAGTGGACGCGCCGGGTGGCCCAGCAAGCAGGCACGCTCAAAGACATGATGGACGACGCTCCAACCGAAGATGGCGTCTACCCGGTGCCGATGATTGCAGCGGCAGAGCTGGCAGTGCTCCGGGAGATGTGCGAGGCCGACTCCATGCCGGCTCGGCTCGAGCAGTGCTCGATCTCGGAGCTCTTCAGGCTCGTCGAGGGCGCCAGCTTCCTCGACGCCCCAAGGGCGCTCAATCATGCGCAGTGCGCCCTCGGCACACGCCTCAACGGCAAATGTGCCAATGAGCTGAGAGAGCTGCTCGGCGCAACGGAAGGCTTTGGCAATGCGGATGAACGTGTGGCGGCACTCGCCGAGCCGGCGTTCTCGCCGGAGGGACAGCTGTCAGAAGCCACGGTGGGCTCTGCGGGGGGAGCACCCGCGCTGCTCCAACCGCAGCCCTCGCTGTCGGGGATGGCAGTCACAGACGATGCCAAGGAGGTGGCGCTGGGCATGGTCGACGTGGGCACGCTGGTCGAGCTCAAGGGCGTGAGCCAATCGTGGTTGGCGCTCGCGCGGCGCGTGCTCTGCTCCCGCCTCAGCCGCTGCGAGGGTCAGCCCGCGCCGACTCAGATGGCTGAGATCACCGATCTCAACATCAAGGTCCTCGTCGACGCGGGCCGGCCATGGGAGGCGGCGGCGGCGGGGAGGATGCTGCCCAACCTGGCCCGATTGCGTTGGGAGGGCTTCGAGGTGAGTGTGGCCGCGGTCCGCGAGGTGGATCTGGACGAGAGGGATGAGGACGAGGACGAGGAGGAGGGCCTGTTCTTTGGTGGCCCTGCCGAGAGGCCACGGAGGGCTTGGAAGCTCCTTGGAAGCTACACTGCTCTCCTCAGCTGCATCGAGGGAGAGGGCGAGCCGCCGCTCGAGCTACTGCTTGCAGCTGTCGCCTGCGCCGGCTCTGGCGAGATTCGCGGCATACCGGTGCAGATGATGCGCGACGACTCCGTCTCTGAGCTCGACCTGCAAAAGAGAAATATCGGCGTCGAGGGTGGAATGCTTCTTGCGTACCTCGTGCCTGTCATGGGCGTGCTGACGGTGACCAACCTTCTGGGCAATCAGCTCGATGCGGAGTCCGCCAAGATGCTCACTGAGGTCGCCAAGCAGAAGGGCATCTCGCTCTGCGGCATTCGGCGTGACCAGACCGCCGCTGACTTCTGCAACAAACGCCTCCAGCCGCCCGATGCGATCCTGCTGGCGTCGGACCTGTCACAGGCTGTTGTCACAGGCGCATTGACGTCCGTCAAGCTCAGGGGCAACACGCTCGGGGACGAGGGCTGGGGTGCCATCTTTGCCGCCATCTGCGGCAACAAGGACAGCAAGATCATGTCTCTGGATTCGTCCTGCGACAACATCAGCCCTGCTGGTGTCAAGCTGATCACCGAGGCTCTCCGCATGAGCGTCACAGGCGCATTGACGTCTGTCGACCTCAGGGGCAACCGGCTCGGGGACGAGGGCTGGGGCGCCATCTTTGCCGCCATCTGCGGCAACAAGGACAGCAAGATCATGTCTTTGGGCGCGGCCTCCGAGAACATCAGCCCTGCTGGTGTCAAGCTGATCACCGAGGCTCTACGCACGAGCGTCACAGGCGCGCTGACGTTGACCAACCTCCTGGGCAATCAGCTTGATGCGAAGTCCGCCAAGATGCTCGCTGAGGTTGCCAAGCAGAAGGGTATCTCGCTCTGCGGCATTCGGCGTGACCAGACCGCCGCTGACTTCTCCAGCCAAGACCGCAACCCGCGCGATGCGATCCTGCTGGCGTCGGACCTATCACAGGCCATTGTCACAGGCGCATTGACGTCCGTCGACCTCGGGGGCAACACGCTCGGGGACGAGGGCTGGGGCGCCATCTTTGCCGCCATCTGCGGCAACAAGGACAGCAAGATCATGTCTTTGGACGCGGCCTCCGAGAACATCAGCCCTGCTGGTGTCAAGCTGATCACCGAGGCTCTCCGCACGAGCGTCACAGGCGCGCTGACGTTGACCAACCTCCTGGGCAATCAGCTTGATGCGAAGTCCGCCAAGATGCTCGCTGAGGTTGCCAAGCAGAAGGGTATCTCGCTCTGCGGCATCCGGCGCGATCAAACCACCGCTGTCTTCTTCGGCAAAGGCCTCCAGCCGCCCGATGCAATATTGCTGGCGTCGGACCTGTCACAGGCCGTTGTCACAGGCGGGCTGACCAAAATGTCACTCGCCAACAACAAGTTGGGGGAGGAGGGCACCAAGGCCATCTGCGAGGCACTAGAACAGAACAAGACGCTCAAGGAGCTTGACATCAGCGGCAGCTTTTATGGTGGCAGCAACATTGGAGGGTCAGCAGGAGTCAAGCACGTGGCCAAGATGCTTGGCGTCAACGGCGGGCTGACGGCCCTGAATTTGTCCTCTAACCGCCTCGATGATGAGGGCGTAAGCGCAGTCTGCAAGGCCATCCAGAATAACAAGGAGACCAAGCTCGCGTCGCTCAACTTCGAGAACAACGGCATCAGTCCAGTTGGAGCAAACGCTGTGACCGCTATGGTAGCTGTCACAGGCGGGCTGACGAGCCTGGACCTCTCCAGCAACCAGCTGTGCGGCCTCGATTATCACCATAGAGGAACTTACACTGCAGTGGGCATCACGGCGATTGCCGACGCTCTGCGCGTCAATGGCGGGCTGACGAAGCTGTCGCTTGCCCGCAACCATTTGGAGGAGGAGGGCACCAAGGCCATCTGCGAGGCTCTAGAACAGAACACGACGCTTAAGGAGCTCGACATCCGCGGCAGCAACATTGGTGGGTCAGCAGGAGCCAAGCACGTGGCCAAGATGGTAGGAATCAATGGCGCGCTGACGGAGGTACGCTGAACTCTGGCCCATGAATTATGACCTGTTCTGAGCGAAGAGCTTGCGCTCTCCGTGCACAGGTGAATCTCGACGGCTATGCGCTGCCCATCAAGAAGCTTAAGGGCACCGAGCCAGTCGAGTCGCTCGACCTCTCTCGCAAAGGCCTCGGTGTTGCCTCCGCCATCGTGATCGCCTCACTGATCGGCGTCAACGGCGCGCTGAAGAGCATCGACCTGTCCTCGAATCAGCTCACCAACTACAGCGAAGACATGATGGGCATCAAGGAGCTTGCCGCCGCTCTTGGTGCCAACGGCGTGCTGACGAGCGTCGACCTCTCCAACAACCAGCTCTGTGGCGTCTGGACTGACTACCGCGGCCAACATGGCACCTACACTGCAGAGGGCATCACTGCAATCGCCGACGCTATGCGCGTTAATGGCGCGCTGACAAAAATCGAGTAAGTTTGTCGCCCAATTCCCAAACTTTGATTTGTAAGCACCACGTGCCTATCTGATGGCCACGGAAAGATACCTCCTGTGTGAACAACCTTCCTGTCTGCATCCCTATACATACCCTATACAGGCTGTCGAGAAACTTTATTGGCGAGGAAGGGAAGGCCTTTGTTGAATACCATACACTCTACGGGGTAGACCGTACCCGACTCACTACACGACTCCCTGTTACCGTATTAGGAAAGGACTCCCAGTATGGAAGGATCGTGTGTGGAATGTGCTGTGAGATGAGTGGCCCGGAGCGGTCCTCACGGCGTCAGTGAATTCAGCAGTCGTGCACTGCACCTTACAAGGGTTCATCGCCCGGCTGGTTGTGAGAGCCGATAAAGGCCGGAGAGCCGTCTGGAACTATCGAGTCCATGACGTCTACAACGCCACTCACGA
>Ga0210240_100555_pt1 | contig 32270 bp, 18 predicted proteins | sample ChrtobMetP5a_4mM_FD_155463 | JGI IMG/M metagenome (GOLD analysis project Ga0210240, IMG submission 155463) | Chrysochromulina tobin associated microbial communities from unialgal haptophyte culture, Seattle, Washington, United States - P5a_4mM | ecosystem: Host-associated > Algae > Haptophytes >...
CGTCCGCACGGTACCCCATATGCCCAATACCCCTTCCCCCTGGTTGGGCCCCTGTGGTAGCTCTGCCAACAGTCTCATCACACGTTGAGTTCACGGCCGCTTAACTGTTGGGGTCAAGCGGCAGAAATGGAAAGGAAATGAGGTGTCAAGAATTCTGTGTTCGAGTCACATTCACACATAGGATTCCAGCTTCACGTCGTGATGCCGGGACCTTGGAACGAGAAGGCGATGCCGTCCGTGAGTCACCTCTCGGGCGTCGACATGGCCTATCCGATGTACGTCCTGCCGTTCCACGAATTCATGGCAATGGACGACTGGCAGCCGCACCAGAACTTAAAGGCGCAAGGCAAGATCAAGGAGTTCGATGAGAGTATGTGGGGTAAGATATTCTTCATCTCCCACCAATGGACGGCTTACAACCACCCAGACCCAAACAAGGACCAACTCCACAGTCTGCAGCACGTGCTCAGACGCCTCGCCAACGGCGAGATGAGCGTCAAGGGCAACTTCGTGTCCGAGTTCGTTTACGGATTAGACATGGAACACACAGCGGCGGAGTGGAAGAAGCTGCTCCCCGAATCGTACTTCTGGATCGACTTCACCTCGATGCCCCAGCCGCTCGCGGCGCTGCCCGAGGAGGTGCAAGGGGCGGCGTGTCACGCGGGGCAGGTGTCCGACCACCGTGAGGCACAGGGCGTCACCGAGGACGTTGCGGTGCTGGTCGAGCAGCTCAAGGCCGCCGTGGACTCGATCCCCAGTTACATTGAGCGCTGCGTCGAGATGATTGTGCTCACGCCCTCGGTTAAGCACGCCGACCACAAGGGCGACTGCTGCGACTTCAACTCGTGGCGACAGCGCGGCTGGTGCCGCCTCGAGTTCGTCGCGTCGCGCCTTGCGTGCCGCGGCGACATCCCGGTGATGGTGATCAAGTCGCGCGAGACCACACCGCAGTATTTCAACTTGTGCGACACTACGAAGCTCTGCGCGGGCACCGGCAGCTTCACCATCTCCGACGACAAGTTTAAGGTGAAGCGCGTGCTCGAGACCATGCTCGCTGCCAAGGCCAAGGCGGAGTTCGATAAGGGCAACTTGGGGCTTGCCCGCGGTCACGTGCTGCTGGCAGCCGCCTTCCTAGCCGGGCTGCCGACCGAGGCGGAGGCGGCGGCGCACGAGGGCCGCGCGCCGCGCGTCTCCGAGCTGAGCGAGCTCGAGCAGATCAAGCGGCAGTTCCACTGGCGCGACGACGCGACCGAGGCGAAATGGCTCAAGGCGACGGGCACCACGCTGCTGCACGTCGCGTGCGTCAACAGCAAGATCGGGGCAGTGCGCGAGCTGCTCGCGACCGACGAGGGCAAGAAGATGCTCAACGTGAAGATCAAGAACATCTTGAAGTGCGACCGCGACGTCAAGTTGTACAAGTCCCAGCCCACGGCTACTAAGATTCACTATGATTCCACTGGGCTCACGCCGCTCGCCGCGGCGATGATGTCGCCGGTGGCGACGCCAGAGCTCATCGAGCTGCTCATCGATGCCGGCGCCGAGCCTGCTGATCACCTCGGCTTTATGATGGGCATCTGTCTTGGAAAACTCGCCAACGTGGAGGCGTACACTAAGAAGCTGTGGTGCGAGCGACCTGGGCCGGCGCCGTGGATCAACTCGTTGATCAGCGTGCCTCACAAGATTGGCAAGAAACCTACCCCGCTGTGCGCGTGCGCAGCGTGGGCCGACGCTGTCGAGCAGAAGGACAAGATGGTCTGGCTCCTTGCCAACGGCGCCAACCCAAAGATTGGGTGGGATTTTCTCTCGGGCGGCTCGCCGCTCGTCGCCCTCTCCATGAATCCCGAGGCGGACTCGGCATGCTTCGACGTGCTGGTGGCGGCGGGCTGCGACCCCAACGAGGTGGCCAAGCCGTGGATGAAGCACAAGTTCGTCATGGGAGTGCTCAGACTCTGCAAGGCCGTCCGGCCGCAAAAGTACAGCGCCCTCGACGATTTGAGTATTCTGACTATGGGAGGCAGTCCCATCCACTTTGCGAGCTTTATTGGCAATGTGCGTCAGCTGCACTCTGAGCCGCGTGCGCGCGCGCGGACGCGCAACCCAGCTGCTCCGTTGCCCACGTGCCCTGCATCACCACTGCAGCCCACCCCACCCCACCCTCAACTCCCGCTGTTGCGTTCGCCCCGTCGTTCAGATCCCGAACATCAAGAAGCTGTCCGAGCTCGGCGCGGTCAACGACAAGAAGAACCGCTTCGGCCAGCTGCCGATCGCCGTGCTCCAGACCAATATGCCCGACTCGCACGCCCCCGATATCCTTGGCTCGGCGATTGTGCCGCCGCAGGTGAAGCTCAAGGCGGCGGGGCTGGTGGTCGCTCTGTCAGACAAGCTCGGCAAAGGCGCACCGAACCAGCAGCCTGCCATCCCCGCGCCCATCAAAGTCGCGGAGGCTTGTTGCGGCGCGCCGTGATGGGCATACCGGTGAGTCATTGGCGCTTTAGGTTGAGCGTTGAGGTCGGCTTCACAGGCTTCACAGGCTTCACAGGCTTCACGTTGAGCGCCTTGGACCTTACTTGGACCTTGCAATTTAATCATGGCAGTGACGTGATCGGGGGAGGGCGCGCGCGCGCGGGCGGGTTCTTTTGCTCCCACAAACGCCAAGGGGGCACTGATATGGCTTCCAGGGGTGTCAAACGTATTATACTTTCTAACCGAGCCGAAGCATACACATCGCGATCTCGTCGTTGCGTTTAGATCGGTACGACGCCGCGCGGTATGCGTTAACGACGGTGAGTCGCTAAAGTCGCACCGGAACGCCGCGGGGCGCGGCCGGCCCCCGGGTGCGGTCGGGGTTTTACGGTTCATCGTCGCAACGTGAGCATTCTGGCTCCCCAGACCTTCTCGTTGCCGGCAGCGAGAAGACGACCAGGTTTTTGCCCTCGAACGGAAGCTGCTCAACGCCGATACGGCCGGGCGCCTTCTCGCGCAAGTACTGTACAAAGGCCGCGTACTCAGTGACGCGCTTTCCAGCGGCGTTGCGCCTCGTCGGGGCCAGCGCTGAGTACACGCAGCACGGGACCACTGCAAACGGCTTGTTGCTCGCCAGGGCGAAGTCGACGATGGCTTCAGTCGCACCATCAGGATGCATGCCGACAATGGCTGAGCAGTGTTCAATGCGGTCCCACATGGCTCGACTCGTGGGCACCTCGGCTTCAACTGTGGCATGCTCTGTGGGCGACGCCGCCTCGCCGGCCTCCTCCTCCTCCTCCTCCTCCTCCTCCTCCGCCGCCGCCGCCAATTCCTCCTCGCCCCGGCTTGGCTCCCTGGCCGTCGCCATCGCCACCTTGACGAGCCCTTTGACGGTCCAAGCCATCTGTAAGGCGCTCTCTCGTATCTCAGTTGCCAGCGCGCCGAGAGCCTCGAGCTCATGCACGCTCGGCGGCGCTCCAGCGGCCGCGATGATCGGCTCAAACAAGCGCGGCTCCCAGTTATGTCGCCAGTGGCGCGGTTTCACAAAGGATTCGCCGTACTTGACGCGTGCTCCATGGAGCTCTCGATGCACCAGCCGCGCCGCGTACGAGCGGTGGGCCTCCTCCGGCGCGCTCGCCGGAGGCTGTGCGTCCAAACTGCCGTGCGCAATCAGCGTCTCGCCCAGCTTCCACTTCCGTTCCATGCGTATCATGTTGAGCGGACGCGGGTCGACGACCGTTACCGGTACTCTTGCCACGTTCTCGAGCTCGAAGGCGAGGAACCCGTGCCCACCTGCCACGTCGAGCACGCCGCTGCCAGCCCGCAGCGTTTCGGCCCCAAATGCTCGCACCAGGAACTGGCGAAAGATGCCGGCGCGCTCACAGTTCTGCAGCTTTTTCCTCGTCTGGTACCGGCTCTTTGGCCGATCGGCGGCACGGCAAGCGTGCCATGCCTTCTGCAGCGCACGCATCTCGTCGACCGCAGCGAGGACCGAGGATTTCGGAGCGCCCGTACGGCGAAGCGTGTTGACCTTAGCCTTGCATGCGTGAAAGGCGGCGGTGGCGGCGGCGTCAGCGTCAGGGCTGCTCTCGTTACGCTGTTCGTGACCTTTGCCTTTGCCTTTACTCACATGACTGTCTGGCATGTGCTGATAGCGGCATTGGTCTCCGTACAAGCAAAAGCCTTTGGATGAAAAATGGCGGCATGCGATCGCCGTAACGTGTCGCTCTTCCTCTGTAGCCAACGGCTCTTTCTCTGTAGCCACGCTCGCCGTCGACTCTGGCGCCTCTCGTGCCTGCATCTCGTGCCATGCACACACGCACGACTCTCGAGTCCACAGCTGAGGTGTGAACTGTGAAGTGAACCTGTGAAGCATTCAATTCCCAAGGAGGTGTAGGGTTGGGCCCTCATAAACATGAAAAATAGTAGACCACGCCCCCTTGGGTCAAGCAAGTGATGTCATTTCTATAGTCAAACCGAACATCATCAACGATCCAACAGCACGCTCGACGCTGCACGGATCCGCGTTGACACCACACCGCTGCGCGCGTCGACACGGTCGCCTTTAAATCGAAACACAGAAGACCATAGAGGGCCGCGTCGAAGAGGGCCGCGACAAACGCCCTGCGGCGCCCAACGCAAACCCGTCTCCCGATAGTCCCTGAAGTAAGTAACTCGGGTCCCCATGCAGGGACATTTTCGTTGAGCCATGCGGGGCATGCGTCCCAGCCTGCTGTGGCCTAGCTGTGGCCTGCTGCCCACCAATCAAAATGGTAAAATAAGGTAAAATGGTCAAATGCTGCTCGCTGCGCACCACACCTGGTCTTATAGTCGAGCACATCTTTCAGCAGCCCTCGCCGCCCGCGATCTCAAGGCACATGGTTGAGGGGATCACCGACAGGATGTTCAAGGTGAGTGAGAAGCCGAGCGCGAGGGCGATGATCATGCAGGTGATGAGGGTGTAGTATTGGCTGCGTGGGCGCGTCCGCTTGCGCTCTTGCGTCTCCTCCTTTTGGTCCGGAAGCAGCGGCAGCAGAAGCAGAGCACTAAAGCCGAAGACATATGAGATCACATACGACCATGCCACCTCATTGCGGAATTCCGGCGTGTCGTCCACGTAGTTCTTCGAGTCTGAAAGCGAGGGGAAGAAGAAGTGGCCGAAGATGTAGTTGCTTAAGACCGTCGAGAGCGGGCCACTCAGGTTGCCGATCGTGGTGAGCACGCCGTACGCCAGTCCCTCGCCGCCCTCCTCGGCCAGCTCGACGATGACGTAGATGGAGACGACGAACGAGGTGGCGCGCGGCAAGGAGACGAGGAACGCCTCGCCGAGGAAAAAGTATTGGTTGCGTACGACGCCGAAGATGGTCATGAAGGTGAAGGGCGCGTCGATGACGCTCATCACGATCGTCGTGATCAGAATCATCTTACGCCACGACGCACCCAAGAAGTAGCGCCGCGTGAGCCACAGCCCGGCTACGAAGATGAGCGACGAGGCGAACCGAAAGAGGTTGCTCTGCAGGTTCTGCACGCCCGCCCACAGGCGCGTGATCTCGGCCCCGGCGGTCGTGCCGATGCCACCGAGCGCGCCGCCCAAGAACATGTACAGCACCACCTCGAATGTCGCTCCAGAGGAGAGCATTGTGTTGACCCGGCTGCACGCGGTGCTGCAGCTCGGCATCTTGCTCGGGTCGACCAAGGGCTCCTCAATGAGATAGATCGAGATGGGGATCTGCACGGCGACGACCATCGCGAGCACGCCGCAGATGAAATTGAACGAGAGCCCCCATGAGAACGAGCCGTTGTACTCGGGCCCGTTCATCAGGAAGCCGACGATCACCAGCGCACACATCGCGCCCAGCTCGCGTACAAGGTAGGCGAGCGTCTGCGTCGAGCCGCGGCGCTTTTTCGACTCGCGCCGCGCGTACTGCACAGTCAGTGCGTCCGCGGACACGTCGGCGAACATGTAGCCGCACGTCGCGAGCGACATGAGCGCCGCGTACGACGAGCCTTCTTTGCTGGCCTCCTGGTTGCAGACGACGGACGTGTTGTACTGGCCATCAGAGCCGAAGCAATAGTAGGCTGGCGGCAGTGGCATGAACCACGCTGTGGTTGCGAGGCATGCGCTTGTAATCACCCAGCCGAAGGCCATGTACGGCTTCCTCCGTAGGCCGAAGAGAGGACAGCTGTCCGAGATCAAAGCAAACACAATCTTGAGAGACCACGCCATGTCGATGATCGCCTGCTGCGACGAGTTGACGTACGAGGGGACGTTCAAATAGCAAATGTAGAGCCCGTAGGCCGTGGAGCTTATCGCCCTGCTCACGAGCCCTACCGCAAAATACTGACACAAGTAGCCAATGCGGTTGAAGGCGAGCACGTCGACCTCGCCGCCCGGCTCCAGAGCGCCATCGTCTAGCGGATCCTCCTTCTTCTCCTCCTTCTTCTCGTCGTACTTATCTTTCGACAAGAGTGGAGCACTTTCCTCTGCATCTTGGCCACCGGTGACGCGTCTCTGCATCTTGGCCACCGGTCACTATAGTCGAGATAGCGTCTGGCGTGGCTGGTGGGAGGTGAGCCGTCTGCTCGTGTGTCCTTTGAGGCCCCATTAGGGTCCGATAATCTTTTGTAGAATTGATCCAAATCGGGCATCAGTTTTTTTGCATGCAGAATGCCGAAATCAAACCTGAGCAACCTCGGCCAATGAGTCTCCGCTCACCCCTCGAAGATCAGTGGCGGCTCTCTGCGGGCGAGTGGCCCCTCAGACAGGCGCGGGCCAGCTCGAGGACAGGCGGCTTGCGTTCCCTGATGCATACCCAACTGGATACTCTTGCCCGTTGAAGGCGTCTACAGAACCAACCGAGGTCAGCGATGCCGCACGCTGGGTCGATCGTGCGCGTGAGCTCTTTGCTGAACCAGAGCCTGGTGTTGAGGAGGAGGACAGAAGCCCAGCCGCGCGCTGGGCAGCCCATGCAAGTGAGCTTTTTCCTGAATCTTCATCCGTGCTGCAAGTGCGAGCGGCCGATGAGGACGCTACATGTAGTGCCAAGCGTCCAGCACTCTATCGGCCATACTGGCAGGCGCAACTCATGGGTGTATGGCCATCTTTATCGCTGAGGCTCGCGTCGGCATCAGATTCGAGGAGCACGGTGGCGGTGTGGATGTGGCCATTGAGAACGGCAAGCAAAAGAGGTGTATCGCCATCTTCATCGCAGCAATCTACATCCTCGCCCATTTGTGCTGACCTTTTCCCTGTGAGCCACGCTTCATGCGAGTCCTCAAGCCCGACAGCCTTGCGCAAGGCGGAGAAGGTCACCTGCACGATTTAGCGAGTTTCCTTTTTTGGGACGCATCTTCGATCTGGCTCGAAAGGGTTATATTGGAATATTGCATGCCAACTTTCACGTCTAGGCACAATGTAATGTTTGAGGCTTGCCCTGTCATACCCGACAGTTTGCCATACACAGCAACGCAACGAGAGAAAGAGGGTAGTGTGATCTACGCGATCGTAGCGTAAAGCGTATAGTGCGAAGACTTTGCGATCAAAATACGATCTTGGATCTACTACGACGATCGTAGTTCTCGTAGTCGGACTCCGGTGCGGTGGCTGTGCGTGCCTTGGGGCGCAACCGCTTTCTAAATTCTTATTTTATGCATCTATCGCATGTTATGTGTTATCGTAGGAGTCCTAATATACCGATAACCGTACGCTAAGCCTAACAAAAATAATGCTCGTTCGCTTCCTCGTTTGCTTCCTCGTTCGTTGGCACTTCGTCCACCACCGCCAGCACAGCTTGCGCCTCTAGCACCACCCCCTGAGCTTCAGCCACGCGGAATCGCGCCTTGCTGATTCCTCTCTTCAACTCCTCGAGAGCCTCCTCTTCTTTGTGGCCTCCAGCACCGACTGAGCTTTCGCCACTCGGGCTCGCCACTGCTCAAGCTGTCTCCTCATGTTCTTAAGTAACACCTGTGCCGCGGCCAGCTCCAACCGTGCTGCCTCCAGCTCCGGCGACGTTTTCGTCGGCGAAAGCGTTTCACACCTATCGGTAGCAGCGCCCGCATCAGCCAGGCTGGTCCCGATCCATGCGGCCGCGGCCGGTGTTTGATGCTCAACGTTGGCCAACTCGGCGAGTCTCTCGCGCTGATGGCGTGAGCGCATCTCGGCAACACGCTCGTCTAGCATCTGCTGGGCTCTCTCCAACGCCCTCTCGGCGTTGGTGACAGCAAGTTGGCACCTGGCGATGGAGACGTGATCACCGCCAGCTAAGCTTCTTCGAACTGCAAACGGTTTCTTATTCATGCGCGCCAGCAACTCTCGGTGAGCTCTGCGCATGTTGGCAACCCGCTGCCGTGCCGGCTCGAGTGTCTCCTGATTGAAGTCGCGCGTGAAATGTTCGGTCTCGAGCACCTGCCGCTCCACAAGCTTAGCCTCTTCACTGCTCAGCGAGCTTTTGTAGAGCGCGTCCATGTCCATCATGGTTTCGCCTGGCACTGGGCGGCGGCAGCTGCAGCAGCCCATGATTTTCGGGACGCGATTTTTCAGGGCACGGAACTCAAGCCGCGTCATTCTTGTCAAGCTTGGTGTTAGCGCTACCGGGTACCGGGTACCGGGTACTAGTAGCGCACACGGACGGCAAGTGAAAAAATTTGGCGAATTCCGCAGTGTAACCGTTGGATGATGAAACAACGGCCGGCTCGCGTACGATGGCGACGGTCTGAAGGATCTTGTTCACAGCTTCTCTCTCGTCTTGGGCGCGGCCACAAAGCCACATGAACCTCAAGGGCGCGCTCTTCCGCGGCTCGGGCCTCGCACCGACGACGCAGGATTGGGCCGCCGGACTTCGCGGCCAAGGGGGACCACCACCTGCAGTGCCGAAGCGGGCGACGAAGAGTCCGCCTCGGGTCGTTGCCCGTGCGACCAGCACATCCAACGCCAAGGTGAGCATGCTGAGCCTCGCCACGACTGCACGCTTGTGGCGTCGCGAACAGAAGCAGGACCTGATCAACGCCTTCCGTCGCTGGCGGCGACGCGCAAAGCGAAGCCGCCAGCTGTTGGCAGTCTCGCCTCGCCAGCCTCCCACGGCTCGCAAGAGCCTCGAGTTCCGTCTGCAAGTCGAGGCTCATACAGTCGTGCGTGCCTTCCTGCTCTGGCGCCATTGGGTTCTCGCTGCGGCCAACCTTCGGGAAGTTCTTCAGCTGGTGCAGCCGCACCTGGCGCGCAAGCGCCAGGCGAGGATCGCGCGCATGCTCATGGGGCGTTGGCGCACATCGATGCAAGCGGCCGCCCGGGAGGAGCAGGCCCGGTGGCTCGCGCACTGGAGGGCGACGTACCGCAAGCACCGCGAGCGCCAGGCGGCCCTCGAGGCCACCGCACGCACGGTTGGTCAGCGGCTTGGTAGGTCGGCCACCTTCACGACGCTAGGCCGGTTCCGCGCCGCTCTTCAGCAGTGGGCATCGTGGCGTGTGCAAGTGGCCTTGATGCACGGAGCGATCCACCTCGGCACACTCGCGGCAGCGTCGATGGCCTGGCGGCGCGCGCTCGGGCACTGGCGTCAAGCGACGGCATACAAACTGGTAGCCGAGCATCTCCGTCAGCTCGCGGAGCATTCTGCGGCTCTGGTGCGCCGCCGTAACGGCCTCACTCGGCTGCGGACAGCGAGCTCTCTAGGAGGTCCAGCGAGATGGCTCGGGCGCGTGCGGAAGGAGCGTCGGCTCTACGATGCGCTGCGCCAGCTGCGCGATCACGGCTTCCGCGAACGAGCGTTGCTGCGCGCAGAGTCACGCACGATGGTGTCGGTGGCGCGCGCACGGAGGCGGCAGGTGCATGTAGCAATGCGTCGCTGGGTACAGCAATGGCAGCAGCTGGCGAAGGGTGACGATGCTGTCACGCGCTACGCGCGACTCCTCGCTCGACGCCTGCCGCGCAAGGGCCTACTCGCAGAGTGCCACGCGATGAGTGACGTGCTCGGCTGCTCGCTACTGCTGACCTGAGCGGCACCGGCTTCGCAGAGCGGCCACACAGTCTCCAAGCGGCGACCCATTAGAAATGTAGACAGTCTCCAAGCGGCGACCCAAGCGCGAATTCCTCCTTGTGGAGGCTTTCGTGCTGGGCCCCAATAGTACAGTATTCATTTTTGCGACCGCCGCATTTAGGTCCACGAAAAAAGAGCAGCTGTTCACAGCCACACAAAAGGAAAAGCGAGCGTCTTTTTGGACCCGGATGGAGTCGTCTCGAGACGTCGTCTGGGCCCACTGTCGCCGTCCGGCCGGCCTCATCAGCAAAGTCTGCCTCGAGCATGCCAGTATTAGCTGCGCACCCGTTTCCGCTGGTGGCCACAGGTGCTGAGGAGGCAGCCACCGATTCATCGACGGACGCAGGATATTGTATCGTGTCCGGAGACGGCTTGAGCACAGCAACCGTTCGTGAGGTCGCCGAGTTTTCAATCATAGCCCATGATGCGAATGGCAAACCGCGCGTGACCGGAGGCGATTCTTTTTTTGTCGCCGTGCGTGGCGGCTCCCATGTTCGCGCAAGGGTCCGAGACAATGAAGATGGCTCCTATCGCGTCACTTACACGCCAAGCGTCAGCGGCAAGTACTCAATCGCCATAGGCCTGTTCGGCACGCCACTACCTGGCTCGCCATTTGCCCTCACGGTGTACACGCAGCAGCCCGACGCGGCGCAGTGCATACTGCAAGGGCAGGCCCTTGCGAGCATCATCGCCCGCACCTCATCGCAATTTGAGGTGTGCTTTCGCGATACGCTCGGCAAGGTAGCCATGGCGGAGGATTTGGACGTCTTCGTCGAGCCCATCTTTCTCGCGCCGCCGGCGTTCGCCCAGGCGAGCGCGACGGTTGCGAGCGTGCCGGCCGCCGCCGAGGAGGCATCTGCCGAAGGGACTGAAACCGGCGGCGGCTCAGGCTGCGGAGCCACCAAGCTATTCAAAAAGGCACGTGTGCAGGTGGGCGCAAAGCCGCTCGTCTTGCGCAGCGGCCCGGACACAGACTCGGAGCTCATAGGCAAGCTGCGGCCTGGGCAGCTGCTCACAGTGCTCGATGAGCGGCGCACGGATGACGGCGATGTGAGAGCCCAGGTGGCTTTGGTATACGAGGATGAGTCTGCCGAGGAGTATGCGGATTCCTGGTGGACGGCCAACCCGGTTCTGCGCTCGTTCGATCCGGTGACACTTGGAGGAGACACCACCTTGTTTAGATGCGGCACGGCGCTGCTGATGGACTCTTTCTCTGCGGGCGCCCATTCCATTTATGATGGTAAGGCCCCCGTAGACTCGGAGCGTAGCGGTTACGTGATCGCCCGGAAGTCGAAGCAGGGAATGCTCAGGGCACCTCCAGCCCATCGGCTGCCCATATTTGGGCCGAGGGAGCCGCAGGCGGTCGGCTGGTGTACCATCGTCAAGGAGGGCGCCGAGCTCGTGCGACGGCGCGAGAAGCTCGATGCGGGCCAACGGCAGCAGCATCTCCAAATGTGGGCACGACGAGTGGCAGTCGACCGGACGCTTGCTGCGACGAATGAGCAGGCTGCGGCCAAGAAGTCGAAAACGTCGGCGGCGGCGTCGTCGTCGTCGTCGGCGGCGGCGGCGGCGGAAACTCCCCACGGGAATACAAACGTCTACGTGCAGGAGCTGCAGAGCGACCCAAAAGAGATTGGTTTCGCATATGGAGGTGTCGTCCCGGGTGTGTTGCATTCGAAGGGGAAGCTGCACGACGTGCATAAGGTCACGTACTCGGTCGGGCGCGCTGGCCGTTACCTGCTCCACGTGCGCCTGCGCAACCAGGTTCTCCCCCTCAAAGGCTCCCCGTTTGCACTGGAGGTCAAGCCCGGTGCAGCACACGCACAGTCCACAGAGCTACCCGTGTGCGCGCTGCCGCTTCGCGGCATTGTGGGCCTGGGTGAGTCATTTGGATGCCGTTTCAGCATGAAGACGGCGGACAAGTGCGCGAACTTGTGCGATCGCGGCGGTGGCAAGGTCGAGTGCAAGTGCCTCGACAAGAATGTGACCACGAGCGTCGTCGACAACAATGACGGCACGTACACGCTCTCACTGCGCTCCAAGTACTCAGGTACGAGCGAGGTACACGTGACAATTGATGGCATGCATGTTCGGGGCTCACCAGCGTCAATGAAGCTCACGAGCACGCAACCGGACCTCGAGCGGACCGTGTGCCTGGGCGAGGGGCTCCAACATGCTAGCGCGGGAAAGCCTACCACCTTCCGTGTTCGCTTCGTCGACGAGCATGGCAACACGGCGACGCCCGGCTCCGGGCTCAAGATGGGACTCGCCTTGGTGCCCGAGGCGGCGCCGCGGTCCGAGCTCGTGTCCAAAAAAGGCAACTCGACGCACGTGGCCAAAAAGGCGGCGATCACGGCGGCCGAGCTGCAAACGCTCACCGAGCACGCCTTTGAGAGTAAGTGGGTCGCAGAGGGAGAGCTTGAGATCGAATTCGTGGGCACGACGGCGGGCTTTAATGACCTATACGTGTGGGCTGTGGACACGCCCAAGCCAATCAAGCTGGCCAAGGCGAACGGCGGCGACAAGGGCGCAACAACCAAGCGGCAGGCATCGAGTGGCGCCGCTGAGAAGCGGAGCCAATCGACGCTGATTGGTGGCAGCAGCAGCAGCGACATCGCGAGCGCGGCTGTGCCACTCGACCCGAGGATGCGCATGCGCATCCTGCTGCCGGGTGCGCCCTTCTCCCTTGCGATCTCGAGCGGGAAGGGCAACATCGCCAACTCGCATGTGGCGGGGTTCGTGCGCGAGAGCGCGGCGGAGAAGGTCAACGGCATGTCCCTAGGTGGCAAGTGGTTGCTTCGCCAGACGGTCGAGTATCAGTCTGACACGTCGATGGTCATCGCAGGTGACACTGTCCTGATACGGCCTAAGATCCTCGACCAATTTGGAAACCCGGCACTGCTGCCCGAAGGCGCCCTCGCAGTCCTGCACGAGATGCCCGACGGTACACAGGACGGGCAGCCCATGGTGGTGCAGCCGCAGACCCGCGGTGGTCTGACCACATACGACATCCGCGATACTCCTTCGCTCGCGGGCACGCACAAGGTGCAACTTCTACTCTTCGGCAAGCCCCTTCCCGGCAGCCCCGTCACGTACCGCGTACTTCCGGATTGCCACGAGCCCTCAATGTGCCTGCTCAACTTGCCGGCCGAGCCGCCCCCCGCGCCGCCACACTTTCACACCGAGGAGGTGTACCCCGTGACGCTCACGATGCGCGACCGTTTCGGCAACCAGTGTAATCGCGGAGGCGCCGTCGTGAGTTCGCGCCTCGTATACGTGAAGCAGGGCGTACACGACAGCACCACGCTGTCCTCGTCGAACCATTCGGTGCGAGTCGAGGACAATCGTGACGGCACGTACAGCGTCCTCGTCTCGCTCTTGCTCGGCTCATTCGAGAGAGCCCTCTTCCCTTGCGTCATCAACGTGGAGGTCAACCTCGACAGAGACCCGAAGGAGCGTCCCACTGGCATCAATCTGCCCGCGCTGCCGATGACCTTTGTTCGAAACCCTGCGACGGAGACCCCGCTGCAGCAGCTGCAGCGCGTTGGCAAGCAGGTGGCTACTGCCGCCGGCGCTATCAAGAAAATGAAGAGCATCGCGGAAGCGCCGGCAGCCGCGCCCGCAGGCGCAGCCGCGCCCGCAGCTGCACCGACAGAGCCAGGCAAGTAGACTACGAACTGGTAAGAGCCGAGAGCAGTGCTCTCGAGCTATGAAGGCTACTTCAGGAATTCATGTCTCATCTGAGCTGCACTTGAGAGGGGGTGGGCATATCGGCTTAAGTTTGAACTCAACCTTTTCGACTCGACCTGAGTAGTTCGATTTTGAGTATCGACTCACGAGTCACGTAGCTATAGTAGCTATAGGGAGGAGTCGTAGATTCGATTGACGAACAAGCTAACGTACCTCGGCCCGCCCGGGGCCTTCGACAACGGAGGAGAACCGAGAACGACCCTTCGGCGGCGGCCGGGCCCGCCGGGGCGTGCGCGGGTGCGGGGTGGGGTGGACGGGGCGCCTGCGCGCCGCGGCTCGGTGCGCTTTCGGGCGATTCCGCGGACTTGAGATTCAGAGATACGGCGCACATCGTGTACCCTGTACCATGATTGTTATAAATATAATTAATTAGGAATAGCGCAAGTAAGACGCGTCCGACATTCCGTGCGCATGCTCGCGCTCCGCTCCGCATGACTCTCCGGGCCGTTGCGTTCCGCAGCGTTGCGTGCAACATATTGGTCCGCCAATACAATTCTCGAAAACCATTTGTTCATGGGCACCCAGCAGTTTTCCCCGCTCGCAGGCCGAGACCAACCGAGATCGCGATTCTCCACAGCCGTCCTCTCCTCACGCGCACGCGTTCATCTCGATCCTGTTTCCTCACGCATTAAGCCGTTTTCACTGCGCCGAGCACCTCGAGCGGCTTGTCTTGCGTGGCCCCATCGCAGCAGCCCCCCTGTCCTCAAGTCGGCCGCGCGCCGCGCGCATCGAGCGCTGCATCACTGCCGCGGCGGCTTTGGCAGCGGCTACGGCTGCGGCTGTGGCGGTAGCTGCGGCGGTGGCTGAGGCGGCGGCTGCGCCGCGGCGGCCGCGGCGGCGGCTGCGGCCGCAGCGGCGGCCGCCGCGGGCTGCGCCTCGCGCACGATGCGCTGAATCTCGGCCATCTTGTGAGCCTCCTCGAGGTCCTTGCGCGAGACGATCGCTTGGATCTGGCTCTTGAGCTGCGGGTGCTCCCGGATGACCTGGATGAGCTCTGACATGGGAAGCCCGGCGGCCTTGGGCTGCGGCGGCGGCGCGGACCCGCCCGATGCCATCGCGTGCGCCGTCGCGGGCGCCGCAGGTCGATGCATCGGCAGGGCGCCCGCCGCACCGCTCGCGGCGGCGGCGCGCTGCTGCTGCATGGCCGCCGCCTGCGCCTGCGCCTGCGCCGCCTGCTGCGCCTGCGCCTGCGCCGCCTGCTGCTGCAGCATGGCAGCGGCGGCGTGCGCCGCATGCGCGGCGGTGGCGCTCGGTCCGGGGGCGAGCGCCCCCGCCACACCCGCCATCGCAAGTGTCTGTTGCTGCGTGGGCAGCGCGCGCGGCGAGACGCCGCTCGGCTGCGGGAGCATCGAGGCGAGCATGCCCTGATGCGCCGAGGCCATCGACATGAGGCGCTGCGTCTGCATCTGGGCGGCCGTCTGCTGCATCGCGCCCGGCACAATGCCAGACTGAGGCGACGGCAGCGGCACCACTGGCTGCCCGGCCGTGGCCGCCGACAGACCCGAAGCATTCGCGACCGCGGCCACGGCGCCACCGCCCGCGCCCGCGGCCGCCGCCGACGCAGCGGCAGGGCTCTTGCGGCTGCGAGGCTGGGCGGGCTGCTTGCCACCTCCCGCCCTTGGGGCGCCGCCGGCGGCGGCGCCGGGCACGGCTGCCCCACCCGCGACCGCGCCGCCCGCCGCCGCGCCTGCCTTGGGTTGCGAAGGCCTACGTTGCGGAGAGGGCTTCGGGTTAGGGTTTGATCTCCCGAGATCACCCGAGATCTTCGAGACCTTGCCGGCCGCTGGCGCGCCGGCCGCCTGCTGCGCGGCGCTCACTCCAGCGCCCTGCGAGGGCAGGCGCCCGCCGCCCTGCTGCGCCTGCTTGCTTGCCGGCGGGTATGGCTGGCGCGCGGGCGTGAAGGGGCGCATAAAGGGGTCGCCGCTGAGCAGCCTTGAGCCAGGCCAGCGAGACGGAGGCAGCTCGGCAGGGATTACGTGCGTGGCGAGAGCCGCCGTGGCCATCGAGCGAGGTGACGGGGGGTCGGCAGCGGGCAGCGGCGGTGCGTCGGCCATGCTCGCATCGCCGTTTGCGTCGGTCGCGGCAGCCGGCGCTGTCGCGCCCTGGCTTGCGGGAGCGCCTGCGCCCGCCGCGCCGCCTGGAACCGACGAGCCGGCGGCAGCGGCGGGCGCGGCAGGTTCTGGCAGCTTGGGCGCCGCCTGCGCCGCGGCCGCCTCGGCCGCGGCCCCCAACAAGGTCCGCGGCGCGGGCGCATCTGGCAACTCCTCTGACTTCGCCGCAGCCGCGGCCGCCTCGGCCGCCTCGGTGGCAGCCTTCTCGGCCGACGCCTTCTCGGCAGCTTCCTTTTCGGTCGCCGCCGCCTTCTCAGCCTCCGAGGCGGCAAAGGCCGCGGCCTCTGCAGGCGTGCGCTTGGCGGCGGCGGCGGCGGCGGCCGCCGCGGCGGCCGCCGCATTCTCCGCCTTGGCATGCGAGGGATGCTGCGTGGCGCCGGTGAGACGAGGGAGTCGGTTCGCCTCTGCCTTACGCGCCGAGTCGACGAGACGTGTGAAGAGTGCAAAAGTCTTGACCTGGTTTGTCGTCTCGACCGCGAGCAGCGACGGTTGCAGGGCGTTGGCGCGTAACGACTCCTGCAGTCGCATCGCATCGCCCACCGCATTGGGCTGCAATGCGGCCGCTAGGGAGGGCGGCTGCGTCGGGCAGAGGGCGTAGTCGGGCAGCGAGGAGATGGAGCCGGGCGCGTCGTGCGCGAGGCCCGGCGGGTTGATCATGGCCGCGAGGCTGCCCGGCTCGCGCGCGAGGTTGTCGTGGGGGAGCAGCACGTGGCAGCATCGCTCGTAGCACGCGCGCGCCGACCGGTACCGACTCGGGTTGAGCGACGTGAGCACGTCGCCGATGAGCTCCCAATTGCCCGAGCCAAAGGCGTGGATGGCGCGCAGCAACGCCGCATCCTCCTCGGGAGCCCACATGGCATCCATCGGCCGCGTCTCGTCGCGTCCGCCGCGTCCCCTGCCATGAGGGCGCGGGCCCGGCGGCGGCCGGTTGCGGTTGAGCTGCGAGAGAGGTGGCGGCGGCGGCGGTGCTTTGATTGCCTCTGCTTGCCGTTTGACCTCCATCTCGCTCGAGAGGCGCTTCTTCGCCGCGCCCTCCTCGCCCTCGTTCTCGTCCTCGTCGCCCTCCTCTCCGATGCGAGCGGGCGGGCGGCTCTTGCGCGAAGAGGCGCGCACGCCCGCGGCCGCGGCCGCCGCGGCCGCCGCGCGCGGGTCGAGCGCCGGCTGACGGTCCAGGAGTGCCTCGCGCTTGGCACGGCGCTCGGCGGCCGTGTCGTCCAGGTCGGCGTCACGCGCCTGCCGCTTGCGCTCCGAGATGGCATCTCGCACGCGCTGCACGCCGCGCGCGCCCTCGGTGACGATGCCTGCGAACTCGAGGGTTTGCACCGTTCCGTCCGCCTCCGCGAACGCGCCGCCGTGGGCGCCTAGCATCTCCTCGTCGGACGTCAGCGGCGGCGGCGGTGCCTCATAGAGCTCCTCTGTGTCACGCCCGGGCGGCTGCGGCGGACCCCACAGCTCAATCTCAAGCCGCTGCAACTCCTCGGCGTACTCGAGGCCCGAGAGGGCACCTCGCTGAGAGGCGATGTACGACGTCATCTCACCGAGCGCGCCCGCGGCGGCGCCGCCGCCGCTGGCCGCGTCGCTACTGCGCCCCTTTCGCCCGCGCCCACCGCCCTTGGCGTCCTCGGCCACGGCCGGCTTGATGGGCACCTCGTAATACAGGCACTCGTCGTCCTCGTCGGCGAGGGCCTCCATCTCCTCTTGCCTCTGCTGCAGCTCGGCCAGCTGCCACTCCTCTTGAGCAAAGGCGAGCTGCGCCTCCTCGGCCTCTGTCTGCAGCGGCGAGGTCTCCTCGAGGAAGCGCATCATGTACCGCTGCACGGGCGTGAGGGCCGCCTCGAGGTTCTCCATCATCGTCTTCGTCTGCGACTTGTCCGCCTGCACCCCAAAGTCAGCCATGTCCTCCTTGTCGACCTCGGGGCCGCTCGCAGCGCCGCCGGCTTTGACGAGGGCCGACGAGCCCGCGACGGCGCCCTTTTTCTTCTTGGCACCGGCGTCGCCACCATCGAGGTCGGTCTCGGCGCCCGTGTCGGTGGCGCCACCCGTGGCGCCACCAGCGTCGGTCGTGTTGCCGTCGCGTTCGGGCGCGTCCTCGTGCCACGTAATCGACTCATCGAACTCTGCCGTCTCCGCCTCGCGAAGGCGTCGCTCGGACGCGAAGGCGTCGCGATCTTCCGCGTCCTGCGCCTGGAGCAGTGCGAGCTCCATCTCTTCGGCCGAGAGCTGCTCACCGCTCGCGCCGCCGCCGCCGCTGCTGCCCGCGCCCGCGCCGGCGCCCGACGCCTCGGCCGGAGCCGCCTCCTCGGCGCTGGCCGCCTTACCCTTGCCCTTGCCGCGCGCGGGCCGCTTGCCGCCCTTCTCCACCGCCTTTTCGACCGCTTTGGGGGGCGACGGTCCCTGGTCGGCGGCGGCGGCGGCGGCGGCGGGCGCGCTCGTCGCGGCGCCCTCGGCGTTAGGCTCATCGAGGAGCGACTTGAGCTCGTTCACGCCCTTGAAGAAGTCGGTTGTGAAGCCACCCGATTGGATGACCACGTCGTCGAGCAGCCGCTTCTGGTTCGCCTTGCGCAGGATGTTCTCCTCGACGGTCGCTTCGGAGATGAGCCGGTAGATGTGCACCTGGCGCGTCTGGCCGATGCGGTGCGCGCGGTCCTGCGCCTGCGCATCGATGGTCGGGTTCCAGTCGGAGTCGTAGAAGATGACGGTGTCGGCGCCCGTCAGGTTGATGCCCAGCCCGCCCGCGCGCGTCGCGAGGATGAAGATGAAGATCTTGGGGTTCAGGTTGAACCGATCCATGAGCTTCTGCCGCTCGTCCACCTTGGTCGCGCCGTCCAGTCGCAAGTACGTGTAGCCGCAGATGTTGATCCAGCTCTCGAGCACGTTGAGCATCTTGGTCATCTGCGTGAAGATGAGGCAGCGGTGCCCACCCGAGTGCAGCTGGCGCAGCAGCGTGCTGAGCACCTGGAGCTTGCCGCAGTCCCACTGGATGAGACGCTTGTCGGGGAAGGCGAGGCTCGAGCGCACGCGCAACGGCTGCAGCTGCGCGAGTCGCGTCTCGGGCGCCGCGCGCATAAGCGCCAGCCCGCGCGCCGCGAGCGCCGCCTCGCTAGGGTCGTGCCGCGTCGACAGGCGCGCGGCCGGCGCGCGCGCCCGGCTGATCTGCGTCGTGAACGCCTCGAGGAGCGGGCTCATCGTCTCTAGCCGGCGAGAGTATGAAGGCACCAGCTCGCGCAGCGCGGCCGGCACCTCGAGCGGCGTCACGTCGGCGTCGGCGATCGCGTGTAGCTTGGCGACCGCGAGTGTGACCTCCACCGAGCGGCGCAGCCCGTGCCCGTACAGGGGCGTGCGCTGGCAGCGGCGCGTGTTCAGGTACGCCATGTGCGTGCGCACCCCTTTGCGCCACTGCAGCCGGCGCTCTTGCTGCGCGAGCACGAACGAGCGCAACGGCGAGAGCGCGGGGATGATTGGCAGCAGTCCCGCGGCCGCGGCCGCGGCGGCGGCCGCCATCGCGCTGTCTCCCGCGACCAGCGCACCGCCGTCGCCGCGCTTGGCTGAGACGTCGACGATGTACTGGGCGCGCGTGTGCAGGGCGTAGGTGCGCACCGCGTCGTACGAGTCGAGCTCGCAGTAGGCGGCGAGGTTGAGGTTGAAGAGGTCGAGATGGACGACGTCGGAGAGCGGCCCGTCGTCGAGCGCGTGCAGCACGAAGCCGGCGGTCTGGATCAGCAGCGGCGCCATGTCGTGTGGCGAGCGGATCGGGCGCTCCTCGAAGAGGTCGGGGTGGTTGCACACCTTGCGCAGCTGCATGAGCACGTTCATGATGCCGATGAGCGAGCCGCTGCCGAGCTTGGCGCGCGTCTCCGAGTTGTTCATAAAGTCCTCGTAGAGCTCGCGCTGGCGCTTCGAGAGCGGGCAGGGCACCACGTGCTCGATCTTGGGGAGCAACGACTTTTCAACGTCCTTCTTGAGCCGGCGGAGCAAAAACGGGCGCAGGATCGAGTGGAGCCGCGTGATCAGGCCTTCGTTGACCGTCTCGGTGCCCTCGACCATCCCGGTCACCGGGTTGGAGAACCACTCCTTGAACTCGCGATGCGACTCGAAGACATGCGGCATCAGGAAGTGCAGCAGCGACCAGAGCTCCATCAGGTTGTTCTGCAGGGGCGTGCCCGTCAGGAGCAGCCGGCGCTTTGAGTTGAAATTGAGCAGCGTCTGCCAGCGCTGCGACTGGAAGTTTTTGATGTGGTGCGCCTCGTCGAGGATCAGGTACTTCCACTTCTTGCGCCGGAAGGCGGCGGCGTCTTGGATGACGAGCTTGTACGAGGTGATGCACACGTGGAAGGCATTGGTCTTGGACCATCCCGCGCGCTTGGCCCTTCGCTCCTTTTGGGAGCCAAAGTACGTGAGGATCTTGAAGCCGGGCGCGAACTTTTTGAACTCCATCTCCCAATTGAGCATCACCGAGGTGGGCACGACGACCAGGTGCGGCCCCCACACGCCCTTCTCGCACGCAAGCCACGCGAGCGCCGAGATGGTCATGAGAGTCTTCCCGAGGCCCATCTCGTCCGCGAGGATGCCGTTGAGACTCTTCTCGTGCATCGAGACCAGCCAATCGAGGGCCACGTGCTGGTACTCGCGCAGCGTGCCGCGGATGAGGTGCGGGATCTTGACGCTCACCTTGGCCGTCTCGAGAGTCGAGCCGGTCGGTGCGATCGAATTCGCCGCCGCCAGCGTGCTCGTGATGCGGTGCGAGCCCGCCGCTGCCGCCTCGGCCGGGGCCGCCGCCTCGGCTGGCGCCGACTCGTCGGCAATCGCCGCGGCCGCCGATTCACGCTGCGCGGGAACCTGCGAGCCCGCCGAGATGGTGAGCTCGGCGTCATTCTCGGCTGAGACGACGGCCTTCTTGCCGCCGACCCCGTTGCCGTTGCCCTCCTCGACCTCCATTGCGTCGCCCTCTGCCGCGTCTCCCTCCTCGCCCTCCTCGTCCTCGTCCTCATCCTCGTCCTCGTCGTCATCACTGTCCTCCTCCTCGTCATCGTCCTGGTTGACGACCTCGAGGAGGCTCTGGTCCAGGGGCCTCTCGGCCTCCGCCTGGAGCGCGGCGAGCTCCGCCTGCCGGTCGACCTTCTCCACCTTCGGTCGAGCCGCCCCCTCCCCCTCCTCCTCCTCGTCCTCGTCCTCGTCCTCGTCCTCGCCATTGGTGGTCTCACCCGCGCGGTTCATTCCATCGGTGAGCATCTCCGTGTAGCGCTGCGTCTGGCCGACTATGAACTCGAGGTGCTTGTTGCGCGACTCCTGCCTCGCCTCCTCCAGACGAAGATCATGCTTGTACGCGACTACGCGCCCCACTTGCTGCCACACGTCGAGCACCTCGCGGCAGATGGCCTTGGCGAGCTGCTTGGTCTGGTACTCAGCCGACTTGGACCCGCCACTCTCTGTCAGCTGGGCTCGCTCGGCATGCCAGCGCGTGACGGCCTTGGCCGCCTTGCGCGCGAGGGCCACCTTCCACTGGCGCTCCTCGCGAAAGTCTCGCGAGAGCCACTCCATCTCTTGCAGCAGGTAGTCGTGGTGCGTCTTGTTGCGCTGTGGCTCCTGCACCTTTTTCCACGTCTTGATGTTCCAGGTCGACTGGTCGAGCGACGGCGGTGCGTCCACGTCGAGCTTCACGTCCTCGCTCTTGACCACCGAGCCCAACGAGTGGCGAGAGGAGCGCGGAGCAGGCGGCATCATCCGCGCGCCCGAAGAGGGGCCAGTGAGGGCGGCCCCAGTGCTCGGGGCATCAGCGTCGGCCATATCCGCGTCCGCGAGAGGCGCGCCCGACGAGCTGTCTGCCGCCGCGGCCGCCGAGGCCGCCGCGGCAGACGACGAGCTCCCGCCAGGAGCAGCAGCAGCAGCAGCAGCGGCAGCAGCGGCAGCGGCAGCGGCGGCGGCGGCGGCGGCGGAAGCAGCAGCGGCAGCAGTCGGCGCCGACGAAGATGCGCCGCCGTCACGGCCGCCTCCGAAGGAGGAGCGCCGCATATCCGTGACGAAGTCGCTGTCGCGCCCCTCGACACTCGCGCGACGCATCGAGGCCGAGTGGGTTCGCGAGATGGGGGCGGGCGGAGCGGGGAGGGCCGCGGCGGCCGCGGCGGCGCCCGCACCCGGCGGCGGCGCCACGATGCCCTGCGCCGCCAGCCGCGCTGCCTTGGCCGCGGCCGACGCGGCCGCCGCGCCGCGCAGCGCTGGCGCGGGCCCTCCAGCCGTACTCACGCTCATGCCGAGCGACTGGGCGTAGTCGAGAAGGTTGGCGCCGCTGCGCAGGTAGCGCACCTGCGCGTCGATTGCCGCGCGCTTGGTGTCGAGCTCCTTGAGCTGCGCCAGCACCTGCGGGTCCGCCTCGGCCACGCTGGCGGCGCCTCCATCGTCGTCGCCGCCGTCGCCCTCATCCGCCGGCATGCTGCTGGCAGCGGCGGCGGCGTCGGTCGCTGATGAGTCGGCGGCCGGTGCCGCGTCGACGCTGGCTGCCGCCTCGCCGCTGCCGTCCGCGCTCGACTCCTGCTCCACGGCCATCGGGCTTTCAGCTGGCGTCGCGTCCGCAGGGGGCGTCGCTGCGGCCGCTGGTGGAGTGGAAACTATGCCGGCGCGCGAGCTACGGCGTGACGAACCCGCCGCCGGAGCTGGAGCCTGAGCAGAAGGCTCCTCCGCGGGTGCCGCGGCGCCGGGCCGCGCGCGCTTCGAGCGGCCACTAGCGGCCGCTGAGTCTGGCACCGGGGCTGGAGCGGGTGGCTCGTCAGCGGGCTCGTCAGCAGGCTCGGAGGGCTCGGCGACCTCATCTGGTGAAGCTCGTTTCTTGTGCGAGGCCCGAGGCTTGGAGGGTGGCATGGCCTGGGCTCCTGGTGACGTCGGAAGCACGGGCCGAGCACCGCGTGAGCGTGCAGGAAGTGACGCGCCGCGCGCAAGGGTGACTGTGCAAATCGAGGCGCGAGTGGGACGCAGGGCCAGTTTGGAGTGCCCCGAAGTGGATCCAGGGACCGGGTCTGGCGTAGCGGTGGATCCCGGCCGGGAAGAGCCGGTCAGGCAGCCGAGGCAGGAGGCACGCAACGACGCGCGCGCAGCAGAGGCGTGCACTGCGCGAGCATGCTGACGGAAGTGTTATGGAGTCGCATACCTTGCGACCCGCGCGCGCCAGAGCGCCTTGTGAATTCACAGCCGAAGTTTTTCGACAACAAGACACCGGACCGCGCGTTCACACAGCGCGAACTTATCGCCTTAACCCGCACCCGCCAAGCGAAAACCGCGCCCCGTCGACGATTGATTGAGCGGGGTGCTCCCGGCGTTACCGGCGCAGCGGCGCTCCCTTTACTACAATTGTATTGCGGTATTTACCTGAGGGCGCGAGCGGGTTCACACGCCAAAAACTCCACTCAACTCAACTCTCGCAACTCGAGCGGATTGCATGGATCCCGGTTTTGATGTGTGTTCGGGCACAAGGCAAATTCACGTGCACGTAAAGAGTGACGAAGAACCGAAACCGTGTTTAGGACCGCGCGAAATCCTCACGTTCGCATTCACATTCACACTCAGTAATCACATTCACAGTCAGCTCGGACGCCAGCTGGCGACTTCGCTCAACTCGACCGGTATTTGGATTTATGAGAGAGCAGCGCTCAGACCGGTCGAACGACAGGGGGGCACTCAGTCCACACTCAGTCATCAGCGGCCATCAGTGGTCATCAGCGGTCATCAGCATTCACATTCACACTCAGTAATCACGTTCACAGTCAGCTCGGACGCCAGCCGGCGACTTCGCTCAACTCGACCGGTATTTGGATTTATGAGAGAGCAGCGCTCAGACCGGTCGAACGACAGGGGGGCACTCAGTCCACACTCAGTCATCAGCGGCCATCAGTGGTCATCAGCGGTCATCAGCATTCACATTCACACTCAGTAATCACGTTCACAGTCAGCTCGGACGCCAGCCGGCGACTTCGCTCAACTCGACCGGTATTTGGATTTATGAGAGAGCAGCGCTCAGACCGGTCGAACGACAGGGGGGCACTCAGTCCACACTCAGTCATCAGCGGCCATCAGTGGTCATCAGCGGTCATCAACGGTCATCAGCAACTACGACAGTGGTAGCACCTTCGAAGCACTTGAAGGCCTCCTCAGCCATGTGGAGTTGTGAATGTTGGTCATGTAGGTTGCCCACCTGTGGACGAGAGGACATGCAGTCGCAGTCATTGCGCCAGAGTTCGCTCAGCCCCGCGTGGGCGTGCACACACACGATGCGCAGACCTTGTGCTTCCTTGGCAGCTGACAGTCGGGCTTTGCCGCATAATTTGGCTTGAGCAGACCGTCCCGCGTGAGCATGCACCCGCCCCCCACCATAGTCCCACCGCCGGCCCAGTCACATCTCTTCGGGATATTGACTTCGGCAAGCATGCGACTTGCGTCGCGAGCGGAGTGCAACGCCTTGATGGCCTTTGGCTCCTTCGCGGGGTACACGACGACAACCTTGGCGAACGTCCCGGGCGCCGTCGACGCCTCGACGTCGAGCACCATCGCGCGCTGGAGCTCTCCAGGCGGAGGCGCTGCGAGCACGTGCTCAAAATGCCTCAAGCAAATATCGTGCGCCTGGCCGGGGTCGAAGAGGAGAGACTCGGCGTGACCGCCCTTGCCCTTGCCCTTGCCCTTGCGCACGACGACGCCCTCGAGCCGCGAGGCTGGGACGCCGCGCGGTCGGCGCTCTTCCGCGAGCAGGTGGAGCTTGATCGGAACCATGTGTGCGATCGACTTCGCAGTGCAGAGTTTCTAGACGCGCGCTTCCACACGCTTTGCGCGGCGCGGTCCTAGGAACGTTCACAGAAAATCCGGTCGCCGTGAGCGGTGGTGAGCGCGGGGGGACCGCGACGAAACTACGGCACACCCTCTTATTGTAACACTTCATAGAAGCTCAAAACATGGGCACTTGATTTCCTAATGCTCGCCGTGCGCCGTCGGCGGCCGCGCCCACCCTCCTCGATGCGCTCCTCGCCTCCTCGCTGCCCTCGAGCGCCATACTGGGCGGTAGCGGCGGCGGGTGTCTCAACAGCGCAGGCAGCCTGAATGCCATCCCTGGCAGCCTCGGCGGCGGCGCGGGCGCGCCGTGGGTGCAGCTGGCGCTCGTCGACTTCCTTCATCACGCGCTGCACGGCGGTAGCTTCTTCGCGCCCTCGCTCCTGCAGCAGCTCCGACTCGCATTAGCCACTCGCCACCTGCGCGCGTTCGTGCTGCTCCTCCAGTTTGGCGCGCACTCGATGCCACCCAAAGGGCGCCCGCTGCAGCGGTTGCGCTCGCTTGGTCAGCTGCTGTGCGAGCGGCAACTGCTCACGGATGCACTCCAATTACATCTGCTGCGCTCGGCGATGCAGACGGCGCAATGGCCGACGCCGGCGGCCACCCCAACTGACAGCTCGGCGCACGGATGGCCGCTCACGCTGCCTCCCGAGCCACTCCGCTTCTACACACGCATGATGCTCGCGCGCCTGCGCCAGCGCGCCGCCACGGCTGCCGTCGAAGGCGCGCCGAGCAAGGACGACCCTCTGGTACTCGAAGTACTCGAAGGTGCTCTCACGTCGCTCCGAGTGTGTGCAGTCGATGGCGGCAAGGAGGGTGCTGCGCCCGCAGCAGCAGCCTCCGCGTCGCCGCCGCAGCCGTCGCTGCTGTCGTTGCCTCATAGTCGCTGTTTGCTGCTGCTCTGGCATTCGGTCAGTGACGCGGCGCGAGCGGATCTTATGGCGGCGACGGCGGCCACGCTTTGCGCTGCCGTGGACGCCGCCACCACCCGCGCCGCCGCCGTCGCCCCCACCGACTCGGCGGCCGGCGCCGCGCCTCTGTGCTCTGAGCCCCTGACAATGGGTCGCCACGCTCCGACTGCTGCAATGGTACTCTCTGATTTGTTCAGACTTCGGTTTCGTTAGCCACGCCCAGCCGCGGCACATGATGCCGGCGCACCTCATGTTATAACGCACAGTCAAATCAAATCACATCACAACTAACACCAAAACCGAACCACCCAACCGATATTACGAGCACCAGCCACCACCCAAGGCAGTCTGTGCGGAACAAGTTGACATTCGCCATTGCAAGCTCACCCACGACCACTAACGCCGTCGTGGGCGAGGATGTGCCCGCCACGTCGCCGGCCGCTCCGACGACGCGAGTGAGATCTGAGATGAGCTTCACACGAGTGAGATGAGATGAGCTTCACACGTCGCCATGAGAGGCCGGGCCCACTCGGTCGCGTTGGGCTTCATGGTCGCGCACGCCTGCACGAGCGGCGCCATCAGCTCCGGCGGTGCGGTGAGCTCGCGCACGCACCGCTCCCGACGTTCGCCACCACAGCGCGTGCGACAACCTCGTCGAGCTCGCCGCGCTTGGCAATCGAGGTGAGCGCACGCAGCGCGCACGTCGCCTCGTGCGCGCCCACCTCGGGGCTGCGGGCCGCGGCCGCGTCGTAACAGCGCGCGATCCGCGGCCCGTCGAGCCGGCAGGAGGCTAAGGAGGAGGAGGAGGCACCCCCGCCGCCGCTCTTCCCCGCGCAGTGCTTGCTCAGCTCGACGACGATCGACCAGAGCGCGGAGCGGCCGGCGCGACGTGGCGCACTCATCGGCGTCGACGTCGCGGCGTCGGCGTCGGCGTCGGCGTCGAGGAGGGCGACGGCAGCCTTGCCGAGGTGGGAGGGCAGCCGCTGCAGCTGCGCGAACTTCGCCACGCCGCGTGCGAGCATCGCCTCCGTCTCGGCCGTCATCCCCTCAAGTAGCGCCCACACGACCGCCCGGTGCGGGCTCGCACCGGTTTCGTCCGCGGGCAGGTAGCAACGGTCGAGCGGCACGAGCAGCCCATCGCGGAGCAGGTCGAGCGCCGCGTCGCTCACGCTGGTCTCGGCATCGCGCAGCAGCGGCAGCACGCCCGACAGCCACGCAGCGCGCACCCCGGGCGCCGCGGGGTTCTGCGTCAGCAGCTCGCCGAGCGTCCTGGCTGCCTGCTTGCGGATCAAGGGCGACGAGTCCTGGCAACGCTTGGCCACGACGCCGAGCTGCGCCGTCCCGAGCTGCACGCCCGCCGCGCGCACCACCGTCTCGAGCGTGCCGAGCGCGGCGCGGCGCACGTTGACCTTTGGGTCGACGCACATGCTGAGCAGCTGCTGGCTCAGCACGGCGAACGACACGTCGACCGTGCTCGCCGCCTCGAGCAGCGCGGCCGCGGGCGACGCGAGCGCCGAGGGTGTGAGCGAGACGAGCGAGCCGGTCGCACTCGGCGCCGCGGCGCCGCCTGAGCGCGAGAGGCCGCTGCATGGCGTGGCGTGGTGTGAATGTGAAGAGTGGCATGATGCCGCGCCGCTGGCCGGCGTGGGCCGTTCCGAAGGCGGCGGCGGCATCTGCACGAGCCGCAGGAGCTCGCGCGTGGGCGCCTCCTCCTGCAGCTCCTTGAGCACCTTGCCGAGCACTCCGACCGTCTTGGCGCGCACGGCCGCCACCGTGTCCGACAAGCGTTGCACCAGCAGCCGCCAGAGCGCCTGCGGGATGCCGTCGCCGTGCAGCCCTGTAGGGCGCGCCGGCGTCCGTGGCGTGCGGTTGACGCCCTGCTCGGGCGCGTGCGGCGCGCCCGCCGCCTCGCGCAGCACCGCAACCGCCATCTCAACGGCGAACGTGCGCGCGGACGGCTTGGCCGTGCGCGCGTACCTAGTTAGGAAGCCGACATACGCGGCGCTCGCCACGGGCGGCAGGCGCACGAGCAGGCGCGCGACTCCCGCGCACACCTTGTCGCGCGCGCGGTCGTGCGCGGGAGTGCCTGCACGGCCTGGAGGGCCGCGGCTGCGCGCTTGCCACCTTCCTCCGTCACGCCCGCCATCGACAGCTGCCCTTCGACCGCGAGCGCGACAAAGTCGACGCACTCGCGCTGCGCGCTGAGCGCCTTGGCGTCGGTGCCGTGCTCGAGCGCCAGCGTTGGGAGCACCGCGCGCATCACGGCGGGCAGCGTGTGCTCCGCATCGCCGTGCGTGACGCCCAGGCACAGGCCGAGCTGCGCGTATGCACCCACGCCCGCGAGCAGCGCGATGAGCTGGGCGTGCACCAATGCCAGGCCCTCGAGCCGCCCACCCACTGGGAGGGCAGCCCGAGAGGCCGGGTGACGCAAAGACGGCTGCTGGCCTGCTTACAGGATAAGCAGGCCAGCAAGCCGTACGGCAGAATGGAGTCCATTGACGGCGCATGCCGAGCTCGTCCCGCTCACCCTATTGCGGGCAAGAGCTTTTCGTCGATGGTCGGACACGAGCTCGCCGCAAAAGCGCGACATCGTTTCCTGCATTCGAGGATTGCGCCATGGAACGACGAACGAAAGACCAGAACGGCGCTAAGTGCGGAAGGCGAGCACACGACTCACTTGGCTTCGCGGGGATTCGACAGGACGGTCGTTTGGCTTTCCACTTAATGAAAACGCCCGACGGAGCGCGCGGGCGCTCTCTCGCGCTCGCGTCAGAAGCGCCGCCGGCCTCTACCGATGTCGACGAAGAAGCGCCCACGCAGCGACCCCCGCAAGGTCGAAGACGACAAGTCCGAGGACCTGCCCGGCAAGACGGCGTTGCCCAAGGGTGGTGGGGACCGGCCCAGACGATCCCGCGGCAAAGATGCCCCGACAGCGGAGGCCAGCGGTCGCGCTACGATTTCAGACGCCGCACAGCCATCGCAGGGCGTCGCGGCCGGCGCCGGCGGGGACGCTGAGAGCGTCGCCGTCACATTTTCGTGGCGTGACCCGCACGAGGTCAAGCTGGCGCGCCTGCGCGCCTCGGTTTCGAGCCAGCTCCAGGAGGCGGGCTGGACGGAGGCAGAGATCGCCCCGCTCGTCGCCGGGCTCGGTGTTCGTGGCACGCCGCCCTCGTCGACCGTGGAGCAGAAGCGGCTCGCGCTCGAGGAGCTGCTCGACGCTCTCCGCGGACTCGCCTTCTACAAGGACCAGAAGCTCTTTGCTGCGCTGACAGCGGGGCTACGCGCCTTTCGCGATGGCGACGACACGCCTCTACTGGTATGCGCCAAGGAGCCGACGGAGGAAGGAGTTTGCAAGGCGCCGGCCGGCGCACCGACGCACACGCTCGAGGCGTGCATCGCGAAGATCAACGCGGCGGCGGCGGCACAGGGCGAGGACATGCCCGAGCTCGCGCTCGTCGACGGCGACGACTGGGCGGCGCATCCGCTAGGCTCTACGGGTGAGATCATCCGTGCCATGCTGCTCGCCCTCGGCCCGTACGCGGACGGCGTCGGCTTCGGCGACACATACGCCCAAATCGTGCCGTTCGAGGAGGCGCAGCCGATCAGACTCCAGGGCAACGTCCTCGCGCCGCTCGAGGGCGCCTTCGAAGCAGCGCACGCCATGCTGGAGTTCTTCGTGAACGTCCTCGGCGTGCGCGCCACGGTCGCCATGGGCGTGTACAGCTACGAGGCGTGGCGCGGCTGCATCAAGCGCTGGGCGGTGAAGCTGGGCAAGCGCTCGGCGGTGCTCCACGACGTCATCGAGACGCCGATCGGCAACAAAGAGGTGGAGTGGACGGCGGCGATGCTGGGCGAGGAGCAGGGCGTGGTCGCGGCGGCGCGCACCGGGCACGCGGTGCTGCTCCACGACCTGGACGAGAAGACGCGCTTGCTTGGCGCCTTCGACCTGGCCGCCATGCTCGCTGGCACGCCGATCCCGACGGAGCGGCTCGAGGCGCTCGCGCTGGCGTCGTCGACGTTCCGCGGCTACCTGAATCCGGTGGCGGGCGGCAACGCGAGCTGCGAGGCGCGAGGGCGCGAGGAGCTGGGACTGAGCGGCGTGGCAGAGGGCGAGCTGGATGGCGTCAGCGCCGAGGACGCGATGGAGCACTGCGGCCGAGTGCTGGGCTTCGGGAATCTCGACAAGACGTTTCACATGAAACAGGAGACGGCTGAGAAGCGCGGCCGCTTCTGGTGGTCCCCCGCGCTCGTCCAGAGCTTCAACGCCGCCGTCGAAGAGCTCGGCGGCCTGAGAGCTGCGAAAGGAACCGCCATCCTTCAAAAACTGCTCGCCGCCGAATCCATACCTGAGCTCACGCTTCAGAAGGTGCATGCGCGCCTGGCGAATGCGCGCATCAAAGCAAAGAAATGAGCCGAGAGCGATCTAATCAGGCATCGAGCCCAGGAGAGGGCGACGGCGGCGAGGGCGAGGGCGGAGGCGGCGAGGGAGCCTCGCATTTCTTAGGGGGCCAAAGGCCAAGGGCTGGTGTTCCGTCCCGCGGCGCTGTGTCGGCTCATTTGAACTCTTTGAACAGTCGGTAACTTACGCTTCTGAAATGGACCGACTCGCGACTAAGTCACGACCGCACGTCAACACGAACCACGTACTCGTCCCCTCTCCCGCGGCGCGTCGCGCTCGAAGAAGCCCGCGGAACACACGCACCCGGACCCGATCAGCGGAAACCGCGGACGCCACCTACGGACGCCTCCCACGCAGCCGGGCGAATCGGCGGCGGGCGCAGGCCTGCGGCGCACGCGGCGGGGCCGGCATCTGTGCGAGGCAGCCTCTGTGGGTTACGCACACACACCAGGCGGGGAGGCGACGATGGCGGAACGCGGCGCGTGGAGACTAGATGGCGGGGGGCGACGCGTGGAGACAATGGCGCCATCGTCGCCTCCCCCGGTTCTGCTCGGATGCCGCTCCACATCGCCTTGCAATGCGCCGACGCTTCCTTGCTTCCGTGCCCGTCGGGGCGGCGTTGGAGACGCCGGCGGCATAGAACCTGCGTGCACCGACGCGCCCGATGGCGCGCGCCCCCGTGGGGAACGCAAAGACGCACTCGACACCGTCGCATGACGACGCTGTCGAGCACAAGTAGCTTCCATCACCACCGCCGCCGCCTCCTCCGTGGGTGTCAAACCGCAGGCCGAGGCACCACATTCGGCGCCGGTTGCGCCGCGCGGCGCGCTTCGTCGGCGCCTTCGCCGCCGCACCTGCACAGCACGCGCGCGCACTCCGCGCCATCGATCCGTGCTGCGCGGGCACGAGCTGGCCCGACTTGGGAGTCCGAGCGCATCTCCTCCGTAGCGCGCGCGCGTCAAGGCGCGCGGCGAAAGGGGCGCTCAGGTCGATGGCAAATGGAGAGATGGTGAGCAGCGCCGTCCTCCGACGCGCCTGGAGCCGGCCGCAGCGGGTCAAAGCATGAGCAGCGAATCGATGTCGTGAGGGCGATTCAACAGGATTGCTGTGGCCACCTTCTTCTGCATGACGCGATCAAACTCCACCACTGCATTCGCCGCTGTCTTCAATATCTGCTTGCTCTCTTTGTTCTGGATCCTCTGCACGCCCTCAAGGTTGTTGTCACGCCCTCGATTCGAATGCTTATGCTTCTTTTTTCTGCCCATGCCGTCGGTCTCGGCCTCGACCACCCCCATATTCGCTGTGAAAGGTGTCGAATTATAAACATTGGCTGTGAAATTGCGTCTTCACAGTTTGGGAACAGCTTGCGCACGGGGTCTGGCATTTTTTACGTGCGAAATTCAGGTTCCACCAAAGAGTTCGGGACATTCAGCACCAATTTGCATTCGTTTGGAAACCAACATGATCCTCAACTCCTCCACCTGAAAGTGGTAGGGTCGTCCACACAAGGACCAGAGACCCGCCGGACCATGCCTCCGGTTGGTGCGGGAAAGCAGCCAGCGAAAGCAGCCAGCTCGGCTGAAGCACTGCAGAAGGAGGCCGAAGCCACTCTGGCAGCGCTACAGGGTCAACGAAAACCGCAGCAGTCACAGGGTGCTGGCTCAAGCACCGAATCTCTAGGCAAGCTTGCTGACGACGCGACGAAGAAGCTGAGCGAGACTGCCAAGGTCACCTTTAGTGCAAAGATTTCGACGCCGACTGGCGTGAATGCAGACGCGTCAAAGGCGCGGGCTCAGTCGGCGCCAAAGGAGCGCCCTGCTGCGAAGGGCGCAGCAGCAGCGTTGCCGTCCAAGCTAGGCGGGTCAAAGCCCGCAGTGCTGGAGCGTCGACCAACGGCTGCTTGGGCGCCGAACACCATCATCGAGCCACCACCGCCGCTGACCCAAGAGCAGCTGGAGGCCATGGAGGAGCCGGTATGCAGCTGACAAAGCACCCAAGTCGGGCGATCCGCCGCTGCCCTTGCTGCCGCCGCTGCCCTAGCTGCCGCCGCTGCCCTTGCTACCGCTGCCGCTGCCGCTGCAGCCGCCACTGCTGCCGCTGCCGCTGCCGCTACCACGGCTGCCGCCACTGCTGCTGCTGCTGCTCGTCCTGCTGCTGCTGCTCGTCCTGCTGCTCGTCCTGCTGCTGCTGCTGCTGCTGCTGCTGCTGCTGCTGCTGCTGCTGCTGCTGCTGCTGCTGCTGCTGCTGCTGCTGCTGCTGCTGCTGCTGCTGCTGCTGCTGCTGCTGCTGCTGCTGCTGCTGC
>Ga0210240_100558_pt1 | contig 32237 bp, 25 predicted proteins | sample ChrtobMetP5a_4mM_FD_155463 | JGI IMG/M metagenome (GOLD analysis project Ga0210240, IMG submission 155463) | Chrysochromulina tobin associated microbial communities from unialgal haptophyte culture, Seattle, Washington, United States - P5a_4mM | ecosystem: Host-associated > Algae > Haptophytes >...
CGAGGTTAGCGAAATGGGTCTGTCGTCAGTCGCTTGGACGATGTTGGCGAGACGGGCCGCGCGCGAGGCCGCAATCGACATCGTTTCGACGTGCGAGAGCGGAGCCACGGGGTCACACAGGGCAAAAAGCCAAAAACGCGTTGACGCTCAACAAGCGTGAATGATGCAATGACGTGAACGCACTTCACTGTACTGTAGAGGAGACCGGGGACAGACTGACGCAGCATTCATCATCCGACACTGTCTCTCACTGACTCGGCCCGGCGGGTCGCACCCGGGGAATCGTGCGTTCGGTGCGAGGGTCACAATTATACTCTGTCGAGGTCACTTGGAGAACGGAGCCCGAGGGCGCGAGAGGGTTTCAAACCAGGCCCGGTTCACCGGCCGTGCGCGCGCGCCCACTAGTCCCAGAACTTGATGGTGCCATCCCACGAGCACGTGGCGACGGTCGAGGGCTCAATCGGGTGCCAGAGCGCCTGGATGAGTACCTTGTCGTGGCACTGGAGCTTGCGGTGCACCTTGCACGACTTCCAGTCCCAGATCCAGAGCCGGCCGTCGGTGTCCCCGCTCATGACGTAGTTGCCGTCGGGCGAGACGCCGGGCTGGCACGCGTAGCCCGCGACCACGTGCCCCTTGAAGGTCTTCTTGCGGTTGAGCTTGAAGCGGTCCGAGGCCGAATAGGTCGTGATCTGGTTGTCCAGGTTAGTGCAGAGCAGCCAGCGATCGTTGGGTGTCTTGGTCACGGCGGGCATCGAGTGGAGCGTTGGGTCGGCGATGTGCTTGATGGGCACCGGGATGCCGTACTCCCACACGAGCATCTTCTTGTCGTCGGCGGTCGTCACGAATCGGCGCGCTTCCTCGCAGAACGTGAGCGTGTTCACCGCGGCCAGGTGATGGTCGTATACCTGCTCCACCTTGCCCGAACGCATGTCGTACTGCACGACCTGCTTGTTGGAGCAGCCGGCAAGCAGCATATGCTGCTCGTTTGGGTGGAGCTTGGCGCAGAAGGGGAGCTTGCGGTTCGTGAACGCCGAGATGCACTGGCCAGTCTCCGTGTCCCACAGCTTCAGGTATCGGTCGTACGCACACGTGATGAAGCGCGCACCGTCCTCGGCAAAGCAGATGTCGCGCACCGCAGCCACGTGGCCGCTGTACGTGCGCATGCACTTCTTGGCGCCATGCACGTCCCAGATCTTGACCTGGCTGTCCATTCCAGCCGAGAGGAGCAGGTGCGCCGTGCGCGGGAACCATCGGATAGCGGCCACTCCCTTCGCGTGCCCGGACAGCGTGTGCGAGCACCGCTTCGGTATGAAGCATTGGTGCTCGTCGTCGGGGCGCGCCTCGGCGGGCGGATGCATCCACGAGCGCCCCTGGTAGTCGGTCAGGCTTGCGCCGTGGAAGGTCGACGTCTCCGTCATCGGCGTCGCCTCCCCTCCCTCGGCGCGCCCTTCACGCTCATCCTTCGCCTTCTTGTGGCGCGCGGCGATGGCGGCCACTTGCTCAGCGGTGAGCTCGGGCGCTGTGCTCGGGATGGGTGCGTAGCTCTCGTCCAGCCGCAGCCGTTTGCGCTGCTCCTCGAGCTTCGAATCCAGCGGCGTGCGCAATGTGAAGACGCTCTGCCCGCGTGCCTCTGCCCACCGGTCCAGGTCGCCCACAACGCCTGCGCGCGCCGCGAGGCTCGGGCCCGCGTCATGCGTCTGCGAGGCACCCGCAGTCGACGGGTCGGCCGCGAAGCCGAAGGCGTTGAACGTGTGGTACTGTTCCTCGAACGCAAAGTCAGACGATGGGTGGAAGGGCTGCACGGCACCCACGAAGGTCGTCTTAGCCTTGATGCCCGCCGAGCGCTGCTCGTGCGCGCTGAGCGACGGGCCCTGCGCGGGCGCCCACATCTCCTCGTATGTCGGGTTCTGGTATACGACCTGCTGCGTCTTCTGCTTGTCCTGCTTTACCGCGTTCCACATCCCAAGCTCGTGACCCGAGGGCCTCTCGTCCACCACGAGTGGCGCCGAGTTGACCACAATCGCTGTGCTCGCACCCGCCGCCGTCGCCGTGCCCGTTGCAGCCTCGTCATCGTCGTCGTCGTCGCCGTAGGCGGAGGCCAGGAAGCCCAGCGCCGAGTTCGCTGCCATGACGAGAGAGCGACGCGCGTTCACGAGCCTGTTCGGGCGAGGGTATGAACAGTTGGATGAAAACAGTCGTAGAGGCCACGACCATCCCACGACCGGCTCCCCCGGTTGTCTTTTCCCGGATTACCCTCGCGGCCTAGCCAGAAGCTAGTATGGCGCCTTCTCTTCCCGCACGCCTTACATTGTACCGAATTTAACTGACTGAGTCACACGTGGGTTGAGTGTCGCCCCCACAGCCCCACAGCCCACACCTCGACCTTACCTCGACCTCGGCGGATCCGTCCATACATGTAGTGATCGAGTGGCTCCAGTACATTTTTATACCCTGTTTTTATAGTGGAGTCCGGAGCGAGTGTGCGCGTTGTGTTGAACAGCAGCTGCACGCGGTTGTGTTCGCACGGGTTGTGTCGGCCTCTAGGCCACAGACCTCCGTGCTCGGCGTGCTCCAAGCACCAAGGTCCATATAGCGCAGATAGTGGCCGAGAGATAGTGGCTCGCTCGAAGATAGTGGCTCGCTCGTGCTTGGGGGTCCGGAGCGTGTGCGCGTTGTGTTGAACAGCAGCAGCACGCGAAGCGCTTACAGTACAGAACGGGTACGGTGGCGTGCCGCGATGATGTTTGTAAAGCGACATTTTGTGTGATAATAAAAGTGACGCGAATCGTGAAGGAATCTTTATTTGGACCGTGCGGCGTGATGAGCGACCGCGTCGGCTATCTCGACAGCGATCATGCCGTACGTCGAGGCCAACCATAAGAACGAGCCGCTGCTGCCGCGCTCCGCCTCCTTCGGCTCGCAAAGCCAGCTGCAAAGCCAGCTGCAAAAGCTCACCGCCAAGGCGAGTAACGTCGTGAGCTCCGTGTGCCAAGGTGAGGAGGCCGGCGTGAAGCTTGCATGCCTCAACGGTGGGCTGGCGGGGCTGGCGATTGGGCTGCTGGGTGTGCTCAACCCATTTGCCGTGCTCACGCCGCTGCACCTGCTCACGTGCCTTTACCTGCTCTCGATGTCGCTCGTGGTCCTTGCGCTTGAGGTTGAGGTGCCGCTGCTCGAGCCGTTTTATGAGTGGGTGGGCGTGTGGATGCGCGCGCTGACCACGATGACGGGGCGCGGCGTCATGTACCTCGTGCTTGGGTCGCTCGCCGCCGGGCTCGGCGACTGGCTTGCCATCCTCGCCGGCCTCGCTCTCATGGGCGCGGGCGCCGCGTGCCTGTGGTTCGTCTCGCGGTTTCCTAAGCACGAGGCGGCGGCCGAGGTGCAGGTGCCCACTGAGACGCTGGCCAGCACGAGCGGCGGGCGCGGCGACGATGCGAGGGTGCAGAATGCGCGCAAGGCCTTTCGGCGGCGCGTGTACCTCGGCATGCAGCGCATGGAGACCGCCGAGCTTGTGGCCCTCTGCCGTGAGCTTCATACGCCACTGGACGAGCGAGTGCACATGGCGGCCATCCTGCGGCTCGACCCGCACCAGCAAGGCTCCATCGACGAGGAGAGCTTCGTGCAGTGGTGGGTGGAGCAGACGAGTCTTTGATCGTGCTCCGACACACGGTGTGCCTCATCGGTAACGGAGTCCACCGCGGGCAAGGGCGCGACTGGGCACGTCGGAGGGACGCCGAGCGCACGGGCCGCGGATGCCCCGGGCCGCCCACGGAGATTACTCGTGCAATCGATTGGGCCACGATGCCTGCGCCGCCTTATACAGTCGCGCCCGAACATGGTGAACGCCGTTACTTAATCGCTCTCCCTGGCAACATTCTCGTGGATTCGCAGCTGCGAGCTGCCAGCTGGGTCCGGGCCTGTGTACGCGCGTATCGCCTGTGCCGTGCCGGTCGTTGTGCGTGAGCGTACAAAGTTATGATGTTGCATGCTATTTTAACAGTTTCAATTACATGTCGCACCTCACTTCACACTTGTGCGTTGTGGACCGCTCTGAAATGGTCTACGAACCGGTCGAGCGGTGGGCCGCGGGGGGTCGCCGGTCGGAAAACGGCAAGGGTTAGCGAAAAGAGTTAGAATAAGACGGATCGGCAATGACGCATAGTCGGATACGTTGTATCGTGTATTGTATCGATGGAAATGTTATTGTTATTGTAAATTGTGTATTGTCATATCGTTCTATTATCGAGATCGTCCGCGTAACGACGGAAACAAAGTACAATTCACTAACCCCCGCCACATGGGCGCTACTCGAGCCATCCCACCGAGTAAAAGTCTGCTCGCGCCGTGCGCCCAACGAACGGCTCTCGTGGCGCCGTTTCGAGCGCCTCCTTCTTGTGGCGCTCGCGCAGTCGCGAGAGGCGCGTCGGTCGGTCGGGGGGCAGGTGGCGTGCCTCGCCCTCCTCCTCCGAGCGCTGTAACGAGCGCGAGCGCCATGTACTGCGGAAGGCGCATGCGCCAGGATGCCCTCGCCGCACCTCGCCGCCCACGCCCACGGCGCCCCTTGCCTGGTGCGCCCGCAGCTCAAGATATCGGGGGGAGGGAAGCACCCTCACGGGAGCCCCTTGCACGGCGCCGCCCCACGGCACCATCTGCCCATCAGGGCGCGTGGCCGCAGATCGCAGCTCGCTCGACGCCACGTAGGTACGAGGGCGTGTGGCCATTCGCGTGTACCCGACGGCAGGCACCGGCAGCACCGTTGCCGCCGTGGCACCGAAGGCTGCTATCTGTCCGGACTCCTCAGCTTCGTATGTGCCCTCTACGGCGCTTGAAGCGGCTGCGATGGCGCCCGCGACGGCGCCTGGTGTCACCATGGTGGCAATTTTGGTGCCAGTAACAGCGACTGCGCTGGCACCAGCGGCGGTGGCGGCGGGCGGTGGCGCGTCAGGGGCGGCGGTGGCGGGGCGGCGAGCATTGGGATTCGTCAACTTGCCCTGAGCAGCAAGCCCGTGGGAAGCTTTCACAGTGGAAGCTTTCACAGTGGAGGCTTTCACAGTGGAAGCTTTCACAGTGGAGGCTTTCACAGTGGAGGCGGCGCCACCCCGCCGTTGCGGTAGCAGATCATTACGAGGATTCGTGTACTCCTCGTGCGTTGGCAGCCCCCCAGCCACCGCCGCCTGCCCCACCGCCGCCACCGCCGCCGCCCCGTCCGCCGCCCCCTCCTCGGGAGCGAGCGAGGCCACAGATGGAGTGGCCGGGAGGGATTGTGTGCGCGCCGCCGCCATCCGCGACAGCATCGTCTGCACCGCCACCATCTCCGACGCCATCTCCATCGCTGGATCAATCTCATCGTATGCATGGGCGCTGCCGACGTGTGCCCAAGCATAGTGCGCCGCCCCTATCGCGCTCAACGACGAAGCAGGCCCCCCCACTGCCCCCACCCCTACTGCTCCCACCCCCACTGCCCCGGCCGCAGGCTCCGGTGGTGCCAGGGGTGTGCCCCGCTCGTGCACAGGCTCGCCCGGCACCCATGTTTCACCTTCCCATCGCCCTTTCTGCTCTCCTGAGGGCGCAGCGGCTCCGGCGGCCGCCGCGCCGTGCACGCACTTTGGGCCTGCCACGGCGGCCTCGCCGTGGGCGGCAGGGGGATGGAGCGGCGACGCCCGTGCCGCTGACAGTGGCGGCTGCTCGTGAGTGCTCGCCCGCCGCACCGACGGCACATCGGAGGGGAGGGTGATGGACACACACGGAGCCGCGGGCGGCTGCGGCACCAGCGACGGCGAGGCGAGAGGCGCGGGGCTCGTGTAGGCGGTCACATACGCAGTCTTTCGTGACGGGTCAGGATCACGTAAGAGCACTGCCGCCACCGAGGGGGCGCTCATCATCGCTGCGGCGACGGTGGCGGATGGTGCGATGGGCGCGGCAGTGGAGGCGATGGTGGCTGGCGGCGGCGGCGGTGCCGTCGACGCGCCCACGCCGCGTGTCCAGCTCTGCAGGATTTGCTCGCCGACGCTCCCAGCGGAGGCCACCGAGGCAGTATGCTGGGCGGCGTGCTCGGTGTGGCTCGTGGGGCTGACGGCGCGGGGCGGCGTAGTGGACGGGCTGGCTGCCTTCGAGGGCATCGCCGACTCTGAGGCCGAGGCCAGCGCCGCGAAGGAGGCCGCCGAGAAGGCGGCCGCGCAGGCGGCGGCCGAGAAGGAGGTGGCCGAGGCGGAGGAGGAGAGGCCAGTGGTGCGCCCAGTACCGACGCTTCCCTCGCGCCGGCTGGTCGCCGCCTCCCACAAGTCCATCGCGCCGACGCTGGCTGCGCCATCATTGGCCGCGCTGCCCACGGCCACGCTGCCTGCGGGTGCGAGTGTGAATGTGAAGGTGCCGGGTGTTGCCACGCTGCCTGCGGGTGCGAGCGGCGCAGGCCCGCTGCTTGTCGCTAGCGTGGCAACACCCGGCACCTTCACATTCACACTCGGAGCCAATCGTGGGGAAGGCCCCTCCACCGCCGCCTTCGGCGACATCGCTGCCTCCACAGTCGACGACGCAGCCGACGCCGGCGTCGTCACCGTCACCACCGGAAGTGCCGTGGCAGTTAAGTCGTGCTCGGCGAGCCCTGACAGCAGATGGGCGGGGAGCGGCGGGGGTGGTGGCAGTGGAGGCGGCGGTGGCACGTGCGTGCAGCTTGGGTCCAAAGACCACTCTGGCCAGCGCGGCGGCTGCGGCGGCGGTGGCGTCGACGTGTGCGTGCCAGCGAGTTCGGGCGAGGCGCCGTACGGAACGGGCGTGGGCGCGGGGCGCACGTGGACCGAGGCTGGCCGGCTGCCCGATCCAAGCGACGGCACGCATGGGCTTGGCACCCCGTCGCTAGGCTCTGACGGGCTTGGCACCCAGCACAGCGAGGGTACGCAAGGGCTGGTCGTGCTATGCAGTACGCCGAGCGTCGCGCGCCGCCGCTGCTGCTGCTGCTCGTCGGTGGCGCCGTTCGTGCCGAATGACTGGCCGTGGACGTCGGCATTGAGCCGCGCGGCGGCGACTGCACCGCGCGCCACGGCGGCGAGGCACGGTAGTAGCGGCCTTGAGCGGGCTTCACTCTGCGCGAGGAGGTCGCCCAGCGACAAGCCCACGGGCCGCAACGAGACCTCATCTGCTTGGTCCATTTGAAAAGTTCCGGTGCGGAATTCTCGTGCTCACATGCCGGGCGTCGGCTCCGTGGTCCGCATCTCTGGCTTAAAGGCCCGGCCCGACTTGAATGAGACCATCGGAACCATCGTTGGTCCACTGCGCAGCGACTCGGGCCGCATGCCGGTGCTCGTTGGAGATGAACCCTTGTTGCTCAAGCCTGATAACGTGCACGAGCTGCGCGCTGAGAACAAGCTGGCAGCTTCCATTGCAAAGTCTGGCCAGCGCTCGGCCGTCACCAGGCAAGGTACCGGTGCACTCTGGGAGCGCGGTCGAGCGCTGTGGGAGCAGGCCGTGCGCGAGACGAGCGCCAAAGACTTGACTGAAGCCGTACGTCTCCTTGTGGTGTCCGTCGACAGCAAAGAGCGTGCTCCAACGGCAGTGGCGCAGTCGCGGAGATGCCTCTTCGTGGGCTATTGCCGAAGCGACGCGCTGGCAACGGATGAGGCGATCACATACCTCGGAATGGCCATCTCGCTGGACCCTTCCAATGTCTATGCCTGGCGTGAGCTGCTGCTGACGTACGAATCAGATGCAAAGGATCTGGAGGCTGCTCGGGCGCTGGTGACGTGCGCCATTGCGGGAAGAGTCAACCCGGCGGGCTGGTCTACGTGCTGGCAGCGGCCTGGGACCATGGTGCCTGGGCTGGAGGCGCGTCCATTTTGGGATGCGGAGCCTTTTCAGTGGGTGGCGAGACTCGAAGCTTTCTCATCGACGGTGTGTGCCGAGTTGGAAGACGCGTTGGCACGGGCTGCTTGGCCCAAGGTAGGCGGCGAACACCGCAGCATCGGTAGGAGTGACGGCGATGTCGTTGTGGGCGACTGGCGAGAAATGGTGCTCCTGGGCGAGGGTGCGACGCCGGGTGTAGCGCCTCAGACAGTCGATTTCCTTGAGAGAGAGGTGCCCGCTTGCGTGGCGCTCTGCCGCGAAGGCGGCGGCGAGGTCATCTTCAGCAGGTTGGAGCCGGGTGCGATGATCAAGCCGCACTGTGCCCCGACAAATCTGAGGTTAACGGCACATCTGGGGCTCAAAGTGCCCTCGGGAGCCGGCTGCCGCATTCGGGTGGGGCGAGAGTGGCGGGGCTGGAAGCAAGGCAAGGTTTTGCTCTTTGATGACTCGTTCGAGCATGAGGTAGAGAATCTTGGGACCGCTGAGGCCCGTGTGGTGTTGCTGATTCGCTTCTTCCATCCGGGTTTGATGTCCGCGACGGCTGAGGTTCGCCGCGCCGCAGTAGTGCAGGCCGTCAACGATAAAATAGCAGCTGTGCGGGCGCGCTTCGAGTGCCCGCCTTGACGTATGACGAGGCCCGGCGTTGCTTCCCCCGGTCGTGGACGTCAGAGGTACGCGGGGTCTGGGGTGGAGGTCGGCGCATCAATTGTTGGCACTGTGCACATGCTGGTGTACGTATTACTCCAAAAAGGAAAATACCTGGATAGTAACACCTGGCGGGGACATCGGGAAACATGAATGACCGTCCCTCTCACAATAAAGCGACACGCCACTCCGGGCTCCGCTCGCCAGGGGCCGTCCCTCAGGCGGTGAAGCCCTCAGCTCGCGCCTTGCGCTGCCTTGCGGTGAAGGGGTCGCGGCTTGGGCGCTGGTTGGTCACCTCGGCTGCGCTGGCGCCGCCGCTGGGCGCGCTGCGCTGGTCGAGACTGCCGCATAGGGCGGTCGCGGCTGTTGGCAGCTCACTCAGACTCTCAGGCAGCCGTTGCAGCCGTCCGCTCAGAGCCTGAATGTCATACGAAGAGGGCGGCGGCAGCCCGGCGCCCACCACGCGTCGGGGGAGCGCCTCGAGGAATGCCTCGATGGCGAACGGCACAGCGGGCGCGAACGAGCTATCCTCGGCGGTTACATTGGCGCTCAGGATGGCGGATGCATCGAGATCGAGTGTTTGACCCGTGTACTCGACACAGCCTGCCAAATTAGGAACCACCATCGGCCCACCGCCGCCGCCGCCGGGCACGGTGGGGGCTGCGGGCACGGCGGGGTCCTCGGCCGCCGGTGGATCTACGGGCTCGGCGAGAGCATCGAGGATGCGTATGTCGGCGGGCCAGAGGTCCAGGTACGAGTGCATCGCGGCGAGCTGATAGAGGGAGCCTACCCGAAGGTCGGCTGCGGCGGGGAGGGAGCAAGAGGCGAGGGGTCAGGAGGGCGAGGTGATGATGAGGGGTGAGGGGGTGAGGGGGTTGAGGGAGTGAGGGGGTGAGGAGGTGAGGGAGTGAGGGGGCGAGAAGGTGAGGGGGGTAAAAGGGGGCAGCACGCACGATGAGCAGCCGCGCGGCGCGCCTCCACTGCCGCCACAGACTGCGGCGAGCCATAGCTGAGCTCGAGGTCGAGATATGCCTTCCACAGCTCGCGCGAGGCGGCACATGCGGCTTGTGGAAGCGAGCGCTCGAGCACCGCGCGCGCGTTGATGACGTCGTGGTGGGCGACGAGGAAGCGCACGCAGTGGAGGGCGAGGGCAGCATCGCCCGGAAAGCGCTCGAGGGCAAGCATGAGAATCCGAGAGGCAACCACGACGCCTTCGGAGGCGCCCACCACGACGCCTTCTGAGGCACCCTCTCCGCCTTCGCCGTCACCGCCGCCCATTTGCGCCTCGAGCTCGGCGGCGGCCGCGTACACGTGCCAAGTGCATCCCTCGGCGCGGCGCGCACGTGCAAAGACAGCACGAGCGCCGGCCGCGCCCTCAGTCCTTCGGCTCAACCGCAGGAGATGAATGTATGCGAGAGGCGAGGGGGCCGTCGCTACAAGCGCCTCGAGCAATGCGATGGCGGCCGAGGGAACCCCGTGTGCCTCCTCGAGGCGCGCGTACGCGAGGGTGAGTACCTCGTGTGAAGGGAGCACCTCGAGACCCCGTCGGTAGAAGAAGTGGGCCGATTGCACGTGGCCCTTGGACTGCATCCACGACGCCGCCTCGTGCCACACCTGAGGCGTTCACATTAGGGCGCGTCAAGGAGGGTAAGGGAGGAGGGTAAGGGAGGAGGGTAAGGGAGGAGGGTAAGGGAGGAGGGTAAGGGAGGAGGGCAAGGGAGGAGGAGGTAGCAGGAGGCAGCAGGGGGCAGCAAAGGAGAGGCAGGGGCGGATGCGTGCGCGTGCGCAGGGCGGCCTCACCTGTGGGGTGAACCAGCACACCATCAGCGCCTGGTTGAAGGTGAATTGCATGCGCGTCTGCAGCTGGACAGGATCGAGTCGCTGCGGATTGGACGCCTCGTACTCCCAGAGGGCGCGCCACGCACGCAGCTGCCCAAGCTCTGCAGGTGTACCGCGAGGCGGGCGCGGCATCCGGCGCAGTGACAGCCGATCGACAAGCGCCTTTCGCTCCTTTGCTACTCGACGGGCCACCAGCGCGTCGTCCGCGATCTCGGCGAGCATGGTCTTGGCCTGCTCGCGGCTCTGTGTGCCCTCCCAGGCCTCGTACTCCTTCCAGAGCGCCTCGAGTCCCACCGCCGGCTGCTTGAGAGCGAGTCGGAAGGCATCGCGTGCGTCCGTTACCGCCTTGGACTGCGGAAGGCTGCCTGGCTCGACAGCGTCGCGCAGCAGGCCAACCCACTCGACCCAGAGCGGGCCCGAGCCCACGTCCGCGCCAACCGCGTCGAGCAGCATGTGCAGCCCACTCTCGAGCTCCTTGAAGCCGCACCGCTTCTCGAGTTTCAGGTAGCGCAGGTAGATTTTCCACAGCTCGATGTGAGGGCAGCGCAGCAGGCAGCGCTCAAATAGCGACTCGACGCGCTCGAAGTCGCGCTGGCGCAGCTCGGTCTCGAGCCACTGGTGCCAGCACACGGCGGCAGAGGGGAAGCTCTGCACGCATCGCTCGAAGAGCGGGCGGTATTCAGCGGGCGTCTGTTGCTGCGCCTCCGATAGCAGCGTCGCCCATGCATCCGCGTCGAGCGGGTCCGCAGCCACGCGCTCCTCCATGCGCAAGCAGCGCGCCGTCTTGGCGCCCGTCGCCCATACCGCCGTCGGCATCGCGCGGCTGCGTTCTCGAATCAGCAGGGCTCTGGGTCTCGCGGACTGACGAGAGAGTGCGCCGCCGCGAGGGCGCAATCCATGCTCGAGGCGCGAGAGCGGCGCTCACCAACTTCGTGTGAATTGGCTGTTAATACATAGAATCTCAAAAGTAGAGTGCACTCCCTCGTGTGTGCATTCCCACTTCAAAGGACTCAATTCCTCCCCAGCAGTGGAGCGATGAGGTCTGCCTTTCCGGCGCTGACCATTGCGGTGCTGCTCGGCGCGTTGTACCTGGCTCTCTCCTTCGTTCAGATGCACACATCGTCCCAGGACACGGCACAGTCGCTCCTGCGCTACCAGGCGGCCGAGATCGCGCGCCTCAAGCGCAAGCTTGACAGCCTGCAGCAGCAACAGCAGCAGCAGCAGCAGGGTGACCGCACGGCGGCGGCGGCATTGGTGCGGCCGACGCCACCATCACCTGCATCGATCGCATCCGCCGGCCCCAGCGAAAATTTTCTGCTCGCCACGCGGCTTCCGCGAGACGCACCCGCCGTATCACCTGCCGAGGCGGCGCAGGTGCTCCGCTCGCTGTTCAGCATCGCCTCGCTCCTCAACCGCACGCTCGTCCTGCCACCATCACACCCGGCGTTTGATGCGGCCGAGCTCGCGCGCCTCGGCGTGCGCACGCACTCGGCGAGCGAATTGTCCGCGCCGGCGCTCGCCGCTCTGCCCGAGGCGCTGCGCTGCTCGCACGTGAGGCTCGAGTCGCCGGCGGGGCTGGACTCGGAGCAGCTCGCGCACGCGCTGCGCCACTACGCGAGCACGCGCATCCTCGAGTTCGACCGGCCGCATGAAAGCTACTGCGGCCCAAGCCCGCGTGCGTCGGCGGCGCTGGTGACCACCGAGGCATCCTTGGATCGGCTTATGCACGCGCATGGTGAGAAGCTCCTCGCGCAGTGCTCGCGTAGCCTGCGCGAGGAGGAGATCAGCCAGTATTGGGACATGGGCAAATGCAAGGGGCATCGCGTGAGCGTCGCGCTCCCGCCGGAGATTTCCCGACTCCCTCGTGGCTCCGACTTGCTGGTCACCTTCTCTACGGGCTCTGTGGCGACGATGGCGCACAACTGGGTTGCCGCGCTGGCCAAGGCAGGCGTGCGCGAGGGCGTTATCATCGGTGCGCTCGACCAAAAGATGCAGGACGAGTGCACGAAGCGCAGTCTGCCCTGCGTGCCCGTGATCGGCGACCAATCGACCACACGAGACCTCAAAAAGTGTAAGTCGGGTAACATCCGCAGCTGTCCCTCGCAATACCCAAAGATGTCTATCCTTAAGGTGGGCCCACCTGCCGCCCCTGTCCCGATCCCAGACTCGAACCCTGCCGCGATCCCGGACTCAAACACTGTCCCTAGTTCGGTAGGCCACACAACCCCTCTACCCCACCCACTCGTGCAGGTCGGCTTCTATCGCGAGCTCCTCTCCAGCGGCTTCAACGTCCTCGCATGCGATGCCGATGCCATCTTCATGGCGGACCCTCGCCCATTCTTGCGCACGCATCCGTGGACCCTCGCTGACATGGCCGTGGCCACCGACTGCATCGACGTGCCAGGCGACGCCCAGCGCGCGCTGCTGCACTGCGACTTCAACACGGGACTCGTGTACATGCGCGGCAACGAGGCGGTTCTCAACTTCACCGAAGCGTGGCGCGAAAAGGTGGCCAACGCTAAAGAGGAGAGAATCCGCGATCAGGCAGCCTTCAACATGATCACGAAGGCCACGCCCGGCCTCGCGACCTACCGCGACTCTGACGGTAAAGAGGTGCCGCGCGTGTACGTGGCATGCCGAGGCAGCGGAGGAGGCACGCCCTTGCTGCTAGGCGTCCTCCCACTCAATCGCTTCCTCAACGGCCACACTTTCTTCGTGCAACACGTGCACACGCTGCCTCAGGCGGAGCCGCCGATCTCGGTTCACATGACCTATCAGTTCGCCGAGGGTGCGGCGTTTGCGTACGGCAAGCGGCAGCGGCTGCGTGAGGCGGGCCTCTGGTTCGTAGACGACGCTGACTACTTTGGCGGTGGCAAGTACCTTGCAGTCTCGACCAAAGGAGCCACGCTGCCGCCCGTCTCCTTCTCGCCAACTGCTGACAGCCGCGACGCCATCAAACAGCACTTGGCGGAGCACGCCCATCGGCTGGCGGTGCTGCGGTCGTTGCTCGGCATCGCCAAGGCGCTTGGCCGGCGGCTGGTACTCCCACGCATGCTCTGCTATTGCGACTACATGTGGAAAGAGATGCGCGCGTGCCGCGTGGGAGGCGCCGAGAGCATGCGGTTGCCCTTTGACTGCCCGATGGATCACGTGCTCGACACGCCGCTCTTCTTTGAGAATAATCTGGGCGTCGAGGTGCGCGAGCCAGGCTTTCTGAGCGACCCGCGCGTGCCGTCGAGCGTCTCAGGTTCGGTGGCGCAAGCGAGCATGCCCGCCGGCACGGCGCTGAACGATGTGCAAGTGCGCACCGCGCTAGCGCGGTTTGCCGACGCGGCTGTGCTCGTGCTTGACGAGGCAGACGGGCGCTTTTGTGGCTTCGCGGACGCCGCCGCGCACGCCGCCTTCGCCGCCGAGTCCGAGCGTGTGCTCACGTACGAGCGCGTACCCTTCTGTACCATGGAGGGCTCCGACAACGCACCCCTCTATTCACGATGTTGCATGCCCTGGCATGAGGGCGAAAAGTTCTTCCCGTGCCAGTACGGCTTCGGCAAACCCAAGGCGCTGCCCGCGTGTGCCGCTGGCGCGTGAAGCGCGTGCAGGCAGCGCAGGCAGCCGGCCGGCCGGCGCGACCAAAGGCGAGAGACAAGGACGACAAACTTTTTTATTCTTTGACGGAAAGAAGATACGAGTTTCGGGATTCATGAAACTCTCTTAGACGAAACCCTTTCACCACTTCCCCCCCGGGCAATGGCGATGGACGTCGGCAGCTTAACCGCGTCCGTGGAGGCGGCCACGGCGCCGCCGCGGTGCACTTTGCTCGGAGGCACCTTCGCCATGTTGGTACAGGTCGGCCTCATGGTATCTGCCATAGCCACGCTCGCGTACAAGCGCAGCACGGAGACACCGCGCCGACCAGTACGCTGCAGCGGCACGCTCGCGCCGAATCCTACACGTCACTCACCTCGCGCCCTCCTGACCGTTGCTCGCAGTGGACCGTTTGGTTCTTTGACACCTCGAAGCAGGGATTTGCTGGCGTTCTCCAGCACTTTGTCAACCTCGCCTTTGGCGTCATCTTTGCACGATCGAGCAGCGCAAGCGAGTGCTCGTGGTACCTGGTCAACTTCACCATCTCCGTCGCATGCGGCGTGGTACTCCTGTGGGGGATCATGAAGGGGTACAACCACTGTGTCAACCGCTACCAGATCAATCTGCTCCGCTCGGGCGAATACGGCAACCCACCCAGCTGGAAGCCGTGGTTGGCGCAGCTGCTCATCTGGGGCTTCTTTGCGTCGGGCGAGAAGGTGCTCACAGCGATCGTGGTGATCATGCCGCTCCATGCGCACCTTGACGTCTTTGCGACGTACATCGAGCAGCCGCTCCTCGACTTTCCCGCCCTTGAGCTCCTCCTCGTGATGGTCTGCGCACCTGTTATCCTCAACATTGGCTTCTTTTGGGTCATCGACAATATCATCATGCGCAAGCGCGCGCCGAATTACCTAGGACACGAATTCGAAGGTGGGCTATCCGCCAAGCGCGTGCCAGGCGACCCTGATCCGTTCCAGCTCGCCTCTCACCACGCGCCCACCATGGTGCCCACCACTACCACCCTTGTGGCGCAGGCGGCGACGATGATGACCAACCGCTCGACAAACGCCCTCTGCTCGAGGACAGCTGTGGATGCTGCCCGCCCTTCACGCCCACGCAGAGCCCGTGTGGAAGCTACGCACCCGCCTCGCGCCTTGCTGTCGAGATGGCTACGCCCGGCTCGCTCGCCGCCCGCCGCAACTCGGCCTCCGAACGCGGGACCGAACTCGTGCTGTGAAAATGAAGTTGTATAGCTACGCTTCGAAAGTCGAATTCGCTCGTGCCGCCGAGTGAATATGAACTGTGTGTTCACGTGAGGCGGGCCTGACTTTTCGCCTTGCGCGGTTCACACCAGTGACACACACTCGACAGGAAGGGACTAACGACCTACGCCAGTGCGAGAGAGATGTTTCGGATTCGCATTTGGTACGCGGACTTCGGTGTCGTGATGGCGTCGCGCGTGTGGCGCGGCCGCCGCGCGCTGGGGCTGAGCGTGCGTGTGGCCCGCCTGGCCGGCCCGGGCGCCGCGCCGGCGTGGCCCGGCGCAGCACATTCTAAATTTTTACTGTTTGGAATGGCGGTTCAGAATGCCCGAGACGGCGCGGCCCACACACCGCCAGTGGCGCCAAGAACACTGTGCGAACCCCGGCACGCGCACGGCGACACGCGCCGACACGCCCGCCGCCGCGCAGCCGAAGAGGGGAGGAGGCAGCCTGCCTGTGCACAGATCGACGGCACAGAGACGCGGACCCGAGTGGGTGCGATGTCACGTTGCCAATTCCGTATCGCACTTCATGCTACCACTGCGAGGTTCTCCGCCGGTTCGTGCGTCACTTCAGGCGTACCCATCGCCAGTAGCTTCGCGCCAGGCTTCAAGCCCGCAAGGACCATCGGCCCGTCCATCAGCAGCTGCCAGGCGCACCGCGGGGATGAGCCGCACCAAGTAAAGGGCGCTGCGAGCAAGCATGGACGGGGCAGCGCATCGGCGCACCTCGAAAATCTCTCCGGTGACCTCTGGGCCGTCGCTCTTAAGGTAAACGGTCTGGCCAACGCACAGCTGGCAGCCATCGATGAGCTCAAGGTTTTCGACCGGCTCATGCGTCTCCTCGCCGGCTCCCATGTCTTTGATCTTCTGCGACACATTTCTGAGACCAGCAACCATGCCCTCATCCTGGAACTCTGAAACACCGCGGGCATTCCACCACAGGTCATGGGGTGATGTCAGCGCAGAGCGTCGTGAATGCCAAGCAGCAGCAGCAACAGCAGCAGCACAGCAGCATCGCGACGCGGCATTGCCCGTCTCGCACCAAAGACGGTTCCCCAGCAGTCTCCGTTGTCCTTGAACTTGACGAGCTGACCAACCTGCAACGCCATTTCGATGCAGCGCGCGCCGCGCCCGGGCGGGGAGGTCAGGAGAGGGCCCCCCTGAGCCCTGTGAGGGCGCCAGAAAGCAGTTCAACACAACGCGTGCGTGATGCTCTTGCGGAACGTGCGTGATGATTGATGACGACGTCGAGGAACTTGCCTGGAATGGAAGGCGCGTGCGTTTTGCCTCGGGAAATCTGTCTCGGTGCTCACAACTTTACGAAGCACAGCCACACGACGATGGACTCGACTTCTGGACGTCTTGAGGAACTTGCAGTCAAGCGCAAGGAGACGAAGACTCCGAAGTCGCCCATGGTCTGCGGTGGCCGCTATATCACCATCGACAAGATGCGTAACACACCGCCTTCCATTTGGGCCAAGGGGCAGCCCTCGAAATCCAAATGAGCCAAAAATAACACGGTCATTGGCACGCAGTCTTTTGAGCGGGCCTCGTAGTGATAGGGTTCATAATACAGGTGTGTCATTCGCAGAGATCATTGGTCAACCTCGTCCCGCGCCAAAAATCCACACAAGGCACGACCCATCGGCCGATTGGACCGCGAAGCGGGCCGATACGTCGACATGATACGTCGCCAATGGAGGCCCCTGCGCCTGAGCTACAGCCAGTCTGCCACAGTCAATCAGTTATCTCAGTGGGAGGTGGGAGCGAAACCCAGAACGGCTCCGGGTCCGGCCCCTTCGCCCTTGTGAACGCTTCGTGTACCCCCTCAGTCCGACTCACTCTCGGTCTCGTCGCTCGCTCCGCGACACTCGCTGCGGTGTGCGCGCCGACGCCCGTGCGTTAACGCGTGCCGCATTGGCGTCTCGACTAGGTCTCGAGGTATGGTACGGGCCGGCGGCCCGCAGGGCTGTTTCGAAGAGCGGCCGTCTCTAGGGCCCGTGGCCGTGCGTCGCCCCTTTAGCGCAGGGCGGGCGTGGTTCCCGCGACGAGGCTTCCCGGGGCATGTCCCGGGGTGGGGCGTTTAGACTTTTCGGCGGGTGGATGAGGTCCCACTTCGAACCCCTGCCTATCTCAGGGGACTTGGGTTCACTTTCTGGGGTGTGGGAGGTAAGGGGGAGGACCCGGCCGAGCAACGGGCCCCGAGTCAGCAGTCAGGTAGGCCTCCGCGCTCCGGTCGCCGTCGGCGCTAGACCTAGAGCGGCCGGTCGACCGCTGCCATCCAGCTCTCAGCTGAGCTCAGCTCACGGTTCTGGGATGGACTTTGAAGTACATTCGTACCTACGAGCCGGCAGCGTACCAACCCCGGCGGTGGGGGTCCCAATGGTGGGGTCGAAGCACCGGCCCCGCCCCGTGCGGTGCGTCTGCGTGGCTGCGCGGCTACGCGCCCGCGCGGGGCCGCCGGCCGGGCCCTCTCGTCTCCGGACCGTCCGCCGCTAATCCGCCGCGCGCCTTTCCCTTTGCTGCCTTTGGCCTTAGCCGCGCGCCGCGGATGAACGCGGATGACGTTATCGGCGGATGTGGCACCGAGGGCCGACGCGGGGCGCGGAGAAAGTGGTGCTGCTGTGTGGTTGCGGCGCATCTGTGCTAGAAGTGGAAGGGATTTACTGACCCTGACTTGAGCACTTGAGACCCCCGGCTAAACACTCGGCGCACCCACACTAATCGGATCCGGTGCTCACTCGGGCGAGATGGACGAGGTCAGCCCATATTTCTGCAGGCCAAGGCAAAACTCCTTGGCCTTCTGCTTGTAAGTCTGCGTGACGACGGCCGTGCCCATAGAGTGCGCCTGCACGGTGATCGTATGTGCCTTCTTCCGCTTGATCGTCCTCACCACAGAGCAAATTGCGCCAGTGCAATATTCAAAGGTGTGCACGTCGTCGTTATGAAGCAACACCTTCCAGTTGGCATCGAGACTGACATCCTCCTTGCGCATACTTTTCGGCTTTGGCTTCGGCCGCTCGATCACCGCCGTGCGGCCGCGGGATTTCTCCGTCTCACGGCCCCGGCCGCCATCACCGCCGTCGCCACCTTCCTGCATGAATGTCGCCGCCGCACGCACGGGCGGGTGCACCGCCATCGCCACGGGGCGAAGGCCCTGCGGCAGCACCAGCGCTGAGGTCATCGCCGCCGAGAGCACGAGCAGAGCAGCATGTCTCATCCTGGACGCCACGCGAGCTTCTTGCGGCAGCTCGTGGGAGGTTGATAGGAAATGATTGCACTCTGCAGACGAGGGGTCACGTCGGGTACCCCTTGTCCGCCTTTTATGTCGCGTGTGTGTCCCGGCTCCCCCAGTGTCTTTTTACCTGAAGCACCCGTAAACAGATCTCGATCTATCGCACGCATCGCTCCGCCACATGGCCCGATTACGCTCGCCGTTGAATTCATAATTGAGAAGCATCTGATTGATCAACGCTTCGAGCTTCCGTTGACCGGTATATACTTGATAAATGTCTGCAGCACGCCCCAGAGAGTCCACGGGTCGGCGAGAGATCCGGTAAGTCACATGCGCTTGTTGCCAAGGGTTGCCGAGCGCGGCGAGCGTTGCGGTGAAGCGTTGCGCCCATGGGCATCGGCCGCCGTCGTCGGTGGCGGCATGCGCGTAGGCGGCCGGCGGCGAAGCCGTTGGATGGGCCTTTCGAGCGCCGCGCGGCCGGAGGCGATGGCGGCGGAGACGAGCTCGCAGTGGCGGACGACTCGCCGCCGGAGGGCCCGGCGCACGACGCGCCAGGGGAGTAGGGCGTTGCCAAAGCTCTTGAGCGATCGATTCCGATTCGCGTTGCGCACGGCAAACCCATGCATGAGGAGCAGCAGCAGCAACGGCAGCAGCGGCACAGTGAGCACGCATAACCCGACCCAGAAGGCGACGCGCTCGGCGAGGCAGGCGGTGCGCGCACGCGCACGCGACACGAGCACGGGCGGCGGCGAAAGCGCGTCTGAGCTTGCGTCAGCCGTGGCGGCGGCGGCGGCGGGCGGCATGCCCGCATCTAGCGCGGCGGCGGTGTACAGCCACGGGTAGCCACTCGCGCCCAGGGCGGCATCGAGGCGACGCGTGTAGCCAAGCAGACGAGGCCAGCGACCCCCACGAAGCTCAGCCGCCACGAGCGCCGTCGAGCCCACCGATGAGCACACGCACTGCAGATGGCCATACAGCAGGAGGTCCGGCTCACCCAGCCGGGGGCCACGGAGGAACGGGCCCGCCTCGGCGCTTGCGCCGAGGCGCGCTTCCCACCAGTCGAGACAGCGCGCGACACCGGCACCGTCGACGCCGCGCCCGAGCACGAATCGCGCCCACGTGAGCAGAGACAGGGAGTACATGCAGCTCATCGGCCGCAACGCCGCCTGCGCGCACGCGTGCGCGAGCGCATCCCATCCCAGCGGTACAGCCGGCACGACCGTGCTCGATGTCATGTGCGCGAAGTGGCCGATGAAGTGCCCTGCGCCGTAGTCGATGCGCCCCGGTACGTACAGAAAGAAGAGCTCCTCGCACCGCTCCCGCCATTTCGGCTCGTCGGAACCGTCGCTCACCGCAACCGCACTTGGCGCCAGCTCGTCGAGCACGCGCAAGATCTCGGCGGAGCCACACAGCTTGCGGCCTCCGATCCACACGACGGGCATGGTGAGTCCTTCGACGACCCACGTCGCCGGAAACGGCACTGATACGCTGCGGAAGGGAATCTGCTTGAGGTGCAGCGCCAGCGCAGCCGATTGGGTCCAGGGTGAGTGGCTAACGCCGTAGAGCACTGCGGTGAGCTCATCCTTGCTTGATCGCCGGCTCTTCGTCGGCGTGGGCGGCACGTCTGCGTCCAGCTGCATCGGCGTGTCGAGAGGATGATCGCGCCGGCCGCCGCGCAAGCGGGCGGTCATCACGCTTGCGAGTTAGCTCGCGGGTCGGAGCGCTTACGAGTACATGTGGGCGGCCCCACTTCCCCCGCGGCGCCGGAGTTGTTCCCGCCCAAAACCAGACAAAACTTGCCCTATAGAGAGTGCGCGCTCGGAGTCCTTGCCCTACTCCGCAGCGCGCGTACAGCGGGTGACCGTCCCTGCCCCTGCCACGTTCGCTGGACGCTGCGGCGATACTGTTACCCGGCGATACGCTGCGGCGGGATTGTGATCGGCAATCCGGCTAGGAATCAGGCTGTTATCACATCCCATCCGCTCTTATGTCCAGACACCATGGCGCGTTGCCCGCGTGGCGCGTGGGGCCCGCGGCGGCCCGCCGCGGGGGACCGGGGATGGATTGGCATTCGCGGGGGCGGGATCAGCGGGGGCGCGCTGCGGGGGCGGCGGCGGGGCGCGTGTCCGGTGTGTGGCGTGTGAGGGCCGTGCGCGAGCGTCAGCGTGTACGGCGTGTCGTGTGGCGGGGGGGCGGGCGGACGGCCGCATGCCGACCGTTGACGACCGTAACCCCCGACCGTGGACACTCGACAGCATGCGATTCGTCAGTAGGGTGCGTTTTCGTAGGTTGGGGTGTGAAATCACAGAAGTGTGTGAAATCACAGGGGGGGGTGTGATTTTGAGAAGCCATGAAATCACAGGGGGTGTGATTTCGCAGGCCCTGTGAAATCACGGGAGGCTGTGATTTCGCACATGCCGGCTGCGAAATCACAGGGGGTGTGAAATCGCAGGTAGGTGTGATTTCATAGGTTCCTGTGATTTCACACCCCCACCTGCGAAATCATGGGACCCCACAAACCCTAATGACATATAAATACACACGTCTACGGACTACACATCTCTCTGTTCAGCGGTGACCGCGTCTCGCAATCTCACGACTCACCGGAACCTAACCGATAGAACTAGAACCAGCGCAGCACATGCACCTTGTCCGCCGCGAGCGCGACACACTCGAAACTGTCTCTCTCAGACTTACTTCCTCTTCATCGGCTCCTCCATATCCTTCTTGGCCTGCTGCTGCTCCATCGCCTTGGCCTCCTTCTTGGCCTGCTCGCTCTCGAGCTCCACCGCAAACCGGCCGAGGGTGAGCTCCTGTCGTGAGGTGGCGACCATCTTGTCGGTCCGCGGCGTGTTGACGATGTCACCCTCGTGGAGCTGCCCATCATCGCCCCAGCGCAGCATCTTCTCCGCCAGGCCAGGCCGGAAGGAGCGCGGGGCGGTCGGCTCCCCGCTCGTGCCCTCCCCCTCCTCCTCACTGCCCGCCCTTTTCGCGTGCCAGCAGGCGGGATGTGCGGTGCTAGGGCGCGGCTTTCTCGTGGGGTCGCCGGCGGCGGCAGCGGCGCGGCCGAGAGCTGCCTGCACCCGGCTCGTCGCCTGCTCCATCCCCCATAGCATCGTGGTCATCGGAGAGTCCGTTGCGTCGAAGAGGCGTGAGGGCTTCGCCTCGAGCGCGCCGAGCAGACCACCGCCGAGGAGGGTCGCCTCTCGCACGCGCCGGCGGCGCATGTCTTGCGCCGCGGTGAGAGATTGGCCTCCGGCGCGGCTGGCCGCATGATGCGCCGCGAGCTTCTCTTCGAGAGCCTCCATCTCCGCCCTCTCCTCCTCTGTGAGCTCACCCGCCGCCGCGCGACGCTTGAGACACGCTAGCCGCGCTTCGGCAGCCTCCACCTCGGCAACACCCATCAAACCCTTGGGCGGCGCCCTCTCCTCGGCGAACCGTTTCTGCCGATGACGCTCGGCGTCCATCGCGATGGCGAGCCGCCCTTGCTGGCGCGCGATGGGGCCCTCCGAGGGCGGCCCCGCATCTGCCGGGAGGGATGCGAAGCCGTTACGCATGAGCTCGAGCATCTGGATGAGCTCCCGCTCGAGATTGGACGCGCACGCCGCCGCCGCGTGCAGTGCTTGCACCTCGTCCGCATCGTCGTCATCCCCAAGGACTGCCTCCATCGCCACCGCCGCAAGTGAGCGCGCGCGCTGCGTCGACGTCACAATCCGGATGCACTCGGCGGCGGCGCCGAGTACATCGCCCTTTTCGGCTGAGAGAAGCCGCGCCGTGTTCGCGGCGGCGATGACATGGTGAGGCTGCCAGTGCCCGGCAGCTACGTACCGAGACAGCGCCTGATCGAGCTCGCCAGCCCTCTCGAGGACCGCTCCTTGCTCGAGAAGCAGGCCACATGCCCACCATGCCGACCGGGGCAGCGCCACCGCTGCCGCCGCCGCTACCGCCTCGTGGTGGTCCAGATCGGGGAGGTCGCCAGGCGGATCATCCGCCTCCGACGCCGTGCCATCCCTGCCGCCCTCCGCCGCAGCCGGCGCGCTCGCCGCAACCGGCACGCTCGCGGCGGCCGGGGCGCTTGGTGCGGCTGGAACGCTCGCTGCAGTCGGCGCGTCCGCCCCCACCTCGCCGGCCGCGTCCAGCGACACAACTGAGGCTATGCTCGCTTTGGGGGTGGCTGTGGCCTTCGCGGCGGCCGTCGCCATAGTGGTGGCGGCCTCGCTCGCGAGCACCTCTCGCCGCCGCTTGAGAGCCAGCGCGCCGGCTTGCGCGGCGGCGGACGCGGCCGCCTCGTCGTCTGCGGCGATGGCGGCGCGTACCTGTGCACCCGGCGGCTCCAGAGAGCCCACCCCCACGTGCGCGAGCGCCATCCAGAGATCAGCATCCGCCTCGAGCGACCGCCCCACCCCGCGCCGAGAGCGCGAGCGCCATAGGTAGAGGAGCGCACCGGTAGGTCCGAGAGGCCGGATGGCGGGCGCAGTGAGCGACCGAAGCAGCCCTTCGAGCACGCGCTCTGCCTGGTGCATCTTGCCCTCAGCCTGCAGGGCGAGCGCGCGGTGCGCGCCGCTCACAAGCGACGGCGGCAGCGGCGCGGGTTGCATCGCCATCGCCGCAGGCAAAGGCGATTGAGGGCGCGACTGCTCTGGCGACTGCTCTCGAGTGTCCGTGTCGGCCGTCGCTGCCGATGGTGCCGCGGGCGGCAACGGCGGTGGCGCGTCGGCAGTGCGAGGGTCAGCAGCGGCGAGGAGTGTTTCGAGGAGAGAGAGCTGAGCGGCTGACAGGGGCGGCCCGCGCTCGGCCTCGGGTGCCACGCCGCCCAGCGGCGCCTCGCCGATGGCGCCGATGGTGCCGATGGGGCTGGCGAAGCACCGATCGGCCACCGGTACGTACAAGGAGATCGAGGGCTGAACGAGCTGCGCAGACGAGCGCACGTCCTCGGCGGCGATCTCGAGGCACGCCTGCCACTTGCGGCAGGCGCTCAGCAGCGGCCCGAGTTGCGGCGCGATCACCGCACGCTCTGTGGCGCGGGTACCACTCACTGCCGCCTCGGCAGACTCCACGATGGCTGCAGGCTCCAAGCTGAGCTCTTCCAGGCTCGCGAGCGGCTCACACCATTCGCCACGAAGCATGCGGAGCTGCGCGAGGTTGAAGGCGGCATGCACAGAGCGCGGCATGCTCTCGAGCGCTCTCGTGAGCTCGAGCTGAGCTAGATCCAGATCCTCCCCGAGATTGTGCAGCATGACGCCGCGGTTGATCGCCGCCCTCGGCGAGCGATTCGATGCCAGCAGTGTGACCGCATCGCGCGGCCTGTTCTTACGAAAGGTAGCCGTTGCACGCCCCATCAAGGCCCCCTCGTGCCGTGGCTGACTAGTCAGGGCGAGGTCGTAGCACGCGTCCGCAGCGCGGCGTCCCGCCGACTCGAACGCGTGGCTCGCCTGTCGCGACACGCGAGCGTTCACCTCGGCCAAACGCGCCACCTCCGCAGCCGCGAAAGCCGCTCCCGCCGCCGCGCCTGCCGCTGCGCCTGCCGCCGCGCCCGTTGCCGCCGCCGCTGTTGCGCTCGCGCTCGCGGCCGCGAGGGTCGCCGTATCCGCCTGGCTCGCCACCACCTGTCTCGTGAGCGCCAATGCCTCCTGCGCGGCGCCGAGGTTGTACAGCGCGGCCGCCGCACCACGCCTCACAAGGCCCTCAAGCGTCGGCGCCTCGGCCGCCGCCGCCGGGTCTGCGCCACCCGCCAACGTGTTTGCCGCCGACTGCAGCGCCGTCGCGAGCGGTTTCGCGCGCTCGAAAGCCCTGAGCGCGCTTGAGAAGCTTAGGGTCGCCTGCTCGAGATCTGCCTGCTCCCACTGTGACCGGCCGCGATTGAGGTGTGTTAAACCAAGCAATGCGTCCGCGCGCGCTTGCTGGGAGCCACCCGCGACCTTGGATGCAACCGCAGCACGCTCGGCAAGGCGGCATGCAAACTCGTAACTGGTGGCGGCGGCCGCGGGCTGTTGCTGGCGATGGGCGTTCACTGCGACCTGGTGGACGCAGTGGGCCAGAGCGAGAGCGTCCTCGCGTCCCTTGACACCCTGCAGCAAAGTGCCGAGCGACGCAAGCGGCGTCGACGCGCTGGAAGCGAAGAGATCTTTCCTCATCCCCGCGTCGACACATTCCTCGACGGCCTCGGGCACTCGGCGCGCAAAGGCCTTGGCAGCGGCTTCGAATTCCTGCGCCGCCTCTTTCGGTAGATTATCAAAGCTGATGCCACCGACGGCGCGTTTCTCGCCGTCGCCACCGCCTCCACCGCCGCCAAAGCCACCAGCAGCGCGTGCGGTAGTAGGTGCAGTAGTAGGTGCGGTAGTAGGGCCGGCAGCCTCGCCGCCGGCGCCACCGCTGAGATCGGCCGCGGCCACTTCCGAGCCCCTCGCCGCCGCCTCGGCCGGCACGTCCGCCGCCTCAGCAGGAGGCGAAGCCGCAGCCACGGAACCCTCTACCGCTGGGGTGCGCCGACGGCTCCCACTGCCACCGCCGCCGCCGCCGCCACCACCACCACCCCCGCCACCGCCGCCGCCACTCGGCTGTGAAGCTTCGAGGTGTGAAGCTTCGAGGAGTACGTGAGCGCGGAACAGGAGGGGAATGGGCGACTGCGAGTCCGCCCGCGCTGCTTTCCTAAGCTCTTCGAGAGCGGGCTCGAACTTGCGGGAGCTCATGTGCGCGAGAGCGAGCCCAACGAAGGCGTCGCAAGCAACAGGCGGTGCTGCGCTGCCACCCTTTGCCGCCGCAGCAGCAAGGTGTGCATCCACAGCCTTCTCGAGCTCCAGCAAGGCGGCGGCCACCTCGGCGGGCGATGCGGTCTCGAGTCCGATCCGCATGCGCAGCTGACCTAATTGCTGGAGCGCGAGCGGGTCATTCGCCATCTCGCGCGCGGCGGCCGCCTGTCCGATGGCCATCATGAGCTGATCCTTCTCGGCAAGGAGGGTTGAGAGACCGAGCAACCCCCCGAGGTGCTCGGGGTATTCGCCGAGGAGCGTGCGCAGTGTGGCCATGGCCTCTTCCGCCCGACCGCTCTGCGCGAGTAGTAGCGCCTTGGTGAACAGCATCAATCCTCCATCCTTGGCCTCACCCAGTCGCATCGCCGCCTCACAGCTCTCGAGCGCCTCGGCTCGATAGCCGAGCTGCAGCTGACACACAGCGAGCGCCGTGTACGTTGCGATGCGCGCGGCGCGCGACTGCTGCCCGTCGTCGGCAGCGACGGCTCCCTGGAGTGGCTTGAGGGCAGCTGCCTGATGCCCGTCCTGCTGCGCGGTCACGCCGGCGAGGTAGCGAACCATCCAGAGCTGCGGGCCGTCGAGGCTGCAGCCACTCCCGCCGCCGCCCTTTGACATTGACCGGAGCGCCGCCTCCATCTCCATCTCCACCGCTGGCCGCGCCGCGGCCTCCTCACCCTCCGCCTCGGCATCGGTCGCCGCGCCGCCGCCACCAGTGCCACCGGCGGTCGCCTCCTTGGCCGCCTTCTCCGCCCCCTCCCGCGCCGCCTTCTCCCGCGCTTGGGTCTCGAGCTCGCGCCGCAGATTCGCGCGCGTCTTCGTCAACTCGGCCTCAACGAGTTCGGTCGCCTTCAGCAAAGACGAGGCCGCGTCGCGTCGGCGGGTCTTCCCCAGCTCGAGGCATGCAGCCCCGTGGTGCAACAGCACCGTCGGCGTGTACGTGGGCAGGTCCTTCCTCTGCAGCACGCGCTGGTACAGAGTGGCCGCGCTCGTGATCGCGCTGAGCTTCTCGTGCCCCTTGTGCTCAAAGGCACCTAGGTCGGTCAGGTAGGCTGCACGCGTGAGGTGGATCGCCTCGAGGGCCGCATCCTTTGTGGCCGACTGCCCCGAAAGTAGGTTGCTCGCCACAGCCAAGGCCTTGTCGTGCTCATCACGGCGCAGGCGCAGCCCCACGAGCAGCTCGCGCGCGAGATTGCCCAGCTCATCATGCACTGACGGCCGGAGCGCCGCCAGCGTGCTCAGGTCCCGAACCGCCTTCTCGTTCGCGTCGGAGCGCGGCGTGCGCCCGTCTTCGAAGGCGTCGAGGCACAGGCGTGCGTGCCGCAGCAGCAGGTGCGCCGCGGCGTCGCGGAGCTCCTCGAACTCATCGGCTTGGAGCGCTTCGGCTGCTCGCAACACACCATTGTGCCGAAGGAAGGCCGCCTGCTGCATCACGCTCGGCTGCTCTCCAGGGATGAGTTGCTCGCACGCGGCGGCGCTCGCTTCGTCGAGCAGTGCAGCGGCTGTGCGCAACTCGTCCGCGTCGAGGGCGAGCTCGCATACACGCCAGCCCACGTCGAGCAGCATGTGCAGCTGGGCCGGGGGGAGCGGCTCAGCCTGCCAACACTCGCGCAACAAGCGCAGCGCGTTCCAATACGACGAGAATGCCTCGTCGCGCCTCGTCGCGCTGGAGAGCAGCCACTTGGCGCGGCCGAGGAGCGCCGCCGCCGCCTCGAAGCGATCGCGAGCGTCGCGCACGATCTTGGGCAACGACGCGCAGTGCGGCAGCGACCATCTCTGCAGGCTGGCCACCTCCTCAAGCTTCTCGAGAGCCTTCATCGAGTCCTTAGGGCGGCGCTCCCACATGCACTGCATCGCCACGTCGAGCAAGCACTCGGGGTTGAAGCACGCGTCGATCGCCGAGAAGCTCAGCCGACCGTCCGTCGGCGCCCACTGGCCGTCGTCGCCTGTGGGTCCGTCGTCGCCCGCTGGCCGCTGCACGCAGCTCGCGCCCAACGCACGCCACACCGCCTCTGGAGCCCTCGGCGCCGCGTCGAAGCGGTACGCGAGCTCCACCATCACGTCGAGCCGGCCGCGCCCGCACTTTTCCTTGTCCTCGCCGCCGCAGCCACTGCAGACCTCAAGCCAGAAGGTGAGAAGAGCGGCGGGCGCCTCGGCGAAGTCGGCGACCAACTTCGCGTCCTCGTTCGCGGGCGCATCCTCGGGGCACAGCTCGTCGAGCAGCGCCGCCGCGGCCAGGGGCTTGCCGAGCAGCCGCAGCAAGTCGGCTCGGCCAAGGGCGACGGCCGCGCGCATCCCAGCGGCCTCCTCGCCCCCCACGAACGACGCGGCTGGCGAGAGGTGCTGTGCCTTGCCCAGCAAACTCTCCGCCGCGTCCGCTGACATGCTCTCGCCCGCGTCGAGGCACATGGCTGCCGTGTGCCCGAGTGCCTCGATCCTCTCACGGTCCTCATACACGGAGGAGTCGGCGGCCGCGCAGAGGCCAGCGACTTCGAAGAGCTGCAGTGCCACCTCAAAGTTGAGACGGTGGCGCTGCTCGATGGCTAGGGTGAGCAAGCAGTCGACCGAGGTGGCGCCCATTGGCGGCACGCACGCACGACGCACGCACGACGCACGAACCAAGCAGGGACGGACGTTGTCCTTCGGCTCATCTCACCTCGGGTTCGTGGCAGCTCTGTGCAACAGCTCTGTGAAAACGGCTGTGAAACGGCTGTGAGCCGAGCGTGGAAGACTCTAACGTGTACTAAAGTATTCGATGGTATAAAACTGAGAGGGGCTCCACTGTCTCCTCAGCAGTTTGCGGATATTTCTCATCCAGAACACCAGAAGGGTTGTGATGTGTGGGGCGGCAAGGTAAAGTGGTAAACAAGGTGTGGGGGCGCTAATGGGGGCGCCGCCCCTTGGGTGGGCCGCGGGATTTATCAGGGTTGGGGTGAACCAACCTGGAGTGATAGGCAAAGCGCCTAAATCACTCCCCCGCAGCAGTGATGTCATAGGCTGCCATACTTGGACAGCCATACTCAGCGTGAAGTACTAGAGGGTGAGAACAAGCAAGAACAAGTAGGTGCAGGGGCGCAGGGATGGGCGGGGCGCCACAATCACGTCAATCAGGGAACAAATTAGAGATCGGCACGGCGCACGAGAGCGCCAGAGCCCAGGCAGAGGTCCCTTACTCCACAAGTCGCTTTTACATAAAACATTTTATGCATTTTCCGCTACCGCTGGCTTGGCTGGCGGGCTTTAAAAGGCGCCCTGAGAGCTTGATCAGGGTTTTTCGGAAATTTCCCATGGGGAAGTACATGTACTTTGCCGTTCAGCCCGTGCTGTCGTCCTGCGGCCATGCCGAGCGGCTTTGGCACGACGGCGCCCGCCTCGACCTGGATCCAGGTCAACTGCCCATCGTGCACTTCTGCCGCGCTCCAGGTCCGGTTGGCGGAGGGCAGCTGGCCTGTAGCGTGCAGCCAGGCGCTGAAGTGCCATGCCATCTTCACCTTTAAGGTGCATGCGTCGATGCTGAAGGCGCCCGAGGCACTGCCCGTCGCGAGCAAGCGGCATTCGGTGCGGGTGGCACAGGCGGTACATGCGTACAACCTCTTCATGTTCAAGATTGAGGCCAAGCGGCTGAGGACCTTGGACCGCACGCTGAAGGCTGCCGATGCTATGCCGATGCTTGGACGCTCGCTGCTGCCGGCTGGGCGGCCTCGTCGCCGATGAATCCTAAGATGTAAGTTGTAAGAACGCCCCACCTGGCGTGACGGCTACGGCTACGGCCGGTGCGGCAGCAGCAGCGGCGGCAGCGACGGCGGTACCTCTGGGTGCACAGGCTACAGCTACCTGCGCCTCATAATCGCGATGGCGCACCCCCGCCGGGCATCTTTCGGCTCTTTGCCATTGGCGAGCTTGTCGGCTATAAGCCATTCGCGATCCACGCAGCACCTTGGTGGTTATGGTGGGTGAGTGGTGATGGCCAATGTCGAGACGAGACACATGAATGAATATACATTCTTATGAAGCGGATGCAACATACGAGCGCATCTTCTATGAGCAGCGGCTCGACTACATGTCTATTTCATCGAGATCTGGGCGCGCAATAGCTCACGACGAGGAGCCAGCTCCATCAAGCCACATTCGAACGGTTCGGAGACGCACACTGCGGGGAGCGCACATAGAGCGCACATACGGGCTATCTCCTTCCAAGAGCGGAGCCCCGCCAAGGGGTGTCGACGGGGGTGTAACGGCGACGGGGGTGCTCTCGCGTCAGCGGGGCAACTTGATTACCATCGTTAGTACGCGTTAGTAGCGAGATAATGCACCATAATGCAGGGTGCCAATCGACAGATCTCGGAACGTAGACCCCCGAACCGCGGAAATTCGGCTTGCATCGGCAAAGCGAAGCCCACAAAAAGCATTTCCGACTTTGTTCACGAAACATCCCGCGCACACACCTTCGCTTCCGGTGACACAAAGACCGGTAAAAAGACACCGGGGGAGCCGGGACACAAAGACCGGTACTGTATCGTGGAGCCTGTGTTCGGGGGGCTCTGGGCCCGCAACGTATCGATAGGCAGGAGCGCCGTCGTGGCTGCGAGAAGGGCACGAGATTCGCGCGTGTGAATCTCTGACCCTACCCCCAAACAGACGGGGTGCATGCACGTTACACGTGGCAGCACACAGTCCGTTACCGTACTGTTACCGTACACGTCAGCCAATCAATACCCAAACTTCGGGACGGATTCCTTCTATGCAAAAGCGTGCCGCTGGCTCGCGGCATGCAGACGCACAACGGAGCGCGCCCGAAGCGAGTTCGCGATTCTGAAGGCGGCCCAGCGCAAGCAGGAGACAACCCCCCCCGTTGCCCAGCCAGAGGCGCTGCCGCAAGACGAACATCGCGCCGATGCGCATGCGCGCGCGCATGGAACCACTGATACGTCCGAAGATGCACAGCTCGGTCCGGGTCATGCCAGCCCGCAAGCGCATCGAGCAACCGCCGGCGCGCAGCGCGCCGCCGCCGGTGTCTCTCCAGGCGGTCGCCCCGTTGCACCGCCTGGGCTGGGGCGCCTCGTCACCGTCGTCACCCCCCATCGGTGACTCTCAAGGCATCGATGAGAGCGCACCAGGCGTCGTGAGCCACTTCTGGGCCTTGGACGGCCGTGCGCGTCCGCTGCGAGGGCTGCGTCCTGCGCGTATTTGTCCGGGAGCTGGGCGTTGATCCTGTGGCGCTTGAGCTCTGCTGGCTCTTGCACGAGCGTTGCCTTCTGAGCTGCCTTCTGAGAAGCGTCCCAGACCGTCCCGCTCGACCGGCCCGAGTGTCATTCTGGCTTGAGGGAGTGCACCTTGAAGTCAAGCATTGTCGAAGGGTCGCATGACAGCGGTGGCAGCATGAGAAGGTACTGGAGCGCCGCGTCGGCGCGACCGTTAGTGAACTCCTCTGCCGGTTGTTGGGCTGCATGCTCAACGAGTCGGCTGCGGTCGACTGGCCGATTGACCCTTGGTTGTGTGCTTGAACATCTGGTTCCATCCGAACTGCATGCTGTTCTGTCTCGATCGCTCTGCGGCCTCTTGCTCTTTGCTTGGTGGCCTCAGCCGCCCTCGTGTTCCGAAGGCTATCCAGGAGGCGCTCGATCTTGGCCGAGGAGAGGCTCTGGCTTCCGGAGCTCGCCGTAGCCCTGGAGCGTGCGGCGTACGGCACAAGCTGCCCACCTCTCGGTAACCTCTCGGCTGCCCTGATGTCTCCATTGGTGTAGTCACCGCTTGGGTTGCAGGGGGCGGGGCGGCTGGCTCGGTCCGGCGTACCGACGCTGGATGAAAGACGAGGGCGGTAGCTCGACGAGGTGCTTGAGCAGCTTGGGTCATCATCTCACAAGACATCCAGAGCACTCGATCGATGCGCTGGCAGCCATGGAATGGGCCGAGAACCCCGAGGACATGGCGATGACACGCCGGATGAGGCACAGGCAGCGCCCATCCAGTTTTCGCTGAGAGAGCGTCTGCAGCTGACTGCACAGGGCTCGCCGAGTCCGGCCACCTGGATGGAGTCGACGGCGATTACGGCAACTAGGCAGACCAGCAAGTCAGCAGCCTCCCTCAGTCGGAGATCGCCGCAGCTCGTTCGCCGCGCGTCCTCACCAGTCGAGGAACGCAGGCAGAGCAACGCTCTCACGAGCAGTGCACGGTGCAACCACAGCATATCTCTCCCAGTCGAGATCTAGCTGCGCAGCGCTCCCCGGAGCCAGACGCGGTGCAGTAACATGCAAGACTATCACCACGAAGCAGTAGCGCGACGCTCTCACGAGCACGCGTGCCCGCAGTACAGCAAGTCTCTCGCCAGTCGAGAGCAGTTTTAAGCCTCTCATCAGTCGAGAGCAGTGTTAAGCCTCTCACCAGTTGAGAGCAGTTCTAAGTAGGCGAACGTGAGTGTGGCAAGCTCAGTGCGAGCCACGCAGTGTCTACAGTGATTGAGGACCAGTGGATGAGGACCAAGTGGTAAGGACATGACCCGAGTACTATATGCAGCGCGAGCCGCAAGGCACGCGCGGCAGAACGTACCAGTTTCAGAGGTCTGAGAAAAGTACCTTCCCTCATACAATCGGTGTACATATCGTACAGCGCACGGTTTCGAACCCCGGGGCAATGGCATTGCCTCGGAAGGGCTTCGCCGTCCTTGTGCGCTATAACCTCAGGCCGCGACATACCCAATATGGTACGGCCTGAGGAGTCCTCAATCAATATACCTATATAAGATACCCGTCACAGATATCCTTCACAGGCCGACCGGTGCGACAGCACTCTCGATATCGTGGAGCCTGTGTTCGGGGGGCTCTGGGCCCGCAACGTATCGATAGGCAGGAGCGCCGTCGTGGCTGCGAGAAGGGCACGAGATTCGCGCGTGTGAATCTCTGACCCTACCCCCAAACAGACGGGGTGCATGCACGTTACACGTGGCAGCACACAGTCCGTTACCGTACTGTTACCGTACACGTCAGCCAATCAATACCCAAGCTTCGGGACGGATTCCTTCTATGCAAAAGCGTGCCGCTGGCTCGCGGCATGCAGACGCACAACGGAGCGCGCCCGAAGCGAGTTCGCGATT
>Ga0210240_100562_pt1 | contig 32165 bp, 14 predicted proteins | sample ChrtobMetP5a_4mM_FD_155463 | JGI IMG/M metagenome (GOLD analysis project Ga0210240, IMG submission 155463) | Chrysochromulina tobin associated microbial communities from unialgal haptophyte culture, Seattle, Washington, United States - P5a_4mM | ecosystem: Host-associated > Algae > Haptophytes >...
CACTTCCCGCAAGCGCGTGTTTTTCCAGGCGTGAGTCGGGGGTTGTCTGTCTAGAACACCCTTTGCGCACTCCGCGTGCGACGTCTAAGGTTACTCACCACTACTCAAGTAGTCACTCTTTCCCGCGCTGCACCCCCCCCAAAGTGGGAATTGCTCAACTATCCGGATAAGTGCACACAAGTGCTTCTCATCTAGTCGACTTTTCCCACTACTTTTCCCACTTTTCTTTCCTTTTAGGGGGACTGTTTGGGGGTGCAGGCCTCGTCACTCGGCACCCCCGAAATCGGCCCACTCCCGATCGATCCAGGAGGCCGCGCGGCCGTGAACCCCTGACAAAGCATCCATGCGAGAGGGTCCGCAACCTTTCAGGGGTAAGGACTCGAGTCAGCTCGCTCAGTGGCGGCTAGGGCGTTCCATGGACCGAACTTCGAGGCGAGCTCTGCTGAACCTCGCGCTTCTGAGCGTGCCTACGCTTGCTGTCGAGCAGCAGTTGGATTGCGAAAAGGAAGTGACACCTGTGGATATTGTGCCGATACGGAGCCCACAATCTGTGCACACTGCATTGGCACGCAGATTTGCAGGTCAGTCTATCATCGAGATCGGCACGCGGAATGGAGATGGAATGGAGTGCTATGCCCGCGTTGCAAGGCACGCTGTAGCGATTGAGATTGAGCGCTCGTACTGCCCGACGTTAATGACTCGCAGCGCACAGATGCAGCGCGTTAAAACTGGCCATGGTCATGGGCATCGAAACTTCACCGTGCGGTGCGAGTCCTATGAAGCCACGCCCATGGCAGTGTTTGAGCATGCGGACTACGTCGAGGGGTTCATGGGACATACGGAGGTCAACGTTCACATTCTTCGCTTCCTTTCGAGCCATAGCGACCGCCTGCGCCCTCATTTTGAGGCCCTGATTCTGCACGACCACGACGCAGGTGAGTGCCAAATTTCGCTTGAATTATTGAAGCCTTTTGCTACGTGGCACGAGGTGGTTGCCGCAACGCCTTTGGAATGCGCGCGCTGCCACCATGCCATGCAGTCGGGAATCCTGAGGCCGTCAACATGGGTCAACTGTGGACGCGCGACGATGAGGGTACACATTTTGGGATTTCGAATCCGGAGCGAGCAAGTGAAGGCAGGCCTAGCTGCGCTCGGCAGTGCAGATGACCCGAAGTCGAAGCTCAGCAAAGCTGTTGAGGAATCGAGAGCAGCCAGAAGACGTGCTCAGCACAGCTGGCCGAATGATTGCAACGAATCGTAGGAGAATCTTGCATTCGGGCAATCTTGGGGATGCGCTCTCCCCTGGGGCGCTACTTCGTTCAACAGAGCTCCGTGCCACATTCTCAACTACGAAGTCTACCAAGCTGCGCGCGCGGCGCGGTCCAGCGGCGTGGTGAGCATGATCCTCGGGCACACGCCATTGCAACTGTTTAACCCACCATGCACATGGTATGCATCCAGCAGCTGAGCGGCGTTTCAAAGCGGCGCTTCCACGCCACACAGCATCCCCGGAGGTGCGATGTGCGTGTTGACATCGAGAAGAGCCGCGAGATTAGCGCCGCCGTCCCCGCACGTGCGGGTGCGCTCGGCAGCGCACCGCGGGGACCGGGGTTGGATCGGAATCAGAGGTCCATACTGATATTTTACTGATACTCACCCTTTACCGAGCGGTGCGCGTGTGCTAGCAGCTAGGTATGGTCCAGTACACCCAAAGCAAGCTTCCTAGCTGACGCACCCCTTATATGATATATAATATGCTTTTACCGAGCCTCGGCCCGGCGCCTCGCGCGGCCGGGTGCCGTCAAGGCTCCACGGGCACGGCGCCCCGCCCGGCCTGAGCGGCCCTGACACGCGACATTAGACGTACGTAACGAACACGACGTCTTCCCAATGCCTCAGAAACCCCATTGTAGTCAGTCAGCGCGCCAGTGCGCGGCCATAGGTCATCCGTCCCGCCCTTGCACGTACCTCTTTGTATCATATCGGCTACGTTGCGTGTCTTCGAAATTACAGCCAAGCGGGCGACCTGTTACGAACTCCGTACCACGCAGCTTGCGCACTCCGCACAGATTGCGGAAGCACGTGAGTGATGCAATCGTGTGGTCGTCCCCCTCCATGACTGAGTACTTGCCGTTGCCGATGATCCAGCGCTTGTTGTCTCGCGAAGGCCCGCCGTGGAAGTCGCGGTTGAGCACATCAATGAAGCTCTTGAGCAACGCAATCGATGTGCCTGGATGGCCGGGGGGGCCTCCTCCGCAATGCTCGCCATAGCAGCCCCATTGCTTGCTGGCATAATACTGAGTCTCAATGTCCTCGATGACATAGAGTCCGCCCGGCCGGACGTGGGGCCACAGCGCTCGGATAGAGGCGAGGTGCTGGAAGTTGGCATGCCCGCCGTCGTCTATTATAATGTCAAAGCCTCCTGGCGTCGCGTTCACGAGATGGCTGAGGAAGACAGGGTCGGCCTGACTTCCGACGTGAATGGTCATCTGTTGCGGAGAGCTTGCCGAAGAGATTGCAACGCACGGGTCCTTCTTCAGGAGATTTGCATCATCCGACGACGTGAGGCCGCAGCGGGCGCCGTTCACCTGCTTGTGAAGGGTGGCACTACCCTGCGCCTTGCCATTCTCCACGCCGTGCACCTCAAGTTTCACACCAAGCGCTGATCGCCAGAGAGGCAACGACTCACCCGAATCAACACCTATCTCCAGCAGCCGAAGGCCTTCTCCGCCTGGGTGTAAGAACTTGAATGGCGCGAAGAGCTCCGCGTACATCCACCCAAAGCACCCCTCTTCTTTGCCAGCCTTGCTCCTCTTGAATGCCTCAGCGATTTTAGCGGGCTCGTCACGGCAGACTTTCAGCCTGTCAATGGCACTAGAAGAGGAAGGCGATGTGCTTTCGCTCAGCTCACGTGGCGCTGAAGGGCCGAGGCTCGGTGGCAGACGCACACCAACCATCACGCCGAAGCCGAACACGACGACGACGACAAGAAAGCCGATGCCCCGCACCATTAGAGGTAACGGTGCGGCGGCGCGCGCGTATCCCTACCCTTCGCGTCGGCGCGCGATCGATAGTCCCCATTTTATGCGTGTTCCCAAACTTCCTTACGGGTACTGTAGCCATTGTTCATGTTACCGCGGTAATACCGGTAAAAAGACACAGGGGGGAATACCGTACACACAACACGTACCGGTACAGAGCCCAGAAGAGAAGACAATACAAGACCCCGAAACAAGGCCCCGAAGGGAGACACATGCAGGCAGAGAGCCGAGAAACAGCCTATAAGAGAAGATCGGCGAGACCCAAATATGAACTCGGGAGGGAGCGCGCCCGCACGTACACACGTTCCCCTTGCTGGCCTGTTGGCAGTAGTCATGTAAGCGCCCCCCCCGGGGGACGCGCCTGCATCAGCGCCGCTGTACTGTGTGGTCCTGTCACTGAGTTCAAAATCAGGTGGTGGGGATAGTGTGTGAATCCAGAAAGAATACCCTCCCCTACCGCCTACCCCTTTGGGTCAAGTGTTTTAATTCACACGATCGTTCACTCCGCCGGATAAGACAAAGTCAAGTTTTGCGATCCGGTTTTGATCCTGGACCCGTGCGAGTGTCGGACTGCGTACCTTAGTGCCGTAATTTGTGGTAATAGTCTCTAACGCGTGACGGACCCGGCCGACCTGCTCCGAGAACGGCGTGTTCGCTGGAGGCGGCTGTCGGCTGTGTCCGGTCCGATCCGCCGAGATGTGAGTCGATATCACGAACGATGTCGGTGCGACGTGTGAGTTCTGAGTAGAGCGAGCGCCACATGTGCATCGGTGTAGTATAAAGGCGTCACCATTCGCCGCGGTTTCTCATCTCAAGTTCGTCGTCTTCGTCTGGCTCTGGGTCGCGCGCTCTATACTTTAAGAAGCCGAGCTAAAGCTCTTCTTTGGGTTTAGGCGCCGCTGATGGACTTGCGTCCGCGTCGCCGCCTGCGCCTGAGCCGCCGGCGGCGTTGGCGCCGCTCCCATCCTTAGCGGCGGGTGCAAGCGCGGTGGCAACCTCCACGAGCGCCTGTAGCCGCGGTAGCTCACAGCGCGGCAGCAGCTTGGCACACTGCGACAGGCCTTGATCGTCGAGCACGGCGCGCATCAGCACTTCCGCATGCTCATCCACGACAGCGCGACAGCGGAGCTTGCCCCGGGCATGGCAGGCGCTCACATCCACCTTCCCCTCCTTCACCGCGGGCCAGGCGAGGCTCTCAGCGCCCTCGCCACCCTCGCCACCCGCGCCGCCCTCGCCGCTACTGCTGCTGCCACGCTTGTCGCTGCCGCCGCGCTCGTCGCTGCTGCCGCCCTTGAGGTAGTCAAACTCTTGCGCCGCCCTCTTCGCTGATGCTGTTTTCGTCGCTGTGGCCACGGTCTCGTTGAAGACTGCCATCGCGTCCCCACACACAGGCTGGAGCAGCGAGGCTTCGTCACAAACGCCCTCGAGAGCCTCCTCCAGTGCAGCGGCGAGGGCGACCCGGTACTCATTCTTGAGCCAGCGCTTGGTCTGCGCCTTCTGCACCTTGTCAATCTTCTGGGCCTTGCGCTCATTGGCCTCCTTGGAGAGCTCGAGCTCGTCGTGCGTCGTCTCGAGCGCCCGCCGCAGCTTCCCGACGATGAGCCCGCATAGGTCACAGCGCTCGAGCGGTTGCCGCGGGTCCGTCGGAGGGGCGGCGCTTGCGGGAGCACGCCGCCGCGCCGCGGCGGCCTTGGTGGCGGCCTTGAGACTGTCGTGATTCTTCGCGAGCAGCTCGGTCATCCGCTCCTCGCGCTCCTTGAGCACAACGCCGAGGGCACTGCCTTCCTTTTTAGGAAGGAACGTGAGCAGAAACTGCGTGAGCTGCGTGCGCACCTCGGGCTCTCTGGCAAACGCGAGCGCCTTCTCGCCCAGTTCGGGCATCGACTTGGGCTCGTCGCGGTCTCCGACGAGATAGAGCACGAGTGACGCGCCATTCGGGTCCGCGAGCGGCGCGTTCGTGGGCACTTCGTTCTTGAGCAGGTCGAGCTGAGCAAAGGCGAGCTTGACGTGCGCGCCACTCGTCGTGTTGAGGCCGACCGCGAGGCTGTAGAACTCTGAGGCGAGCGCGGCGTAGCGCATGTCCGAGAACTCGTAAGCCCTCTCTTTGGTCGCCGAGCCGTTGTGCAGCAGCACGAGCACGTGCTGGTCAGGCGCGCGGATACCCTTGGAAAAGGTTGTGCCCACTAGCCGTGTCACCACGCCGCGCACCTTGGACGCCTTGCCCTTGGGCTCCTTTTCGGACTTGCCCTTGTGCTGGAAGGCAGCAATGGCCTTGTCACGGGCCTCGCCATCGCAACCCGGCACCGCTTTCGCGCAGAAGCCCTCGTGCTTCTGATCGAGGATGGCGCGCGGCAGAGCATCCTCGTGCTCCTCGATCAGCTTCGTGCAAGCCCCGATGAGCGCACGGCTCGAGGTAATGGCGTCGCGCCCACACACTTTCTCCATCTCCTCCTCGATGCTCGCGCGCAGCGCCACATTGTACTCATTCTTGAGCCAGCGTTTGGTCTGCGCCTTTTGCACTTTGTCGATCTTCTGCGCCTTGAGATCGTTGGCCTCTTTGGACAGCTCGAGCTCCTTCTTCTCGCGGGAAAACGCGACGGCGAGCTGCTTCACCGTCGTGGTGCACGCAGCGCACGCGGCGGCCGAGTCGGGCTGCGCGACGGCAGCGGCCTTGAGCAGGGCGAGAATTACGACTGAACGAGCTGGGGTCCGCATGACACGTCACAGGCTTCCGGAAAAAAATTTTGGGGGGAGAAAAGGAGAAAAGGATGTCTCTGTCGGGGGGAGCCGTTGACTCAGCCGTCCTCAACGTGCCTAGCACAAGATGAAATGTCAGAGCAATCAATCCCCAAAGAGGCTTTGAGGGCTCCTGTGACCGTACCTTGGTCGACTTTATAAGGTGAAAAAGGACTAGGAATCCAGGAAAAATAACTGGCTTTATAAACTATAATTTTCTGTGAAAAGTGATTCCTTTTTGGGCCTGTGGCCTAATGGACAAGGCATCCGACCTCGGATCGGGAGATTGTAGGTTCGAGTCCTACCAGGCTCAATTTTTTTCCGGAAACACTTCCCTGTGAATATGTTTTCACGGCTGTTTTGTGTTATCAATGAAAATGTCAGAAAAGCATGACGACCCGCTGCAATGACTCGCATTGTGCATGGCGCGATGCAGACGCCAGAATACTCTATGCGCCACTCGACCCGCTGGCGTGGCGACGTAACGGCGTTCGTGAGTTGCAAACAAAGGTTGCACTTGCTGACGATGGCAAGGGTAGGGGCGTTTTTGCGCGGCAGCGTGCAGGTCCGGGCAGATGGGTGTGCTCGTATGCCGGCACATACTTCGGTCCGCGTGCACTGCTGCGAAGATACCAGGCTGGTGATGTGCCCATGTATGCCTATCGTCTGGGGCTGGGCGCCATCGATGCACGGGACAGCAGCCACTTCTCGGCGATGATCAATCACAACGAGAAGGCGAATTTGCATGCGATTGTGTCGGTCGCGGCCAAACGTATCGATTTCTACGCCAAGCGCCCTCTGAGCGTAGGCACGGAGCTCACGATCGACTACGGGACGGGATACTGGCGCAGTCGCACGCAGCGGCCCGCTGGCGGCACCGAATCCAGGCCAATCGCCCTGCGTGGAAAACGAAGATGGCGGCCGCCCCACCTCTGGGGGCGACCTGTCAGCCGCGCGAATCACACGTCATTCGATCATCTGCATTCTTCGGATGGATGAGGTGTTGATGCGCAGCGCCGCAGGTGATGGCGTGATGCGTGATCGTCGGAAAACTTCGATTCCGATGGCGACCCGTGTTAGACCCGTGCGGTGCGCGCTTGTGACCGCCTCGTGTCGGTGAACCATGCGGTGAACGCGCAGTGCGCGTTGATGATCCGATCGTTATTTTAACACAATAAGGTGACCTGCGCGCGCGCGTAGCGACACCGACAGTCTTTACTCGCAGTTGAGCTTGGGGCGGCTGTGGCTCAGGCTCAGGCAGCTGTGTCGTGTGTTAGCTGAATTCTCTCATCGGTCCCGACGGGCGGACGCGGCCGAGGGCGTGTATGCGGGGTGTACGGACCGGACGGATGTGTCTTGACCCGACCGGACGAAGGGCCCGGCCGCACGGCAAGAGCTCTGACGTGACTTGTGCCTCTAGTTCTGCTTGATGAGATTGAGCGACAGAATGCCGCCAAGGGCTACGATCAATGGGAAGAGAAACGGCTGCGACACCACATTCATGATTTTCTCCTTGATGCTTGTCTCCTGACTCGCACTCTTCGTGTTCTTGGAGCCGATCTTTGAAAAGACGGTCGTATACTGGTTGCTGTCATCGGCCTCCGCCAGCCTGGCCGCATCAGCCTCCTCGGCGGAGACGGTCTTGTAGTCGCTTGTGGCGGCGGCCACACCGGCCTGGTTGCGCACGCCGACCACGGCCGCGACCACAGCGCCCGCCGCCAGCAGCTGATCAACGTAAGGCCCTAACGCACCCAGCTCATCTTTCAGATCAGCTACGTCGATGATCAGCTTGAGGCCGACCGCGAAGCTGAGGATACGCCCCTTGCCAAAGAAGAGCCAGCTGAAGAGCACGACTATGCGGCTCCTGTACAGACCGGCGCGAATCGCGCCCTCGTCCAGCCCTCCCTCTGGTGTCATCCAGCGAGCGCGCCGTTCGTCACAAAGCTCGGGCTTGATCAAGCCCGACTTGCTCTCGACCAGCGCATCAAAGACGACATCGAGTGCCACCTTGGTCACTGGCATGGTCTCAAAATCAGCGACTGACCGGCCGAAGGCGGCAGCAAGCTTGGCATTGCGAAAGGGCATCTTCGGCACGTTTTGCAAGAGTGCCACCCGCTCGACGACACCGATGCGCTGCGCCATCTCAAAGCGTTTCTTGGTGGCGCCTTGCGCCATATCCTCCTTGCGCTTCGCCTTCACGAGGGCGAATTCGGAGCGCGTTCCCCACTCGCTCGCGGAATCCCAGCGGCCAAGCACGTTGGCCAGATCAAGCAGGGTGCACGTGTCTGGCACCCAAAACTCTGCGCGCCGGAATACATTGCCCTCGCCGGCAATGGACATCGTGCTCACAGAGCGAGGCTGCGTGACTCTGTGGGCGTATAGTGGAGAAATAAAAGCCGTCGCTGCGACCCAGCACACAACGAAGCACGCCATTGATGAAGCTCACATTAATTAAGACGAGGTTCACAAGGATATAACATCTCAGAATTAGTTCGAAAAATATGCAAAGGTTTGATTTCGCTCAAAGGCCGAGGCGCGCAATCTCGTCCGGCACCGCATCTTGACTTTTCCATATTTCCTCAGGATGGAGATTTTCCTGAGCTCGAAACTTAATTTGTCTGCCAATCAATCGCTCCCCAGCGCGGGGAACCTCTCTCACTAGTCCGCTTGCTGCCGCAATTCTTTGAGCCGTCGTCAATGTTCCAGCTTTGGGTGATGATCCCGCTGCTGTTTTACGTTCAGCATACCATGTGCGGGGTGCTATCAAAACCGCTGCAGGCATCGATCCTTTTTCCACGCGTGGGAATGCATGGTGTCAAAATGTCTGAGGCCGTCGCAGAGGGACCCGTAGTGGTGCTGGGCGCCACGGGATACATCGGCAAAGCCGTTGTGAGAGAATTGGTTCAGCGCGGTCGACCGACCATCGCGTTCATCCGATCAAGTGATAGAGCCTCATTTCCCCCCGAACTCGAAGGCGCCAACGTGGTGGAGGGTGATCCACAAATGGATGCAGATGGTAGTCTGAAGCGTGCACTCACCGGGGCCAGCGGAGTCATCTCCTGCATCTCAAGTAGGACGGGATCACCTCGTGAAGTAGAGCAGATCGACTATGGCGCTTCACGGCTTGCGATGGATCTGCTGATCGAGCATGGCCATCCTCGAGCCTCGTATGTGCTGCTATCTGCAGTATGCGTCAAGACGCCCGTGCTCCGCTTGCATCAGGCCAAGCTGCGGATCGAACGTGAGCTGGCCGCATCTGGCCTTCCACACGCGATCGTGCGCCCTACGGCCTACTTCAAGAGCATTTCCGCGCAGGTTGCGAACGTCGTTGCGGGCCAGCCGTACGTACTTTTTGGAGAGGGCACGCACACCAAGTGCAATGCCATCGGTCAGAGGTGGGCCTCCCGTGATCACATCTTTCTCCCCACGGCCATGTCCCTATCCCGTATCCATATCCATGCGAGACTATTTACGTAGCCAGTTCTGACGATCACCTTCGCCGCTGTGTGCGCAGCGACCTGGCCTGCCTAATGGTCGACCAGCTGGAACGCGCTGTGCAGGGTGAAAACAAGGGTATGGGCGCAGGCAACATCATCGAGATAGGCGGGGCGAAGACTGTCACTCCTTTTGAGCAGTCACAGATGATTTTTGCAGCAGCAGGCGTGGAGCCGAGATACGTGAGGGTGCCTCTTGCGCTGCTCGACTTAGTTGAAGGTGCAGTTTGCTCCGTGGAGGCCGCGCTTCTCGCTCTTCGCGAAGCGCTTGGCACGAAAACGTTCGATCGCGCCCTAGAGGCGGTAGCAAACGCGGCGGAGTCTACGCGCATCGCCAAATTCTACGCAACGGCGGATATGCTTGGCCCATCAGACCTCATGTACAGCTCTGAAGCGCTCAAAGACTTCTACGCCGGTGCAGTCAAAAGTGCCAAGGAGGTCAGTGACGAAGACCTTGGACTCCCTGCCAGTAGCTTGCTGGCCTCACGGATTTTGAGAGGAGGGCTCCCTCTACTTGCTACCACCATAGGCTCTGCCGCTTTTCTGTCCAAGCTGGTAACTTCGACCACGGCAGAAATATCGAACGGCCCGCTCTCCGCGGTAACCGTGCTGTCTGCAAACTTCCCGGAGGTAAGTGCCGAAGTCGTACATCACACTAACTGGATGTAGAACCTGAACGATTGCATGGCGCGGAGAGTGCGCCTTGGTCGCGCCCGTTCGGTGAATGAACGCGACGCCACCCTGCAATTCTGCTAATGCACATGCACCGAGGCCTATGCACCCGCGCTGTTCCGTGCTGTTGGGCCCTCACACACGTGCACCTAGGCGCGCTGCCACGTGAGGGGCGGGGCCGGGCAGGCGGCAGGGTGGCGTGGAGTCGAGTGGAGTCGATGTCGAGAGTCGACGCGACAGTCGTATGTGTAGCGCCCACGGTCCACACGGCACTGTTGTCGTATACCCTACCATCATGTTTTTAAACGCACCCCGCGCCCGCCCGCCGAGTCCCGAGACGCGAGAGCGGAGACGGCGCGATTCATAACCGCGGACAGCACTGGCGCCACTGCGATTCCGGTTGCCGCGCGCGGTGTGTCGACTCCGCCGGCCACCGGGCCACGACCGGGGACCTCCGCCGCGGCGCGGCGCGGCGCCGGTGGCCCCGGACGGCACGGCAGACAGCACCGGGGCCGGGCCACCCAGACCGGACCCACACAGCGGTGTACATACCCCTGGTATTAGAACGCACAGACTCGACAGGTCTGAGTCCTACACGATCTGAACACTGATCACTGAGAAAAAAGAATCTCGGCGCATCCACCTCTCCGCGGTCTCTCCGGCGCCTTGGCCTCTCGAGCCTCTCCTCTTCCGCGCCTTCCCGAGCCGCGCTCCCTTCAGTGCTGTACGATCTTTGTGGTCACGGGCAGGCCCTTGAGCTTCTCGGGACCGAGCATGTGGCAGTACTTGCACCTGAACTCCTTGAGGCCGCTCAGCTTGAAGATATTCTTGGGCAGCGTGCTCATGCCGACGCATCCGTCGATAATGAGCACCTCGAGCTCCGAGAGCTCGCAGATGCCCTCGGGCAGGTAGCGGAGCGCACAGCAGTTGCTCAGGTTGAGCACCTTGAGCGACGAGAGCGCGCCCATCTCGATCGCGCGGCTGAGTGCCTCCAGGCCCTTGCTTGCGGTGAAGTCATTGTACGAGAGGTCAAGCTCATGCACATGTGCGCAGCTCACTTCCTCGAGGGTGGCACCGAGATCGCACAATTCTGCGTCGTGCCAGTCGAGGTGCGCATAGTGCAGCTTCGTGAGCCCATTGAATCCATCCTCGATCACCTTGCGGTAGAGGCGAGCCACGAAGCCCGGGTCCGCATCTGGCTCCTTGCGGAAGGTCTTCTCCTCCATGAGCAGCAGGAAGCGCGGCGCCGAGAGTGGCGGCAACTGCTTCTTGTCGTCGACGCGGTCCTCGACCTTGACGCCCGTGTTGATGATCTTCTGCCAAGCGGTCGCGAAGGTGCCGTTGGGCAACTTGTACGGCTTGTTGCGCGGAACGTCCTTGAAGAGCCGGCACACCATCTCCTCAAAAAAGGGCCAGCCGCGCTCAACCCGCAAAAGCCCCTCGTCGGCGGGCGTGCCTTCCTCGTCGGGGACAATGTACACCGTCGTGTGTTTGTGCGCGAACCACACGCCCATTTGGTTCTTGGCGCGCAGAAAGCGTTCCAACTCCTCATCCGTGCGCGTGTGCTGCCGAGTCTCCTGGTAGAGAGAGCACCAATCGATGAAGACGCCCACATCACGCATCCCAAACGCCTGGTAGGTCGGCATCTCCTGCGCGAGCGCCGCGGCAATCTGGCGCAGAGCGCGGCCGTTGGGGTCGGGTGCGTCGTCGGTGGCCCAGCAGTAGGACGCCAGCACCACCGGCACCGCTTGAAACGTGCCGGCACCACGACCAATTGTACCGGTCGCGCCGTCGGAGCTCGCAACCATCTCGAGGAAGGCGGCGTGGATCTCCTCGAGCTCATCAACGGGCAGGATCGCCGCCGTGTGCTCGGCCTCAATCTCCTGCCGGCAGGGCAGCGGCGCGGCCGGCGCGGCGTTGTCGGGTAAGTGCCACGTGGTCACTGTCACTCCACGCCGCTCCCTCGTCTTACTCACGTAGCCCGCGCGCTCGAGGATCCACAGGCCACGCACCAGGATCACATCGCCCACACGTGCCGCCCCAAAGACCGCCCACGGCTCCACGTACGCCGCCTGCCGCTTGATGCGCTCCTTGGCCGCCTCGGCAGCCCGTGCACGCCGCCGATGGATCCCCGTGCTGCTCAGAGAGGCGCGCCGCGCGGCAACGTAGAAGGCGACGAACTCGCCAAAGTCGACGATGCCGTCGCCGTTCGTGTCGGCCGCCGCGAACTGCTCCTCGAGATACTCGCGCTTCTCGCCGAGCGCCATACCAGGCAAGAGGTCGAGGTCAAGCAGGGCATGGAAGAGCTCGTGCTTCTCGAGGCTGTTGGAGCCGTCGACGTCGTACTTTTGGAAGGCATCGCGTGCCACCTGCTCCTGCTCGATCGCGTCCATCGTGAGCGCGTAGAACTCGGCGAACTCGTCAAAGTCCACCACGCCGTCGCCGTTTGTGTCGGCCAGCGCAAAGTTCTTCTCCAAAAAGTCCTCCTTCTCCTTGGGATTCCCTCCCGATGGTACCTGTCCAAGCTCCCTGAGGACATTGAAGAGCTCCAACTTGTCGATGGTGCCGCTGCCGTCCTTGTCGTACGCTTCGAACGCCGCCGTGGCTACCGCCTTGATGTGCTCCGTCTTATCCCCGCCCGCCTTGGCCTCCGCCAAGAACGCATCGAATTTGTCTTTGCCCATGGAGTCGGAGAAAGACATCTTGAGCGGATCTTTCTGGCTCACTTTGGCGTCCGGAGAGCTCGAGGAACCAATGGACATGCGCAACGTCGCCCGCCTCTTGAGCGTGAAACGCTCCCCTGGCGTTGACACGCCCGAGTACGACGAGTCCTTCTCACCGTCGCGCGAGCGGGCGTCCAGGAACGAGAGACCCCTCTTGAAGAATGACTCGCCAGGCCGGTGCATAGAGTACTTGAGCGGGTCCGCGCCTTCCTCCTTGAACGTCACGGACATTGTGGAGGACAGCCTGCGCGGCATGGGCGGCGGCCTTGATGCATCTTCGGGCGGCTCCGGCGCATCCTCGGGGGCCTCAGGCGCATCCTCGGGGGCCTCAGGCGCATCCTCGGGGGCCTCAGGCGCATCCTCGGGGGCCTCAGTGGTCAAAAGCACCTCAGCAACCTCTGGCGGGATCTGCATCAGCATGTCGGACACGGCCTGGATCGGCCAACCGGGCATCCCACGGGTCGAGTTGACCACTTGCGTCAGCAGACGTGATAGCGCCGCCAGATCCTCTCTCGTGGCCTTGATGTCCGATGACTCTGGCACTGGCGGCTCGCTGCCCTCAAGCTGGGAGAGGAGGTAGGCTCCGATGAAGCATGGTCGCTCGAAGGGCAAAAGCGGCAACGAGGCGCGCACTGCGTCTGTAAGCGCTGCCTCCAGCACCGCCACGGTGGCCTTGTCGAGGCCCATAGCTCCCACCTGTTCGCTGATGTTTGGGAACGCGCGTCCAATTGATGGGTGTGTTTCGGCAAGTTTGAGCCAGTGACAAATCATGCAAAATGGCAAGATAGATCGTTGTCGTTGACGTTGTGAAGTTGTGCACGCCCGCGTCGAGCTGCTTCTCGCGAACGTGTGGGTTAACGAAAACAGGACCACACAGTACAGCGGCGCTCATGCAAGCGTGTCACCGGGGGGGCGCTGACTACTACGCAGAACTGAGAAAATTCAACACGTGTGAAGACACGTGTAACCCGCCGTCCCGCACGCCGCTCACGAGCGTGACGCGGCGGCGCGACCCCGCGCCCGGACCCAGGCCATGGAAAGGAGTGCGAAACAGGGTGGGCAGCAGCGCCGGGGCAGTCGAAGCTCAGGTCGTGGCGGCAGCCGAAACAGCAGCGGCGGCCGGAACCGGCGTGGTGGATCGGGAGGACCGATGGCGGATGACGGCGGCGGCGAGGATGACTCAGGCCTTCTTGCCAGCGACAGATTGGCCTATGCCGATGAGGATTATGCCAGTGAGGAGCTGCCCTATGTTATGCCAGCCTTTTCCATCGCCCATGGCGCCGATCCGACCGCGTGGCAGCTGGCAGCTATTCCAGACATTTCGGATGCCTCCCCGCGCCGGCTCTCGACATCGCAGCCGCTAAACGTCTGTGACGCACCGCTGTTGCGGCTTCTAGGCACCGACGTGCCGTCGAGCAGGACGATGCCGTCACAGCCGCAGCAACCGCCGCCGCCGCATCCAGCGCCTCAACCGCTGCCGCCTGTCTTTGTGCCGCCCATGTCAATGGATGCAGAGGCATGGGCGTCCATGGCCACGCCGCCGCCGCCGCAAGCGGCCGCGCATTACGGCGAAACCGGCTACGGCATGCATCGTCAGCAGCCAACGCCAACATCCGGCTACAGCGCATGCGGCATGCACCTTGATCCTTACAGCCAATGGAGCGCACTCACGCAGGCGCAATGGGGCGTGTTGCCGCTGCAGCCTCCACCTCCGCAGCAGCAGGCGCCTGCGCGGCCTCCGAGCTATCACCAGCCGCCGCTGCATGCGCAGCAGCAGCAGCAGCAGCAGCAGCAGCAGCAGCAGCAGCAGCAGCAGCAGCAGCAGCAGCAGCAGCAGCAGCAGCAGCAGCAGCAGCAGCAGCAACAGCAGCAGCAGCAGCAGCAGCAGCAGCAGCAGCAGCAGCAGCAACAGCAGTTCTATCGGCAGCAGCCAACGCTGAGCACCAGCCCGCCGCAGCAGCACTGGCTACCGCATCACTCATCGTATCCGCCGCAACAACCACCTCTGCCACCTCAGCCGCCGCCGCCGCCGCAGCAGCATCAACAGCACGAGTGGCAGCGGCCAGCGCAGCCGCCCCTTCCTAAATCTCCTCCTCCCGCACCATCGCCGCTATCCCATCCGCCACCGCAGCACCCTCCTCCGCTACAGCCTCCACTTCCGCAGGAGCAGCCTTTCGTTCAGCTCAAGCCGGTGGCGTCCGCACCTGCGCCACTGCCGCCGCTGCCGCCGCTGCCGCCGCTGCCGCCAACACCAACGCCAACGCCGCCAACACCGGTGGCGGCGGCGGCGGCGGCGAGCTCCTCATCCGATCTCGGGCTGAGCTCCTCATCCGATCTCGGGCTGAGCTCCTCATCCGATCTCGGGCTGAGCTCCTCATCCGATCTCGGGCTGAGCTCCTCATCCGATCTCGGGCTGCAGAAGCTGCTCGCTCAGCTCGACGCGCTGCATGGAGCGGGAGACCCTAGCCTGCAGCCTCCCGACGGGCGTCGTATCGGGCGCCTGCAGCCTCCCGACGGGCGTCGTATCGGGCGCCTGGAGCCTCCCGACGGGCGTCGTATCGGGCGCCTGGGGCCTCCTGCGACGCTCCTGTCGGGCGTCGTATCGGGCGCCGCGCCGGGCACCCTGCCGCCGGGCCTGCTACCTGCCGCGTTGCTACCGGCCGCGATGCTACCCGCCGCGTCGCTGCCCACTTCGTCGTTCCTCGCCAACCTCCTTGCGGACGTTGCGCGTGCCGCACCAGCCGCCGCGCCAGCCGCCGCGCCCGCCGCCGTGCCCACCGCCGTGCCCACCGCCGTGCCCACCGCCGTGCCCCCCGCCGCCAGGGCGGCAGTGAGCTGGGCGAGCGTAGCTGGATCGTCTAGGGACGCAGCGGCGGTTGAGCCGGTGGACATAACGTCCGAATCGCCTGCGGCGGCGTATGACACACCGTCGGCCATGGTGCCGATGGTGCCGATGATGCCGTCACTCGATACGGCGCCACAGGCCGACGAGGGAGACCGCGCGCGGGCGGCGCAGCTTCAGTCCGAGGCGTCGTACCGGGCGGCGCAGCTTCAGTCCGAGGCGTCGTACCGGGCGGCGCAGCTTCAGTCCGAGGCGTCGTACCGGGCGGCGCAGCTTCAATCCGAGGCGGCGGACGATGAGGAGGAGGCGCGACAGATGGCGGATGCTATCCGCGCGTCTCTGGCCTCCGCCGAGGCCGAGGCCGCCGCCGACGCCGCGCGCCCTCTGTTCGACGCCGACACGGCGCCCGAGGAGTTTTTGCGCTCGATGCAAGCCGAGATCGCCACGCAGACGTATGCGGAGGCGGAGGCGGCGTTCGCGGCACGGTTGGAGGCGGAGGGTCTACTGACTGTGTGTGTGCCCCGGGACGGGGACTGTGCCTTCCGATGCGCGCACCTCTGGCAGCTGCTCCTCGATGTGGCGAGCGGTCGGGCGAGCGACGATGCCTTGCTGCATGAGTTTGGTGACTGGGTGCGCGAGGGCCGGCTCGCGTCGCGTCGCTCCTCAGCGAGTACGTCGGCGCGTGCGAGCCTCGTCGAGAGCCGCGCCGGCTCGCCGCGGCCAGAGACATCCTCAGCAGCACTCACGCCGGCGCCGACGCGCACGCCGCCTGCGCCCCTCTCGCTGCATCATCAGCTGCGATGCCGTACAGTCGAGCACCTCTTGCAGAAGCTCGCCGACCCTCATTCGCCCGAGGCCGAGCGAGTCGAGGCCCTCCTAGCAGACGCGTGCCGCGGTACATGCCGTGACGGCACGAGCAAGCGGCTTCGTCGCCGGCTGCGCTCAACACAACGCTCCTCCGCCGCCCCGCCGGCGCCGGCGGCGGACGTGCGTGAGGCATCCGGTGACGACGAGGAGGACGATGCACCGAGCCCCTTGGACATGCGTGAACTCTCCCTTGCGAAGCGCCACTCGGTGTACCTCGAGACCATGAGAGAGCCCGGTGTCTTTGCCGAGAGGCTCGAGCTCGAGGCGCTCAGCGCAACGCTTGGAGTGCCCATCCATGTCTACTTCTGCACCAATGCGGAGGCGGAGCTCGCCGCCGCTCAGCTGCGCGAGGCGAGCGGCGGCGGCGGCGGCGGCGGCGGCGGCGGTGGCGGCGGCGGTGGCGGCGGAGCACCCTCGCCTGACGGGCCGTCGACCGACGAGGCAAGCGGCAAGGGCAGCAAGGCAGGCGAGGGCGGTAGCAACGGAGGCAGCGGCGGCAACGGCAAGAGGGTCCACCGGCCCGGCAAAGGTGGCAGGCATGGTCGGCGTCTGCCCCGCCCTGCCGAGGTGCTCGGTACGGAGAATCGTAAGCTCGAGGCAGCGGGAGATGAGAAGCATAGCGCCAAGGGCGGCGCCGGCGGCAGGAATGGCGGCCGGCGCTCGAGCGGCGGGAGCGGCGGCGGCGGCGGTGGCGGCGGTTTCGGAGGGGAGCCTCTGCGTTTACTGCATCGCGTGAGCGCGCGTCACTTCGACCTTCTCCTTCCTCTCGGCTCCCCCGCTGCGCAGGCGGCCATGGTGGCCTTAACGGTGGCCAAGGCTGAGGAGGCCTATGAAGAGGCCGAGGCTGACGACTCACAGGTGCTGCGTGTGGGGGAGGCGGGGCCTCCCGTGTCCTCCGCGGCGACGAAGCTTGAGGCGAGCAGCAACGAGCGGATGGAGGGGATGGGTGCGACGCTCGAGATGAGGGACGCGATGGCCGCGCAGCTGCAGACGAGCCGCGCGCCGCCGTCGCCGCCCTCGGCGCCGGCAGAGAGCGCCCCGCTGCATGTGGAGGCCACAGTCCCCTCCACGGACAGCAGATCGCCAACGCTCTCCAAGCGCGCCTCCCAGGCTCCCAGCTCCCAGGCTGTGAAGCTCCCAACTGGCTGTGAAGCTCCCAGCTCCCAGGCTGTGAAGCTCCCAACTGGCTGTGAAGCTCCCAGCTCCCAGGCTGTGAAACTCCCAACTGGCTGTGAAGCTCCCAGCTCCCCGGCTCGCAGCTCCCCGGCCTCGCCGACGGCCACGCTGGCGGACGGGGCGGCGGATGGGCTTGACCGGGCTGCTGCTCGTGGGGCCGACGAGGCGAACCCGGATTCGCCGGAGCTCTATGCCATCTCGGAGGACGCGAGATCGCAGGTGGACCCGGAATTATCGGAGCTCTATGCCATCTCGGAGGACGCGAGATCGCAGGTGGACCCGGAATTATCGGAGCTCTATGCCATCTCGGAGGACGCGAGATCGCTGCTGCTCAATATCATCGGGCGGGAGTTTGAGGAGGCGGTCGACTACGCACTCCACGTACTGCTCGATGCGGTCGAGAGTTGCGATCAGACCGAGGGCTCGAAAGGCAGCGGCGCCGCCGTGGCCGACCTCGAAGGTGCTGGCTGGCGGCCGGGAGAGGGCGCCGTGGCGGGCGTGGCGGGTGCGCTCCTCGAAACGCTCGAGGCGCACTATGATGGTGATCTGCCGCGTGCCTCGCTCCAGCGCGTCGCCCGCCGAGCCCATGAGCTCGTGAGCAGCGGTCGCCATGGACTGCCCACAGCACCCGAGGCATGGATCACGCCCGCGGCGGCGCGTCGGCCGGAGCCGCCGGCCGCCGGCGCCGCCGGCGCCCGTCCGAGATTCAGCGGCAAGGACGGCAACGGCAAGGACGGCAGCGGCAAGGACGGCAGCGGCAAGGACGGCAGCGGCAAGGACGGCAGCGGCAAGGACGGCAGCAAGGAGGGTGGGCGGCCGGCCGATGGGCGCCTGGCACGTTGCCAGGGGAGGGGCTCAGGGCAGTCGCCGCTCAGCACGGCGCCGCCGCCAGGGTACGCCGAGGCGATCGCGATGCTGCAGGAGCTCAAGCCTGGTGTGAGCGAGGCCCTGTGCGCGCACGTGCTGCGCCAGAGTGCGGGGGATTCAGGTGCGGCGGCCGAGCTGCTCTTCTCGAGTGACGAAGCCGAGCTCGAGCGTCAGGTGCAGGTGGAGCTTGCGCGCGAGACGGAGGAGCGGCGCCAACTGGCGAAGGCCGACAAAGACGCGCGCAGGCGCGCCATCGAGCGCAACGACGCGGTGCGCGACCTCGCGGCCGACTGCGTCGAGTTGAGCGCGCCGCGGCTGCCGTACGCCAAGAGCCGCAAAGAGAGCCTCGCCGCCGCCAAGGGGCCGCGCTACCTCGACGGTCAGGTTGTCGCGCACAAGGGTGAGAAGCACATCGTCGTGGACAACAGGGAGGAGTGGGATGGCGGCAGCCGCGGCCGGGTCAAGACCAAAGGCAAGCGCGGGCCAGGCTGGACTGCATGAGGCCAAGTCAAGACCAAAGGCAAGTGCGGGCCAGGCTGGACTGCAAAAGCAGGGTGGAATGATACGTTGATAGGGACCCGCCCGGCACGGCGCCAGTCCGTGCTCGTCGCGTCCCTGCTGCTACGTGGTAAGTGCAGGCGAACAAGGAGCTCTGTGGCGTGAGAGATTTGTGGTTAGGCTACTCGGCTTCCTCCCTTGCCGTCCAGCTCAATGTCGACTTGGTCATCTCGTGTGGCATTGCTGCCGGCTGCGGCGGTGCCGATGGTCACGTGTCGCCGACGATGATATCGTTTGGTCGTGCGCGGTCCCGTGATCCATTCGAGTGGCCCGTGACTGTCCGCGTGCCGACTCGACTTTTACCTCCGCGCATTTCTGGTTCTCATCTCGGTTCTCTGTGTCCGTTCGTCTCGTCCTGTGACTTATCGTGTTAACCGTGGTGCGCCGGACCGTGCGGAGCGGTGGTGCTGCGCGCCGGACCGCGCCGACCACGCCGAGAGGTGAGCAGAGTGGACGTGTGACGGCCGATGCGCGACGTGTGACGTGATGAATCTGATGTGGAATATACTGTTTTTGTGTTTACTCACTGTGATCACTGATTTCACAAACGGTCACTACGAAATCAGTGACTTATCTGATGCTCGTTCCGCGCTCGGAAGATCACGCTCGCTCTCCTGCCACGACGCACGAGACCATCAAATAATGCTTAATGGACAATCCTCAATCTATCGCTCAACCGAGGCGGGGGAACAGCCTGCCGCCAACCGATACGCGATAGCACGCGACTAACGGGTGCTGCTGCCTGCTGCGCTGCCCCGCTCCCGCACCGCGGCCGGTCCCGGGTTCCGCCTTCTGCTTCTCGTCTTTCAATCGGTCCAAACTGCGCCGCCACAAGCGCGCCGCGCATCGTCCTCGTCAAAGTGCGTCAGCGTTGCGGCGCCTCCGCTCGCAACCGTCGCAATCAGCGGCGTTGGCAATGGTGCCTCTGGCGTCAGCGCCGCGAGCGTCGTGCCGACGTCGCCGACTTCGCGCGCCGCCGTTCCCACACCGCGCCTCGCCAAGACCCCTACATCGCGGCTGCCCCCCCACACCGCCGTACCCAGACCACGCATCTGCGGTGGCATCCAGTGCTCATCGGGAATCCCATAGAAGCAATGCTCCAACGTGAGCCCTAGGGCAGGTGCCTTGACGACTTCGAGACCGCGCTCGAGCCGCACTGCCTTGCGCCCGCGCGCCTCGAGCAAGGCGCTCACGTCATCAGGCGTGAGGCGGCCGAGGCCCACTTCTACGAGCGTGCCGCTGATCATGCGCATCATGTTGTACAGGAAGCGATCACACTCGGCGCATATGGTGACGACACTCTCGCTAGTGCCCACGCCGATTCCAAGCCCGCTCAAGCCACCGTAGCCGGCGTCGCTGACGCCTTCGCCGCCGCTGGCGACGGTGCCCTCGTCCACGGCGGCCGCGGGTCTGACGCTTGCGGCCGCTGCCACAGGATCCATGAGGCCCGAGTGTCGGCGCACCTCGAGTCGTCGCATGCGCTTCACTGGCGTTCGCGGATCCGTGGGCTCGCGCACGCCAAAGGTCGAAAAGTCGTGCGTGCCTACCAGCCGCGCGGCCGCCTCAACCATCGCGGGCACATCGAGCTTCTGTTTGCGGCCGAGCGTCCACCGGTAGCGCGCCGTCATGGGATTGCCCGCGCCCTCGTGCACCGTATACACGTACCGCTTCCCGACGCAGTTCTCGCGTGCGTGGAAGTCCTCGGGTGCCGGCCTGATGCTGTGCACCTGCACGTCACTCGGCAACCCGCTGCTCAGCGAGCCCAGCGTGCGCTCGAGTACCTCGGCAAGCACCTCGTCAGAGCTGTCCAGCACCTTGGCAATGTGCGGAACTGGCTTCGAGCCCGGCTCCACGGGCGGCTCGAAGTGGAAGACCTGCGCTCGAGCGTGGACGCCCGCATCGGTGCGGCCGCTCCCCGCCACGTACACGCGCCCGCCGAGCAGCTTGCTCAGGCGCGCCTCGAGCACGTCCTGGATTGTCTGTAGGCCTGGTTGCTGCGTCTGCCATCCCTTGTAGTCGGTGCCATCGTACGCGACGACGCCGCAGAAGCGGCGTGGCAGCGGATTCGCCCGATCGTACGCCTGGCGCGACGCACGCTGGCACATGGCCCGCAGGCGCTGTGCAGATCGCGTGATGCCAAGTTGCGACTGATTGAAAGGGACGACCGCGTGCGTCGCGCACTCTTGTGTCGTCGAGCGCGCTGTGCTGCTGCTGCTGAGCGTTGCACACATCATGAAATTCACACCCCCAAAACAACAAACAACACGTACTGTACATGTACAACGCACTCGCCACACCCCGCGCGTGCGAAAAAAGATACTCGCGCAGGTGTGAAACGGCCGTTCCCCACATGTCGTGCGCGCGCAACGGAGAGCCGGATCGAATCTTGAGGTTCGTGCTCGTATAGTCCGACAGCGTACCAAAACGCAATCTGCGGAATTAGTTCGGTTTCATTATGAACAGTGGACGTGAGAGACCTCGTCCCGCGAAAGCCGAGTTGTGGGCTCGTCGGCGATCTCCACAGGGGGTCCTCCTATTGTGATGCTATTAGCCCACTTCGCCGCGTCTTTTGCGTTCCTGGTGCCCAATGCGCCGCTCGCGCCGCGCACGGGCACCGCCACACGTCCGCAGGTTGCCCCCGCGCGGGCAAGTGCCCCCTTGTTGCAACTTGCAACGCCGCCGCTGCGAATTGGCCAGTTTGGCTTTCCTGAGCCCGGGCCACCGGTCCTGGTCGAGGAGCGCGACGCGTGCGGAGTGGGTTTCATCGCGGACATCAAGGGGCGGCGGCGGCACGAGACCATCGCGCGCGCTATTCACGCGCTCAGCTGCATGGAGCACCGCGGCGGCTGCGGCGGCGACGGCATCTCAGGCGACGGCGCGGGCGTGCTGACCTCGGTGCCTTGGGAGCTCTTCGAGGCCGAGGGGTACCTGAAGGGGAAGCCTTCGGAGAGCTGCGGCGTGGCCATGATGTTCCTCCCGCAGGCGGAGGCGGACGCGCAGAAAGCTCAATCGCTGCTGGAGGTGCAGGCAGCGGCCAAAGGCTTTGTGTTCCTCGGCTGGCGTGACCCGCCGCAGAACAAGGACGTGCTGGGTCCGCTAGCACGCGCGGCACTCCCGAGAATCCGGCAGGCCTTCCTGCACCACCCGACGCTCCGCGGCGACGCTCTCGAGGCTGCGCTTTACCAGGTGCGTCGCTCGACTCAGGCCGAAGTGCTCGACAAGTGCGGCAAGCGTGTGGGAGGCGCGCAGACGTACTTCTGCTCGCTCTCGTCGCGCACGATCATCTACAAGGGCATGGTGATGTCTGCGGTACTCGGCCCCTTTTACGGCGACCTGACCAACCCTGCCTTCCACACCAACTTTGCCGTCTACCACCGGCGCTTCTCGACGAACACGAATCCGAAGTGGCCACTCGCGCAACCTATGCGTTGCCTCGCGCACAATGGCGAGATCAACACGCTCATCGGGAACGTGAACTGGCAGCGCGCGCTCGACATCCAGCGCAAGCGGCGCGACCCGCTGTGCTCGCTAGACAAGTCGGACTCGGCGAACCTCGACGCCGTCTTCGAGAATCTCGTGCGGAGCGGCGGCAAGACGCCCGCCATGGCGCTCTCAATCTTGGTGCCCGAGGCGTATCGCGAGCAGCCGGAATACAAGAACGACCCAGAGGTGGAGGCGATGTACGAGTACTACTCCGGGCTGCAGGAGCCGTGGGACGGCCCCGCACTCCTCATCTTCTGCGACGGCAAGCAGCTCGGCGCCACGCTCGATCGCAATGGGTTGCGCCCCGCGCGCTACCTGCTGACCAAGGATGGGCTCCTCGGGTTCATGTCCGAGACGGGCGTCATCGAGGTGGACGACAGTGAGGTGGTGAGCAAGGGGCGGCTCGGCCCGGGCAACATGATCACGCTCGACCTTGAGACGGGCGAGTTCCGTCCGAACCAGGAGGTCAAGCGTGACCTTGCCTCGAAGGCTCCCTACGGCGAGTGGCTCAAAGAGCGTCGGGCGATTGTCGAGCCGCTTCCTTTCAACGTCGAGGAGGCGGAAGCGGTGCCTGAGAATCTGATGCAGCAGCTGACGGCATTTGGCTGGTCGCTCGAAGACCTCGAGATGCAGGTGGGCGACATGGCGAATTCGGGCAAGGAGACCCTCTTCTCCCTGGGCGAGGACACGCCCCTCGCCGTCCTGTCGGAGAAGCCCCACCCGCTCTACGACTACTTTAAGCAGCGCTTCGCGCAGGTGACCAACCCACCCATCGACCCACTGCGCGAGGGCATCGTGATGAACCTTGACATGGCGCTCGGCAAGCGGCACGACCTTCGCGACGCGCCCTCGCCCGAGCTCGCCGAGCAGCTGCGCATCACCAGCCCCGTCCTCAACGGCAACGAGCTGGGCGCGATCCGCAAGCTGCGCAAAGTGGCCACGGCCTCGACGATCTACCCGATCAGCGATGGGCCCGAGGGGCTCGAGAAGGCCGTCAAGGCGCTGTGCGCCGCGGCGGAGCAGCAGGTGCGCAACGGCGCCGAGGTCATTGTCCTTTCGGACCAAAAGGCTGGCGGTATGGGAGTGGACGACGCCTTCATCCCGCCGCTGCTGGCCGTGGGCGCGGTGCACCACCATCTGATCACTGCGGGCGTGCGTCTCGAGGCATCAATCATCGTCGAGACCGCTCAGGCGTGGTCGACGCACCACATCGCGTGCCTCGTCGGCTTCGGAGCCTCGGCGGTGCACCCGTACCTCCTCTATTCGTCCGTCAAGTACCTGTACGCGTCCGAGAAGCGCACCAAGATGCGCGCGAGCGGACAGATCAACGACATTACGCTCGCGAAAAACTTCGAGAACTTGCGCTATGCGCTCGACTCGGGCGTGCTCAAGATCCTTTCCAAGATCGGCATCTCGCTGCTCTCGTCCTACCACGGCGCGCAGATCTTCGAGGCGATCGGCCTGGGCAAGGAGCTCATCGACAGCGCCTTCGTGGGCACTCCATCTCGCATCGGAGGGCTCACCTTCAAGGACGTGGCCGAGGAGGTCGCCGTGTGGCACGCGACCGCTCAGCTAGTCGACGGCACGAAGCCGCTCAACAACTGGGGCTTCGTCAAGTTCTACCAGAAGCTCGAGCACCACAACTGGAACCCGCCCATGAGCCGGCTGCTGCACAAGGCGCTGCGGTCGGCCGACGCGTCGGGCGAGGGCCTCGACTTTTACAAGACGTACACGGACTCGGTCGAGGAGACAGTGCCCTCGACCATCCGCGACATGCTCGAGATCGTCTCAGATCGTAAGCCGATCTCGATCGACCTCGTCGAGCCCGTCGAGGCGATCATGAAGCGCTTCTGCACGGGCGGCATGTCGCTCGGCGCGCTCTCGCGCGAGGCTCACGAGACGCTTGCGATTGGGGTCAACCGCGCGGGCGGCCGTTCCAACTCAGGCGAGGGCGGCGAAGACGAGTGCCGCTGGTCCTCGATCGAGGATGCCACCGCGGAGGGCACCTCAGACTCGTTCCCTCACCTTAAGGGCCTGCGCAACGGCGACATCGCCGTCTCCAAGATCAAGCAGGTCGCTTCCGGCCGCTTCGGCGTGACACCCGCGTACCTGATGTCGGCGGAGCAGATCGAAATCAAGATCGCGCAGGGCGCCAAGCCGGGCGAGGGAGGGCAGCTGCCTGGTTCCAAGGTGAACGAGTACATTGCGTCGATCCGCGCGTGCAAGAAGGGCGTGATGCTTGTTTCGCCGCCGCCACACCACGACATCTACTCGATCGAGGACCTCGCCCAGCTCATCTACGACCTGCACCAGATCAACCCGAAGGCCAAGGTATCCGTGAAGCTCGTCAGCCAGGTGGGCATCGGCACAGTGGCCTCGGGCGTCGCTAAGGCGGGATCGGACGTAATCCAGATCTCGGGCCACGACGGCGGCACGGGCGCCGCACCGCTCACCTCGATCAAGCACGCTGGGGGGCCGTGGGAACTCGGGCTTGCGGAGGCTCACCAACAGCTCGTCCTCAACGGCTTGCGTGACCGTGTCGTGCTGCGCGTCGACGGCGGTCTCAAGACTGGGTACGATGTGCTCATGGGCGCGCTCTTTGGGGCGAACGAATTCGGCTTTGGCACGATCGCGATGATCTCGGTCGGCTGCATCGTGGCGCGCATCTGCCACACGAACAACTGCCCGGTGGGCGTGACGACCCAAAAGAAGGAGCTACGCGAAAAGTTCGTGGGCGTGCCGAGCGACACGTTCAACTTTTTCTGGTACGCAGCACAGGAGGTGCGCCAGTGCCTCGCAGAGCTGGGCTACACGTCTCTCTCCGAGGTGATCGGGCGTGCCGACCTGCTCAAGCAACGCGAGCGCACGCTCGGCAAGACATCGTCCCTCGACCTGCGCTACATCCAGCAGATCCCCCAGCTGCGCACCCCCGAGGAGCGCGAGCAGCTAGAGGAGGACCCGCTGCCACACTCGCAGACGAACACGCTCGACGACGAGCTGCTCGCGCGAGAGGACGTGCAGCGCGCCATCCGCGAGCACGCGCACGTGACGGTCGAGTCGAGCATCACCAACGTCGACCGCACCGCCTCGGCGCGCATCACCGGCGAGATCGCCAAGCTGCACGGCAACAAGGGCTGGCGTGGCTCGCTCCACCTGATCTTCACCGGCTGCGCTGGCCAGTCGTTCGGTTTCGCGTGCCTGCCCGGTCTCGACCTCGAAGTGCGGGGCGACGCGAACGACTATGTGGGCAAGTCGATGCACGGCGGGCGCATCCGAATCCGGCCAGTCGACTGCATTGAGGGGCGCAAGATCGGCTTTGATCCGTCGAAGAGCGTCATCGTGGGCAACACGTGCCTGTATGGCGCCACCGGCGGTCGCTTCTTTGCATGCGGGCGCGCAGGTGAGCGCTTCTGCGTGCGCAACTCGAACGCCGAGGCGGTCGTCGAGGGGGCGGGTGACCACTGCTGTGAGTATATGACGGGTGGTGTCGTAGCAGTGCTTGGTCCGGTGGGTCGCAACGTGGGCGCGGGCCAGACGGGCGGCTGGGGGTACTTCCTCGAGGATGGCGAGGACTATTCGCTCGACGGTCGCATCAATAGCGACGTCGTCATGCAGCCCGTGAACGCCATCGGTGCCGCGCAGCTCAAGACGCTCATCGAGGCGCACCTCGAGGCAACTGGCTCGAAGAAGGCACAGACCATTCTCGACGATTGGGATGCGTACCTGCCCAAGTTCAAGCAGGTGTATCCCATGTCCGAGGCCGGTGCACCCGAGGTGAGCGGCGTGGCCGAGGGCATCTCCACGACCGAGTTCGCCGTCGTCGATTGAGTTATCGATTGTGAGCCCCGTCTTCAGGATAGGGGCGAATCTTGCTGTGGCGACCCGATAGATTGTTGCAAAGGGCCCGCAAGTGGCGCATCTTGCATGACCATAACCATGAAAGGTCGCCCGTGGCGTCTACAGTCTGTGTCCGACCGTACCGAGGGGTTGGGAACTGGGTGAGCTGTAATCCGTGACGAAGCTGCGGCCGCGGGCCGGCGCGGCGAGGGTACCGGGGTGAGATGGGTGTGACGTGGCGATGGTGGACATGCGGCTTGCGGGTCACAGGAGTCAGGACCGCGTCGCTGAACACAGCCGCCGCCGAGCCCCGTTTCTTTTACCCGTAAGCGTACCCGACCGATCGACCGACCGAGGACCGACCGAGGACCGCCTGCGACGACCACGGTCCACGCGACGTTCATGGCGACCTGTCTTCCCGCTCCAGCTGTTCTTTGTATGGTTATTGAAGAGGTATTGAGTTGGTTTGCCTTCCCCAATCCCTGACCAGACCGGGCATTCCCAAGCCGACGGTCTGGTTAGGGGTACACACAAATAAATACCATACTGTACATGCGTGATGCGATCTATCGAGTATCACTCGCAGAGTGGGTTGCGGGTGGGCGGGTTTCAAGAGAGAGAGAATGTGCTGTCGCTGTTCGCGACGGTCACGATGCTTGCGCTCGCCTCGATTTAGTTCTCGCGAGCCTCTGTGGAAGCACCAAAGGTATTCTTTCCCGGTGTGCATGCGAGGAAATTCCGGAGCGCCCCTGGGGGCTCCAGGATTTTCGAGATCGCCCACTGACGCGCGCCGATCGGCGCGCGGCCTAGCATCTCACCCGCCGCTCCAGACAGCCACGGTTCTCGCATGCGCGAGAACCCCCAGTTCGAGCACGACGCGGTTTGCGGTGCCGGGATCGCGGGTTGATCGCGGGCATCGCGTCAACAGACAACCGAACACGACAGCACGACTCTCTCGACTCTCGTCTCGACTGCCCGGCCAGGCTCGGCCGTCGGCGCTCGCGCGATCTCTCACCAAATCACGCGGCCTGTCCTAGCCTAACTGCTAACAAATAACACGGTCGGGTAGGTACCACACACGGCCCTTCTAGCTAGCCCTCATGCGATGGATCTGTGCTTGGGATCTCATCATACACGTCGACTAGTGACGTGCATGCATGATCGACACCACTCCACTCAATACTTGAGACGCACTCCCTCACGCACTCCCTGCGACGACCCATGCCGCATGCCAAGAGACCACTCTAAATGATATCATTCGTTGCGGAACTGTGTCGTTTGAGCGCCTGTTTACCCACCCAGGCCGCCTCGGCATCCGACATGTCCTCTGCCACGACCGGAGAGTCGGTAGCGCCCTGTTCGTAAAGCCCCCCTCCCGAGTGGCACTCGCTTGGAGTCCCAAGTGCCCTTGCCGCCTTCGCCGCCGCCTTCGACGTCGCCCTCGCCTCTGCCTCAGTCGCCGCCTCCCTCATCGAGCTCGCCGCCTGCCTCGCCTCCGCCGCCCTCGCCTTCGCAGCCTTGGCAGCCGCTGCGCTGGCCTCGACGCGCACATCAACGTCGGCGGGCTGGGCGAGCTCGACCCACTTCTTGCTTTCCTCGTCGGTGACGTCGAACCCATTGCTCTCATCCCCCATCGAGCTGGCCACGTGGCCGGCACCGGTGAGCTCGTCGTGTGCCTTCACATCGTCGACCAGTTGGCTCTTGACTTGCTTGTTGGCCCACTTCTCGAACATCCAGAGGGCGAAGCTGCCGTAGATGAGCGCGACGAGGCCGATCCAGCCCAAAGGCATCTTGATGATGGCGGCTTCGCAGGTCCAGCAGAACACTGCGGAGATGCTGTCGGTCATTGCGAACGGCTCAAACAGATACGAGGGCACGAAGAAGAGGAAATAGCTTGAGACGGCGAGGGTGCCGACGCTCGAGAAGAGCCAAAATTTGGCCAGCCGCGGCATGATCGCCAGCCGCGTGACTGCCGCGTAGCGCACCGAAGCCGCGGCGGCGGCCTTGTCGAGCTTAAGCACCTCCGCGTCATCAGGGTACTTGGCAAGCTCGTCCGCTTTCTCGCGGCGAACCTTCTCGATCTGGTAGAGAGCGACGCAGCCGAAGACGAGCTGAAGGAGCGTGGCGACGATGAGAAACACCGTCGCCGCCGAGGCCCACGCCGCGCCATCGTCGATTTTGAGCTGGAAGGCGCCGGCGAGGGTCGTTGGGAACGTGAGAATGCAGATCGGGGTGAGGCCGAGCAACATCTGGAGGAGAGGAACGCGGAGGATGCCGCAGAGGACGGACGTGGGCCAGTCTGGCCCACCGCACAGGATCATCACCTTGCCCAAACTGAGCCCAGGCTGCTCAAGCAGGTAGCGCACTGCCTTCATCAGCGGCGCGTTGATGCCGACTGCTTGTCGCACCCACAGCTTGCTTCCGAGGCTCTCGCCCAGCCACTTTTGCTGGAGGATGTGCGCGAAGAACTTCATGATCCAGGCCATGAACGCACCGTAGATTGAGGCGGGGATGAAGCCGCCGAAGGTGTCGGCGCACGTTGGCCCCAGGATGACCCCCGCGCTCAGATAGACGGCGAGCCCGGGAATCACAGGGACGATGAACATGATGATGCCAATAATAAAGAAGAGGAAGGTAACCAGCACCCAGTGCAGCGTGATCAGCCACTCAATGAGGACCGCGAGGCCCATGTAGGTGAGGGTCGTGCCGAGCTGAAGGGCCCAGATGGTGAGCCCAATGTACCCAACGAGGAGAAGCACAGGGGCCCACTCCCAGTCCACCACCATCGCCACGTGCGAGTTGGCGATCGGCGTGAGCCACTTGACGCGCATTACCCCTTTATGTGTAAGAGTGCGCTCCTGCTCGTCGAGGAGCTTGCGGCGCTTGGTGGCGACGCACGGGCAGACGACGTAGGTCGCCTGGCGCACCAACTGGTTGAGAGACGAGAGCGCCAGGTAGCAGATTGCAAACGGGAGCAAGAAGTAGAGAGTGAGCGCGCGCGCCAGGTTGGAGCTCGCCGCCGAGCGCACCAGACTCATCATGGGCGAATTATTCATCGAGTTTGCAAGGGCGCCAAAGCCGATGGTGTTGCCGATGATGAGAAGGACTGCGACGATCAACACGAAGCACAGCGTCTCGATCGTTTGCGCGAGCCGCATCCCCACGCCCGCGATTGCAGCCGCGGACCAGGCGCCCACAACGGCAATGCCGATCACCATGGCGACGAGGCGTGCGGCCGAGTTGGCAAACTCCTGCTTGTCTGCTTTAGACGAGAGGACTCGTGCCATGATGAATAAGATGACTGCGTACATCATGCACATCACGCTCATCGCGAGCGGCGATGCCCAGAGCATGAAGCCCGCGAGGCACGCGATGCGATGTTTATCCGTAATTTTCAACTCTTTGGTGCTGCCGTTGATGCCGTCGACAAAAAGGATGCCGTCGCCGTCGTTGATGCCGTCGTTGTTGCCGTCGCCGTCGACAACATCGTTGCAATCCAGCACTCCGTTTAGTTTATCGCGGTGCTCGATTGACCATGCCCCATCTTCCGTGGCCGCCCACCAGAAGAAGATCGCCATCGCGGTGATGGAGCTCGCGAGGAACGTGAAGCTCAGCAGTTGGAGCGCCTTCTTATGCGGCGCGTGGCTGAGCACCGTACGGCGCAGCCCCTCAGCAACGAGTGGCAGCCCGAGCAGATAAGCGGCCATGGGGTAGGTTGGCTCCCGCTCGGCGGAGACGATGAAGCATACGAAGAGCACCAGGCTGACCACGCTGACCATGCTCCGGCGCGCCAGTGCTCCCTTGCGCCCAGCCCAGTACGAAGCGTCGAAGAGGTACATTATGACGAGGAGCAGGAATGCGACAAAAAACAAGATGCTGGAAGCCGCGACGCTCCTCCTGAGTGCATGGAAGATCTCCTCGCCGTGGAAAGCCTCGGAAAAGAGCACCAAGAAAATGAACGAAATGAAATAGAGGAGCAGAAACGCGAGGAGCCGCAGGCTGTAGTCAAGGCAGGGCCCCACTTGAGCACAGCCGAGGGCATTTCCTGGGGCGTGCATTTGTTCGATCGAAATAGAGTTGCTGGGGGAGTTCAAGACACTGTCTTTCGTGGGGGATGGCCCTTTGCCCTTGTCCGGCGCTGATCGGGATTCCATTGCAGGCGAATCGGGTCCGGCGCGGCGGGCGCGAGGACTGAAGGAGTTGATCCAGGGCGATGCTTCTGAGGTAGGTGACTGTGTGTGTTTCGTTTTTTTCTGGGAACCCCGAACATTGGGGGGAACCCGAAACATACGGGTACCCGGTAAAAAGACACCGGGGGGGGAGCCGGGACACACACGGGACACACGGGACACGCGGACGCACAAAGGCACACAGACCACACAGACGAACCTCACAACCATCCAAACCCAGTTCCCGGTAAAAAGACACCGGGGGGAGCCCGGTACGTGTACCGAGATCCCCAATTTCAGAAGGAGTTGTGAATACTTGCGTACCGACCGGCCCGGGCACGGCATCGAAAAGTCGAAATGGCGTGAATTTGAAATGGCGTGAATTTGAAAGTGCTGGATTGCTGAAAGTGCGTGCTGAAAGAAATATTGGGGTCGGCGCGCTTGCGCGCCCCAAAAAAAATTAAAAAGGTTGGCACGCGCACCGGAAAAAAAACAGCGGTCGGCGCAGTGCGCCGAAAAAATATTGTGGTCGGCGCGTATACATGTGGGCAGGCCGTGTGCCCATGTTTCCCGTGTGATCCGTGTGTCACCATGGCTCCCCGTTGCCTTTTTACCGGTTACTGAGTCCCGTGTGAGCGTGTGTGTCCCGGCTCCCGAAGTTTCTCAAACTTCAAGGGTATGAACGCACGACGTGGGACGTGGCCGAGGACCCAGCCCAGCACGGGCCGCAGACCTGGGCGACCCGGCACGCCGCGAACCTGGGCGCGACTGGCAATCATGTCACGTTCCGTGCATGGCCAACCTCCGCGCTTTGAGCACGTTGGCAAGCTCAGCTCCATCAATGCCAATTATCGCGTCACATTTTCCGAGGCCTCCGGAAGAGTTAATTTCTGGGTTGCGCCGGCAACGAGCCCGCTCCCAGAGATGCCCGTGCAAGTGGCTTGGAAGAGTTTGACTCAGGAGGAGTTCTCTCGATTGCCTCTCGCCATCGAGCAATGTGGCAATCGTTACACAACCCTCGACCTCACGAAGCTCAAGTCGTGCCATCAGATCATCGACGATGCTGTTGAGAGCATGGGCCGTCCACGGCCACGCAGAATGCATCAGCAGCCACAAGCAGAGCCAACCGCTCCTCGTGAATGCATCGCGGCGGATGGTTCAGCTCTGCCCGCTCACGAACATAGCCCAGTCTCACCTCAGTCGCAGCAACCTTGTAAAAGATTACCCGCTCGAGATGAAGCCAGTTCACGACTGCCACAATCCATCACAGATGTACCAGCGCTTACAGGACAGCTGGTGCACGTAGGTGGAAGCCTCGAGCGCTTCTTTTTGAGATGCAACAGTGATCGATGTGAGCTGCCTCTCCCTCTTTTGCTTGCCTTTTGCTCGCCTTCTGCTCGCCTTCTGCTCGCCTTCTGCTTGCCTTCTGCTTGCCTTCTGCTCGCCTTCTGATCAGCCTTCTCGCGCCTCCATCGCCACCACCGCCATCAACCCCACCACCCACACCGACGCCGCCCTCTTGATCGCCGCTGCCCTCACCACCACCCACGCCTCCGCCACCGTCGCCCCCACCTCCTTCCGCCGCCACCGTCGCCGCCGCCCTCGCCGCCGCCATCATCACCACCTCCTTCGCAGCCACCGCCGTCACCGCCACCGTCGTCGCCACATCCATCGCCGCCGCCGCCATCGCCACCGCCATC
>Ga0210240_100574_pt1 | contig 31990 bp, 18 predicted proteins | sample ChrtobMetP5a_4mM_FD_155463 | JGI IMG/M metagenome (GOLD analysis project Ga0210240, IMG submission 155463) | Chrysochromulina tobin associated microbial communities from unialgal haptophyte culture, Seattle, Washington, United States - P5a_4mM | ecosystem: Host-associated > Algae > Haptophytes >...
CGCCCCCCCCCTGCCCGCCCCCCCCCCCCCCCCCCCCCCCCCCCCCCCCGGCCCCCCCCCCCCCCCCGCAGTGAGGAGTTCCCCTCTCGAAGGGAGGGGGGGGCTTTAGGAGGGGTACCCTCTCGTACCCACCTCTCTCGTGCGCGCGCCGTCACTCGGGCATCAAAGTGACAAAGGCCGAGTCCCATGCCGGCACGCTGAGGGCGAGCTGTGTGGTGACACTCGGCAGGATGTCCACACGCTCCCACACGTCACGCACCTTGTACGTCACACCCATCGTCAAATTCAATTTCGTTAGGTTGAGCATGTACTGGAGGGGCATGGGCGAGTGGTTGATGAGCAGAGCCGCTGAGCCACCATGCGGGAGCCTCTTGGACCACAACTGCCCCGCCACCGGCGCGACGCCCACCGTCACCTTTTGGATTCGCCCGATCGGCTCGCCCGTAACGGCTTCAACGGCTGCACGGGCTGGCGCCGTTGCGGGCGCTCCCTCCCAGCTTACCTTCACATTCCAGCCGGCGACCAGATTGTCGATGGGCAGCTGCAAGTTTCGCTCGTGGTCGGTCACCTCGAGGGTGAGCATGAGCGCCGCCTCGTTGGGCTGCGCGAGGCCCGTGGCCCTCACCACTATCGGCGGGCTGTACCCTGTGAACTGGTCGTACGAGTAGTTGCCTAGGGGCCCGCTCTTCCAGAGCTCGCGCACCTCCGCCTCAGTGGCCACGTCCGTGAGGAGCAGACGCACCGTCGCCGGCTGCTTGGTCTGGCCTGCTTCGGGCGTGTACCCGGCCTCGTACCGGAATTGCATGCTGATGCTGTCGAGCTTATGCCCGTTACCGATCAGCCCCGATCCGATGCTGATGCGGCTGATTGTACCCGGGTTGCCCGAGCGGATGGCAAGGCCACTCGTCGCGTTGTCACTGTGGGAGTTCGTCAGGGTCGCGCCTCCCGAGAGCCCAAAATCTCCCGCCGAGCTCGAGGGCAGCTCCACACCTGACGGGTCGAATGGGACTGGAGGCATATGGAGGGTCTCGACGAGAAGACCTGGGTGGCCGTCCCACGCCTGGTTCACCGCGATCGCCTCGAGGTTCCCGATGATGTCGAGCACGGGCTCGAGCTTCGCGTCGGTCAGCTCCATCCCGAGGATCAAGGGCGACGACGTGATACACCAAGCGCCGAAGTGGGCGCGGTTCCACACGAAGAAGGCGCCGGGCGCAGGTTCGGCCACGCGGCCCACCTCGAGCATGTCGGGATACGCCCAGCAGCCCGGCCGCGAGAGCGGCACCTCGTAGTCCTGGAACTGGATCGTCGTCTGCAAGTTCTGGAACCACGACTCACTGCCCGCGTTGATGTCGCCCGAAGTGCGGTATGAGTTGAAGGGACACCAGTCGAGCGTCGGGCACGAGGAGTCGTCGCTGTCGGTGCAGCGGCCCCAATGGCAGTTCTCGATGGTGAACGCCTTGCCCGTCTCCCTCATCAGCTCGGCGTACAGCGTCATGTTTCGCTGCGCGCCGCAGCCGTCGATCTTGACATCGTCGAAGCCAAAGGCCGCGAGCGAGCGCACGTCGCCCTCGTAGTTGATCGTGTGCTCCGAGCGCTCGCCGCACTTGCAGCCGTTGAGATACCAGCCGGCCTTGAGCCCCTTGGCGTGGATCTCGTCCACCATCTTCTTCGTGTCGGGGAAGTCGGAGTCGATCGTCGGAGTGCCATCCGAGTCGTGCTGCGTACCGTTGACGCCAGCACCACAGCCCTCCCAACCCTCATCGACGCCGATATCGCAGTAGCCTATGCCGCAGAGGCTCACGTTGCCATAGATGCCCTTGACCGTCCGGTTCTTGGCCACGAGCGCATCCGCAGCGGCCAGCATCATCTCCTGCGTGATCCTGTTTCCAAAGGCATTCCACGAGCGCCACCCGAGCTGCGGCGTTCGCGACAAATTGTTCCAGCCCGCCGGAAAGTCCTTCGAGCGCTTGATCGGCGATGTGTGGAGGAGCGGCGGCGGCGGTGGCGGATGGCGCTGGGTCGAGGCGGTCGCGAAGGCGACGAGGGTCGCAATCATTTACGGGATACAAAACTGTTTGACCAATCCGCACGAATCCGGTTTAGTCAAGTCAAGTCAAAAGGTAACAGACGATACCTCCTCCACTCCATGGGCTCGCTAGAGGTACAGCAAGATCTCTTGGGTATCTGGCCATGTGTGTGAATTGGACAGAAGTGGTACTGTATCGGAATGCGTGCATACATGTTCTGTGGAGATCCTGGCCCTGGATCCTGGATCGTAGACGCCGCATTGAGACTATAACGTTCCGGTTCAAAAACACCGGGGGGAGCCGGACACACGAGAGACTCTTAAGGGACTCTAGAGAGACTCCGTTCCCAATTCCGTTCCGGTAGGTTGCGTGTCGGAGAGTGCACGAGGCTAGAAAAGTTGGTCTTTTGTCTCACCCCCTTGGTCTCACCGGACCGTACCTAACGAGGCGGGTAACCTTCGGGCGGCTTCGCGGCTAGAACTCCCCCTTGGCAGAGGGCGGTTCGTTGAACCCCCCCTAAGTGGATCCCCCACAAGTATAACGGCCAATATGGCCCGGGGTACATCAGCGAGATGACACCCGGTGACCACGGACCCCCCCCCTTCCCGACACATCGAACCTACATCGAACCCCCCTTTTCCGTAGGGGAAGTTCGGGAGATGGAACACCCATCACAGGGAGGATTTTCCGGTGCTTTTCAGTTTTCACGGGCGGCCCGCCCCCGGATCTGGGGGGGCGTCGCGCCGTAGGGCGATGATGTCGTGTCGTGGTGGTCCTCGTCGTGACCGGCCCCTGAAGGTTGCGAGCCTTTCCTTTGCCGAGATTGAACAACTTTTCTCGGAGTTCATTAGCCATCCGCTTTTGGAAAAGTCTTTTTAATTACCATTTACGCGCAGGCGAGCTTGACAGACCTCCACCTTCTCTTTTCTCAGACACGATGCTCGCGCGCGTCCTTTGCATCGTCGCCTTCTTCGCCTTCTCGTGAGTCCCGCACAGCGAGCACCATCCATCATGCATCTGAGGCCTTCTGGTGTCACCGATCGTGATTGACCCGTTGGTTTCATCGTGCGCAGTGCCGAGGCTTTCGTGGCTCCCGCTTCGCCCGCGCTCTCCGTCTCGGTTGCTGCTCGAGGGCAGACGTCCATTGACATGATGGCTGCGCCCAAGAAGGTGCGTTACTACTCGCTCCGCTCTCCGAAGTTCCATGTGAGGATTGGTCTATGCTGACGATGTCGCCGCTTGCTCCGCTACAGCCGGTGAAGAAGGCGGCGCCAAAGGTCGTCGCTAAGAAGCCTGTCAAGAAGGTGGTCAAGAAGGCGGCGCCCAAGCCGGTTGCCAAGAAGGCGGCGCCCAAGCCGGTTGCCAAGAAGGTTGCGCCCAAGAAGGTTGCGCCCAAGAAGGTTGCGCCCAAGAAGGTTGCGCCCAAGAAGTCCGCCGTTAAGAGCGGTTTCCGGCCGGGCAAGCAGATGCCGGCGAGCCAGGCGGTCAACGAGCTCCTCGGTGGAATCTTCAACGCCTTCAACCTGCTGCGTAGCCTGCCCAAGTAGACGGAAAGTGTGGAGAGGAGCTCCCCACATGCGCGGAGAAGACACGGGCCTGTCCGCCTACTGGCTCGTCGCTGTCCTTTAGCGTGAGTGTCGTATGCCGCGGATGAGGAGCGGGGCGCAGAGTTAGGCGATGGGGTTAGGCTAATCCATGGGCTAATCCTGCGCGTATCAAGCGTATTAAAAAATATGGAAACAACACCTGCCCCAACGGTCAGCCCCAAAACGAAGCGGAGTCCGGGTGTCGTCTCCGCGGCAGCTCCACGCACTCTCAGTCTTTCACACCTCGGGAACCCGCACAGCACTCGCAAACCCCCCGGAAGGGATTGCGGATTCCGCGGACAGAGCTCAGATGAGGCGCGCGAGGACGGGGCCATCAAAGCGAGACTACAGTGATCTCACTGTCGGTCTCAGACTGTACTTATAGCATATAGGATAATACTCAAGCGTCTGAGACTGAGACGTGAGAGGAGCGAGCGACGCTCACCGTCGGGCACGACGTTCGCCTCCGCAATTCTAAGGGAAAATGTTGCAAATTCATCACAGAAATTTGAGAATCTTTCGTCAAAACCATTTCAAAAGAAAGAGGGGAGAGGCGCGCGCGTCCCTTTCCCTTACGCGTGTCGCGGGTCACGCTCAGCGGCGCGGCCGGTACGGCGCGAGTCGGGGGATCAGGTCCGGGGGGACGAGGGGGAGGTGAGCGCGGACGGAAATGTGGCGCCTTTCCTGCATCGGATGCGGGGAATCAGGCGCGATGTTTCGTCACGCTCGGGCGAAGGCGCCGAAGGCCCAGACGCCGGCGAACCTCGTGGACAAGGACCTGCTCTACGTGCTTGCCGAGAACGACCTGACGCACTTCGCCCCGCTCCTGGCTTCGACAGGTCCTGCTCGGGACCGTCGAGGAGCTCGTAGGTGTCGGCTCGACAGCCGAGGCGCTGCAACGCGTCGCGGAGGCTGTGCGGGCGCTCGCGCCCCGCGAACAGCACGACGAAGCGCCGTTGCTTTCTGGGTGACTCCGCGCTCGCCGAGATGCTCGATAGGGCGACGGGCGGCCGAGGGGAGACTCGGTGCACGCCCACGGAATCGGGGCCGACGCAGGCCCTGGGGCTTAACGTCGGCTCGGACGACCCGCACGTGCTTCAGAAGCCTAAGTTCTACCTAAGTTCAGGCTCACGAACGACCACTCCTGGCCTCCGGCGCCACGAGGGGCGTTCGCGTCCGGCGTCGTCGGCGACGGTCGCGGCGCTCACTGTTGTCGATCGAGACAAGTTCCTCGGCCTGCTAGGCCGGCTGAACTTCGCCGCCACCTTTTACCCGCGCGGGCGGCAGTGGCTCCACGCGCCGTGGCGGGCGGTGCGCGCCCAATACCGGACGGCCGCCGACCAGGTGGTCATCTCGAAGGCGGTGCGCGAGCGGCTCAGGCTGTGGGTCACGGAGCTCGGTCAGCCCGACCACGAGGGCGTGCCGATCGGCGCGGCGGAGGCGTTCCCGGCCGCGGCCTCCCCCGAGGTCTCGGCGATCTACGCCGACGCGGCGCTCGACTGCGCGGGCGCCGGCTTCTGCGCGTGGACGGTCGACGGGGACGAGCTCCTGTACGTACAGGGCGAGTGGTCGAGCGCCGAGCGCGAGGTCTACCTCATCTGCGACCTCGAGCTTGGTCGGGGCCCCGCGGGACGGAGTCGGCGTACCCACCACGCAGCACCCACCCGCCCACCCGTGTGCGTGCGTGGGTCTCGTACGAGGCCGACCTTGGGAGGTGTGTCATGTCGGATCCGGCGTCGGAGCCGTGCCACGAGCTACCAGGAGTGGGCGAAGGGGTAAGTGGGTAGCAGCGCGGGAGCGCCGCCGCCCACCCCTGGGACCTGTTCTGTTGTGTCAACCGTGTGGAGGTCATCCCCTCGTAGTGAGGAAGAGCTCAGTGAGCTACCCGAGGGTGTGTTGTGTGAACGCCTGGTACGGCGCGCGGAGCGCGGCGTGACACGTCGCAAGCACGCAGCCAGAGATTGCGCCGCCTCTCGGCTTCTGCTGTCGCACGCCGAAACTCCAACTCCACACGACCCCGAGCGCCCCTCCTCGCAAGCGATGGGCAATGTGGAGCCTTATGATTACCCTGTCGGGCGCGGCATCTTCGGGCGGAGTGCACGCTCACAGCTTTTCGAGGATCTCGCCCTCTATGAGCAGTTCTTTGTTGGCCAGCGCAATGGCTTCTTTGTCGAAATGGGCGCGCTTGATGGAATATACCTCAGCAACACGTTTGCTTTTGAGGACAAGCTTGGCTGGTCGGGCGTGCTCCTCGAGGCAAACCCCCGTGCGTGCCGCACCCTCTTCCGCAACCGACCGCGTGCGATCAAGCTGTGCACGGCCGTGTCCATGAATCACTCGTGGCTCACCTTCCAGGACGGGCTCTACGTCTCGACGTTTGGTGACCCGACCCAATTCTCAGACACGTTCGCCAAGCGCTTCCACCCGAATCGCAGTCGGCCACGCCAGCAGTTCGAGGTACCATCCGCACCGCTCGGTCAGCTGCTGCGCGCCGTCGGAGTGAGCCATATTGACCTGTTCAGCTTGGACGTGGAGGGCTCCGAATACCGTGTGCTGCAGACGTTTGACTGGCGCATCCCCGTGCGCGTCTGGTGTGTCGAGTGGAACCCCGAGGTGGGCGATCTGCAAACGAACGCCTCAATCGCGGCTATCATGCGTCGGCACGGCTACGAGCGTCATCGATGGGCGCATGAGACGACGGCGACTCGCCCTCTCAGCCAAAACCAGCTCTGGGTGTGGGGCGGCGTGTGGAACGTCTCCACTGTTGTCTGGCAGCAGTGGGCGCCAAACAGCTAGTCGTTGCATCTGGAGCCGTCGTCGGGGCAAAGTGAGAAAGTCACCACCGCTTTCGCACAGCTTGTACTTCAGTTGTGACGTTCGTTCATGAATTTCTATCACGTGAAGCGCCTGGCTATCCGATCCGCGCACATGATGATTCGATCTATAACCGCACCACACCGGCATTCGACTCGAGGGCTCGGCGTCCTTTTGTGAGCTTGAGCCCTGGCTGTCGAGCTGTCGAGCTGTCGAGGCCCGGTTACCCGGTTACAGTTAGGCTCTGGGAACCTATTGCTAGGCGCGGCCCGTCCTTGCCTTGATATGTTTAGTGAAGTGGGGAGGAAAAACCTGCGAGCATTTGTTTTGTTTAGTCTTTAGAAACCAAGGGCCGGTCGGCGTCGCGTGTGTCTCGTAGTGGAGCACGCTGGGATCAGCCCTGGCTGCGCAAGCCGCAAGCGGCCAAGCGCTACCAGTCCCCCGGTAGTATCGAGTCGTCGGCCACCGCAGTAAGGAGCACGTTGGGATCAGCCTGGCTGCGCAAGCGCTACCAGTCCCCCGGTAGTTCATGTCGCCTTGTCTCCGTATTTGTCGCTCCGCTTGCGTTGTCCGGCCTTGTGGGCCTTGTAGTTCCCGTCGCATTTCATCTACCGCCTGTTGTTTTGCCTTTTCCCTCGCGTGGCGTTGTTCGGCCCGACGTGCCACGGCCGCCGCGGCTTGTCGTTCCCCGTGTGTTTTGTAATTCGCCCCCGGCACGTCGCGTGCGAGCGTGTTCAGATGTCGGATCACGCGACCTTGGTACCGCGTCCAAAGTTGCATGAATGCCCCGCTGGCCTTCCCTGCGCGCATTGGTCACCCTCTGTTCTTGTACTCCGATCTCCCGCCTCGTTGCCCGCGCTTTTTGATGCCGCTTGTCGAGCCGCCGCCCTCTGTCGCGCGCTGCGCCGCCCTTGTTTCATCTGCTCCGCCTCCGTCCCCCCTGACGTCGCCGTCGTTTTCGTGCGCCGGCTCGTCGTTGCTCCCAGCGGCGCCATGCGTGCCTGTACTTCCTCTATTGCCGTTGTTTGTACTTTCTTTGTCGATGCCCCTCCCTATCTCCGCCGCCGTCGTCGTCGCCCCCGCCGCGGCCGCCTCCGCCGTCGCCGCCCTCGTCGCCGTCGCCGCCGTCGTCGTCGTCGCCGTCCCTGCCGTCCCCGCTCCCGGCACCTCCGTCCCCTTCGTCGTCGCCTCCGCCGTTGCTGTCCCCGTCGCCCCCCTCGCCATCTCCGCCGACCCCTCCCTCCTCACCGCAGCCTCCCTCGCTCTCTGCGCTCTCTCCGCCGTCGCCTTAGCCACCGCCGCCCTCATCCTCGCCGACGCCTCCGGACTTTTTCTCTGATTCGCCCCGCGAGCCGCGGAGGCGGCGGCGGCCATCCTCAGGCGCCGCGGCGCGCAGGCGTACACTGAGGCTGCACGCATGGATAGCGCCGCCCTCACTCAAGAATACCGCGTCAAGCTCCCGTGGGCCATGTGGAAGGAGTTTCCGGACAGCGATCGGTACGAACTATACGAGATCGCGGAGATCGACCCGGAGTGCAAGTTCGTGACGCTGGAACGCTCCGGCGCCAGCCATACCGAAAGAAAGCGAAAGATCCGCAAAGGGGCCCGACCTACGTGGAACCGCTTCACGGTCGACTGGGACTGCTTCACCGGCGTCAGGAGATACGGGACGGATCAACGGGGCATCGTCATCGTGCACAAGGATTCGACGGCCGAGACGTCGGAGGAGGATGAGGGAACGGATGAGGAGGAGCGCCAGCAACAGGGACTCGAGGCGCGGCGCGCGGCGCATCGCGCGACAAGCTTCTGGAAGGCAATAGCGCTGCCCCCTTTGTCCGGGTGTGCGTCGAAGGCCTCCCGTAGGTATGCGCGTCGGATTCTGGCGCTTGGCAGCGGAAGGCGGCTTGCTGCTGCTCATGCCGGCTGCAACCTCGTCGACGGCACACGCAATTAAAAGTAGCACAGAAACCGCTGCCTTGCTATGATGATCAGCAATGGGCTGCTTCGATGGCTTGCCAACTTTATTAGAGCGCCCAGACGCAGCACGGCTGCGCTGCTCTTGCTTGCGCTTCCGGTCCTTCAGACGCCGCTCCAGCGTGCCCGGACTGCCGTCCAAGTCCACCTTCCGCCCACGCGATGGCATCCGTGAGTGACGGTTTCCGCGCGCTGGCGAAATCAGGGATGCGGGAAAGTAAGCCGAAGTAAGCCGAAGTAAGCCGAAGTAAGCCGAAGTAAGACGAAGTAAGCACACTCAAACCTCCGTCCCTCACCCCATTAACGCTGTAGTGTGATTACATGTAACACCTCACTCGAGCAGCTGAGACGCTCATTTTTTCCAAAATTTTTCGCTTACTTTCACTTGCTGGTATGCGCATCGCTTAATTAACAGTAAAGAACCGATCAACAAAACTCGGAGATGCCGAGGAGCTCGCGTGAGTAAAAGATTGAAAACGCGGCCGTCTTGTGATGATGCTCGCGGCGCTCATGTCCATGGCAGCAACGCCGTTCCCGACCCCGACCACGAAGGGTTGGCACTGGGTCGATATCGAAGGATCTAAGTGCATGAGTGGCCTACAGACGGGCGTTTACCTTCGCTACGCGGCGTCGAACGCGACCAAGCTCGCAGTCTACCTCAATGGCGGCGGTGCCTGCTTCAACGAGGTGACGTGCGCGACGGCGTCATCCAGTGCGCACCCCGGCGTGCCACAGACTACCGGCGAATTTGACAACAACGACGAGCGCAATCCTCTGCGCGACTACATCTGGCTCAATGTGCCTTATTGCACCGGCGATGTCCACATCGGGGACGTCGAGAGCACCGTCGCTGGGGTCAAGCACCACTTCTCTGGCCGAACGAACATCGCGCTCATCATGGAGCGTGCCAAGGCCACCTGGCCAGAGCTCACCGACGTGGTCGTCACCGGCGAGTCGGCGGGCGGCTTTGGCGCCTTTGCTAACTACCCCTTCATCCGAAGCCATTGGCCCAGGGCACGCGGCGTGATGATCGACGACAGCGGACCAGTGATCGACGACGAAGCTCTCGCACCATGCCTGCAGGCTGCGTGGCGCAGGGACTGGGACCTCAACAACGCGCTCCCCGCCGGCTGCCCGTGCATCAGCGACGCGGGCAACATGAGCTCGGGGTGGGTCTGGTTTAAGACCCAGAACCCGCGCGACTCCATCGGTCTGATCTCGTCCATCCACGACAGCGTGATCTCGATGTTCTACTCTTTTGGCGAGGTGCCCAAGGGCACGCGCTGCCCATCGGCGCTGCCGGCCATTTACGATAAGCTCGAGGGTGGGCTGCATCGTCTCTCAGACCAGGGGATCCCCGTGTTCATGCTGCCCGGAGGCCAGCACACGCACACGGGCAGCAAGAGCTCCTTTTACACGACGGAGGTGTCCAACGTCAAGATGTACGAGTGGATCGCGCAGCTCATTGATCCCAACCGACCGGACCCGCCGAGCGTCGTGCCGCCCAAGAGCCTTGTCGAGGAGGCAAGCACTCAGCCGCTCACGTTTGACGAGTACTCCAAGGCAAAAGCGGCTGGGCTTTATTATTGAAAGCTTGGAGCTGGTCTTATGCCATGGGTGCCGCACTGAGGCGACGCCGCCCTCCGCCATGCGGTTCTGCACGGCACTGTTTGCGCGTGTGAAGCGTGTGAAGCGTGTGCCCGCGAGAAGTGGGAGACCTCTCACCGAAGGTCGTCGTCGTGCGCGGACGGGATGCGGCGGCCGGGCCGCGCACGTGTCGTGACCGGCGCGTGAGAGTGGCAGCTTCGGTAGGTGGTGTATGTTGGAGGGCGTGAGAGTTGCCTCCCGGGGGGGAGTTGAGGGGCTACACTGCTGAGACGTGAGGGCGGTCCTGGAGCGCGTTTCAGAAACAATTGGCCTCAATGATAGAGTTCTCTCAACTCGCGACGGTTCGATCCGGGCACGATGCGGCGCTCTCAATCGCCGCCACACACGAGAGACTGATGCAGAGACAGGCACGTTACCCACCGCCCCCACCCCTGGTTCAAAAGGGCTCACCCGCCACCCACTTTTGGAGCATCGTGAGCGCGAACGCGGGCTTGTAGCGCGGCACTTCGTGCCCGGCGCCCTTGACCGTCGCGAACGTGAAATTCGTCAGCGCAGGCCATGAGGTCACGTAGCCGGCGAGCACATGCTTTGACGAACCTGGGCTCGCCGAATCGGACGTCCACGGTCGCCAGGCAGTCGGCGTGGCACCGAGCTTTTGCCCGAGCTCGCGCGTCCAGGCCTCACTGCCCCAGGTCGGCACGCACGCATCCACGTTGCCACTGTAGATCAGGATGCGGTACTTGTGCACGAGCTTCTCGTACACGGAGCGCAAGTCACCAGCCGTCGAATGGTACTGCATGCCTCCACCGCCTGTCTTGACGTGGAGCGCCGCCTGCACCGAAGGGTCGCTTTGCCACTTGTCCATGGCGCTCTCACCGCCGCACGCGTAGTCGTTGAGCTGGCCGAGCGGCGGCGCGCTCACGCGCTGCGGCTGGCCGACGTGCAGGGCCGGGTGCGTATGCCACGAGTCCGAAGGCTCGGTTAGAGTCACCGTCCGCTCGCGCAGCTTCGCGCGTACCTGCGGCAGAGTGAGCGAGGCCGCGCGCTCGTTGTTCGGCCAGCACGTGTCGTACATGTTGTACACGTTGAAGCTCTGGTCGCCCACCTGCACTCGGTACCCATCCGGTGGTGATGGCGATCAGAGGCCATCCGAGATGCACTCAAGTGAGAAATCAAGGGCCAACGTTGGTGCCGCGAACCTCGGTGCACATCTGCTGGAGCGCGCGGGGGCACTTGTCCACGCCAGCGCCGCCGCATGCGCCCTCCGTCGAGGTCACCTGCTCCCAACGGCCTTCGCATGCATCGCCAATCTGCTCGGTGAGGGCGGGCGAGATGAACATCTGACCAGCGAAGGTGTGATAGTCGATCTGCGACTCGGTCACGCCGTAGAAGCACTCGGAGCCCCAGCAGCCGTTGCCGATGGCCGCGCCCACAAAGTTCGGGAGGCCGCCGCGCAGGTCGATCTGGTCCATCAGCATCGGAAGGTACGTGCCCGCGTACGACTCGCCCGTGACGTAAAAGGGACGGGACTTGAGCGCCGGGAAGCGCTCGAAGAAGGCGACGAGGGCCTCGTAGGTGTCCTGCGCGGTGGACTCGTCGGTGTTGACGCACTTGCCTTTGCCGGTGCAGTATGAGAAGCCTACGCCCTTGGGCTGCTCGATGGTAAAGAGCGAGCCCACCTTGGTCCACCCGAACTTGTTGTAGTACAGCGTCGGCGTGGCGGATGGCGAGGATGGCGAGGCGGGTTGGGCCGCCGGATCGCCCGGGGAGGGCATCGTCTGGAGCTGGCCGAGCTCGGTGAGCATGCCGATCATGCCGCTCGCACCCGGGCCGCCGTTGATCCACATGATCACCGGATCGGTGGCTGGGTCGCCCTCGGACTCCTGCAACCAGTAATGGAGCATGCCCGGCGAACCGGAGGCGTTGCCGACCGGCAGGTAGCCACTGTAGTGCTTGCTCGGGAGCGCGCCCGTCCAGCCAGGCAAGAAGGTTACCTCATCACTTGCGGCCTGCGGTGTGACCGTCAGCGACAGCAGCCCGATGGTCAACACAATCATTTTTCACGGCCGACGCCCAGCGCTCGGCTTCATTCGCACTTTTGGGAAGTCAAGTCAAGTCAAGTGAAGAGCGAAAACTCCTTTCGCCCCGTTGTTCTCATCAATCCCCGCGACGGGTCGCGATCACTGCCGTGAAGAACCTCGCGTGGCCATCCCTCTCGAGCCATCGTGGAGATTTTGGAGACAAATCTCCTTTTTCGGAGGTCGTTCTCTGGAAACTTGATGACGCGCTCCGGCGTTCTCGCTACACTTCTCGCTCCTCTCCCCAGCGCCAGAAGCTCGCTCTTCTCGGACCCCCACAGATGGCGAAGCGCCCTGAGGACAGCGCCCACCCGAGCCGGTTATTTAAGCCCAGCCGGCTGTTAGTGCTCGCCGTGCTCAGTGCTCTAAGGGTCACGGCTGCCATCCGCTTGCTGCCTCTCTCGAGGCCGCTCTGGAGGTCTGTGGCGCCACCGGCCGCGGCCGCCGTGCTCTCGATGACGGCCCACCAGCAGGAGCAGAGCTCAGCACCAGCACCAGCACCAGCAGCACTAGCACCAGCACCAGCAGCACCAGCAGCACCAGCCGCACCAGCCGGCACCAGCACCAGTGCTCGGCTGCGCATCTCGACGCGGAAGCTCCGACGCACGAAGAACTGGCGCGTCGTCAGCATGTACCGTCAGGCGCAGAAGTCAATCAGCGCGGGCGATTACGACGAAGGACGCGCGCTACTCGAAAAGTGCCTCGAGCTCGACGCGCGCGACGCGTACTGCTGGCTCTCGCTCGCACGGCTCGAGGCACGTACGAGTGATGCCGAGAACGCGCGCAGGTGCTTCGAGGCCGCACGCGCCACGTGCCCCGACAACGTGCGGCTCGTGCACGCGCATGCGATCTTCGAGCAGCGCGCGGGCTGCCCGCAGGTGGCGCGGCAACTCTTCGCGGAGGCATCTGAGATGGACCCGGCGAACGCATACGTCTCGCACGCGTGGGGCCAGCTGGAGGAAGCCCTCGGAAACGTCTCCGCCGCTCAGCGCATCTACGCTGATCTGATGGCGCGCCGTCCGCAGGCCCAGGTGTGCTGTGCCTGGGCGGCGCTCGAGCAGCACGAAGGGCACGTGGGCCGTGCGCGAGCCATCTACCGGCAAGGCTGGGCTGTGTACGGTGATGACGGTCTCGTCACTCAACAGCAGCTCGAGGGTGATGGCCTCGACGGCGACGACGACGGCGACGGCGCCGACGGCGGCGACGGCGCCAGCGCCAGTGCCAGCGCGAGCACCGGCGCCAGAACTGGCGCCGCTGCCGGTTCGGCCCTCTCGGCCGACAGGGACGCTTCGATCGACCTTCTGCTCGCTTGGTCGCAGCTTGAACGCGCCGCAGGCAACGTGAGCGCCGCGCGACGGTTGCTGCAGACCGCGCGCAAGTACGCGCCGCAGAGCGCGCGCGTGCGCTTGCCGCTTGCTGCCCTCGAGGCCGCGAGCGGCGAGGCGAGCGCCGCGCGAGCCGCGTTCGCAGACGCCGTCGAGCTGCCCGGTGCGCACAGGAGTGATGACGGCGCGGGAGGCTTCTCCGAACTCTTCAACGCGTGGGCAGTCTTCGAGGCGAAACTGGGAGATGTACCCGCGGCGCTCGAGGTGCTCCGGCGCGCGCGGAAGCGGTACCCGCGGGATCCGTCGCTTCTCCAGACCCTCGGCACGCTGCAGCAGCGCGCAGGCGATCTCGATGGAGCTCGCGCCTCGTTTAGTCAATCGCTCGCGATCCTGCCGCATGCCCCAACGTTCGTCGCATATGCCCTCCTCGAGGCCTCCCTCGGCAACATTGAGCGCGCGAGAGAGCTCTTCGCCCTCGGCGCTGCCGCCGACCCGACGCACGGCCCGCTGCACTCGGCGCGCGCCAAGGTCGAGGCGGCCCACGGCGGCCCCGAGTCGGCGCGCGAGGTGCTGCGGGAGGCTGTGGCACGCTTCCCGTCGGCCACCCTCTGGCATGGCTGGGGCAAGCTCGAGGAGCGCCAGGGGAACCTGGAGCATGCGGCCGAGCTCTACGGCAAAGGCGCGCGCGCAAGCAAGGGCAACGACGACCCCTCGTACCTGTGGCACTCTCTCGGCTCGGTCCTTCTGCAGCAACGGCGACTGCCCGAGGCGCTCGCGGCCTTCGAGAATGGCCTCTCACGCCGGCCGTGCTCGTCGCTACTGCTGCTCGGCGTGGCGATCGTGCACGGCCAGATGGGCGCCTTCGATGAGGGGCGCTCGTTCTTTTTGCGAGCCGTTCAGGCGGACCCATCACATGCGCATGCGTGGCAGGCGTGGGGTGTGATGGAGGCCCGATTGGGGCACGCGGACGTGGCGCGTGACCTCTATCAGCGGGGGCTGCGCCGCTGCCCCGACCACGGCGCTCTCTGGCAGGCGAGTGCGAAGCTCGAGGCCGAGACGGGCCACCCGGAGCGCGCGCGCCGTCTCTTCCGCCAGGGCGCCGAGCGTTGCCCGTCGCACGCGCCTCTGCTCACAGCCTGGGCCTACTATGAGATGCACCAGGGCAAGCTCGCGCGCGCGCAGGAGCTGCTGCTGCAGGCTGAGACCCTCGACCCGCATGCAGGCGAAACCTTCCATGTGCTCTCGCTCCTTCGCCTCAAGAATGGCAAGCCGCGCGAGGCGCGCGCGGCGGTCGAGCGCGGCCTCGAGGTGGCCCCTACGCATGCGCCCCTGTACAGGGTCCTCGGGGCGATGCAGGACGTGGCGGGAGAGGTTGAGCTGGCGCGCAGTTCCTTCAAGGAGGGCCTTCGCCTCAACCCGGGCTACGCGCAGCTATATCACGCGTGGGCGCGACTCGAGGGACGGCTTGGCAATTGGGATGCACTCTCTGATCTCAACAAACGCGCCAAGGCCGCCTTCCCCTCGCCTGTGGTCGACGAGAAGCCCTTCGCACCGTCCACCCGGGAGGAGTACACGGCCTTCGACAACCCGGCGAAGTCGGCGACGAGCTCGAACTTGGCCGGCACCGTATCGGACGCGCAGTGATCGGACTGCAGCTTGCAACTTGAGGGTAGCATCATGGGTAGCATGGCCTGCAAGACCTCAGGCGAATGGACCAGGCACATACTACCTCAGGAAGTACATAGTATACGATTCGTGCCGCAACTCATGCATCATGGGATAACGGATGAAGCGCTGGTATGAGGACGCTTCTCGGGATTGTCGTACGTTTTTATCATTGGGAACGATTGTGTCCGCGGTGTGCCGGTAGATGCCTCAGAGGCCCTGAGATGAGCGATCCGATGTTGAGTTCCGCGTAGAATGCATGCTGCGTGCTGAACTTCAGCCTGAAGTCAAATGTGGGACAAAACGAGCGCTGGGGACGTCCCGGGGCGGCGCGTGAAAAGAGAAAACCTAGCCTTAACCTAGCCGTGTGCCGGCCCCGAATGCGAAAGGGGCCGGGAACATGGCCGGCGCCGGGCCCAATCACGTCATGCGGACATGCGTCCATGACATGCGTCATGCCCCTTCGGCTTCGCGCGGCATGAGGTTGTATGATTAGAGGCGGGCTCTGCCGTCCCAAGGCACCCTTGACCTTGCAATTCTGCGGGTAGTGGCGGGTAGTACTCGAGTACAACATGACGCATCCGACATCCCTCATCCGCGACGTACCGGTACGCCTTCGCCACGACACGTCCGACAGTCGACACGGCCGAACATGCGAGATGCGACAGCCACAGCGGAATCGCGGGGAGGTCAGTGGAAAAGGTTGCAACTGAAACTCTCGAGCACAGGCTACACTGCAGCTGCGACAGGTATGACCTCACGTCCAGCACATGCGCGCACACGCATGCATTACATGATGCATTACCGGCCAGTCAAGTCTCGCATGCGGAGCTCTTCCTCGGTCTCACGCACCAGTGCGAACGTGCCGCCAGGCTGGTTCTGCTGGATGACGAGCAGCTCGCGATCGAGGTACCCGACCTCAAAGTACGCCGGGGATGCGTCCGAGTCGGCGCCGGCGCGATTGGAACCGGGGAGACGCAGAAGCGGTATGGAGAGCTGTGGGACTAATTTCGTTAAGTCGAACCCCAAAAGGGCGAGGGCCTCGACGCCCACCTGTTCAAAGGTGAGGCCGATGCGCGTGGCCGACCAGGCGCGTGCGCGTGTGCTCACGCGGATCCGTGTCGTCGTGCGCAGCATGCCCGGCGGCAGCAGCGCGCTCACTCGTGGGTAGAGGTCGATCACGTTGACAATGCGGTTGGGAAGCGATATCTCCTGTGAGACCTCTCCCACACCGGCAAAGAATGGATTGCTGTCCAGCGAGAGCACGTCGGTGGCGTTGGTGTAGATGAGCCTCCACACGCCCTCGAGTGGACCATTGGCGATTGTGGGGTCATTGTAGTCCAGCTCGAAGCCACGGCCCTTCCAACGCTTGCTGGCTTCACTCCCGGTCACTCCCGCAACCGGCTCGCTGCACGGGCTCGTCTGACAAAGTTGCTCGAGGATTGACGAGACGCTGGCACGGTCACGCTCGCTGGCACCGAAGCCACGGTTGCACGTAGCGCAAACCCGGAAGAGCTGCGCCTTGAGGGTGTCCCGTTCGAGCTGCATCTTGAGCGAGTCACGCTGCGCCTCGATCGAAACGGGCGACTGGATCTGCATGGACACGGCTGCACGATGCGCCCGTGGTGTAAAGGGGTGAACATTGGCGGCATGGATCGCGGCCGCCACTGTGAAAAGGGAGAGCATGAGTCCAGGCTGGTGGCAATGAAGCGTCACGATTTTCCGCGCGTGGATGCGAGTGGAGGCGCCACACAGCAGTGTTTCATCAGTAGAGAAGATTGTCGAATGGACGAAACACGACTCCATTGGGCACCTGTGGCTTCGCATCCAGTTGAAGTTCGTGGTGTGTGGTGACGCTGATTTGACGAACCTTCGTCAGCATTTCCATACCCGGTACCGTGGAGGGTACTCGTCTTCCGTGGAGCGCAGCCGCGTCGCGGCCCTGCTCGCTGGCAGGATGACTTCGCTCGTGTTACTTACGGTCGCTTCGGTGGCCGCGCAAGTCCGTATGGTTGAGGATCAACGCCCTTGGATGGATCCCGCCGACTCGCCGGAAGAGCGAGCGGCATTGCTGGTCAAGGAGATGACTCTCGCTGAGAAGACACAGTTGTTCCACGGGAGCTGCGGTGGCTACGTGGGTAATGTGTGTGCCAACAATCGGCTCGGCATCCCGATGATCAAGATGAACGATGGCCCTCAGGGCTTCCGCGACGACGGGCATCCTGGCACGAGCACTGCCTGGCCGTGCAGCCTCGCCATCGCCGCAACCTTCGATGTGTCTGCTTCGCGGGGTTGGGGCACGGCGATGGGCGACGAATTCTATAGAAAGGGCGCGAACGTGCAACTCGGGCCGGGCGTCTGCTTGGCACGCGTCCCTCGCAACGGCCGCAACTTCGAGTACATCAGCGGCGAGGACCCGTATCTCGGTTACGTGATGGTCCAGCCAGCCATCGAGGGCATCCAGAGCGAGGGCGTGGTGGCGAACGCAAAGCATTGGGTGATGAACAACCAAGAGACGGACCGGACCGAAGGCGACATGGAGGTGGACGAGCGTACGCGGTTCGAGATGTACTACCCGCCGTTCGAGGGCGCGATCGCGGCAAAAGTCGGCAGCTTCATGTGCAGCTACAACAAGATCAACGCCCAGTCGGTCCCAGGGACAGGTTGGTCATGCGAGAACCCCGAGACACTGCAGCGGGACCTCAAGGATCGTCTTGGCTTCAAGGGCTGGGTGATGAGCGATTGGGGCGCGACGCACTCGATGTCGATCGTGGCGGGCCTCGACCAGGAGATGCCTGGCTCCGACTTTATGGGCGACAGCAACATCGCAAAGGCCGTCGCCGACGGCAGCGTCCCTCTGTCTCGCGTGGACGATGCGGCGAAGCGCATCTTGACCCCTCTCTTCGCGGTGGGCGCCTTCGACAAGAACAACACCAACACCCAGGAGAACAACGTGACGAGCGCGGCGCACCAGGCGCTCGCCCGCACCCTCGCCGCTCGGTCTATCGTCCTCCTCCAGAACGAGCAGAGCACGCTACCGCTGGTGGCGGCCACTGCCCCGCTCAAGGTGGCTCTCATCGGGCTGACTGCCATGAAGCCGGTCGTGGCCGGTGGAGGCTCGGGCTATGTATCGGCTTCGTACCGGCCGGCCCCGTACGATGCGATCCTCGCGAAGATGGGCCTCGTGCCTCCACCGTCTCCGCCGCCCCAGCCTGCCAACTGCTCTGAGAAACAGTACGAGGCCGGCTTCGACTACCGGAACACGGACGATCAAACCGCGGCAGGCGCCGACTCGGTGGATCAATGCTGCACCCTCTGCGGAACACGCACGTCTCCGACGATGTGCAATTACTTCTCCTTCCAGAAGAGCCAAAAGATGTGTTGGATGAAGTCGAGCAACCACGGCCGTATCGCTGATGACGACGTCATCTCGGGTGGATGCCGGTCGAGCCCGCCCACGCCGGTGCCGCCCGCATGCAATCCATCAGGCACCAAGTGCGTCTACTATGACGACGGCTCCGACGCGGAACGAGCGGCGCGGACGGCAGCCCTGGCCGACGTCGCCATCGTCTTCGTCTCTACCTCGTCGTCCGAGGGCGGTGACAGGGCCTCACTCTCGTTTGATGGGAACGCCGACGAGCTTGTGGCCAAGGTGGCAGCAAGCGGCGTCGCACGCACAGTCGTTGCCGGCGTGGCTCCGGGCGCGGTCCTCACGCCGTGGCGCCACAGCGTGCAAGCGATCACGCTTGGCTTCATGCCTGGACAGGAGTATGGCAATGCGCTCGCGGACGTGCTCTTCGGCGACGTCAACCCTTCGGCCAAGCTACCAATCACGCTCCCCTTGCTGGAGAATGACGTCAACTTCACTCAGAGTGATTGGCCCGGCACGGGCAGTGGCATGCAGCGTGTGGCCACCTACTCCGAGAAACTGCTCGTCGGTTACCGGTGGTACGACGCGCATGGTGTGACGCCTGCCTTCCCGTTTGGCCATGGGCTCTCGTACTCGACGTTTGCGTTGACGAACCTTCAAGTGACCCGATCGGGCGGGACCGCCGACCCTCTGTTCTCAGTCTCGGTCCTCGTGGAGAACACCGGCACGTGGGTCGGCACGGCCACCCCGCAGCTCTATCTGACCTTCCCCGAAGCAGCTGGCGAGCCACCATTCCAACTCAAAGGCTTCAAAACCGTCGTCCTCGCACCCAGCAAGCTTGAGAATGTCACCTTCATGCTCGACCAGCGCTCACGATCGATCTGGGACGTTCAGACCATCCGCTGGGCCGAGGTGGTGGGCACGTTCGGGGTAACTGTCGGCCTCTCCTCCCGTGACCCGAGGGCGCTCAAGGGCTCGTTCTCCGTGGCGTGAGCATGTGATGCGGCCTCTCACGGGCTCCGTCGGGGGCTCTCAATCTCTCTGGTGTCACTCTCTCTGAATCAGCCTTCGACGAGGCGATCTCTGAACTCAGACCAGCCAATGGCGAGGGTGGTTCGTGCCTAATGCTCACGAAAGGCGTAAAGTACCTGCACGCATGAGGACCGAAACGAACAAACACGACCGCCGACAAAATCACTTTGTCACTCCAATGTCTGCACTATTTCACTGTCGAGAGTCGTGTGTAGAAGTGTTGCAGGCACTCGACTCGTACCATAATCTCGTCACCACTGTCATCCTCGCCCGCCTAACGCCCGCCGAACCCAGTGGTCCGGTGTCTTGGGTGTCGAATTATAATCATTGACTGTGGCGTTGCGCGCCGTGCAGGCGATCGGCACCCGGCAGCCCCTGTACTGGCGGCTGCGGTAGCACTGGCTACTGCGGAAGCCGTACCCCGCCAACTGATGGTCGGGGAGAGTGGCTCAGCTTACCGCCCCCCCTCACCAGGAGAGGAGCCGGACTGGCCAGGCCAACCGGAGGGCGCGCGCGCAACTGCCCGAGAGCCTCTCGGAACACTTTCCACTTTGGTGGTGAGGTGGTTGCCTCGCCATATCTACCACCGCTTATGTGGCCCTGTTACGATGTGTTGTCGTAGACGGCCCCGTCGGTCACACCTCCGTCCATTGCGATAGAGGCCCTCGTGCTTGGGGGTCCGGAGAGTGTGCGCGTTTGTGTTTCACAGCTGCAGCAGCAGCCGGTTTCGTTTGCATGCACCGCCGGGGTGTGCGGTGTGGGCCCCAACCAGCGGATGGTGTGCTCTCTCTGTGGCGAAGCCGGCCACAACCGCACCCGTTGCGCAGGTGGTGGAGCGATCAAGAAGAAGAAGAAGAAGTCAAAGCCGCAGATGTTCTGGTGCGCCCCAGGCATGGTGCCCGTGAAGCGCGATGGAGTGGTGGTGATGATGAGCGAGACAGAGCTCTACGGCGACAAGATCCAGTGCAAGTGCGGCGGATGGCATCTTCCGTGCGGCACTGCGAAGGGAGCGGCGTCGTGGCGCGCGCATCAAGACACACAGCAGCACATCAAGTGGCAAGATGCAGACATGGCGCGCTTTGATGCTGAAGAAGAAGCCGCTCGAAACAACCAGCGCAGCTACGCCTACGGCGGGGGCGGCTACATGTACGGCGGTGGCTATGGCGGCGGCTACGGCGGCGGCTACGGCTACTGAACTAGTCACTGACACTGTGTGGCGAGAGACATGTTGATGAGATGTGAGTGCAGCCAGAGCCACGGGCCGAGGCACGGGCAAGTGCCTGCGGTGCGTGGTGCGTGGCCTTGTGCTGCTCTCGGCCTATCGCCTCTCGTGTGTCAGTGCGTCTCCGCGTGTACTGGAGGAGATTGCCCTCTGCCGTGCGGCACTGTGGTGTCCATTGGTCGGTGTTCGATGGTTTCAATTCGTCGGTCTTCTAAACACCAAGACCCATAGTCGCCGGCCGGGCCGACTGCGCAGGTGATCGAGGATACACGGGAGGATGCGGCGATGTGGCAGTGAACGGGCGGAGCGCGACGGCATCATCGCGCCCGAGCGGCTCTGGCGCGAGGAGGTCCTCATTCTCCGCCAGCGCGGCGGGCTGCCTCGCGAGCCTCGGCGGCGGCGTCTGGCAGAGCGCCGCGCACGCCGAGAGCGGCGAGACGACCTTCGCCCCAGCATCTGCCGACGACTTTGCTCGAGGGCGGCCGCCGTGGAGTGCTCGCGGCGGCTCCTGCCAACTCACCCCTTCGTACGAGAGGCCATGCAGCACGCGTGGTCGAGGGCTGCGGATTTGACAAAGTAGAGGGAGCTCGACACGGATCACCATGTGGTTCGGAAGTCCTCCCTGGAGTCTGAGGGGCCATCCTCCTCTCACCTGTGGGGAAGGAAGGGGAAATGTGGTGAACACTTGCATGCAAGGCGGCCCATTCGGAGGGGCCATCCTCCTCTCACCTCCTCTTGCGCTCCCAGCTGTGAGGGCTCGAGGGCTCGCGGTGACGAGAACGCCTTGCCAGGGGTGGTGCTCGGCCTCGCACGTTCCCTCTCCACACACGAAACCTCGCGCAGGCCACTGAGCGCCGTGACCAGATGCGATCGCAGATGGCGCAGCGACTCGAGAGCGCTCGTGACAAGGGCCGCGCGCTCATGCTGTGCCTCGAGCTTGAGCTGGGCGATCTTTGCACTTCCGATCCCATCGGCGGAGGTGAGCTGGCACTGGAGCTTCTCGAAGGCGTCGCGCGTTGCCCCGAGCGCCGCGGCGGATGCCTCCATGTCGGCACGAACCTGTTCGAGCATGGCAGCCGCCCGCTCGACGCGGCGCGTCAGATCGGAGGCGGCCGTTGGGTCTGATCCCTCCTCGTCTGCTGCCGCGTCTGCTGCCGCGTCGGCTGCTGCGTCCCGGCCGCCGCCGCCACCGCGATGCCCATGGACACGTCCATGTCCTGGCGGGGTGCCGAAGGCAGCTCGAGGCGGGGTGCTGAAGGCAGCTCGAGGACCGAGGGTCGTCGGCACGAGCACAGCGTCCAGCTTGGAGCAGCAGAGGTGCATCTCCGACCGCAGCTTGCCCGCCTCCGCCTTCCAGTAGGCCAGCTGCGAGTGAACCTCGGAGTGAATCTCGGCGTGAATCTCGGAGTGAATCTCGGAGTGAATCTCGGAGTGAATCTCGGCGTGCGAGTTGCGCAAGGCAGCGAGCTCTGTCATGGTCTGTTCGAGTGCGAGCATCAACGCCGTTGAATGCGATGTGAGCACCTCCACACGAGCCTCGAGACTCAGCTCAGCCGCCGCCAGAGATCCCTCACCTTCGGTGGCTTCGGATCTTCTCATCTCGTCGCCGCCGCCCTTGGCGGGCTCCCCTTGAATCCGCCACCCACCTGGAGTTGCCCCTTGACTCACTCGAGGACTCACTCCTGGACTCACCCCTGGACCCGCCCCTGGGCGGGAGTGCATGGCGCGGCCCACCTTGCCCGTGCCTCCGGCCGCCGGCGCGCTCAGCCCAAGCCGCTCAAATCCGTCCTCCAAGGTCGCCATGGCGCTGTTGATGACGCCCCTCATGCTATTCACCATCCTCTGCATCCCTTCAAGCCTCTCGCCCTCGCTACCTCTTGAGCGGCGCATCTCCACCAAGTCCGCCGCCGCCGCGTCTGCCCGCGCCGCAGCCTGATGACTCGCTTGCTGGCTCTCACTCAGTAGCGCACGCATCGTGGCGAGCTCAGCCGCAGCTCCACGGAGAGTGCCGAGCTCCGCACGGGCGGCGTCGAGTTGGGCGCGCCGCTCGTGTTGGGCCTCATCCAGTTTGGTGAGGGTGCCCTGCAGTATGCGTGACCTCTCAAGCAAGGCATCACGCTCCATTCGTACAACTTCGCCATCCCCCGTCTGCGCGATGAGCATCTTGATCTGGTCGGCAAGCGACGTGTTCTCCTCGATCTTGATCCCGAGCTCGGCGAGCGCGCCGTGCAGCTGACCACGTGCGTCGAGACTCTCCCGACGCAACCTGTCCGACTCGCGCACCACAGCCTCGACAGTCTTCGAGAGCGTCTGGTTGGACCCGAGCCTCACCTGATGAAAAGGAGGCACGTCATCAGAGGTCATCAGAGCGTTTGGTCGGACCCGAGCCTCACCTCGAGGTCCGCCAGGGCGCGCTCGAGCGTCGCGTGCGCATGCTCGAGCTCCTCCTTCAGCTCCTTTGCATGCTCCTTTGCATGCCTGAGCTCCTCCTCCGCGTCGGCGCCACCTTGCTCACACACGCGAAGCATCCCCTTGAGCACGCTGATCGCTTCGTCTGCGCCACTGACTTTGAGCTTCAGCCTCGTCATCTGCACGCGATCAGGGAGCGAACAGGAGGCGATCAGCGTGCACTCGGGGTGGCGGTCAGCATGTAACGATGGAGCCCATCAGCACGCAACGCGCCGCTCGTGTGAGCTTCCCCCGCGTCACCTCCTGTTGCATGATCTCAATCTCTCTGTGAGCCGCTGCAAGGAGATCGCCCTCGGCGCCCTTGAAAGCCTTGAGCGCCTCTTCCGTCTTGCGGTGCATTGCCGCCTCCATCTCGGCCGCCTGCGCCTCGAGCATCACCGCTCCCGCCGTCCGAGATGTTTCAAGCTTCATTGCAAACGTCGCCGCCTGGACCTTCAGCGCCTGCCGCGCAGCCTTCTGCGCGCCCTCGATGGCTGTCTCGAGCTCTTCGGCCAGGCAGCCCGCTAGCCACTCGTAGGCACCGTGCACACCGCCGTCCAATTCCTGACGTTCCCACTCGCGCAACTGGCTGCGGCCAGGAATGGCCGCGAGGCACTTTTCCGCGCCCTGGCGCAGGATTGGATTGATGGCAGTCCAAGCCAACTCGAGCAGCGCGGAGTAGCGAACCTCGGTTGCGTCTTTCGTGGGGTCCTCTTTTGTTGAAGATTTCTTGGCGCTTCTCTCCATATATCTGGTTTGACGGTGTGTCGACGCTCCTTATGGCCTTTGACAAGAGGTCGAGGAAGGCAACTACGCTAACGGAGAGCGAAAGGATTCTCCCTTTGCATGCACGCCCGGAACGAAGTTTGTCGGTTCACGGTCACACTAAGCGCGCCCCCCCGGGGACGCGCCCGCATGAGCGCCGCTGTACTGTGTGGTCCAGTTTTAAATTCACACACACTCGCAGGCGGAGAGGCGTGGGCGTGCACTCACACAAACAGCGCACACGAACTCGTATAAGTTTGGCGTGTTTGCGACAGAGGCCTGCACACGCGTACACAGTCGAGGACAGCTGTACTCTCGAAGCCAGCAGAGCGCGAGGCGGCCTGTATCTCCGATCTATCCCTCTACATATTAACGTGACTATCCCCTTCTCTCATCGTCCCACTTCTGGGCGACAATCTATCCCCATTCTCCTCCAATCTTCACGCTGAAGAAGATCCGAAATATAGGAGGCGGTGTGTTTGTGAGAGGTGCCCCGACCGCCACCACCTCGAGAGAGAGAGCTTGCATCGGACAGACGGGGCGATTCGCGGTGGGGCGCTGTAGTACTTGGTGTGGTAGCGCTTCTGCTGCCCCGACCGCCACCGCAGACAGAGAGCGAGTTTGCGTCGTGCAGAAGGGGCGATTCGCGGTGGGGCGCTGTAGCGCATCGTGCAGCGCTTCTGGCCTTGTCGATCGAGACCACGCGATGCCAAACCGTGTGGTATCTTGCGGTTTCGTGTTGCCCGACACGGTAATGCATGGAGCTATGCAACCTGCCTCGACGAGGTGAAGTACGGCCCGGGCTGTCTCCAGCCGTTGAACGGAGTGAGAAGCTCGAGGTGCTTGCAACCGGCGACAGAGGTGGCGGGCTCACGCTGCCCCGACCCCCGCCGCCTCTGGAGAGAATATTTGCGTCGGAGAGACGGGGCGACATGCGGTGGGGCGCTGTAGCAGCCCTTCGTGGCGGGCTTGAGCTGCCTACGAGTACGCGTGGCGACACGGGAGCGACGCGCAACAAGCTGCCTGCACTTGATGGCAATACGGGAACGAAGCGCAAGAGACCGTTCGAGTAAACTGGCACATGCTGCACATGCGGTGATGCAGCACGAGAAGCCTGATCTACGAGTCGGTCCGTCCAAGATGAACCACTGTTGAAGGGATTATCGAGTACCTCGCCCCATTCAAGCTTCTTGAACCACAGGCGCGATTCAAGATTCTTCTGCCATTTCTGGGCGGGAGTAAGCTGGGCAGCATCTGCTGCGCGTTGGAGCTGCAGCAGATGCTGCGCGGGAGTATTCTTCTGGAGAAGATTCTGCGTAGTCATCGGGTCGGGAGATTTCTTCTTGTCGTCTTCTTCAAGTGTGGACACGCAACGCGTCGCTTGTGGCGGGGATTTCGGCCTCGTCGACGCTGATTTCGTCCTCGTCGATCTGGCATCCGACAAAGATTGATCGCCCTCGACGTCAATGGCTGCATTGCCTAGTGTCGCCCCTGCGGCGGTCCCGGACCCGGGACGCCCGGCTTCAATACTCTTTGGACTCGTTGGCATCATTGGACTCTTTGGCGTCGTTGGACTCGTTGGCGCGGAGACGGCGGCGCAACGCGCCCACGAAGGGCGCAGATGCGGAAGCTCGAGGCCAACGGCTGCCCCTGACGTGCGCACTTCGAGCTGCATCTTGAGAAGCTCGATGGAAAGTCGCCAAAGAGCGTTGGACATGCTTGCAGCTAGCTCTTCCTTCAGAGCTTTCTTCACACCGTCGCTGTAGTCAACGTGACTGAGGTGGAAGGCGAGAAACTGCTCCGCCTGGCATCCGCGCAGCATCTGATGCAGCTCCAACAGTACATTCAGTATCTCTTTGACATGCTGCTCGCAGATATTGTAATGCGCGCGGAGCGATGCGACCTGTCGAACGATACCCCTGACCTTTTCATTGACATCTCGCCACTGAGGCTTGAGCTCGACGACCGTATCAAGGAGCGGCAGCATTGCATCCGCGTAAGCGATCTCACAGAACGCCATCAGTGGCTCACTCAGCGTGGCAACCGTCCGAGAGGGCGCATTTTCGCCATTGAGAGTTGGGGTGCCCACGATTGCGTGCAAGACGTGATCAATGCGAAGTCCGAAGACTACACCGCCTCCGCCACCATCACACCCCATTTCCTTGTAGAAGCTTGCCAGCACTGAGCCCGATTCCTTCAAGCCGGGAATGTTCGGCAAGCGGGGCACGTCGTAAGGCACCGGTGCCATGGCTGGTTCTGATGCCTTCTCAGCCTTGGGCGGCGGCGGGATTCCATCGCCACCCCAGACGTTTCTGCTCGGCACGTTGCCGATTCTGTACCAGACCCCAGCACTCTGATCGGTGATGTGCTGCGGGAGGTTCTTGAAGTATTGCCTCATCACATCTTCCACTGACTGGTCCACTTGCTCCTTTTTCTTTTCCTTTCCTTGCCAACGAGGAAGTTTTACCTCGTTTGAGTATCTAGAGGGTCTCGCCTCCTCTTCCGCCCAGCACCGAATCCTCAGGTAGCCGAAGAGTGCTGGATCCACGGGCAGCGTGTATGAAAGGATGGGTCCGACGCCCTGATCCGTTGCGCCGTCCTTCGCTACCTTGCTCTCCTTGGCTCGCTTCTTCTTCTCCTTCGTCTTGTTTTTCTCCTCACCTTCCTTCGTCATCATCTCCTCACCTTCCTTCGTCTTCTTCTCCTCACCCTCGTTCATCTTCTTCTCCTCACCCTCATCGGCGCCTCCCTCATCTTTGGCGGCACCGCTCCTCTTGCCTTCCTCGAGTTGGAGTCTCTCGATTGTGGCAGTGTCACCGCTCTTCTTGGCCTCTTTCATAGCTACGATTGCACGAAAGTCTGGGGACGCATGGCCTGCGCCACACCAGACCTCTGTCCAGGGATAATAGGTGCCCGAGGGGGCTGTCGTTGTAATTTCGATCGCGTAGTGCGTAATCTCCGCAAAATCGCCATCACCATCGCCATCGATGACCGTTGGCTTCCTCCACTCGAGCGTGAAGTCGAATGGCCTTCGATCCTTGAGACTGAGTACGGGCGCGTTGGGTCGCACCTCATTCATGAGGCGCACGGCAAAGGGGATCTCGTACCCCGTTTCGGGGATGCCCGCCCGCTTGGAAACGAGCCGAACGCGCGACGACTGCTTGCCCTTCCCTGGAAGGATCTCAACGCCCACGGCGCCGCGGAGGATCTCCCTGTCGTCGGGATCGTCTTCGCGCGGCTCCTCACCCTTGTCACCCATCTTTGGGATGGTGAATTCGGCTGTCACCCGAAAGCCCATCCACACCAAGACGTGCTCCTGCGCTTGGTACGTGAACTTGAGAGTGGCGCCTTCGAAGAGTTTGAGGACGGGTGTGGAGCCGATGCACTTGCTTGCGCCCCACTCGGAGGTCTGAATGAGCTCCATCTCCTGCGTCTGATCGGGAAGATGCAGGCAAATGTGCAGACGTAGAGTGGAAATTTCATCACGCGGCAACTCTGGCATCGAGAAAAGAAAGATGCGAACCGCAGCTAGATCTTCCATGGTAGGATTGGTGAAGACGCAACAGAGGCCTGCATATGGCATCATGGCTCTCATCTGATCCTCTTGAAGCTCCAGCATGGGCCCCTCAAAGTTTGCGGTTGGGCTCGAAGGACGGCTAGAATTTGGGCTGACGGCGTGCGGTGCTTCCCATGTCATGCCGCCATGCGGGGCGCTAAGAAAGACGCACGACTGCATACCATCAGCCGGGTCGAAGCAATGGGGCATGGTCAGGATGAATGGCGTCTCAAATGGCGGCGCAATCGGGCCACCCAGATCGGGCGGCTCCTCTCCATTCTCAAACGCGGGGAAGTCGATCCGCACGATGGGTGAGAAGATGAACTCGCTCTTTGGCGCACCCGGGCTTTCCCCCAGATGGTACACATTCGGTGCAGAGAGGGTCTGCAAAGAAATCTTGGCACCGGGGTGCCGTGCGAGCATGCTGGCGGGAATCTCAACGCGAATGCCGAACACGTTTGTCTCAACAATCGAGACTGATCCTCGGCCGTCCGCTACCGGTACAGGAGGTGGCGGATGGATTGGCAGCAGCTGCATCTCGACGGCCTTTGCAGCAAGGCCCGAAAATGTGCTCTTGGGATTGACAAACTGCAGGAGCTCGCTGCGCATCCATCGGGACATGGCCGTCACGTATGTGGTGAATTCACTCAACGAGACGCCCTCCGAACCTTGATCGAGATCAACGAGCTTGAACTCGCCATCTAGGAAGCGCTCCATCATGAGAGCAGAGCAGTCGATGTACCGATCAATCTTGAGATCGTTGATTAGCAGCCGCTTCAGCTCGAGCTTCTCCACTCGGCCGTTGCCGTTGAGGTCGTACCGTGCAAAGAGAAGCTTGGCCGGCTCTTGGAGAAGAATGGGCTCAACGTTTGCCTCTGGTTTGGACATTTCCTCGTCTCGCACGTGAACAACCAAGGGCTGCTTACACCACATTGTGTTCACGAAGCGCTGGAACACAATCTGGTTGTCCAAGTTGACAGTCTCGCCATGTGGCTCGAGCCAGAGTACTTGAGGCCGCTTAGCTTTCAAGTTGCAGCGCCGCTGGAGCAGGCTCCGGACCTCGTCGAACCGGATTGAGCCCGTAACCTCTTCGAGGAAAGCTTTTGGCGGGAGCCCGCCTTTGCGGTGCACGAGAGCCCTCAAAGTGATCTGAGCGTTGCATTTGCGCATCTGGCGCGCCTCAAGCTCCTCGTGCTCTGCCGTACGCTGCTTTTTTTCGAGGAACTCGATGGCATTGTGAACCACCTTGCCAAATTCGATTTCCTGAACCGTGAGCTGGGCAGCTGGGGCAGCGTTGGCACTCGACGACTCCGATTCGATTTTCGTGCGAGGTGACGCCTCCGCCTGTTTCTTGCCGGTGATAAGCCCCCTTCCACTCTCAAAGGCATCCGCCCGTGCATTCGTTGCCTTTGGCATGGCGCGGCTTCACTCCGCTCCACCTTAAGCACCACGTCTATGGGCGGTCGTAGCGTTACACACGCTACGAACACACGGGCAGCGCTCGCGTCGACTTGTACCGACGAGATAACCGAATACCCGTAGTCCCGCGAAGCGAAACTTCCAAGTTTGTCATGAGCGTTCATTCAGTTTTCCCAGGAAGAGGAGTGGAAGAGGATGTAGAGGAGTGAGCGGTGCTTTGTGGCGAAAGCTGCTTACAGTACAGTATTAAGGTGGTTTTCCCACGAGCGGGGGTGGCGGGGACAAGTTTCGGGGGAGGGCCTACAAACGTCAACACGAGCTCGTGGCAAACCCGAGCGTCGTTCTGACCAACATGGAGTTGTGCGAGAGCGGTCGCGTGTGTCGGCGATCGCGATGGCGACCGATGTGTATGAAGTCATCGTCGTCGGTGCTGGCACGACCGGCGCTGCAGCGGTCTACCACCTTGCCGACGCGGGGGTGAAGAACATCCTGTGCCTGGAGATGGGCACGCCCGGTAAGGGACGCAGCACAGCGGGCCACGTGCCTGGAGGAGCGCCGCTGATCGCTGGTGAGGAATCCACCTTCGAGCCCGAGAATAGTGGTTCGGCTGTGTTCGAGGGTGGGCCGTGTGGACCTAGCGCCATCAAGATGATCGTCACACTCCCACCATACCTCATGCTGGATGGGTTTGCGGAGCATCATGGCTGGGATGGCGTGAAGGCTTACCTCGACCTTGCGAAGCGCGGGCTCAGGATTGAGCTTCAGCTTGCGTCGAAGGTGCTCCCTCGACCCAAGGAGCAGGTGAAGCAGCTCGGATCCCTGATGGTTTGCGAGGCGGACAAGGTCGAACGATTGAGGCGTGAGTTCGACTACCTTCGACGGCTCGGCTGCGACTGCGAGTGGTGGGACAAGGACCGCGTGGTCGATGCCCACGGTGAGGCAGCTAGCTTTGTGGCGGGCATCTGGTTCCCCGGGGATGCGCGCATCGACTCGGCGAGCTACGCACGTGCCCTACTCGACGCCGCCTCAAAGATGGGCGCGGTGAAGCTCAAGGAGAACTGTGCGCCGATGAAGAGCGTCACCACAATCCACGTCGGCCATGCCGGTCATGCGAAAGGAGCCGAGGATTACGCCGAGATACGGCTCGAGGACGGGCAGGTACTCCGCGCCAAGAGGGCGATTGTCGCGACGGGGGCTATGTACATCGATGAGCATCTGGCTGGCCTCCTCACGCCTCGCTACAGCTACCTTACCGCCTTGCCGCATCGCGAGGCCGGTCCAGTAGGCGGCATGGCTGCCCCCGACTCGCCCAACTTCTTCACCTTTGGCTTCAGTCATGATTGGTGTGTCGAGGACGACTTTGTGCGCATCAGCGGCGAAGACCACTTCAGCGGTCTCAAGAGCCCCAAGGCCACCGAGCGCTGCGGCAACCTAGCCAAGTGGGGCTGGCACAAATACCCGTACTTGGAGTTTGGAGCCACATACCCCCAAAAGTACGGCCTCTACTCGGAGACAGCGGACCTGATGCCTCTCGCGGGCATGCCGACGGCTTCGTGCCGTGTGTGCTACATGGTCGGGTGCAACGCGTGGGGTCAGGCCTCACTCTCCTTCGTCGCTTCCCTGGCGCCCGCCCTGCTCGGCTATCGCGAGCTGTTACCCCCAGAGGAGCCTGGGGCCAAACTTTGCTCGATTCGGCGCTTCACGGGCAAGGCAGTGGTCGCATCGGCCAGGGTATCGCACTCTACGCAGAGTAAGCTCTAGAACGGCCTTCGTTGCCTTCCATTCCCTTCTGTTGGGTGTGTGATTGACGGACGTATGTTCGATTGTCGGGTGGGGTGAGGCGCGACGAGGGATGCGCGTGCGGGTCGTCCGCTCGGGCTTGTCGCTTGAGGCTTGAGCGAACGGCGTAACTGTAAGATCCTGACGATGTTAACACCGTATGTGTGGGTACGTCCTTTTCGTAACTCTGATAACATGCGTACGGTTGAGATGGTCGGTCCGTTGCAGCCGCGCCGGGCGGGGGCGGCCACAGCCCACACGACAGACGACTGACAAGAACGCACACCGGCCGCACACGGTCAACGCGCGGCGACGGACGGGACTGTGCCGGTACATGGTGCTGCAGTCCGGAGCGCGAGCGGAGTGCTGTCATGAGTGCTGTACAGGCGTCTCGATGCGGTCCGGGCTGGGGCGTGCAGATCCCTCATCCTCGGCCACGGTGCTCGGGCTGGCTGTGGCTCGGGCGTACGGGCAACGACCGACGCTACATGTCGGGGTGGCGGGCGAGCCACACCCGACCAGACACCCGGAACGCTACACTCACTAGCACTGGCCTCTTAAACTGCTGCTTCTGGTGTGCTGCTTCTGGTTCTGGTGCTACTGCTATACAGTTAGGCGAGGTGCACCATGCTAAACGAGGAGCCACAGGTGCACACAGCATGCGTAGTGGAGCCACAGGTGCAACACAGCTTGGGTAGTGGAGCCACAGGTGCACACAGCTTGCGTAGTGGAGCCGCAGGTGCCCTAGAGCATGCGTAGGCAGTGAGCAACTGCTGCTGTAGCTCCACTACATAGCTCCACTACGTCCAATCTCGACCAATCTCGACCAATCTCGACCAATCTCATGATTGGAGCTAGAGCACCAGTGGAGCTACAGCAGCAGACTGGTACTCGCTCGGGAGGTCCTTTGGCTTGCAACCATGGCCAACCCCGACGTACGTGCACACGATGCCACAAGCGCCGAAGGCAGCACAGAGCGCCATGATGATCTGCACCGCCGCGTTCTCCGAGCCGCCCACCTTGTACTCGAGGAGCGCCTTGAAGAGAGTGGAGCCCAGGATGGCGCCCACCTTGCCCAGCGCGGCGCTCATGCCGTTCATAGTCGAGCGGATGGACGGCTCGAAGGCAATGGTGGCCATGATGTAAGTGGTCACGTTGGGCGCCCAATAAGAGCCATAGAGCAGTGCGTACAGCGGTAGCAATACCGGCGCTCCGACGCCCGCGTCCTGGAAGAGGCCCCACGTGAACCTACGATGGACAGGCGCGTAGCGAAGCATGAGGGGGCAGCGTACGCGAGGGGATGGGGGCAGGGGGGGCGTGAG
>Ga0210240_100588_pt1 | contig 31706 bp, 25 predicted proteins | sample ChrtobMetP5a_4mM_FD_155463 | JGI IMG/M metagenome (GOLD analysis project Ga0210240, IMG submission 155463) | Chrysochromulina tobin associated microbial communities from unialgal haptophyte culture, Seattle, Washington, United States - P5a_4mM | ecosystem: Host-associated > Algae > Haptophytes >...
CTCACCATCGCCGTCGCCGCCGCCGTCCCCACCACCTTCGCCTCCCCCTCCCTCGCCCTCGCCCTCGCCCTCGCCGCCGCCCTCGCCCTCCCCCCCGCCGCCCCCCCCGCCACCCCCGCCCCCCCCGCCATCGCCCTCGCCGCCACCACCCTCGCCCTCGCCGCCGCCGCCCTCACCGCCCCCACCTTCCCCCTCGCCGCCACCGCCCTCGCCCTCGCCGCCGCCCGACCCGTGCGGCACCTTGGCCTCCGCAGTGTGCGCTGGCCAGCCGTGCTACTTCGATGCGCAGTGTCTGGCGACGAGCACCGACCCCTTTAATGGCGTCGGCTGCAGTGCAGGTGGTTACCCGAGTTGCCGCGCCTGCTACGTCGATGCCTACAACTCGATTCTCGCAGAGTGCCCCGAGCTACCGTCACCGCCGCCCTCGCCGCTGTCTCCACCACAGCCGCCGCCGCCACCTGCGCCGCCGTCCCCGTCAGTGCCAGGGGCGATCACGATCACTACGTACCAGGTGGTGATCGGCTTCGTCGCCGCAGAGCCAATCGAGACCTTCACGCCGGGCCGGCTGAACAACATCTCCGTCTCCGTCGCAGCCGAGGCGGACGTGGACCCGAGCAATGTCAACGTGGCAGCGAGCGCAGCGTCCACCCAGGTGAACATCGTCATCACCACGCCGACGGCGAGTGTGACTGCCACCGTCAAGGAAACCCTCACCCGGTCCGCGTTCGCGGACGCGTCCGCGGCAAGCTCCTTCCTTGGGGTCACGGTGACGTCCGCACCCACCATCGCCACTCAGACTATCGTCACAGTCATCCCCCCCACTAGGAGTTCCGGGCTCTCCGTGCCAGATGCCGGCGCCGGCAGTACGCTTACACTGGCGATCGCCGTCGGCGCCGGCTCGCTGGTGGGCGGGATTGCACTCATAATGCTGGTGATCTGCTGCAGGAAACGGGGCAAGAAAACGGGCCGCGCCGGCACCACCCGCGGCCAGTCCATCCGCAATCTCTTTGGCAGCTCGCGAGCGCGGGTGGGCTTCGGCGGGAGCTCGAGGATGTCCGACGAGAGAGGGGTGGCCACCTCAGGCATTGCGCTCGAAGAGGATTTCGACATTATGAAGGCCGCGCGACCCGTCAGGGATCTGGGAGCCGAGCGCACCATCGATATTGTGAAGAAGGACAAACCTTCCGTGGCTGCCTTCGCCTCGACGACCTTCAAAAACACCCTAGACCCAACAAAGAACAATCTGCTCTCATCGATGCCGACCGACATGACTCCTCGTGCGGCCAAGTCGTTTGCGCTCAACCAGATGATCATGCAGGCGACCAGTTCAAGCAAGATCAAGCCCATCCCGTGGAATGACCTCGAGATCCTCGAGAAGCTGGGTGAGGGCACCTTTGGCACCGTGCACGCGTGCTCGTTCAAGGCGACGCCTTGCGCGGTCAAGCAGCTGCGCGACGACAGGGAGTCTTCGGCGGCGCTGCTGGCCGACATGCTGAAGGAGCACGACACCATGATGACTCTGCGCCACCCGAACGTGGTGCTCATGCTCGGCATCGCCACCGACAACATGCAGCGCGTGGGCATCGTGCTCGAGCTGCTCGAAGTCTCGCTGGCCGAGTTCCTGCACGACAGCAGCGGGTACGTGGAGCACCGCACCTGGCGCGCCTCGCTCCTCTCGATCGCGAGCGACGTGGCCAAGGGCGTCGCGTACCTGCACTTCAACAACTTGCTACACCGTGACCTCAAGCCAGGCAACGTGCTGCTCTCAGACTCGTGGGTTGCCAAGGTGGCCGACTTCGGCTCGTCCGCCAAGGGCAAGCCCGGCTTTGCCGCCGAGGGCGAGGGGATCCACGGCACGCCGCCGTACATGGCACCCGAGGTGGCGCGTGGCGAGGCCCACTCGAAGGCGCTCGACGTGTGGTCGTTTGGGTGCCTGCTCGTGCACATGGCGACGCTGCGCCCGCCGTACTACGCGCTCAAGTGCAAGACCGCGATGGACATCGTGCGCGTGGTGCAGCGCGGCGATGTCTCTCCGGTGCAGGTGCTCCTCGACGACGCCGAGCGGCGCCAGTTCAAGTGCCCAGCCAGCATCCTCGCACTTGCCAAGCAGTGCTGCCAGCGTGACCCAAAGCAGCGGCCAGACATGCCCGCGATCGCGGGCGCGTTCGCGTCTCCCGATGTACAAAAAAGCATCCTCAAGGGTGCGCGCGACATGCGCCCGCTCGTGCGACTCCAGCGCGGGGGGGCGCGCGCGCCCATCGCCGTCGATAGTCAGGGCACGTACGACGCCTCCAAGAGCAGCCTCGGCGGGTCGCTCGCGCTCAGCGCCGACGCCGGCCTCTCGCCTCGCGAAAACAGCAGCTCGACCAAGTCCAAGTTCCGGCGACTCTCGAAGCAGAGCTCTGCAGCTGCCGGTTTGACCTTTTCAACTGTGAATGGTTCGGCCGCCGCCTTCGTCAGCACTTACGACGACGGCTCATTTGACGCCGCTACGAACAGGACCTTCGATGCCGCACCCGGCGCGACGTACGCTCAACACGGCGCGACGTCCGCGCGCTCAGACGCGACGTTCAACAACACGTTCATGTCCGCGCGCTCAGACGCGACGTTCAACAACACATTCACAGGAACTTATGTTCCGAGCAAGGACAAGGCGTTGACCAGCTCGATCAACACACTGTCGGTCAATCTCGCGCGTGCGTCGCGGGCCAACATTGCGGCGGCCTCCGCTCGCTCTGGCTCGACATCCGCTCAACACTGCGCGGCCTCCGCTCGCGTCGAAGAAACTCTCAAAACCGGAGGCATCGCATCATCGCCTTGATGCTTCCACGTTTGATGCCTCGGTCAACTTTGATGCCACAGCCACTTTGATGTGTCATCCACACAATGCTCGTCCATGTTTGATGTCTCGGCGCGTTCGCTGACGGCGCGTGGCAGCAGTCTCGCACCCCCTGGCCGCCACTTTTCGTTCGGCATGACACGGTCTGACACGGACGCCTCGCGTCCAGCAGTGAATCCAGAACATTTGCGATCACCATACGATACACATTGATAGTGCCAGTGTGTGCCAGTGTGTGCCAGTGTGTGCCAGTGTGTGCCAGTCATGGTGCCAGTGTGTGCCAGTGTGACACTCGGGTGTGTATTCGCGTGACGAACCCTGACCGGTTCCTTCGAGGATTCCTCAGGATAAAACATGCAGTCCGCGAATAGAACGCCCTACATGCCTTGCGTGTGCCTTACGTTACGCACAGTACATGTCGTGCGTACGTCAGCAGTATTGAAAGCTTGCAGTATGTTGCACACAGCGTACAATGCAGTTTGGTGTTCGCCGCGCCACCACGGTTCCACCACGGCCTCTCACCGACGGCTCTTACGCCGGGGGAGTCGACTCCCCGCTCGCGCCTCGGCCTCGGGTATGAAAACACCCCGCCCACCGACATCCCGCTCACCTTTTCACCGCTCTTCATGCCACTTTCCGATCGCTGCCGCACGTCGGAGTGACAATGGATCACATCTAGATCACATCCAGCCATTTTCCAGCGCAGCTCTCGGCTCGAGGTCTCACTCGGCTCCCTCCGAGGCAGTCCCGAGGGCTGGTGCCTCGGCCACGGCCAATCCAAAGTCACGTCTCGCAATCTCCATCGCTACCGCCACGCCAGCTTCCCATGCGGTGGCGAAGCCGCCTATCGATTTATGGTTGAACTGGGCTTGCCAGCGCCCCTTTCGGCCTGGGTAGACGCCTTTGTAGCCGCTCACGTTCGTGGCATGGGGGATTGGCCTCAGAAGCATACCCGCTGATTGGATGATCACTCTCTTGGGTTGTAGAGTCATGGGTCCTGCAGGGTGATTACCCTGTTGGGTACTTGTTAGGGTACTTGGGGTTGCAGTGCCCAAGAAAGTGAGCATGTTTGTCGCTTGTGGCGAAATCGACGGAGTTGAGGACGTGGTGACTCGACGCTCGGAGCTGGGTAGCTTGTTACGGGCCTTGTTAGAGACTGCGATCGCCTCCACGCAGAGAGCTGGAGTCTCTTCATCGTCCGACTCGGCAACCACTGCCACTGACTCCTTTCGCTTGGCGAAGCGGACGGCGACGTGGTCCACGACCAGCCGATCCACGGGCGGGACATGCGCCCGCAGTCCTTGGCGGAGGGTCGAGCGCGACCATGAGGACTTTGGTAGAGATCCTGCAGGCACATCAACCGCCGTGTGCCATCCCACAAGGTGGACGGCAACAGTTGAGCGCTTCCGCTTCTGATCACGCGGAGCGTTGCACGTCGGAGCTGCTGGCTTTGGAGGATCTGCCGCTGCATGAGTGGGAGCCTCTCGGTCGATTGACTTCGAACCAGCCCCCTTCTTCGAGCCGGCCGCCTTCTTCGAACTGGCCGTCTTCCGAACAGTTCTGAGTGGCTTCGCAGCCGCAGCTGTCCCGTCGTCGCGGACCTCGAGCAAGCGCGCGAAGTTGGCCACATCATTGCACTCGGCCGTCTCGTCGAGTCGTAGAAAGTCTGCCAGGAGTTCCATATCGCCTTGAAGGCTAGTCTCCTCCGCTGGTGATGACTTCGATGGCGGGCTGCCATCATCATGTGCCTCTGGGACTGGCCCCTCGCTCGGCGATTGGCTCTCCGGTCCGTCGCTGGGCGAGTAGGATGACGACGAGGACGACGAGGACGACTCGATGGCGACTTTCTGCTCCTCTAGACTCACCATGTGCAGCGCCGCCCTCGCGCGCTCTGCCACGGGCCGTTCAGAGTCTGCCACGGACCTGAGGCACCCAAGCGCGGACGAGCACATCGAGGCCTGCATTGCGAGTGCAGGGATGGGCGCGGTCTCGATGTACTGGTCTAAACGCCCATTCGGTGCGGACGGCGCCACCGCGGTGTTCATGACCGTGCGGCAATTGTCCGCTAGTGACGAGTCGTAAGGAATGGGTCTTCATCTGTGTCCAGCGTCACGGGTGTCACACATCGAGTGCGGGTGTCCCAGAGACGCAAACTACAAACTTCACCGTTTTGGAATGCGAAAATTTGTGCATCATCGTGTTGTATCGGTCGGACGCCCGGGTCACTGAACGACTGACTAATAATGAACTTCAAACGCATTCAGCGACCGTGCCCGTTCAGCCGCGCTCACCCGCCGCGTCCCGTCCTCCGAGACGCGATAGAGTGAGCACTTGAGAGATTAGAGAATTAGATCGCATGCGGGTGAGAGACCTGTTGGTACACAAAAGCTTCGCCACGAGACGAATAAGATGTGCGCGTGACCTGCAGTCATGAGATGACACATCCCACAGCCTCCGAGCAGCAGCCAGGACACAAGATGCCTCCCTGAGGTTTTCTCCTGGTCGGCGGTAGCGCAAAGTCAAGCTCGTCGTCGTCATCGACCTCGTCGAGATGCCTGCGAAATGACCACGTGTACGCGGGGAATGGGGCCGTCAGATCGATGCTTTTGCGGCAGCGGCGAAGGAGGCTGCAACTCGGCGGGTGAGCCGAGTCAGCCCTTATTGTCTCGAGCAGCAGCAGATCATGTGCGTTCGTCAGGCGGCGTTCTGCGGCAGCTGCGCGTACCAGCCATCTGACTGCAGCTGCTCATCATAGAACCGATCAGAACCATCCGCCTGCGCGTCAGACTTGAGCACAGATGGTGGCAGTGAGGCTTGAGCTGAGACAGCGGCAGAAACGCAGCACCAGGGCAGCGTTCATCAGATCGAGCAAGCACACGCACCCTGGAGGCTTTCTGGTTGGCCAACGAGGTGTAACCTTTCGTGCCAGGCGTGGAGAGCTTATTTTCTGCGGCGGTCGCGGGCGGTGTGAGTCAGCACCATGCGGCAGCAAGCAGAACTGTGTGGAACGGGCCACGAGCTGCGCGATCACGTACCAGCAAAATCTGTCGCCTTCTTCAGCATACTTTGCATGTATTGGAGGTTCCGTGCGTTGCACGAGCAGCCTCCTCCGTCTCCTGGCGCCCAGGAGCGTCGGGCACCACTGAGATGACGGCAGCTACGACCAGGGCAAAGGGTCCTCTGAAAAAGAAGAGTCCAAGCGTCGCGCTGGGCTCCTGTACTTCGAGACCCTATTGGGCGTGCGTGTGCCTCACAGTAATAGTGGTGTCACAGCATCGACTTCATCCCCACACGTGCCGTTTGCCGCTCGCAAATGGTGCCCCAGGCCGTCGAGCGGTCGCAGCCGGATCTCTTGCAACAATCAGCCTCACGGCTTCTGCACCCAACGCCGATCACGGATCGGCTCAAAGTCTTCCGAACCGCCGCCTCCATGCCAAAATTGGCCACACTCCACGACGACACGGCCATCGCGCAGTGGTTCTTGCTGGTAAGACGCGGCTCTTACAAGACGGTGCAGAAAAGCCTCCGAGAGGGCTGGGCTCCCGTGAACGCCACCGACAAGGCGGGGTACACCGCGTGCATGCACTGCTGCGTGAGCGGCCGCCTGCTCGAGGCGCTGCTCGGCTGCAAGGAGGTCAATATCAACATGCAGGCGAACGATGGCAACACCGCGCTGCACCTCGCTGCGCGGTACCGTTCGGCGAGCACCGTGCACGCGCTGCTGCGCCGTGGGGCAGCCTTCACGCGCGATGTGAGCGGCTGCTCCGTGCTGCACAAGGCGGCCGCCAACAGCGACCCGGCCGTCGTGCAGCTGCTGCTGCAGACGCAAGCTGACCCGTGCGCGCGTGACCGCGACGGCCGGTGCGCGCTCGCGACCGCGCTGCTACACTGCAACGAGGGCGCAGCGGTCGCACTTCTGCTCTGGCAGAAAAGCTGGGCTGCTTCGGACGTTGGTGCGGCCGCGGGCGTGGGACCTGCTGGAGGGAAGGGCGGCGACGGCAGCGGCGCCGGCGGGGTCGGTGGCGGCAGCGGCGACGGCGGTGGCTGCAGCGGCGCCGGCCTCGACTCCCTGCCCGACGACTGCGTGGAGCTCATCATGGGCTGGCTCTCCGCCAGAGCGTGCGGCGGCAGGGGGCCGCTCGCTGCGGTACCGAGCTGCTGGGCGGCCTCGCGATCGCGGCCGCCGCCGCCGCCGCTGCCAACCATAGCTGCCGCATCCGTCCCGCCGGGCGCCATGGTGGGCGCCTCGGTGGGAGACATGGCGTGTGCATGCACCCGCTTCCGCACGCTGTCTCGTCGGCGTGCGGTCTCGGCATGGGTCAGCGCCGAATGCGTCAATGCGCCGGTCAAGTGCTTCCACCCGCGTGGCCAATCGACCACGCTGATGCACCTCGCTGCCGCTGAGGGCATGGAGCAGGCCGTTGAGCTGCTCCTCGAGCGTGGCGCGTGCCCGCTCGCGCTCGATAGTTGGGGGCGCACGCCGCAGCAGGTCGCACGTGCCGACGCTTTGCTCATCGCCAGGCTCGTACACGCGCAGGCCGAGGGCGGTGCCGGTGGCGGTGCGGGCCCCGGCGGCGCGCCCGGGGCCCGCCCGCTGAGAGTAAAACACTACACAGTAGTTCGAAACGCAGATTGTTTGCCCATTGAAATGTCCTTTTTTGATCTTCTTCGTCGGCGGATGAAACTACGCGCGCTTATAATGTAAGCGCTAGTCGTGATTCGAGACGCGTGTTTAGCCAATGTTTAGCCTTTAGCGGAGTTCGGGCACGAGGCACGTCGTCCCCGTCGGGCCCGACACCCGAGCCTCGGGAGGCAAATTCCAAATTGTTGTATTGCATAGGCGGCGCTTCAGTGGACATCGACCCAACCGACGCCAAACGTGAGCCCCGGTGTGCCCGTGGGGTCGGCCCTGAGCCAGATATCATGCGCCTTGGGCGATCCGGGCAACTGGCTGCCGTGGCGCGCAGCCGCCGTCGCGGCCAGCCGCCACGAAGGGCTGTTCCGCGGCTGGCGCGGCGGCTTGGTCGTGGGCTTGGTGCGCTTGGGCTGCGGCGAGACGGGCGAGACGGGTGAGCGGCTGCGCGGGCTCGCGGCAGGGCTCGATGCGCCGCTTCGACAGGTGGGGGAGCCCACGATGGCGCCAGGGGCGGTGGCGGCGGCGGCGGCGGCGGCGATGTTCTTGATGCTCTCGTTGATGGCGCTTATGTCCTCAACGGCGGCGGCGTCGGCGGCGTCGGCGGCGGAAGCGGCGGCGGCATCATCGGCGTCGGCTGCGGCCTGCTGCTGTCGTCGTGATGAGAGCCCGGCCTGGTGACCGACCTGCGCCCCAATCGATCGCTCGACACTCGAAAGAAACCAGTCCTCGCCACGCCACGAGAGCGACGAGGGGCGCCAGGTCTCCGGGCTGCGCATCGACTCGGCGTACAGAAGCTGCCGTCCTCGCACTGAGCCGGCCGCTAGCGCCGCATGCTGCAGGGCCTGCAGCCGCTCGACTTTGAGCCGAAAGTGTGCTGCATCGGCCTGCCGCTCGGCCTGGGACACGCGCAGTTGCTCGTGGAGTGCGGCCAGGGCGGCGTCGTGCTCGAGCCTCTGGTGCTCGTGTCGGGCATGGGAGTGCGCCGCATCGCGCTGCCGCATCGCGTGCACATGCTGGAGCTCCGCCTCGTACGCCTTCGCGGCCTGCTCCTTTTCGCGCGCCAGCCGATCGATTTGACCGTGCAGCTCGAGCCTCGTGAACTCCAGAGAGCCACCCGTACTGCTCAACTCGGCGCGTAGGCGCCGGTTCGCTTCGTGCAATTCGTCAATTGTGCGACGCTCGGCCTCGCGCCCTGCACGCTCGTCCGCGAGCTCGTGTGTGAGCCGCGCCTGCTCTTGCTGCAGCAGCCGCCACTGTTGCGACGCCTCGTGGTGTGCGTACCGTGCGGCTTGGAGCTTGGCGGCGTCATCCTGAGCGCTCGCCTCGAACTTTTGACGAAGCTTCTGTATCTCGTCAATGGAGCGAGCACGCTCGAGCTCCTGCTGGTCGCGCAGCGCGCGCACGTGCCGCTCGTGCTCCATTTCGGCGCGGTGCCGCTCGTCCGCCATCCGCGCCGAGAGCGCCACGTGCTGCGCCGAGAGGTCGACCTCAGCGCGTTGCACCTCCTGGCGCAGGATACGTGCGTTCGCATCGCCCTGTACGGTCAGCGCGTGGGTTTGCGCGTGCAGCCTGATGCACCACTCGGCCTCTTCGGCCGCGTGCGCAGACTCTGCCGAAGCCGCTACCATCTCAAGCTGTTCAACGGCCACCGCCAGCCGGGCGATGAGCCGGGCTGTCATCGCCACGTACGCCCGGGCCTTGGCCTTGGCCGCTTGGCCATGCGGGCTGAAAGCGGCGTCCAGTTGCGTCGTGGACGCTGCCGACGCGCGACGCGCATCGGCCCTGGCGACGGTGGCCGCTGCGACTGCCTCATCGAGCTGCTTCCACAGCGTCCTGCCGCCGCCGGATGGTGCCAGACTTCCCAGGCGGTCATGTGCTGCATTCCGAGTGCCATGGCTGCCAGTTTCGAGCTGACGCGGAGAGAGGCTACGCTGGTGCGACCACGTCGGGTCCGCGAGGCCGATCCCCAGACTCGGAGCTGGGCGTGGCTGACGAGCCATATTTGTGGTTTTTTCGAAAAGTTTGAAGTTTGGTCTCGCGCCAAGACGGAGGTGTTCTTCGTTATGTACGATCACACGATACTTCCCAACCGAGCCCAACGAACTGTGAAGCGTGCTGTCGCGTCGTGCTGGCGCGCATATTGGTGCGAATCTACTGAATAGTCTGAATACGCTAGCAATATGCGTTTTGTCGTCTTGCTCTGCCTCTCGAGCCTGGTGATGGCCTCTGAGCAGTCACTGGAGTCGGAACTCTCACCGCCGCCGCCGCCGCCGCCGCCGCCCTCGCCGCCATTGCCGCCGCCGCCCTCGCCGCCATTGCCGCCGCCGACGCCGCCGTCCTCGCCCTCGCCGCCGCCTCCCTCACCCTCACCACCACCACCCAAACTACTACACATGATCGATGAGATCGAGCAAGAGATCGAAACCGAATTTGACATTCTCTATCACATTCCATGGCTGCTGGCTGCCTTGATGCTCATTGGTTGCGCATTCGTGAACAAGTGCATCCACAGCAGCCTGCAGCGTGCGCAGCACTCGTTTGAGCCCCTCAACGACGAAGAGCAAGCGCAGTCCAAGCAACCTCCCCCATCATCTTCCGCGGCGCTCGAAACGAAAGTCGAGTTTGCCAAGACGCAGCCGGATCGGAAGCAAAAACGAGACACGCTCAGCAACTCCGCAAGGTCGAGCCCTGCAAAGTCGAGCCCCGCCTATTCTCCGTCGTCTGTCGTTCCTTCATCGCCAGGACATTCTCCTTCGTCTCCTTCGTCGCGTTCTCCTTCGTCGCCAGCGCCCGATTCTACGGCCATCGTGGCCGTGAAGTCAGGCCCTTTCAAGATGATCAAGGTCGATCAAGACTGCATACCCGATACTCTCACGAACAGGGCGATAGCAAACGCCGCGGAGAACTTAGCGTCGCGGCGGGTGGGCCCCGGGCTCAGCTTCCCGTCGATGTCGTCGCCATACTACGCGGGAGCGGCGGCCAAAATGATCATACAGCGAGCGGCCAGCCGACCGAAGTCGCCACCGGGGAGCTACCGTCCGCGCAGGCCTGAATCCCCGGTGTCGCATGCACATTGGGAAAATGGGCTTCCAGAAGACCTTGCACCACCGCAACACCAACGTCAGTCGACCGACTAAGGTCCTCAGTCAGACGCTCATCATCAGTGCTCCGTGCTTTGCCGGGTTTTGAATGTGCGAAGAGAACTTGCATTCTGTGGTCACTTTTGAAGCCCTTCTGAAACCGTCGCACTTTTTGGATCCGAAACATGAGGTTCGCAGGAGAGGGCTGCTGTGCGGAGAGAGGGAGCGCCTCAATGTCCTTCCCGTCGATGTCGTCGCCTAACTACGCGACAGCGGCGGCCAGGTCGATGATGAACCGAGCGGCCAGCCGACCGAAGGCGTCGTCGCGACCGAAGAATGCGCTCGTGGTACGCGGCGGCGACTTCGTTTTACGCGGCGGCCACAGGATGGAAGACGCTGGAGAGGACTTCTGGAAGCCTGATCCCTCGTCACCAGGGCCTACGCGGACGCCTTCACCCACACGCGGCGGCGCTTCCCCGGGCGCGCTGCGTCCCGACCTGATGCTCAGTCAACGCCTGTCGCAAAACTTGTCCGAAAAGAATTTGATGGCGGCGGAGTTTAGGATGAATGACTTTATCGAGAAGATTAAGCGTGAGGCGAGGGAGGCGGGCGGCGCCGACGATGATGACGGCTGGAGCGAGATCGGCAGCGTCGTGGGTGGTGGGCTCTTCAAAAAGAGCCCCTCGGCCAAGCGCCTGCGCGCAATTTTCGACGCTTTTGACTACGACAAGTCAGGCGCTATCGACGTGGGTGAGCTCGAGTCGATCCTCAAAGAAATGAATATCCGAGGGCAGAATGCACACGCGCTGCTCAAAGAGGCGGACTTAGATGGGAACGGCGTGCTCGACTTTGACGAGTTCGTCGCCGTCTTCAACAAGCCGTCCTCGGGCTTGGCGAGCGTCTTCGCCGCGGCTGGCCAGTTTGGTTCGGGTGGTCTGTTTAGCTTCATGGCTCGCGTGAGCCCCGGCCGCCAATCTCCCACAGATGGTAGGCGTAGTCCTGCTGGCCACTCGAGCGCCACAGCCGCCAAGGGCGAGGCGAGTACGCAAGGGCAACCTGGCCACTCGCGCGCCACAGCCGCTAAGGGCGGGACGGGTACGCAAGGGCAGCCTGGCCTTTCGCGCGCTGGCGGCATGGTGCAGTTGCCGCCGTCGTCTTCGAGTGACGGGCGCAGCGATGGCTCACGCTCGGCATCACCACAGCATGGGCGGATGGGTGTGGATCCCTCAGAGAAGGCCACGCTGGCTCGCAGCGCCGAACCGAACAACTTTCTGGAGCGTGAGCGACCGCGGGTCCAAACTCAGATGTTGGCTGCAGGGGCGCCGCCCCTGCAGCGCAGCCAGACTACCCAACTGGGCAAGAATGATCGCCAGCATCGCGAGGATGGCGTCGATCGCGTCGATCATCAGCCACTTCTGGAGGGGCCCAAGGTGTACAACCCCCGATGCTGCCCCAAAAAGTGTACAAAGTGCGAGATCTTGTGAAACAAGCCAAACAGATGGGAGGCACACAACTGCGGTCGGAGCGTGGTGCATGAAATCTCTTCGGAGTGAGTGGAATTACAGTGTGACACTGTGCATGCTTCAGGGTTATTGGAAGGTCATGCTATGTACAAGATGCGATTAACTCTACCAAACTGGAAGGCATCCCGACCTGATTCATGTGTACTACCACGACGTTCTTGCAACATCCTTGCGCTCCCTGCGGACGAAATCTCGCTGGGCCTTATTGCCTCGCATCAACTCTTTATTCTCACCCCTCTCGCGCTTCATCTGCTTGCGCTTCAGCTGCTTGCGCGACAGCTTGACCAATCGCTTCTTCTTCGTGCTGGTCGCCAGCGCCGGACCTGTGTTCGTCGTCAGAGCGGCAGTGAGTAATGCAATCGAAAGTAGGGGTGGCAGAGTTAGCGTCACTCACCGTAGCTGTACCCATCATCGGCGTCATCAGTGGCCATCTTCTTCGTCTTCGCCATGGCCACAATGCCGGGGGAGGAAGCCGGACGCAAAAGAAAGCGACGATCCCGCACACGCGACAAAAAAGGTCAAACTCACAGATTCGTTTCACGAAGTCTTGCGCAAATTCCTCGGATCGAATGAAACGTCGTTCGCGCTGCCCAGGGTAGACGGTCGTTACTCTGGAGTCTTGCGGACGAAATCGAGCAGATCTGAGGATACATGTACCGATGCCGAGGTGCGAGGAGCGAGATAGGTTGTATACTACTGTCACGGATTGGGCAGGCATTGAACGAGGCCATGAGCAACGAATTAAGTGAGATGGATGTGAATGACGAGCTCGGCGAGGCGCTGCAGGCAGTGTTACAGGCCTTGGACCAGGAGAATGACGACGTAGACCCATATGAGCCCTATCCGATCGCAAGAGGCTCGCGAGGACCGAGGTGTGACCTTCACGTTCACCTTCGCCCCCCCTTTTCAGAAGTTCAATTCACGGTTTCACCCCGTTTGCGTTTCGCACCCCGTTTCCGGCCAAGCCTGCAACTTAAACCATGTATTCCCGGCCGGCGTCGGCTTTGCTTTGAGCTCCGCGCACGCGCACACCGCCGTCGCAGCGTCGGCCACGCGGTCGGTCGTCGGAGTACGGTCGGCGTCGCCGTCGGGCCCCACCGACCGCCGGCGTCGCTGTTTCTCCTGTTTCCTCTCACCAACGCCCCGCCGGGCCCACCATGCACGTTGCACCAGCTATGGCCTATGCATCTGAAACGAAAAAGGGTGCTCTCCCCAAGCACCCAGCAACAGACCTACAGACGCAGCACGCGCACACACACATCACAGATGCAGCTCACAGATGCAGATTAAACCCAGCCTTTCCTTGCGCTGCGGAAAGAATCGAGGCCTTCCCTTCCTCGCCCATGGCATTGTTCGAGAGGTCGCACTCGATCAATGCGCCTGTGACGGCCACCATGGCGGCCACTGACTTTGCTCCTATTGGACCGATGCTGTTGGCGCGCATGTTGAGTGATGCGAGCTTGGTCTCCTTGTTGCTCTGGATGGCCTCGCAGACTGCGCTTACGCCATCATCATTGAGGTCGTTGAAGGACAAATCCAGGGCCATCAGCCCGCCTGTGACGGCTACCATAGCCGCCACAGCTGTCGCTCCAACTGGGCTTATGTTGCTGCCTGCAACGTTAAGCTTTGTGAGCTTATTGCCCTGCACTGCGTTACAGATCGCCGTGATGCCCTCGTCCTTGATTGAGTTGCCCGCAATATTGAGTTCCGTCAGCCCGCCGTTGACGCGCAGAGCGTCGGCGATCGCTGTGATGCCCTCTGCAGTGTGAGTTCCACGGCCCCAACGATCTTTGCCGCACAGCTGGTTGTCTGAGAGGTCAAGCTGCAAAACCATTCAAAGCATAGGCAAGGTTTAGAGTAACAGAAAAGGCATCTCTTTGGGGGGGCAGAAAGCGAACACCTGTGTCAAGGCGCCTGTGACGCTCGTGCGGAGCGCCTCGGCGATCAGCTTGCTACCAGCAGGGCCGATTCTTTCGGAGGACGCGTCCATAGACATGATCTTGCTGTCCTTGTTGCCGCAGATGGCGGCAAAGATGGCACCCCAGCCCTCGTCCCCAAGCTCGTTGCCTCTGAGCTCGACGGACGTCAATGCGCCATTGACACCGATCAAGGAGGCGATCACAACTGCAGAGGCAACGCCAAGACTCTTGCGCGAGAGGTCGAGCGTCTCGACGGGGTCGGTGCCCTTGATCTTCTTGACAGGGAGAGCATACCCGTCCAAGTTCACCTATGCACAAGGGGACATCCAGATGTCAGTGCAAGTGGGAGCACACCTGGGCTGCAAGCTCAGCGTACCTTCATCAGCGCTCCTGTGACGCTCGTGCGGAGGGCCTCGGCGATCAGCTTGACACCAGCAGGGCCGATGTTCTCGGAGGAGTAACGTCCTCCGATGTTCTCGGAGACCGCGTCCAAGGATGTGATTTTGCTGTCCTTGTTACCGCAAACGGCGGCAAAGATGGCGCCCCATCCGTTGTCCCCGAGCTGGTTGCCCCTGAGCTCGAGGGACGTCAATGCGCAATTAACGCGAAGTGCATCAGCGATGGCGTTGATGCCCTCTGTGATGTAGTTGCCTTTCTGCGTGCCATACTCAACCCAGACACCACAGATGCGATTGTTTGAGAGATTCAACTGCCGAAAAAGACACAGATGGGTCAGGGGAGAAGAGCTTTCAGGAGGCTGTGGGCTGACAAGTCTCCCATACCTCCATCAGCCCGCCGTTGACGCCAATCAGCGAGGCGATCACGATGGCGGAGGCAACACTGAGGCCCTTGTCTGAGAGGTCGAGCGACTCGACTGGCTCGGCGCCCTTGAGCTTCTTAATGGGCAGCGCATAGCTGTCGAGATTCACCTGTACGTGGAGAGTGCAAACTGTCAGCTCAGAACAGGTCACACTCGTGGGCTGGAGTTCAGCGGCACCTCTGTTAGCGAGCTATTAGCAGCAAACTTGCCAATCTGTACTCCCATCTCGTGTCTCTTATCAGGAGCGCAGTCTCTGAAATGAGAGTCGAGAGATACGTCGAGAGACGTGAGAGTAGCTGCACACTTTGCTGCCGCATTGATGAGCGCCATTTCACTAGGAAACAAACGGCCCCTGGCGGGGAACTCCTCAATCAAGGCCATCTTCATCACGAGCGGCATGTGCGTCGAAGTGAGAGCATCCGATTCGAGGCGTCGCATCCGCGGGAGGTTGCACACGTGCTTGAAGAGAGCTGTGACGCCATCCTCCGTGGCCTTAGTGCCCTTGAGTTGCAAGTTGAGCGACTCGAGCGAATTGGGCAGTGCTGCCATGAGCAGTTGCAGCTCCTTGTCGGTGCACTTGATCAGATTTGAGAGATCGATGACAAGAGACGTGGATGCCGACGCCTTCATGGCAGCAAAGTACGGGCCAAGCTGCTTGCCTCGTGCGATGACGGTACGTACCATGCCTGCGGCAAATCGGCCAGCGAGCATGTTGTTCAGCCGTGTATAGCTCGCATGCTCTTCGGGCGGCTCCGCGTCGGAAGCCGCGCCGACAATTGCGTTGAGGATGGTCTTGCGGTCGGCCTCCACAGAGGCTTGCGCGGACTGCAGCTGAATGTCGAGGCGCACACGCTCGAGCGGAAAACCCGACTCGCGCTTCTGCTTCGCGCCCGCGTCCTTATCTCCTGCGCTCAGCCCTTCAACGAGGCCAACAGCCCCGCCCTTAAGGCACGTGTACACGTCGTACGTCTTGTGCTTGTCGCCGGCAAGGCTCGTAAAGATTTCATAGCCACACCAGATTCGAGAGAAGGTGATGCCACCCTCATCAAGGACGGTGACGGTGCCGAACGAGAGCTTCATCGCCTTGCGGAACGAGGACTCCTCAAGGGAGCCCCCAATCTCATCGTCGAGCTTCCACTGGTTGTTGGCGTACGCGCAGACCCAATATGGGCTGTCGACGCCCAGCCCGCGATCGACAGCGTGCTGCTCGAGGCACTTCACAAAATCGAGAACTGGTTCGCCCCACCAGTGGCTCACAAAGTAGAGCGGCACCTGCTCTCCGAAGGCGATAAGCTCCACGAGTGAGCACTGCGCGGCGTACGTCGCCGGCTTGATGACGAAGCGCGCCGCGTCGTAGAGGGTGACGGTGCCGGGTGTCCTTTGCTTGCCACTCTTGTCGGCCCACCCCTCGCGCTTGCATCGCCGACGAATGTGCGAGCACACGCGCTGCAGCTGTTCGCCAGTGATGGCCCGTTTGGCAGTCTCCGCGATGGTGCAGCCGCCGCGCTGATCACCGTGCAGGTCGGCAAAGTCCTCGGCGGCCGGCGGCCTGACGTGGACAAAGCTGCTCGCATAAAAACCTTTGCGCCACTCGTCGATTGTAATGCAGCCATCCGAGTCGAGGTCGAGCTCGCTCATCAGGGTTGCGAAAACCACGTCATCGTAGCCTTGCTTTTGCAATGCGCTCTTCAACTCATCGCAAGAGATGGTCTGGTCGCTGTCGACGTCGACCTCCTTGAAGATCCTCGTCGGGTCTTGCCACTGGAGCGTCTCCGGCGTGCGCACCTCGACACCATCGACAGGATTTGGCGCCACCTTCGTGACGGAGCCGCCCATCGAGGGAAGGAAGGTCCCAAGGTCCCAAGAACCCGCTTGTTCCCAGTGAAATAACGAAGAGGGGTTTCGTCAATGGATCTGCGTCGGAGGCCGACATTATGTCGTAATAACCCCTTACACGTAAGATATTCCTGTTTTCATATTCACACCTGCTGCTGTTCACTCACGCTCGACTAGACGATCTTGAGAGCGTCCAAGCGTCGAATGGCGCAGCCTCAGCCGGCCACGGCGATGCCCACGAGGCAGATCAGGCCGGGTGCGCTCGGACTATTGACGCCACCGCAACGCGGCCTGGCACTCGCTATCATCCAGGCAGATCGGTGTGGCCGTGGTGGTGATGACCTCGAGGACCTTGCGAAGCCTAATCGCTTTGCGCACATGGACACCACGACGAGCACGCAACTATCGCAGCGAATCGGGATGCTCTCACACTGGGCGCCGGCGAATGGGTCTGTACCATCGTACGGGAGGTGACGTGGTCGTAACGGTCAGGTGTTCCGATTGGGTGTTCCGATTTAGACGGCACTCGCACCTATCCCACCGCCGAGCCCCGAGGTGTTCCGTATATATTCGATATAATTGGAGATGACAGTCCTGTTTCGTCCGTTTACTATAGATGTCCATGGACCATGGCTCACTCACGGCTAAAGGTAGGTGCACCTTACACGAGATGCGCCAGGGCGAGCCCCGCACGTGCTGTGGGCAGTGGGGGCAGCGCCCTCCAGCGGCCCTTACGCGCGTCGAAAGCCTCGCAGGTGGTGAGCGGCACCCCCGTGTCGCCGCATCCGCCCACGACATAGAGGCAACCGTCGAGGGCGAACGTGGCCGACAGGTACCCACGCGGCATGCTCATCGGCGGCAGCGCCCGCCAGACGCCCTCACGAGAGTCGAATCGCTCACTGCATGCTAGCATAACGATGCCATCCTCGCTGCCGCCGACGACGTACAGCGCACCGTCCTGCCCGACGCCAGCGCCGCAGCCGGAGCGCGGCTTCGACATGGGCGGCAGCAGACGCTGTGGGCGCACACCACACATGTCGAACGTCTCTACTGTGCGCTGGTAACTAGTCCCGCCGGAGTAACCACCGACGAGGAATAGCTCGGAGGCGCGTGCGTCCACCGCGAGAGCGTGGCCGCAGCGCGGCTTGAGCATCTCGCCCGCGTGCCTCCACGCAGCCACATTCCCGTCTGCATCCATGGCTTGCAGCCTGCCTGCCATGGGCGACGACAAGGGCTCCAAGAGGTACTCGATGGTACGGAGGCACTGCGCGCCGCGAGACATGCCATCGCCGCCTCCGCATACCCAGAGCCGGCCGGCGTCGTCGCACACCGCGGAGGCGAAGCAGCGTGGCGACGTGAGTGGCTCCACGTCTTGCGTCCAGACCCCACGCACCGAGCGTACAGGTATGTCCTTTATCGTCGCCGTCGCAATATCGTATGCAAACTGAAACTCCTCCACCTCGAGCGGCGAGTCGTCGACCGTCAGGCGCTCGATGGTAGCAATCGCCTTTTCCTCGTAGTCATCGTAGCCGCCGATGAGGAAGATCGTGCGCGCTACGCTGTCCACGGCGGCGCACGGCGCGCTGCTTGGCGTCTTCGGCAGGGGTGCCTCGCACCATCTCTGCGCTCGTACATCAAAGGTCGCGCTCGTCCGCTCGCCGTCGAGTCCGTCGCCGCCCATGGCGACGATGCGCTCCACACAGCAGTGCGCGCGGCGCACAAGCGGCAGCCAGGCCTCATCCTCCCGTCGCCGAAGCAGCCAAGCGTTCGCTACGGCCAGTGGCTGCCACACTGCAGGGTCTGCCGCTGCAGCCGCTGAGAATGTGCGGCATGATGACAGGGCGTTGCATATGTCCGAGGCGGTCGGTAGTAGACGGAGCACGTAAGCTAGCACTGCCTCGGGCAGATCGATGATACGCATACTCGCCATCTCGGCCTCCTAGGGCCGCGTTTTATCGACGACACCGGAAATGCGGGTCTCAGGAGATCTCAGTTTGACGTAACCCATCGAGCGCTCTAGGCGTAGAAAAGTGTGTGTGAAGAACGTTCAATCAAGTTTCGGGGGATTTCGCGGCATTAAATTGCGCGTTGAGGGCCGGTGTGCAAGCAGCTATCCCAATCCTTGGACTCCCGACCGTCACCGTGTGTGCGTTCTGTACGTCAGCGCTACGTCAGCGCACCGTGCCTTCCTTCCCGGTGGCTGCGGGCGGCAGATCTGAGCACCGATGAAAAAGCAGCACTGGCTCGTATCGGCGATGGAGGTCAATGGCGTCAACGATCATGGTAAACTCGATTATCGCGCGTTGCTACGCTTCACCGCCGAGGTCTTCGACGCCAGAAAACTGCCAACGTCGAACCCGGCATATCAAGTCGCACCGCCATCGTCAGTGGTCGATGCGACACGATGGCTCGTGGATGTGTATCCGGAGCACCCACCGTGTGGCTTCAACGCTGCTGAGGTCCGGCAACGAATAGATGCGGCCATGGCACAGGAGATGGTGGAGTATCATTTGATGCTGCAACGCGCGGATGCAGCGCTGAGCAATTGGGACGCATCGAAGCAGGACCACTACAATGCGGAACTTCGTGCGCCAAACGTGTGGGAGGTGGATCTGCCTATGAACATTATCGATGAAGCCAAGTCGATTTTTGAAGCAGCTGATCTGGCCAAGGCCTTTCGCCACCTTCACGAAGCCGATGCTCGTCATCAGCAGGTGTCAACGCCCTGTGGGCAGTTCTTCGTGCTGCGCTCGCTCGGCGGGATGGGCGGCACGACCTCGTCCGACATCACGTGGATCTCGGTCGATGATCGGCACACGTTCAACCGGTTCGAACGTCTTTTCGAGCGTCTCGAGCTCGCGGAGATGTTCGAGCCCGTGGTGGACTCAACAGACCGACTGTGCCTGTACTCTGCGTTCTACGTGGTGCGCAGCCATTGCGAGAGTCCCTTCTTCCATTTCGATTGGCCTGCGGAGCTGGGGGTCAAGGCTCTTACGCTCATGACGCCGCTGAGCGATTTTCGGCAGCAAACGTCCTTCAACCTGCTCTATGGCCAACGGTCACCCGAGGCGCCACGTGGCTCGACCGCCGACGAGACGAACGAGGACGACGACAATGAGGCGGGCAACTTGACGGGCAACTTGACGGGCAACTTGACGGGCAACTTGACGGGCGACTCTGCACCTGAGCTCGCAGCGCCGACGAGCTCCGAGCTTGGGTCCGGCAGGGGGCCTCGGGCGGACCACGCGTACGCGTCGTCGAGTACGGAGGCGCGGTATAACTATACGAAGGGCAAGGGGATCGTCTTCGGCGCCTCCTTTGCGCATAGCACCGAGCCTGGCGTGGCCCACGAGCAAGATGGAGTCCATGCGTACCTGTGCTTCACGTTCGGCACGAACCGGAGCAAGCACTGGCCCCTGATCGCCGACAGCATTGGTGGGCACAGCCGCGTGGCTGGGGCGATGGATGGCAGTTTGGTACTCACGAGGCTTGGGAGGGAGATCGAGATCGAGATCGAGACAGACGGAGGCACTGTCGACACGGGACAGATCCGACAGAGCTGTGGCAATCTACTAGTCTGTAGAGATGCACACGGCTTTATATGGAGATTTTAAGCGCGCAGGCCGCAGCCGCGCACGCGCTCGCGGGCGTGGCGCGTGGGGCCGCGCGCGGTTGCGGCGACCGTTGCGGGCGTCGGTTAAATATGAAGATAACATCCAGGATGACATGCCGGCCGAAAAAAGCTGCAGTGTGCAGAGGCAGCGCGTGTGCCGGGCCGAGCTCGTCCTCGAGGATAAGGTCATTCCCATCTCTCACACGCCTCATTTAAAAACTCGTGCTCTGGGCCTGGAGCAGCATCCGCGTGAAACTCGAGGCCTGAAAGGGTGGAGGGTGCGCCGAGACCTCGAGCCGAGACCGGGTTCCTCCGAGATAGTAATTACTTCTAATATTTATTATGTTAGATAGTATAATAGTAGTAAGGGCAGTATAATAGTAGTCAAGTAAATAATAATAAGTGGTACGACAAGCAACAGACAACCAAGAAGCATACTTGTAAGAAATCGGGGGGGGGGTAAAGAATTCCTATTCATACCGTAGCGAATGAGTGCGAATGTCAGAAACACGAGCAGAAATCATGAAAGCAGGGTGCTCAACATCAAGCACCATGCTGCTCGCGGCCGTCGGCCTGACGGCCGCCGTCGACAAGCTCACGCTTCCAACCTTCCTGAATTCTCACATGGCGCTGCAGCGTGCGCCGCTCTCGGCACGCCTCTGGGGCTGGGCGTCACCCAATGCGACCGTGACCGCTGCGATGGATGTTGAGAGTGTGAAGGCGACGCCCGATGCGGACGGGCTGTGGATCGTCGAGCTGCCCCCGCAGCCAGCCTCAACGGGTAAGACGATCATCGTCACGGACGGTACGACCAGAATCACGCTTGACGACGTAGCCTTCGGCGATGTGTACCTCTGCTCCGGGCAGAGCAACATGGAGTTCAGCGTCAACGCCGCATTCAATTCTACGCTCGAGATCGCCGACTCGGTCAATTACCCCGACCTGCGTCTCGCAACGGTGCAAAGGGCCATGTCCGACAAGCCAGAGCAAGATGCTCCGTCCAAGGCCAACTACACATGGGCGCGCTCGAGCCCAGCAGCCTTCGCGCCCGCCGGCGGCGACAACTTCTCGTGGTTCTCGGCCACGTGCTACTTCTTCGGGCGCGAGGTGTACAAGGTGCTCGGAAACGGCAAGGTACCTATCGGCCTCATTGCTTCCGACTGGGGCGGCCAGAGTGTCGAGAGCTTCTCGTCGCCCGAGGCGCTAGCGGACCGCACCTGCGGAGGTACGCTGCCTGGCCATGCCGCAGCATCGTCGAGCCAGGACTATCCCTCGCCGCCAGGATCGCCAGGACTATCCCAAGCCGCCAGACCGCCAGGACTCGCCCTGCCCGCGGATGAGCCCTGGCCAGGCCCCTCACAGCTGTGGAATGCCATGATCTATCCCCTCCGGTTGATGCGATTTACCGGGGCTACATGGTATCAAGGGGAGGTATGTGGCACGGAGTCCTTGCTCGGCCTGGCAGTCTCATGCCACTGCGCCCGGCCGTCCTAGCTCGCTCACCAGCCACGCGGCACGTCTCTCGGCGCGCCGCGCCGCACGCGCGCCCCCGACGCAGGTAAATAGGGCCGACCCTGCTGGATACTAACCCTAACCCAACCCCCAACGCAGGCGAATTGGGCCGACCCTCCTGGATACTCCTGCCGATTCCCGGCCATGATCGCCGACTGGCGCCGCCAGTTCGGGCTGCCCGATCTCTCCTTCTTCTACGTGCAACTCGCCCCGTATCGCCTGGACTTCTCGCGCTTCCGCTTGGCACAGGGTGCCGCGCTGCAGCTGCCCAAGGTCGGCTTCGCAGTCGCCATCGACCTAGGTGACTTGACGAGCCCCTACGATGCCATCCATCCGAGGCGGAAGCAAGAGGTGGGCCGGCGTCTCGCACTCTCGGCACGCGCCATCCAGTACGCCGACCGATCCGTCGTCTACCAGGGGCCGACCCTCTCGGCTGCCCAGTTCGTCTCGAGCAACACGATCTGGGGGACGAGCTACGGCGCCCGCCTGAGCTTCGTGCCCGGAACGGCGGACGGGCTGCATGCGGCCGGCACAGCCGATTGCGTGGCCTGCTGCGAGGAGTCGCCTTTCGAGGTGATGGACGCCACGGGATTGTGGACGCGGGCCGCCATGGGCATCACCGGTGATGAGGTGTCACTCCGTGGTGTGCCGCACCCCATCCAGGGCATTCGGTTCGATTTCGAGGGCATGCCGCAGTGCTCACTGTATAATGGCGTGGGCGGCCCCGACAACCATCAGGGACTCGCGGCACCGCCCTTCCAGTACTGCGCGTACGGCACGCACGACGGCCAGCCTGCCTGGGCCGCCTCCTGCGAGCCCAACGAGTGTGCTCCCGTCGGTATTCCTGTGCCGTCCGCCGGAGTCGCCGTGGCAGTGGCCGCCCTGGGCTTTACTGTTCTCGTCCCACTGCCACAGTTCTTCAAGCTTGCAAAGGCACGCTCTTCCGCTGGCGTGAGCCTGTTCACAGTCATCATCACGATGTTTTCCTCGATGCTCAACGTTGGCGCAGCTCTCATCACAAAGTGGCGTCAGATCACCGCATGCGGACACCTTGGTTGGAGCTGCGTCCCCAACCTGCTCGACCTGTTCCAAAACATACAAGTGGCCATTATTGCCGCAATCCAGCTGGTCATGGTTGTGGCATACCCGCCGAACGCCAAACGCGCGCGAGCCATGGCGGCGACCACCCTCGGCATGGCAATCATCCTTTGGGTTGCATGCGTGTGCGCATCACTGGCGGCGCCTTGCGGGAAGCGCACGCTTGCCTTCGCTGCCGTGCAGAGGTCTGCCGGCTCCCTCGCTGCCCTGGTGCATTACGCTCCGCAGCTTCTCGCCACGTGGCGGCACCGCGCGTCGGGCTCGCTCTCCCTCCTAACTTACACGTTGCAAGTCGTGGGAGGCTATCTCAACATCTACCAGAGCATCACTCAGGGTGTCTCCCCATGGCCTGTCTGGACACCATGGCTGATCTCTACGAGCATGCAGAATGCCGTGCTAGTGAGCGCATTCGTCTTTGACGCGCGGCGGTGGAGGGCACGGCAACGGGCTCGAGGCAAGTGCGCGCTGCCCGACGATAATCTTGTGAACAGCTCCGAAAGAGAGCCTACACCCCCCCCGCCGTCCAGCTGAGGGACAGTGCGGGTGCCGTCCTCAAGGCACTCTTCCAAAGCCCTCCGCTGGGCAACTACTCGTACGACGCTTTCACCGGCAACTCGCCGACTGTCGGTGGTGAGTGTGGTAGAAAAGTTGTCTTTTGTCTCACCGGAGGGACCGCGTACGCTAAGAGAATGACGGCGGGTAACCGCGTAACCTTTCTGGGCGGCTAGCGCGAACCGAACTGTCTCCCCCTTGGGGCAGGGGGCGGTTCGTTGATCCCCCCTAAGAGGAAACCCCACCGAAGCATATAACGGCCAAATAGTTACGGCCCGGGGTTCACCTCATCCTCAACATGATGACAGCACTCCGGGTGACACCTTTCGTAGTTTCGTATGACCTTACGCCGCCGCCCCCCCTCACGAACGCGATGTCGAACCCGCCCCAGCGCCAGCCCCCTTTTCCGTAGGGGAAGTTCGGGACGTAGAACACCTAACACCACGGCGCACAGGGAGGATTTTCCAATGCGTTTGCCGTTTCACGGCCCGCCCCAAGGTGGGGGGGGCGTCGCGCCGTAGGGCGACGGCATACGATACGTCGTTGTGGCCCTCGTCCGTGGTCCGGACTCCGGACCGACCCCTTACCGACCCCTTACACTGAGTTCAAAATCAGGTGGTGGGGATAGTGTGTGAATCCAGAAAGAATACCCTCCCCTACCCCTTTGGGTCAAGTTACCCGCGGGGGGCCGGCCGTGCCCGCCCCCTGTGCCGGCTGTGCCTGTGGCGTGTGGGGGGCGGTCCGGCGGTGGGGATTTTGGTTTTTGCGATTTTCTATCACATCCTAGGATTGTCTCACATATCCTATGTACGTACAGGGCTGCGCCGTCCGAGGGCCAATGCCGAGGGCAAGGCGCTCGTCGTGTTCAACATTGAGCGCAACGTGCAGCTCGCCATCGGACGACCTCGCGTCGAGGGCCGTTTCAACGATCGTGAGTTCGTGAAACTGCGCCAGTTTGCGTTGGAGGGCGCGACGGCGCGTGAAACATGAGTCATGACCATGAGTGGAGACGGGAAGCAACGGTCGAATGACCCGGAATCGCAATCAGACAGCAGCCGGTACATCGATGGGGTCCACGCACACCGGCTTTTGTGGGACAACAAACGCGCAAGAAGGTTGATGCGCTTGCAAATTCACTTGCAAATCAGACGCACCGCGCACCAGATCCGTCGTCGATCGTCGATCGTCGATCGTGCGGTCAGGCCGTATACGCACTCCGCACTGCGTCCCCGGTAAACACACCAAGATCGATGCCCCGAGGGCAGGCTCGCTCAAACAAATGCGACATCGCCTCCCGACCGATGTGCGATGAACCGATGTCTCCGCGCGGCTATCTCCGGCGCGCCTACGAAACCGTAATGGATATTTTGCCCACGTGATCACTGACGCCACCGGCGCCACTGCCGGCGCTGTAATTGAAGGCCAGCGCGGCGTCCTCCAGGCTGAAGGATCGATCAACGGTCGCCCGCAGCCCGCCCGAGCGGACGAGTGCCGCCAGCTCGTCGAGGGCCTCGAGAGCAAATGCCTCGAACTCTTCGCCTGTCGCGTAGTTGAGTTGGCGCACGCCGGGCTTCGGGTTGGCAGAGAGGCACGGCGGCCCTTGCGTCTTCTTGGTGAAGCACTCGCCGTGGGGGAGCAGCAGGTACGTGCCGCCCGGTCGAATAGCATGCATCGCCTTATCGGCAGTGCCCTCGGCGCCGTAATTGTCGTACACGATGTCCACGCTGTCATCGGGAAGCGTGCCGAAGAGATCTACTTGCTTGTAATCGACGACGTACGTAGCGCCGAGGCTCTTGACAAAGTTGATGCTCGCGTCGCCACTCGCTGACGTCGCGATATGCGCCGCGCCCCACGCCTTGGCGAGTTGGATGCCTATCGAGCCTGTGCCACCTGCTCCTGCGGTGATGACAACGGTGAGGTTACCCTTGGTCCAGGGCGAGCCCTTTGGTAGAGGCGTGCCCGGCTCTGAGGCCGTGCGCTTGAGCGACATGAGCGAGGTGAGGCCAACCTCTGGGATCGTGCCCGCCTCGAGGTGGCTGATCGATGGCTTCAGACCGATGCTCGTCTCGGCGACTGCGACGTAGTCCGAGTAAGCGCCGGTGCCGAGCGTCCACACCTCGTCGCCGACATTGATGCGCGAGCAGTCGTCGCATTGTACCACCGTGCCGCTCACGTCCGCTCCGCACCTACCCACGGTGCAGGCGCCTCCCTCAACCTCGTCCACATCAGAAGGATTTACCGATGTGGCATTGACACGAATGAGCGCAACGCCATGGCCCACCTTGGGCACGGCGACCATGCGAAGGTGCACGCAATCCACGAAGGGTGCGGCGCACGGGCCGGTCGTGCGCACTTGGCGCATCGTCGTTGGCGGAGCGGCCGCGTGAGCGGCCGCGGCCGCGATCGCGATTCTCAGCATGTTCGGCCTTGCCGATGAAGTGAAACGAACAGCGTGAAAAGTGGTCTAGTTGCGAGCAGGCTTGACTTCATTTATCCGTTTGCGCCCGCCCGCCCGCCCGCCCCCCCACGTCGACTTTAGCTGGTTGATCGCGCGCGCGCGCTTCAGAAGATGCTTCGCGCAGCCGTGTCGACGGCGCTCCGGCGGCCGGCGTCGTTGTGCCGGTCGCAGCCGGTGCGGCGGTTTAGCAAGCGGACGGACGGCTTCGACGAGGCACTGCCGCGGCGCGACATCATCGCGCCGCTCTTCTTCGCGGGCGTCTATGCGGGCTCATGGGTCGCGGCCGACGAAGGCCGCATCCAGTCGCTCGCAGAAAAGGTGGACGTGAACACGGACCCGACCAAAAACCCGACGCCCACGCAGCTGTTCCACCACTTGTGGCCGTATGTCGCGGGCACGCTCGGCATGCTCTTCGAGTCGGTCGCATGCAAGTTCAGCCAGACGAAGGACATGGAGTGGCTGTGCACGACCGCGCTCAACGACGACGTGAACGCGGCGGTGGCGCTCTCGCTGCTCACGCCCCCGGCGGAGTTCTCGCCCGCGTTCACGCGTGCCATCTGCGACCGGAAGGGCGCGCTCCGGCGCGTCAACGAGATCGTGCAGATCTACAAGACGTTGCCGCGCGACCAGCACGACGACGTGGTCGTCAACGCGTGCGTGGTGATGGCGAAGGTGGCGGCGCTGCCCGAGCTCAAGGCGGAGGGGCTCGCCGTGGCCGACTTTAGCTGGATGATGCCCCCCGGCGAGAAGGCGCCGCTCTACGCGCAGTACGGTCTCGAGGGCCTCCAGATGCTCTGGCAGTCGGACACGCGCAGCTTGCTTTCGTCAGGTGGCGTGCTGCGCACGTATGAGTTGCTAGAAGGGAGCCCGCTGCGCCCGAGTAAGCTGGAGAGCTCGGTGATCAACCAGCTGCTCGCGCACCGCCTCTTCAACCAGTTCGTGTTGCGGCGCGCCGAGCTCCTCGAGCAGGTGCGCTGAGGGCCTCTGAGGGCCTCTTGAGGGCCTCTTGAGGGCCTCTGACGGCCTCTGATGGCCTCTGACGGCCTCTGATGGCCTCTGATTGCGTTCCTCATCACTCCTCGGGCAGGGGCGCGCGCTCGAAACGGCGCTTATGCGAGAGACGCGCGCGGTCGGCGCGGCCCAGCGCCCCAAGAACGTCTGGCAACGGGCGGGGGTGCAGAGCGGCGAGTCCGAGATGGAGATCTCGTCGCGCGTGCGCTCGGCCGAGCTCGAGGCGGTGCGCGGCAGCTTGCGGGTGCTCGAGGCCTACCAGCCCTCGAACGCCCTCACGTACCTCGAGCAGTACACCCCCTACATCTCCATGGCGAGCGCGGCCACGCTTGGTGCCCTCTACGGCGGTGCGCGCGGCTACTTTCGTGGCTGGTACCAGGACGTGACGCCTTCAGTCTGCCGTGAGCTCGCCGCGCACGTGGGCGCGCGCGCCGCGCTGGGCGCCCTCATCCTCGTCGCCGCCTTCGAGTACGCGCCATGGCTCAAGGCTCAGGCGCTCAAGCTCGCGGGCGAGAGCGAGGTGACGTGCTACTCAGACTCGAATGCTCTCAAGCAACTCGTGGCCATCGACTGCGCGTACCTCGGTGTGATTGGGCTCGTCAACTTCGCCTTCCCTTTCTGCCTCGTGCCTTGGGCATGCAACGTCGCACAGATCCTCGTGCTCCCGAGTCAGGCGCCCGCGAGCGCGCGCAGGACGAACCCGACGTCGACGACCAAGCAGTGAAATTGTCTGATGACACCAGGACGACGATGATGTGACCCAGGCTCGGTGACTGTGATCGACGTGGCAAAATGACGATGCTTGGCGAGCGAGAGACGTTCTGCGTGCCGTGTGCTGCGGTCAGGTCAAATGGGGAAGTGATAAAGTAATTGGGCTTGCAAATCATGTTGCAAATCCAGCGCTTCCACACACCGCACAGCCGGACGTTCCAGCTTCCACCGGAAGGACCCCCGCTCCCCCGGGGGCGCCCGCCGCGCCGCGGCCGCGAGCGAGCGCGGGGCCCGGGGCGCGGCCCGCGCCGGCCCCCGCCCCGACTGACCGTCGCGTACACGGCTCGTCGGTTTCGGCTTTCGGGCGTACCTTAAAAGGCGTACCGCGTGCGTTATCGCGCCCCTCCGGCCTGACGTCTCAGCGAGCGGGTGCGCTGCCTTGGGCCTCCGCTCGGCGCTCACCACAGCGCTCTCCGGTCGATGCCCGCTCTTCACAGCATGCGTGAGGGGTAAAGACTGAACGTGAACCCCTTCACCGCTGACACGTCTGCGGCGGGGATACTCGCTCGGCGCCTGGACCGCGCTGCTTCAAGTGGCTGGCGAAGCGCGCCGCGTGCCCGGGCTTCATGCGAATCTGCTCGCGGAAGATGCGCATGAGCTCGGGCTCAGGGAGCTCGGCGAGATACTCGAGATCATCGTAGCCGAGCTCGGCGAAGAGCTCGGTGTATGGCTCGAGCCTCGAGATCACGAGCTGCGCGCGCACCGCGGCCATGCCCGCGAGGTTCACGAAATCAAGGGGCGCGGCGTACGAAGCACCGGTGGCACCAACGACAGGTGGCGCGGCCGCGGCCGATGGTGGTGCCGGCGGCGCTGACGTCATCGACCGTGGCAGCGGCGGCGGCGCCGTCGGAGCACTCGGCGCCCAACTCGGCGCGCGCCCATCTGCCGCCACCGTCGGTTGTGCCAGGCGCGGACTGGGGGGTATCAGCGCGGCGTCGTCCACCCAACGGTCCCATGAGTGACCGTAGCCAAGCCAGCGTACGAGGGTCTGAGGTGGCTGCCCTGCGAGGGCTCGGTGCTGCAGGCAGCTGTCGACCAGATATAGAGCTCCGCGGCTCCAGGGTGCCTTCCACAGCTCGGCTTCGTCGAAAGCGCGCACGAACGACGGCGCGATGTCCACCTCACGTGCCCATGAGTCGTGAGCCTCGCCCTTGCCCATCCATCGCACCGCGAACTTGCGCCCGCCGGAGGCAATCGGCATGCATGCCAGGAGCCTTTCGACTACCGCCACGTGCGTCGGCCGAGGCGCCGCGGTGGTGGCAGCCGCCGCCATGGAAGACGCCATCTTTGACCGGTTGTTCGACGGCTGCTGTCTGGTCGTTGGGCTGAGGAATGTTTGCAAGCGCCGTGGCGGGGCCACGGAAGCGGGGCTGCGCTGGCGCTTGCCCGAGCGCATCTCGGTCTCGCACAAGCCGCAATGGTGATCGGGCAGACAACAGCCGGGTGTGCCGCACTCGCGGACGCTGCCGTCAACCGACTCGTCATCGTCCCTGCACTCGGCCAGCATTATTGCGAGCCCCCCTTCTAAAAAAGGAAAAAATCGCAAACAGGCCAAGGGACTCCCAGCCCCTTGAACACATCTACCAAGGGCGACTTTAGGCCACCATTGGAAGCTCGAGCCAGTCGATTGGGATCCCACAGAAGAAAGCGAGCAGGGAATCGAAGCGCCCCTCGTCAAAAAGCCCGGCGTCTCGCTTCCACTTCCGGTCGCTGCCGGCGGCATGAGCCGCTCGTTGCACCGGGTCCGATTCCCGGTGCCCTCGCTCGACCAGATCGTCGCGTGGGACCTTCCGTACGAGAGCGCCCTCGTACAGTCGGTTCCGCACAGCAGTCGGCGCCGTACACAGTCGGAGCCCAACCGATCGTCAGCGACGCCCTTGTCGGCGAGCCTGCCCTCAGCCGAGCCTCGCGCGAGGGATTCGTCAATGAGGCGACGCCCCTCTCTCGAGCGCAACTCGTCGGCACGTACGAGCGCCTCCGCAGCGTCGACGCCTTTGTCCGTGTCGCCGCCCTCGACGCCCACGTTTGCGCGGGTGGTGCGGTCCGCGGCGACGCATACGACGACGACGACCGCCACGAATGCGCGCGAGGTGATGGCAGCGGAGCTCGCCGCCTTCGCCGCAGAGCTGCACCGTGCGGCACGCCAGGCGGCGCACGAGCGTCGGCAGCTCGAGCTCGAGCTCAAATCTCGGCAGCTCGAGCTCACGCGCGTCGAGGCGCTCCACGCACGCGGCGCCGTGTTGGGCATGCGCAGTGCAGGGGCACGCGCCGTCTTGGGCGCAGAGGACATGGGGCAGCTGCTCGAGGCGGCCGCGACGCTCGCGCCCAACACGGCGCTGTCCTCGGAGCCGCCTAGCCGCCAGCCGGCGGGTTGGCTGTCGGCTGAGGAGATGCAGAAGACGGTCAACGCGATCGCAGAGGACATTTTATACCAGGAGCGCTTCGACAGCGTCGCGCTGACAAGGGAGGCCATTGACGAATCCGTGCCGGAGGCGCTCCTCGAGGCGCGCCTGACGCCCTCCCGGCGCCGATCAAGACGGCCTTCGCTCGAGCCCCTAGACGCCCACCACGGCTCGACCGAGCTCATAGGCGCCCACCACGACGCGACCGAGGGCCTGGCAGACGACGGCGTGCCCGAGGGCGCGGCCGAGGTGGGCGAGCTGCTCTTGAATCTGATGGCCTCTGATGGCCTCTGATGGCCTCTGATGGCCTCTGATGGCCTCTGATGGCCTCTGATGGCCTCTGATGGCCTCTGATGGCCTCTGATGGCCTCTGATGGCCTCTGATGGCCTCTGATTGCCTCCCGCATCAGGTGGACGAGCTGCAGCAGCTCAAGGACATGCTCGTGCATGCAGGCTCGCTCGATATGGATGCGACCGCCGTCGATCTCGCCGCTCAGCTCGTGGCCGAGGCGAGCTCACGATCTGAATCTGCCGATGAGCTCGATGGCCCAGCTACGGGCTTGCAATTCCCCACACGGGCTCGCTCGGCACCGGGCACCTCCGCCACCTGGTCCGCGTCCAGCTTGCATGCATATGCCCGGGACGGCGCGGCCTCGCCCAGTGACACGTCCTCGCCCTCGCCCACCTCGCCGAGGTTCGAGGCGCCGTCTCGGGCGCTGCCGTTGCCATCCGAGCCCAAGCTCCTCTCGTTTGAGCCGGCGGCCTCGCGCCGGCGGGGAGGCGCTGCCGGAGGAGGTGCCGGTGGAGGTGGAGGTGCCGGTGCCGGTGGAGGTGGAGGAGGCACGTGGGGCTCGCGTGGTGCGTGGGGCGCTGGCAACGGCCGGGGCGGCAGCGGCGGCGGCGGCAGCGGCGGCGGCAGCGGCGGCGGCGGCGGCGGCGGCGGCGGCAGCATCACGTGGAGCGGCCGCACAGCCGCCCCCTCGGGCGGCGGCTTCGCGGGCGCCGTCTCGGGCGTCATTCCCCCGCCTCGGCCCGCAGCAGGCGCCGTCTCGGGCGCGGTCACGTGGGGCCGCGGCTTCGCGTTTCCTAATATGGGTGCGTCCTTATTTGGGCGTCTGGGGGAGGGCGGCCACGTGGCCGGTGGCCGAGGGGGCGCCTTGCCGGCCGTCGAGACAGTTCCAGAGGAGGGCTCCGAAGAGGCCTACTCGGTCGCATCTGAGACGCCGTCGTGGGCGCAGATCGCGCACGCCACGACGGCGCTCCCAAATGATGAGGGCCTCCTTCCTAATATGGGTGCGCCCGATGAGGGCCTCCTTCCTGATATGGGCTTCTCACTCGACGAAGAGATGGGGGAGGCGGCCGAGGAGGCGGCCGCGGTGGACGGGCTCCGTGGACGCCTCGCCATCACGCCCAATTCGGCGGGCGAGCTCTTTCGCGCCATCGATGACATCCGTGCCGAGGAGGCGCGAGATCGCGATCTCCCCGGAGCCGAGGAGGCGCGAGATCGCAAGTCAAGCGGGCGGGAGGGCGGGTGGGGTTCGTCAGAGAGCGGGCGGGGTTCGTCAGAGAGCGGGCGGGGTTCGTCAGAGGGCGGGCGGGGCTCGTCAGAGGGCGGGCGGGGTGCGTCAGAGGGCGG
>Ga0210240_100606_pt1 | contig 31154 bp, 15 predicted proteins | sample ChrtobMetP5a_4mM_FD_155463 | JGI IMG/M metagenome (GOLD analysis project Ga0210240, IMG submission 155463) | Chrysochromulina tobin associated microbial communities from unialgal haptophyte culture, Seattle, Washington, United States - P5a_4mM | ecosystem: Host-associated > Algae > Haptophytes >...
CACGCCGCCTCCCTCGCCTCCTCCACCACCATCGCCGCCTCCCACGCCGCCACCAACGCCCGGACCGGTGCAAGCAGACCCACCAAGAGCGGTGCCAGCGAAACGGCCTCCTCCTCCTCCTCCTCCTCCTCCTCCTCTTCCTCCTCCTCTTCCTCCTTCTCCTCCTCCATCGCCTCCAGCCGCAGCTGCACCTACAAGCGCCCAGATCGAGAACGAGATCCCGACGGGGCGCGCGCAGGTGCTCGTCACCGTCACGGACCACGGAAGCGGCACGACGAACTTCGGCAAGGCGCTCAATACGCATCCGTGCATGTTCGACCTTGGAGAGCCCTTTTCCAACCCGAGCGGGCTATGGTCGAAGACCGAGGTCGAGGGGTGCCCGTTCCCTGAGGCGATCTTCGACGCCGAGTCGGGCACGCTCACGAAGAGTGACAACCTGAAGCTCGCGCAGGAGATCCACATGCTCCGGCACAAGCCACTCAGCATACGGGGGCCGGGCGCCTCACCCTCTGGGCCGCTCACCTGGGGCCAGATCTTCGCCGACCTCAGTGAGCCTCCCTCTCTGTACGACGGCCTGGAGTACGACCTCGGCGAGTACTTCATCCGGATCCGCGACCACGTGTGCGCGAGCGTACCGGAAGACATCTGCCCCCCCGCTAACTGCACGATCACGCTCAAGATGTTCCCCCAGTGGCTCAATGGGTTGACGGGCGCGCAGAACTTTGCGGACGACCCTGTACCCAAGTGCACGGCCGCGCGGAACGAGAAGGCCATGCTGGCGTGGAAAATAGAGCTTGAGTCGATGAGGCTGAACCCCAAGATTGCGACGTTCACACTCCTCCGAGACGAGAAGAGTAGGCAGTTCTCCATCTTCAGACGCTTCAGTGCACCAGACACCGAGTTTGACTGCGGCTTCGCGCGCGACGTGCCTGAATTCGCAAGCGTGTCGCACGACTACACCGACAGGTGGATGGAGATTGAGGACTGCTGGACAGGTACCGAGGGTGCCGCCAAGTGCCTCCGCGACGCTCTGCAGCTCGTCGGCCTGTCCGACGAGCCGATGGGAGATTTAGGCACGAAGGTCATGGCAGCCCCGTCGAATCATTTGTACAACATTTCGACGAAGAGTTGCGTCACCGACCCCGAGGCCATCTTCAAGCGGATGGAAGCAGATGACCCAGATGGCGACGTGCAAATCGTACCGATGAGATCTGAGACAATACGACGTCTGAAACCATGATAGTGAGGCTGCTGCTGCTGTTAGTGAGGTGTTACCAACGACGGCGTGGACGCTTTATGTTTATCATGGACGGGGCGCATGGAAGAGCGGAAGACGTATTGTGACTAATGAGTACTACGAAGTGTAATAAGACATTTATTGTAGTATACAGACACAAGCAGCCTGCATCCGAACGGGCGTGCTGCTATTGTCTAATGCGGTGAGAAAGTCAAAGTGCCAACAATCATTGGTCCTTGTGAAGAAACAATCTGCAGATGGCTGCCCTCCGCTCTGCGCCGGCCGTCACCCCCCGCGTCTCGACTGCTCACGTGTACGAGGTCCATGCGCGGATCAGGGGAGCCCGCTGCAGAGCACAGAGGGGACAGGGGAACATCTGCCTTGCCTGCGAGACGAGCGCCGCGGCCCTGGCTGCACGGGGTAGTACTCTCCCTCGAGCGCAGCATCGGCGAGAAGTCAGGGCCTCACATGGTGAAGCGCACCCCAGTTGGCTGCCCTGCGGCCGCGGCCGCGGCCGCTTCCGCCTCCCGTACGTTCTCCATCCGACTCGCACCCACCGCACCGAGCATCGGCGGGGCAGTGCCGTTGGCGAGGGCCGTCGCGAGCGCGGCGGCGAGCCGGTGTGGTTTCGGCAATGCGGGAGTTGGCTGGAAGGCGCCGGCCGCGTCGCTATATCGGTGCATGAGCGCGAGAGGCGTCGCATTGAGGAAGCGCGGAGGCAGCGGCTCGCCAGTGGCCAGCTTGGAGGCCAGCTCGACTACTGTCGGGTGGTAGTGACGCCTGAGTGCGGCGAGCTGCCATGAGGTCGAGTGGATGGCCGTCGGTGCGTCCATGTCGTCGTCCTCGACGAGCAGACCCCCGAGTGCCAGCTCGGCGCCGTCATGGGCGCGCCCGTTGAGCATCGCCACATGCATCGGCATCCCCCCCTCCGGCGGCTCGAGCATGGTCTGAAGCTTTGGCACAGCCACGTGGAGGCGGGAGATGGCGCAGAGCAGCGCGATCGATTGTGCGGGCGGTGCTGCACAGGCGAGCCCAAGCAGACGGCGCACCATCGAAGCGGCGCGCGGCGCGAGCAGGGCACTCCGATTGCGCCGACACAGGTGCTCGACGCAGTCGAGGGCGGTGGCGAGCAGCGAGGGCTGCATCAGAAGCGACCGCTCAGTGAGCAGTCGGTACAGCTTGAGATGCACGTCCTTGGTGTCGACGGCCAGCGCCTGCCCGTGGCCCGAGAGGAGCTGAAGCATCGCATGCACACACTGGAGAGCCTTCTCGGCGCTCAGCACTCCCTCGGCGTTCAGCAGCCCACGTAGTGAGCCGAGGAGATCGAGGAGGAGCTCGACGTTGACTAGATGGGCGAACTTGGCGACGCCCTTGAGGACAGCTGGGAGCAGCGGCGAGGCAGCGCCTCGCTTGAGCACGCGCGCGTACGCGACGAAGATGTGCTCGAGGATCTGGGTCTGCACGCGTGCCACGTCGCCGCGCTCGCCCGCCGCCGCGGCGAGCTCGCGTGCCACTGGATCCATGTCCCGTTTTCGCTTCTTCGCACGTTTGGTCGACGGCTCGGCGCCGGCGGCCACCGCGCCCAGCTGTAAATGGAGCCACGTGCCAAGCACGTCCGCATGCGGCGAGGCGCTCGGGTTCTTGAGCGCGAGCGACGTGTGCTTCACAGCCGCGAGCGTCGCCTCGGCGTGCGTGTCCACGCCAAACATGCGCACCAGCGCTGCGCATGCATCCGCGCGGAGCGTCGCATCGGATCCCTGCGCGATCGGGAGGAGGAGGCCGAGCAGCTCGTCGCGCCCGTTGAAGTCGTACGCCTTGTCGAGCAGCGCGCATATGCCGCGCACGGCCGCCGCGCGGTGTGCCTCGAGCCGCGACGAGAGCCACTTGCGCAGCAGCGCCGTGCATGCCTCGTACGCGGCGAGCAACTTCTTCTCGTAGACGCGGAGCATGCCGACCTCCTTCGAAACCTGCATCTGAAGCTCCTTCTCCGTGGGCGGGCGCACACGGTACGCGGGCACAATGTCGCGCAGCACGGCCGCCGAGCTCAGGAGGGCGAGCCGCTGCACCGATGCCTGCGGGTCCTTGCTGGCGAACTCGTGCAGCTCATCAAGCAGCCCGATGTGCTTCTGCGGCGCCTCGAGGATGGACGCGGAGAGCTTGGCGATCCGAGCGCGCTTTGCTGCGGCAGACTCGACCTCGGCGGCCGCCGCCTCGATCTCGGAGATGACATTCGGCTCGGGCTCGGCCTCCGCCTCCGGCTCGGCAGGCTGCTGGCGCTTTGGTGCCTTGCGGCGTTGCCACTGACCATTTGGCAGGCGCACGGGCATAAGCTCGCGCATATTGTCTTCCTCATCGCGGTCTTCGGCGCCGAGACGGCCGCGCGGCCGCTCCCACGACGGCGCAGAGTCGTCGCTCATGGATGTTCACGCCACGTCGCCGTGCAATTATATTGGTTTTCAAATTGCCCTGAGTTCTCTCGCGAGCATGTCCTTAACCGGACGAACTCGAGGGACGAACCATTAAAAGCGTTTCCGTTACGAAAGACTCGGAGCCGGACTTCTTGGACTGCTCTTGCGATGGCCCACGACATGGCCCACGCGATGTACACTCGCGGGACATCGCCTCACTACTCGAGCGTGATGTTCAATCGCAGCTACCCGACGCCCACTCTCGCAGCCCCGACGCCCATAGGCCAGAATCCGACACCCACACCTGGGACCAAGTGGAGCACGAAAAAGTTCGACTCGGGCATCCATGCCTCTGCCGCGAATGAGAGATACCTCGCCATGCGCCGGGACGCCGAGGACACTCGTCCGTTCAAGGGCGCTCCTTATCAGCCGGCTAACACTTTTGTTACCACCGGACCGTGGCGCCAGGGCACGGTGCCACGGCCCTTCAGCCGCGGTAAGCACTGAAATCCCACAGCCGAGATGTCTTTTGCTTTTGCTTGCTCTCGGGCTCACCTTGCAGTTCGCCCTGTCGTGTGTCAGAGCCGCCGCTTGAGCCCGGCGTTCCTCCATCGGATGCTGTGTCGGCCGGCTCCAACGTGCATCATCCTTTCACGTCGTCCGCGACGGCTGCACACGGAGACCGGACGCACGGCATGTCGTGGGCCGCTTTCAAAGCGGCACGCTGAACCGTGAGCGTGCGCACGCCGTGCGCACCATCGTGCCGGGCTGTATCACGAGCACCCGATTGCATTTAGATACAATTGTAGTCGACGGTACCATCAAGGTCATCTGTCTTGCCACCCACAAGAAGAGCCCCGCTCGACGCAAGCCGCCAAGCTAGCCGAGTCCCTACTGGCTCTCTCCCAGCAAAAGAGAATTACCGGTATCGGGCGTCGTTCACGAAATTTCCATTTCCCATGTCCGAATCACAAGATCAGGCCCTGTGGCTGGGCATCGAGGCATTGCTCGGAATAGATCTTGAGTGCGTCTCTGAAGCCTGCTGACGCTCCTCGCCCTCAGCGCCTTCACCTTCGATGTCCTTCTTTTCCGCCTTTTGGCTCGGCGTGCTCGGGACGAGCCTGCGGCGGTGCCCGCCCCTCGGCCCAAGCTGCGCGTGGCGGAGGAGAGCCAGCGTCTCTGCCCATCGCATGCTGGATCTGGACGCGCTGCCACGACCCGTGGCTGAGACAGACTGCTGGCGGCCCACCATCGATGACGTCGATCGCATCTCATGGGGGCGCAACGCGAAGCAGAAGGGCACTGGCTCTCGCGGTGTGCCACACCGGCTGAACGACGACGAGCGGTCGCTCTACGACTTCGCGCGTCGCAAGGGCTTCGTCGAGATCGGTGGCTCGGGCTGGCGAAGCGAGCGCCGTGACTCGCCACTGGTCAACACATTTCGCAGCTGGTGCGACGCCCGAGGCGTGCCGGCCATCTACTTGCACAAGGGACGCGACGGAACCGATGATCAGGTCGTTGTCGACCTCGCGCCGCTGCGGACGCCGCTCCGCTTCGAGGCCGCGGCGGCCTTTTGCTTGGGTGCGGCGCCCAATGGCACGGTCGAGTTTGAGGGCCGACCGCCGGTGGACCTGAGGGACGCTGAGGATGCCGCCGACGACGACGAGCAGCAGCGAGCAGCCGAGGCGCCCGCAGCGTCGGCCTCGGAGCCGAGCGGCGCGCGCATGTTCAGCCTCGAGGAGCTGGCCGAGGCCTACGTCACGCAGCCGATCTACCGACTGCCCATGTACGCTGTCTCATGGGTCCGCGGGCGCTCCGAGGCCAAGGAGCTCGCAAAGCTCCTCGCCGAGAGCCTCGGCACGTCCGAGGACGCCAAGGGCCGGCGCAAAGAGCAGGGCTCCCCCCAGGTTAGGCCTGGGAAATCACGCCGCTCGGGCGGGTACGGGATAGGTTGAGGTGAGCGATCTTACATGAGCAATCTTCTTGGTGCGCGCTCCCGCGCTCTACGCTTCTTTTCGCGAAGGTACAGGTAATCGAAGACATTTGTATTTTCCCACATCCCAGAATAAATTAAGCGGTAATCAAGAGCGTGCAAAAAGTCAAGTTTGAAGTCTTTCATTAACAACAAGCGATGTACGGTGTACGTCGAAATTTGACTTGACTTGACAACTGCTCGTAAGTGACCGAATTCCAGAGGGGCGGATTCTAAAAAAGGAAATTTTGTTTTCTCCCATTGTGGTCCACGATTGGCAGGAGAGCGTCGACTTCGGTGTCTTAGGAATCCTACGCCCGCTTGCCTGGCTTGACACCCCACACACTACCCAGCAGGCGTATGCAGGCGTGCGGAGCCCCGCCCAACGGCACGCTCGTGGTCAGCGGCATCAGTCCGGCAGCGGGGCTGCCCGCATACGCCCTCAATGTCTGGGCGGAGAACGACGGAGTGTCGAACCACATCATCAAGAACAAGATGTGGGACGCCAGCAAGAGCGCTCTGCTGGTGAGCGAGCTCGCGGGACTCCACACGGAACTCGGCCGGCGCGCGTCATTCCTCGACATTGGCGCCAATGTGGGGTGGTTCACCATGCTCGCTGCACGCACTGGGCATGCCGACGTCATTGCCGTCGAGGCCAGCGAGCCCAACGCCGCTCTCATCGAGCGCTCGCTCTGCATGAACCAGCTGGTCAAAGGCGTCACGCTGCACCGCGCCGGGCTCGGAGTGCGCACACAGACGTGCGCACTCGTGGCGCGCAGAAGCAACATTGCGAGCCCGACGGTGAGCTGCGAGGGCAACGCCGCGCGCGAGATGAAAAGCTGGGGCAAGCACTTCGGATTCCACGACTACGTGGTCGTGGGAAGCATGCGCATGGTGCGACTGGACGAGCTGCTGCCGAGCCAGCCAGTCGACGTGATCAAGATCGACGTGGAGGGCAACGAGCTCGAGGTGGCGAAGGGATGGGCGGCCCTCTTTGACCAACGCCCACCGATGCGGCAGCCGCGGCTCGTGCTGACCGAGTACGTGCCATCGCTCATCGCGCTGAGGTCCAACGTCTCCGACCCGCTCGACTATCTGCGCTTCTTCATCCGGCGCGGGTACACGATCGAGACGGACGCCCACGCCCGCGGGTTACCGGCCGCTGCGCTCGTGACGGAGCGCGACCTGGTCGCGTGGAGCACGTCCAAGCACGGCCGCGGCTGGATGCACGACCTCGTGATCCGGCGGCCTCCCATTTCACATTCACACACAACGGCGCCACCTAACGGTTCTCGGACGAGAGCTCGTTAAAGGGTCGGGTTGGAGCGGAAGGTTTGATGTCGATGGAATAGAGTAAAATCTTTGCGTGTATAGAGGTTCGTCTGTGTGATCCGTGTGCCCTTGTGCGCCCGCGTGTCCCGTGTGTGTCCCGTGTGTGTCCCGGCGCCCCGGTATCTTTACAGCTGCTAGCTAGTATGTGACCAAATTCCAGAGTGTCAGAGGTTCGTCTGTGTGATCCGTGTGCCCTTGTGCGCCCGCGTGTCCCGTGTGTGTCCCGTGTGTGTCCCGGCGCCCCGGTATCTTTTTAACGGTTCACATCGAAACTTGACTTGACTTGGCTTGTCTTGAGTCTTGACTTGCCGCGCCTTTTCGAGGTGCTCTCTCTTCCCGGGCGCGCGGCTTGGATGGCGCAGCGTTGCGGCGGGCCATCGCACAGCCCGGTGGCTGCGACGACACCAACGGTGGCATCACTCATGGGGCTGCAGTCCTACGTAGATGAGCTGCGCGCGACGCTGGCTGCGGAGCTTGCTGAGCAAGCGCGCGTCTTCGAGCAGCGCAAGATGGCGGAGCTTGCTGAGCAGGCGAGCGTCTTCGAGCAGCGCAAGGCGGCGTTCCAGTTGAACATTAAGGTGTTGCGTGAGAAGAATCGTGTCCTCGAGGACCGCCTCAAGGAGTACGACGCCAAGTACACGATGCTGCTGCTGCAAGCCACGCACGCTCACGAGGCACTCCTTGCTCTGTGCGGCACACACCCCGCAGTGCTCGCAGCCACCACTGCCGCGGCGGCAGCTGGATCGGCTACGGTGCCTGCCGGACCTGCACCCTCATCGCCTTGCCAAGTCGACTTGGCAGCCGCATCGCCCTGCAAAAGCGACGCGGGTGCGGCGGCGGGCGCGGCGGGTGTGGCGGGTGCGGCGGCGGCGGTTGCGGCGGCGGCAGAGGTTAAACGGGTGGCCGACGAGGCGGCGGCGAGGCGCGTGGCGGAGGCGGGGGCGGAGGAGAGACGGCGCGCTGAGGCGGCGGACGCTGCGAGACGGCTTGCTGTCGCGGAGTCGGCGCGGCGCTTGGCCGAGGAGGAGCAGGACGAGGCGCGACGCGTTGCCGAGGCGGCGGAGGCGCAAAGGCAGGCCGAGGCGGCGGAGGCGCAGAGGCAGGCCGAGGCGGCGGAGGCGCGGCGGCAGGCGCAGCTCGCTCAGGAGTGCGAGGGCGCCATGGACGTCGTCGTGGCCAGCGTGCTCGATGCGGAAGCACGCAGGCTGGCACACGAGGTACAGAGGAGCGTATGGGCGGACTTAGCGCACGCAGCGGCCGATGCAGCCTTGGGGGCGCTCCTGGGCATGGAGGTGGAGCAGCTGGCCGCACAGGTGCTCCCTAATTGCCTCCCTAATGGCCTCCCTAATTAGCTGGCAGCTGCCTCTCTAATTGCCTCCCTAATTGCCTCCCTGGCCGCACAGGTGCAGCGAGAGCGTGTGGAGACGCTGTTGGAAGAGGTGGCTGACGCGGCCATGGAGGCGGTGCTAGGCGAACGAATCCGGCTGGTGACAGAGAGGGTGCTCCGGGAGATGGAGGCTGCGTCGGAGGCTGCGGAGGCTGCGGCGTTGCAGGTGCAAGCGGCGCAGAAGGCGGCGGCCGCGGCCGCCAAGGCGGCAGCCGCCGCTCAGGACACGCTCCCCGTCGACGACTACTTATTCGCTCCGACTTCGAGAGGCGTGGAGCAGGATGCTCGGGACGGCGCTCCACTGCCGACGCCCGCTGATGCGCTCGACGACGAAGCCCTTGCCGCCGCTGCCCCGCCCGTTGCGGCGCTAGGGGGCGTGGACCCCGAGGCCATCAGATTGGAGGGCGCGGGGGTGGGGATGGGGGTGGGGGTGGGGGTGGAGGCGGGGTCGGGGGTGGGGGTGAGGGTGGGGGTGGGGGTGGAGGGCGCGGAGGCGGGGGTGAGTGCAATGGACGTGGAGGAAGCGGCGATGCCCCGCGCCCAGCACGCTGCCATCCGCGCATGCAGCGCGCTGCGAGGCAACACGGACGATGCCGAGGCAACGCCCAAACTCAACGACAAGGCCTTGCGGCCTGCCGCCGCCGCCTCCGCTCCCGCCGCCGCTTCTGCTCCCGCCGCTCCCGCCGCCGCCTCCGCAGCCACCGCCGCCTCCGCTACGGGCGCCGTCTTGGGCGCCGTCTCCGCTACGGGCGCCGTCTTGGGCGCCATCTCAAGCCCTTCGAGCCCGTCGTCTGGTGGGAAGCGCGCTCGGGACGGCGCTCGCGTGGACGGGCGCGCGGCCTCCGCCGATGCGACTGACGGCGGCGCGGCGCACGGCGGCGCGGTCCATGGCAGCGCGGCCCATGGCGACGACTCGTCGTCCACCGACGACGAGGGCGGCGGCGCTGCCTGCAGCGAGGGCGGCAGTGCGCGACTTGTGCGCCCGCGGAAAGGGAAGCTGTCCGAGCCGGCCTTTGCAGGGCACGAGGGCATAGCTGTGGGGAAGCTGTCTGAGCCGGCATCAACAGGGCACGAGGACATGGCTGTGGCGGCGGCGGCCGCGGCGGCGGCCGCAGCAGCGGCGGCGACGGGGCGCCGGTCGGCGTGGTCGTTGCTCGAGGAGGAGGAGATGCAAATCGAGGCCGAGGCCGAGGAGCGGCGTGCGTCCGCCAAGGCGGCCAAGCTCGCCCAGCACGGCGCCCAGCACGGCGCCCAGCACGGCGCCCAGCACGGCGCCCAGCAGAGGGCCATTCCAGCGGCCGCGCGCCGGTTTTGGATGGGCTCCATGGCACAGTCCCCGAGCCTCGGGCACTCGATTGGGGCGGATGCTTCGGGTGACGACGCGGGACGATCGCCGGCTGGCATGGGGCCGCCGGATGCGCCGATGGGCGACGCTGACGGCGGCGGTGGTGGCGGCGGTGCTGACGGGGGCGGTGGTGGCGGCGGTGCTGACGGGGGCGGTGGTTGCGGCGGTGCTGGCGGCGGCGGCAAGCACGATGGCGTGGATGGCGGTGGCGGTGCTGAGGCCAGTGGCATCGCGGCGGCGGACAGTTTCGTGGACGCTGGCAACCATGCCGAGCCAGTAGCCGACGTCCTGATGGTGGCGGCGGCTCTAGCGTTGGATCCGCAGCATGGGCAACAGAGACTGCGGACTCCCTCCGCACAGAGCCAGGTGAGTGTGGCCTATGATGGCGCAGAGCTGATGTTGGGGGAGGTGGCGCCCAGCACGGCGCTCGAGCCTGCACCCCACAGCGACCAGCAGCACGCGCTGACTGCGCCGTCCGCGCCTGCCATACCGCCGCCGCCGCCCGCGCCGCCGCCGCTACCCGCGCCCCCGCCGTCAGCTGCCCCACCAGGAGCTGCAACGGCCATGGCGCCGAGGTGTGAATTCACACCAGGAGCTGCAACGGCCATGGCGCCGCCGCTCCTGCCGCCGCCGCCGCCACCACCGCCGCCACCACCTCCGCCGCCCCTCCCGCAGCCTGGATGGCAGACGGCGACGCATCGCACGTCGATTCCGCTCCCAGCCCAGCGCCCGGCACAGCGCCCTCGGCAGCCCTGGCAGCAGCTCCCTCTGAACCAGGCCTCGGCCGCGGCCTCGTCGCGAGCGGTGCGCGAGACGACCACGCCGAGGTGTGAATCGTATCCTGTTTCGTCACGTTCACACCTCGAGACTCCCACGCCGCTGGGCGCAGTGCAGCCGCACCCAACGCCAACAGCGTCAAACCCGCCGCCTATGGCACGTCAGCTGCCATCAGTCGCGCCGCACATAGGCCCCCCGTCGATGGCGCCGCCCCCTCCGTCGATGGCGCCGCCCCCTCCGCCGTTGGCGCAGCCGCCGATGCCGTTTGCGCTGCCCTCAATCCCGAGGGCGCCCACGGCCGTGCCCATCGCGCCGTCGTGGGCACCCGCTCCGGCGGCGAGGGCGCCTGCACCCGCCGCGCCCGTGCCGGCGGCGAGGCCTCCTGTTTCGTCACGTTCTCGTTCACACCTCGAGGCTCCCGTACCGGCGGCGAGGCCACACGCACCCGCGGCTAGGGTCGTGGTGTCCACGGAGGAGGTGTCGATTCGCGACGTCAATCGACGAGCGCACGCCGCGCATGTGCCTCTCGCTGCCGCCGCCAGCCGCGGCGAGTGCCTCGAGTGCACACGCTTCTTTGGCCGATCAACCGAGCAGGGATGCCGCCCGGACTGCACGGCGCGGCAGCGGCAGCTCGAGCGTCAAGCCGACGGCCACCACCCGGCCATCGGCACTCCCGACTCGTTCTGGTCGATGAACTTTCACGGCGTCGGGCATGGAGCGGCTGATTCGCAGATGCTCGCCGTGGATGACTCGCAGGTGCCCGTCCACGATCCGCTGTGGTCGCAGGATGGCTTGTGAGATGGACGTTTGAAATGGGAGCGACAACCACACACAGGCAGAAACTGTCGACCCTCACCGCACGGCGCACTGCAGATGAGAGATGTACACAGACTACTGAAGCTGAGCTGAGGTGCGATCTGCGAATAAGGTAGCGTAGACGGTTGACGGTCTGTAAGCCGATCAGGGCGACGTAGATAAGAGTGCTCATAAGGGATAGGAAAGTTTGCTTTTGGTGACCGGACCATACCTATACACGCACGCACCCGAGGGTTCGACGTATCGTATCTCATTACGGTTTGTCGTTTCCTGCGTTTACGCGGTCGGGGGTGCGTATACGCAGAAACCTGTGTATACGCGAGGGGGTACGTATACGCACCCGCTGTGTATACGTACTACCGCTCGCGTAAACGCACCTACCCGCGTATACGCACCCTGGGGTGCGTATACGCACGTACCTGCGTATATGCACCCACACCCGCGTACAAGCACGTGTGCGTAAACGCGGCGTCGGGTGCGTATACGCACCTACCTGCGTATACGCACCCGACGCTACGTTTACGCAGGGACGCGACGAACGTCATGGTCTCCCCAAGAGATGGACGTGTACTACGGTACAGAACTGTCTGCTGTGGTGCACACTAACTAGACCCCCCTTAGAGAGAACCCACACTTCGAACCCCGCTTTCCCGACGGGGGTGGGTTGGGAGGTTTCGTTTCTTTTGCTGCTATGGCGGGTGTTGGACGTCGTGGCCGCCCCCGTAGAGGAGGGTGGTCCCACTCTCCCCCTGTGGGGAAGGGTGGTGACGTAGATGATGGCATGCGGTCAGGTATGAGGCATGCCGGTTGGCGAGGTGAAAGCGGCGGAGGCGATGGCGTTTGCGGCGAGTTCGACACAGGGGTGGTGATGGAGGCGACGGGTGCGGTGGTGGCGGTGACAGAAAGTTGAAGGTTGCGAGCCTGATTGGCAGGGCGGAGTTTGGAGGTAGAGGGTACGGCTTGATTGTTTGCTTTGTTTTGCTTTGTTGGAGTATTGGAGGCGAGGATAGCAAGGTAGCAGCAGCGAGGCAGCAGCAGTGTGGCGTCATCAGCGTACACGCAGCACGCAGTGGTGGTGCAAAGTAGTGCGGTAGTGGCAGAGTGGCACCAGTGGTGTGGCAGCAGCGGCAAGCAGTAGCGTGGTCCATGAGCGTGGCAGCAGCAGCGCATCGCGTCGTGTTGTCGTTTGTAAGGGCTGCGTGGCAGGGTGCAGATCATGAGAGGCTTCAGGCATGGGAGTGCGTGAGCCTTCATCGGTCTGCCCTGGCATGATGTTTTCTTTTTTTGGAAAGCGCGCGCGCGATCCTCATGGATAGCGTCTGTTTGAGGCGCGTTTTGGAGGGCGAGGGCAGGGCATGGGGATCGTGTGCGGGTGCCCATCGCGGTTTTTCTGAGCTTCGGCCATTTTTTCGGGCGCGAGGGCCTCTTGGACGAGAGTCTCTGGTCTCGTGTATAGAAATTCCCTTTTCTTGTATAGAAAATTCCCCCAATCCCGAGTCTCTGGTCTCGTGATGTTCCCCATCTTTTAGAAAAATAAGAGGAGGTGCTCATAAGGGATAACGAGGCGTCCTTGTACGTTGTAGCACATAGTCAGTTTGAAATCTGAGGGTAGAGCAGGATTGTGCCTTGCAAACGATGTTGCTTGCAAATCCCGCCGTAATCCCTCCCCTGCCGTGCCTAGCTCGCCCCTTGGGTAAATCACTCAGATCTCAGTTTGAAATCAGGGTACTATGAGGATTGTTTTTGGATTGCGTATTCGTTTTCCCGTTTTCGGACCAGTGCGCAAAGCGCGGCCCACAGAGCACAGTACTACGTCACCTAGAGATGGTAGAGAAGCGCGCTCGCATGAGCCGATGAGCGCCGCGCTGTCCGCGCTGTTCTGTGTCGACCCTATTTAACTTCACACACACGGCTGTCGCGTCTGTCGTGTTAACGTTCACACACGTAGCACCGGTTGTCGCGTCTGTCGTGTTAACGTTCATGAACGTTCGAGTGTGTATCCTTTTGTAACAGCCAGTTCACAGCCAACGCGGGAGAAGTTCAAATTGCCTTCACTGGCTTATGCAGGCATTTTGTCGTCACTCCTCTACCCAGCGTCGGTGCATCATCACTATCGATACGCGAAAGAGATGATGAAGTCCGGACGCAGCGCATCGGCGCCTTTCCAGAGCGGTCTCGATGTTGATCGTGTTGGGGTAAACACAGCGTACGCGCCGCACCCCGACGAGGACGAGGACGGTGCGCCGCGCCCCGACGAGGACGAGTTGAGGAAAAAGATTGAGACAGGTGAAGTGTCCGAGGTGAAGCGCCTCATCGTCGTTGAACGCGCCGATGTCAATCACAAATACGAACACGACGCAACTCCAGCGTACGTCGCGAGCGAGGAGGACCAACCCGAATGCCTCAAACTGCTCATCGAAAATGGTGCCGATGTCAACTTGGCAAGGAGTAACGGGAGGACCCCAACTTACATCGCCTGCTCGAACGGCCACACCGAGTGCCTCACTCTGCTCATCGAATCCGGCGCGGACGCTCAAACGCCCAGCCATTCAAAACGGACCCCTCTTGATGCCGCACGTGGGCGCGGCCATGCGGCCGCCGCCGCCATCGTCATCATCGCCACCCTCGACAAGACAGATCTGACCACCGACGAGCTGAAAGCCCTTAAAGTGCCTGGCTTGCTCGAGGTAGCCCTGTCCGCCGCCTTCGCGAAGTCACGCCTACGCACCCTCGAGCGCGTCGCCTACTTAGTCGAGCGCTTCCGCGCCGAGGCCGACCGCGTCAAACGTTTGGACGTCCCGATCTGTACGCAGTTCATGGCCCTCGTGCTCAGGGTGCAGCAGGCGGCGGTTGGCCTGCTGCGCGCCCTCGACGCCGCCGAGGTGAAGCGCCTGCTAGGTGAAGAGCGCGGCGCCCGCGCGCGCATGGCGCTCGTGCTCGCCGAGTGCAAGGTGACGCTCGCCGACGTCACGCTGCAGCAGGCGACCGCCGCACAGTGGAGCCTGGTCAGCCCCGAGGGCTTCATGGATGCCGCCATGATCGCGCTCCGCTCGGTCTGGCACGCGGCCGTCATCGCCGTGTACCCGCCGTTCGAGAAGATACTGGTGAAGGATAGGAACGAGGAGCTAAAATCTGCGCGCACAGACTTCAAAGTCGAGGAGGAAAACAAGCCAAGTGACGACAAAGTCGAGGAGGAAAACAAGCCAATTTACGACGGAACAAGTGAATACATCGCGTTCAAGGTTGATGGCAAGGTGGTGAGCAGCTTCTGGCGAAAGGGAAATGGGACTTCCGACAAGCGCAAAAAAGCGGCCCGTGCCACCTTTTTCTCCCACTGCGCCGAGCATGCCGAGGAGAAGGCTGAGAGCGTGCTTCGCCTGTACCCGATCCTTGAGCCCGCGTTCAGGTTCTACGCATGGACGTCGCTGCAGCTGCTCCTTGCCGTGCTGCTCACAGCGCTGCCCGCCGAGCGCGGGGAGCACATTACGGCGTTGCTCCTCGTATGGACGGTGCAGCTCGCTGTGCTCCAGGCGCACGAGGCCTACGCCAACCGTCCGCTCTGGGCCGCCGACCCCCTGAATATGTACGTGCACGCGAGGGCTTCACTTAGCGCGCATCTTCGCTCCGTGCCCTGGTACTGACGCGCCCACCGCGTCCACCGCGCGCGCTGTGATGCGCGTGCGTGTTTGCGCGCTCCCGCAGGCTCGAGATGCCGGCGTCTATCCTCGCCTCGGGCGGCCTGATCCTTCGCTTCGCGCCGTCCCTCCAGAACCTTGAGCGGGCCCTGCTCGCCGGCGGTATCCTACTCATGTTCGTGTCGCAGACCCTTCGGCTGCTCGAGCGCAGCCCCAAAATTGGTCCGCTCGTGCTCATGGCCCAGAAGATGATTCCGGACACGTTGCGCTTCCTGTCCCTCATCATCGGCCCTGTTGTCGGCATCGCGTTCAGCATGGTGGTGCTCTTCAAGGGCCAGTCCGCCAGCGGGCTCGGAGAGGAGTGCTTTATGTACGACGACGACTATGCTGGGGGTCGCCACCTTGCCGGGCACCACTCTGGCGGCAAGAGCGGCAGCAGCGCGGACAGCAGCGGCGAGGACGGCAGCGGCTCCGGGATCATGGTCTCCGCGAGCTCCGCCGTCAACTCAATCGAGATCTACATACGCTCCACCGTAGCCTTCTTCGAGATCCTGCTCGGCAGCAACAACCAGCTCGGCTGCCTGCGCGCCTCAACACACCCGCTGGCATCGGTGCTCTTGATGGACGGCTTCCTGGTCATGATCGTGCTGGTGGGATCGAACATGCTCATTGCGCTCATGGCGAAAACGTTTGCCATCCTACACGAGCAGCAGGAGACCAACTACATGTTCCTCACGTCGCTGCTCACCGTCTCGTGGGCCAACAAGGGGGCTGTGCCGCCGCCGTTTGCCGTGCTTGGGCTACCGTACCTGCTGATCTCCTCCACTTTGTCCTGTACGAGATCACCCGGAGCACACGTGTGGAAGAAGATGCACACAAGTGAGGAGGGCGAGGACACAGACGAAGCCAAAGACTCCCCAGAGTATCTGATGAGGAAACACAAGGAGCCAGACTCTCTGACGGTGCGAGAGATCCATGAGAAGATGAAGAAGTACCTAAAGGAGCGAGTGGGTGATCAAGGCGAGGACGACAAGTACCGCACGCAGATGGCGAGGGAGCAGGCGCAGATCAAGGCGGAGTTGGCGGAGTTGCGGACCGAGTTGATCGCGAAGGTATACGAGATGATGATGCAGCAGGCCGTGATGATGGAGCAGCAGGCCGTGATGATGGAGCAGCAGGCCGAGGCGATGAAGCAGCAGCTGCAGGCGCTGGATGCTAAGGTGGACGCGTTGCCCGTGGTCAAGCTGGCGGATTGTCAATGGGGGGTCGACTCCGGGTCGTAGGAGGGTCGTAGACATTGCCCTTCGGCGCCGTCAGGCGGGCGAATGCGTCCCAACTCGGGATGGTTTCCTGGTACGCCGCGGGCTTTGTGCGCCGGCGCCAGTGGGTGGCGGTCGTGCCGTGGCTTAGCCTTAAGGCGCCAGCAATCACAGCTCGATGCACTCGATCGCGAAACCCGGGCTTGGCGGCGGCTCGGAGGGGCGCCCCTGGTGTCGTAGTCGTTGTTGAGATATGTTTTGACACAATGAGCTCGGCTGACAATGATGCGCTGCGGACGTGCGGAGAGCATGAGTGTCTGGAAGATCCCAAGTCCCTCTGCATGGTCCTAGTACCGAAAAGCGACCAAAAAGCGACCTCACAGGCCGTACTCGAGGTCACAATGTGACATCTGAGTGGCGACAGTGACTTGATATGGCGTGATTCTCTGACTCTGTGTTTACTGTTTTATGAGTCCATATAGTCCCTAGACTCGATCTATGGCCCTCCAGCTATGTGCTGTCTCGCGATCTTTTGAGATGTGCATCGAAATCCGGCTTCACCTCGAATTTCGACCCGTGAACTGTTTGGCCACACAGCTCAACAATTCGAGCTCCAAAACACATTATCTCGCCTGTTCTCGGTAGTGTATATCTTATAGAGTGGTGCGCGATCCTAAGATGAAGAGTGGTCGACGTATGACGCACAGTGCAGTACGGAAACCTACATTATGCACACAAGATGCCCTGTACGACACACGCGAGTATGCACAGTGCTCCCCTACGCAAGAAGGGTGATGCTCTTCGATCATCAGCCCGGTCTGGATATCTCATGAGGCGACTCCGGCATGCTGTGAGCCGCCCATGCGACGCTATCTGCGCTGTCCTGGAGCCATCTGCTGTCCTGCGCGTCGTGCGCTGCGGGCGGTGCTGCAGCCACATCCGGTTCTTCGACGAGCTGATCGCCGACGCGTTGAGCCCACTGCCCCGAGGATGCGGCACCTCAGCCCACCAGCTGGCTGCGGCGGATGCTCCGTGCGCGGCAACCGCGCAGATGCCTTCGGGTGCGACACTGTTGCCCATGTGCTGTTCCCAGAGGCCGCAGCACCGCGGCCTCGGCGTCGCCGGCTTCGCGATTCGCTTTCGCCGTGATCGGCATCGACCACGGGCGTCGCCTCGAAGTCCAAACGGGCCGATCCGAGCGCGACTGAAGCCGCCAGGGAGCCCGGCAGCGACGCGCTCAAGGGCTCGGAGAGCTTGAAAGAGGCTGTGAGGAGAGAGTGTGAGGAGACGAGAGGACGAGAGAAAAAGTGTCCCAACTGGATACGGCACCGGTTTACCGCGCCGCTGGAGGACGACCGGTCGGCACGAACGTCGAACCTGCCTAAGGGCGACCTCGGAGGCTTCGGCTCCGTTGAGCCCTAGGCGTCGCAAGACGGGTGTTTAGCGACTCAACAAGGTCACGAACACTCTCGACTCACCCTTGAGGAATCGGGCCCTCCGGTATCTCGTACGACCTCCGACGGAGGTTACCGGTCTAAGTATGGTTCTGTTAGGCCCGTTACTCGCATGCCTAAAAGACCCACACCTGGGGGAATGGGTCCCCCTACCGCTCGCAGAGTTCTCGCAGAGCGAGTTAACAGTGAAGGGCGGTTGGGCTGGGGTGAAGGTAACCCCGGCGAGTGAGGTATCAGACATGGGTATCAGAGCGGGCGAGGCTCGCTCCCGTAGCCAGCCGCGGAGGGTACGGTGCAACGGTGGGAGAGCGCTCCACCCGTTGGCTGAGCCGCCCGCTGGGCAGGATTGACACCCGATCAGTGGTGTGTGCCTACAAGAACCAACCGAGAGTATCGCATAGGCACATCACCGCACATCACTCGATCCGGCAGCCTCCAAATTAGGAAACACGAAGCAGCGATCCACACAATGTTCACAGTGATCGCACAATCTACAGATACAACTGGAATCCACTCCGGCCCTTCACCGCATCTTGCACCGCTGTTTTCCCTGCAACTCCCAAATTATTGTTTCCAAGGGAGAGAATGGTCAAGACAGCGTTGACCTTCAGCGCCTCCGCGATCGCCATGGCACCGTTCACGCCGATGCTGTTCCAACTGAGGATCAACTCGGTCACCACCGCGTTGACCTTCAGCGCCTCCGCGATCGCAATGGCACCCTCATTCCTTATGTTGTTGCTGTTCAGGACGAGGGTGGCCACCACCGCATTGACCTTCAGCGCCTCCGCGATCGCCTTGGCTCCCTCAACCCCGATGCTGTTGCATTTCAGGACCAGGGTGGTCAGGACCGCGTCGACCTTCAGCGCCTGCGCGATCGCGATGCCTCCCTCCGCACCGATGTTGTTGTTAGCTAGGTGCAGGGAGGTCAGGACCGCCGTGAACTTCAGGTCAGACGCCATCAAGATGCCGTCAGCGGGTTGGAGGCCCTGATTCGTGAAGTCGGCCTTCGTCTGGTCGCGCGTCATGCCCGAGAGCATGATGCCGTTCTCCGTGCCGATCTTGGCGAGCATCATGGCCGACTCAACGTCGAGGCTGTTCTTGAGCAGGCTGCAGTGTTTCAGCTCCGTGGTCTTCAACATGGCCGCCAGCACGCGCCGCACCGTCGGCCGGTCGCTGCCGAGCTTTTGCGAAAGGTCGAGCGTGTCGCCCGTCACCCCGGCAGTGCGCAACAGCCCCCAGCCGAAGGCGTCGCCCATCTCGCTGCCGAGCGTGACCGCGTTGGCCCAAAACGCCGGCCATTGCCACGGTGGCGGCGAACCCTCAGGGAGGCGGTACTTGCCCGAGCAGATGGCTCGTGCTGCAAAGAACTCCTGGAAGGAGAGGTGCGCCGACTGCATTTGGAGCGGCTCGACCTGCAGCAGGCTGAGAAGAGGGAGCCTATCCTGCCCCACGCGCTCGCGAACCTCCGCGACCGCCGCTCGCTCCTCATCGCGCAGCGCCTGGACCGCGCCGTCCAGGGCAGGGAGGTGCTCCGCGTCCGCTCTCGCCATCTGCGCCCGGCAAGCAGCTTCATCCAGCCCGGACGATGCGAGCTGCTTGGGGTACAGCCACCCCGTTGTGGCGCCGTCCGCCAGCTTGACCTTGTATGGAACGCATGTTTCGTCATCCTCGACGATCACGCCTCGTTGGCCCTTCCACGAGCCGTCCAGCACCTCCACGTAGTGGCCCTTCTCCGGCCGGCCCTTGAACGTCTTGAAAGGGTTCGCCACCTTCGCATCCAGGTCGGCGAGCGTCCCCGCCGGCGCAAAGGCGCCCAGAGCCGCGCGCAGGAGCTGCATGTCGGTGATCACGCGCGCCTGCGCCACGTGCGCCTCGAAGAACACAACTTCCAGCAGCGTCCGCACTTCTGCCATCACGCCGCCGCCGCGCGCGAGCATCGCGTCCGATGCGCTCGCGTACAGCTCGGCGACCGTCTCCGTCATGCCCAGCCCTTTGCGGATCTCGAAGACCGACGCGACCATCGAGAGCATCAGCGGGTTGGCCGTGACGCGATGCTGCATCGTCGGCGCGTCGGGTTCCGTGCTCGTTGGCATGCGCTCGACAAAGGTCATCAGCTGCCTCACGTCTCCCTCATTCCGCAGCCGCTGCAGCAGCACCTGCTCCTGCTGCGCCTCGGTCAGCGGTGCCAGCTTCAGGAAGCGGAAGCCGGAAAAGCCGGCCTCGACCACGCCCGCCGGCCGCGAGGTGCAGAGCATCACGTGGCCCTGCGGTGCCAGCACCTCGACGACGTGCTGCTCAATCTCGGCGCGCTTGGCGCCGGCCTCGTCGAGCCCGTCGAGGAGGAGCAGTGCGCGCCGCGCCATCATCGCCTGGCGCAGCATGCGGTAGACCTCGGGCCTCTCAGCGTACGTGAGGCAGAGGTACGCGTCGACCCAGTTCGAGTGCGACGCGAACGCGTCAGCTGCATCGCGCAGCCTTGCCTGGAGCAGCTGCACCTTGATCACGATAGGCACGAGCTCGGCGCGATTGAGCGCCAGTACCACCGCCTGGCTGATGAGCGTCGTCTTGCCCGCAGCGGGCGGCGCGGTGAGCAGCGCGGCTCCCGGAGCAGCGATCGCCTCGCCGAGGCTTCGTGCGGCGTGTAGCGAGTGCAGCCAATCGCTCAGGCCTCGCACGTCGCGCACGCCAGCCAGATTGGCATCTCCCATCACTTTGATGGCCACACACTGCTCCAGCGCATCCAACGGATTGCCCGTGAGCGCATCCAAGATCTGCGAGTGCTGCTGGCGCAGATCCCGCGCCCACCACCCGCGCAGCGCCTCGTAGGCGGCGTGCGGCAGCTCGCGCGGCGCGTGGTTCCACGGGTGCAGCATGAGCGTGGCTGGTGGCTCGCCGCTGCCCTCCAAGAAGGCGAGGCGGTGGCAGAGGCCGTCGGCGCCCGCCGTTGCCACGTTGGCATCGCGCCAGCCGCCGGCCGTACGCACGGTGAGCGGCTGGCCGGCGGCGTAGCGCCGGGCGCCGAGCGCGCCGCTGGAGCGCAGTGCCGAAGTGACCATGTCCTCGGGCTGCAGCCTCTCGACCGCCGCACGCACCTTGCCGAGCGCGGCTTTGAGCTGCTCGGTGTCGTCCTCATCGAGCTGCTCGAGGTCGTCCTGGCTGAAGAGCGTCGCCGCCGCATCCACCGCCGCGTCCACACACAACTGCACGGCGTTGCCCGCCTCGCGCGCCGCGTTCGCGATGCTTTTGCACTGCGCCGCGCTGTGAGCGATCTCGCGCGCCCGCTCGCCGATGGCGCGCAGAGCCGACTCCGATTCGATGCTCAGAGCCGAGGCCGATTCCACCCGCCGAGCATCCTCCGCCAGGCGGCGTACGGGCTCGACGAGGTCTCGAAGCGCACGCGCATCGCCGACAAACGCGGCCTCCCAGCCGGCAGCGGGCGGCCGCCACGGCAGCACCGCCTGGCTGCATCGGTCGTAGGCGAGCTCGGCGTCGTCTTCGCCGGTGATGGCGGCGGCGACGCGCCTCCCCGTCGCATCGACGACGCCAAAGCGCGGCCCGCCGCCCGCGCCGCTGCCCTGCGAAGAGAGCAGGAGCAGCGGCTGTCCCTCGGCGAGGCGCAGCGGCGACGCGGCAGGCGCATCGACCTGCGGCTGCGGCTCCGCCGGCGCGGCCGGCGCGCAGCCTAACGCGAGCATCTGAAGCGACCCGAGCGTCTTCTGCAGCGCGCCAACGGTGTTGTGCACATACTCCTCATAAAGGCTGATGACCTTGGGCTTGTCGCCCTTGCTCGTGAACTTAGACTTGTTGATCCGCTCAATGTCAGCGGCTACGTCGAGCTCGATTGCCGTAACCTCAACGGCTGTCGCGTCCGCGTCGCTGCTCAGCGCGAAGACCTTGGGCTGCAGCTGATCGAGGGGCTCCCGGAGCGCGGGGTAGGCCGTCAACCGCTTCATGAGCTCTCGGCTCAACGAGTCTTCGCAGCAGCACCTGCGTGGGACAGTGGGGCAGGCGCGTGAGGGTTATGAAAGGGGATCCAACCACATCTGCAGAATAGGATGGGCAGCGCTCACCATCCTCGATAAAAGTACGGTGTCTCATTGTAGAGCGTGTCGAGCCCCTCGCATAGGCCGGGCCATGAACCAGCGTTCTTTGCCGCGACGGCAGACTCGTGCGAGGCAAAGCGCACGATGGGGTGTGTGCGTTCGAGGTCGCAGCTCTCAACACTTCCGAACCCGATGAGCGCCTTGCGTACTGCGCTCTCGTCTACGTTTGCGCTCAACTTGAACAAGCACACAACGCCATCGAACTCGGCTGGCCGGGGTGGGATTTCCTCGATCTGGAGCACGGTCGTTGCAAGGATCGACGCATACAGCTGATTCATCGCCCCACCCTCGAGTGCGAGCTTAAAGGAAGCACTCTGCTCCGGTGTCCTTGGTGCCTGATACAGCGATCCAAAGTCCCAGAACAGGGCTTCGATTCGAATTGCCAGCCGCTTCAGAGCGCGTCGAAGCACGCGGATACGCGAGCCCTTCGGATCTGGATCGCCTGCCATGAGCCAGCCATAGGTAAGCGCGCCGATGCTCCGATCTCCACGCCTGACAAGCGTTGCTGCCTCTTCACCACTCAGCAGCGGCGACGGCGAGACCCCGCTCCTTTCCAACTCCTCGAGCGCCTGCCGATTCTGCATCTTGAAGTTGTCCAGCTGCTTCATCAGCCACTCCACGCGTAGCAACCGGATCGCTCCGCTCAGAAGGACTTCTATGAGGATGGTGTCGAGCTCTGAGAGCGCCTGATGCAGCTTTGGCGGCAGCAGTGCACAGCCGTCCATAGTAGTTCGAAATACCATAGGCTGGCGAGGTGAGTTGTCAGCTTCGAGAATCGCCCGATGCACATTGCGCACGCTCAGCGCATCGGCTGAGCTCGACGGTCCCGATGAAGACGGCCCACGCGGCGTGAAGGCCTGCACGATCACGTCGATAATGGAGCTGCCGATCTCGAAGGTCGGGTTTCTCGTCTCGGCCAACGCCTCTGCCGGCCCCGTCTCTGCCTCCGGCGCCGTCTCTGCCTCCGTCGCCGCTCCGGCCGCCGGCTCCACATCTTTCGTGGGTCCGGACTCGTACGTGGTACGCGCCGCCTCTGCCGCTGAGGCGACCACCCTCGGCGCCGCAGCAGCTGCCGTCTCGCTCTCCCTGATGGCCTCCTTCATGCGCCTGAGCTCCTCACGCGTTGCATCCAGTTCCGCCTCTTTGGCCGCCGCGGCCGCCAGCGCAGCGCGCACCTGCACAGCCATCACCTCGGTTGCATCCTGCGAAACACTCAGCGCCGCCTTAATCTCCTCATTCGACTCTTGCGTGCGATACGGCGACAACGGCGTTCTCGGAGCCTCAAGGAAGATAGGCCGAGCAGCGCGGCTGTTCGATGCACTCGGGCTGGAACTCGGGCTAGATACGGCCGATCGTTCGTCGCCCTTGCAGCGTACCAAGTACTGTGGGTGGCCGTCTTTGCCGGGGCGAGACACGAGGAACGTACCGGAAGCTGATGCTGCCAATGCTACAGACGCTGCTGCAGGCGCTGCTGCAGGCGCTGCAGATGGCGTCACCAATGCGGGCGATGCTCTCCTTATCTCAGCGGGATCGCGAGAGGTAGGCGCGGTGACGGTCGTCTCGGGCACTGGCTCGGCGACCTTTACGTCTTTGGGTGTTGCCTCAGCACCTTGCTCCACAGTGAGAGATGGTGATCTTGGAGGGCCGTCCAGGTTCTGAATGAATGGCTCGGCTTGCGCGCGAGGCTCCACAACTTCCGTACGCGCGCTGTCGGTCGTCTCGGGCACTGACTCGGCGACCTTTACGTCTTCGGGTGTGGCCTCAGTGCCTTGCTCCACAGCGAGAGATGACGATCTTGGAGGGCCGTCCAGGTCCTGAATGAATGGCTCAGCTTGCGCGCGAGGCTTGCTCGCGGCACAGCCGCCCCCTCGGACGCGCACCATCCCCGTCAGTCGCTCCTCTGCCGCCTCCGCCTCCGCCTCCGCTGCCTGAGCCGATTGCGCCGCCACTGCAACGGCGTCGTCAACGTCGTCGATGTCGTCGAGATTGGTGTCGTCTCCGTCGTCGCAGGCAATAGGCCGCACGGGGCCAAGTGCAAGGGGCAGATGCTTACTCAACTCCTTCCAAAGAGTCGCACCGCCGTCCTTGGGCTGCACACGAATGCGTGTCCCGGAGCGCTTGATGACAGTGCCGGTAGATTCTCTCTTAGGCTTGAAGCGCACGTAGTCGCCCTCCTTCGGGTCCATCAGGGCGTTGTCAGGCGGCGGGTCCATGAGTGAATTCAAGAATTGGCGCATGTGGTTTCAAAAAAACAAAGATGCGCTGACATGGAGCCAGTATGTCCAATCAGCCCGTTCACAGCTTTTGGTTCGATTCACACGAAAGTGAAGACCATGATGGCCGGCCGCGGCGGCGGCACGAGCACAGTGCACACGTGCTTCAATTGCGGTCAGTTGGGACACAAGAGCAACGACTGCACGAGTCCCAAGTTGGCATTGGGCAGTGGGAAGGGTGGGCGCGGCGACCAAGGTCGCAGCAAGGGTGGCATTGGCAAGGGTGGTGGTCGCAAGGGCGCTGGAGGTGCCGACGACCAGCGTGCGCTCAATGCGCAACTAGCCCGTGCCGCCGACCGCGCCGAAATCAACCAGCTTGTTCTGCAGCACTGTGCCGAGTTCAACTCCGTCAACTGCGCCACCGCGCTGCATCGGCTGGCCAAGTGTGCGCCTTCCAGCTCCTCCTCGCTTGCAGCGACGGATGCCCACTGGAAGAAAAGTTGGTCCGCGGCTGCGAAAGCGTCGGCGGCGAAGGCCACTTCCTCTTCGGACGATGCGACAGTGGAGGATCTTCTGTGCCGCAGGTGCGTCACCCTGCTCGAGGAAGGCAGTGAGGTGACCGCCCGCTCCCTCACATCCATAGCATGGGCGACCGGAAAGCTCAAGCTAGCGCACGCACCTCTTTGCGCCGCGTTTAGTGCCCAGGCGGCGATACAGGTGGCTCGTGGAGGGCTCGATGCGTTTGGGATTGCAAACGTCGCTTGGGCGCTGGCGACGCTGCATATGACGGGTCAACCTGGCGATGGTGACAGCGCGGGCAACATTGAGGATGGCTCAACACGACGCGACGCGAGCTCGATCGCTGTGCCACAGCCAGCGAGCGCTACGCCGAGCCGTCTGCTGGATACTCTGGCTGAGGCCGCCATCTCGAATGGCACCATCGATGAGTTCAAGCCACAAGAGCTCTGCAATCTGCTCTGGGCCTTCGCCACACTTCGACGGCCCCATGCCGCCCTCTTCGACGCCGCAGCGCGCAGTGCGTCCCGCCGCATGGAGACTTTCAGCGCCCAGGGGCTGTCTCAGACCGCATGGGCGTTCGCCAAGCTTGAGCTCGCGTCGCCGACATTGTTCCAAGCCGCCGCCGAGGCGGCGCTTCCCCGTCTCGGCACGTACGATGCCCAGTCAGTGGCGACGCTCGCTTGGGCGTTCGGGGCTGCGGGCATCGAACACGCGATCTTGGCGGCAGGCTTGTCCAAGGTGGTCTTAGCTCGCCCGACAGATTTCGACGCGACGAGCTGCGCGCGGCTCTTCTGGGCGTTGTCGCGATTCAGCGAGGGCGTCGATCCCGCCGCCCTCGCTCTACTCTCCTATCGTCTGACTCGAGTCGCCGCTGAAGAGATGCAGAGCAAGCAGCTGCTCTACGCTCTTGGCGCCCTCGCCAAACTCAAATCGGGGGGGCTCGAGGGCGGCAACGAGGGCGGCAGGCATGGCGGCGGCGGCGGCGGCGTGGAAGGAGCTAGCGCATCATCTCTCGCGACGTTTCTGTGCGAGGCTGCAAGTAAAGCCGCCCCCACGCTGAGTGCGAGCAAGCTGGGCATCACCGCATGGGCCCTCTCACGGCCAGCGGTGCACGCGCAGCTGCCGGTACGTGCACGCGTGGCATGGAAGGCCGCTCTGCGCGAGGCCACGCTTCGCGTGGCGGCAGATCTGAGCTGGAGATGCGTCAGCCACATTGAGCTTGCGTTGAGGACTCTGGGAGCGTCCGAGGGCGAGGGAGAAGCGCGCAGCTGCAAGGGCATGCCCTTGGTTGAGACCCTCGATGGCAGCGTGGATCCCGTAGTAGCAGCACTGACCAAAGCCGCACGCCGCTCGATGGATCTCTGCCACGAAAAGTCGATCGCGCGCAACGAGGCGCCGGTCGACCTGCTCGTCCAAATGATCGACCTGCTGCTCGAGCACTCGGATCTCGGCGCAGCTCGCGCCCGAGGGGCTTCTCGCACAGGCCAGGTGCTGCTCGCTGGCTTTGACGAATGCGGCCCCACGACGCGCCTGGATGAGGCCCTTCGGACAGCGGGCCTGACGCCGATACACTGGCGGCGGTTTGCGAGCTCAGGGCATGATACGTGCGCCTCCCCGTGGCCAGCAGCGCCGAGCGGCGGGGCAGCTGAGGAGAGCTACGTGGCATGCATCGTGCGCTGGAGTTGGTACGCGGCAGGCGATGCTGCTTCTATGCTGGTGCACGCGTGCGCGTCGGTGACGTGCGCAGGCACGCCGCTGTGGCTCTGTGGCAACGATGCCGAGGGCGTGGAGGCTGCAGGCGCCCTTCTCGAGGAGGCCTATGGTGAGGCGAGCCGGCTCGTCTCCGAGGATGGATGCGCACTCTACGGCTCATGTCGCGGCTCGGCAGGTGCCACCGCGGCCTCGAGTGCGCGTGGATCGCTTGAGGGCTGGGTCACGCATTCGAGCCTCTTGCTCCCTGAGCTCGGATGGCTCCCTCTTGGAGCAGCCCATGGTGGAGCAGCCCATGGTGGAGCCAGCGGCAAGAAGAGGAAGCGAGAGGCGGACTCGGCAGCAGAGGCCATGGAGCTGCCGTGGTGCACGTACCCCGGCCTCTTTGCTGGAGGCGGTCTGGACGTCATGACAATGGCGCTCCTCCAGACCCTACCGAAGCCACCCGCCGGTGCCCGCGTTCTCGACGCTTGCTGTGGCTCGGGCGCCATCGCTGCGGCGCTTCGTCACGCTCCCGGCGGTGGCGCGTTGCGAGTGCATATGCTCGACGCTGACGCGGTCGCGATGCACGCCGCTAAGCTCAACGTACCGGGTGCGGCCCGACACTGGCACGGCGCGGTCTGGCCACAGACCTCTCGTGCCTTCTCGGCGGGCAAGCCGATGCGTTACCACTGGATCGTCTCGAATCCGCCCGTGCACCGCGGCCAGCCCGACGACTTTCGGGTCGTCGCGGAACTCATCCGCGGGTCGCGCAAGAGGCTCAAGCGCTCTGGCGTGCTGTGGCTCGTGGCGCAGGAACATGTCCCGATGGGCCGGCTGCTGGCGCTTCATGGCAGGTTTGCGAGCGTTGAGGCGAGTTCGGTGCCTCCCGACGGGCGCTTTGTCGTTTGGAGGGCGAGCGGGAGGCGAGAGCGGAAGGCGTAGAGCCGAGCTGAACCGCACAAATACTCAAAAGTAGAAGGCCAACATGAACATCGGGGAAAAACATCGCCTTCACATGTGTGTAAAGACGCGATGGCGTACGGCACCGATGAACCATGCGATGAACGCGATACGAAGACTGACTTCAGGACATGCTTCTGGACCCCGTATTGTAGTTTGTACCACGGTGTGTCTTTTGGTGTGTCTGTGTCTCACTCACTCACTCACTCACTCAGGACCCAGGAGGACAACGTAACCGGAACCTCGGGTGTCCCAGCTCCCCCGGTGACTTCTGTCGTGAGCGCGGGGAGACCGCGACGAAACTGATTGCCTCTTCTGTCCTGAAAGTGACCGGAAAAGTTCTCATCACCTGACCCGAAAAAACCAAACCCACAACCGAAGTGATAGGAACTGTGTGATGGCTTTGGCCTCGGCCGTGTACCTCCTTCTCGTGCTCACCGACGTCGCGCTCGCCTCTAACACGTGCCCCGACGGCTGGGCGCGCTTTGACGAGGGCGGAAAGTGCTACAAGGTGACCGCGGGGCGGTTCAACGCCTTGGGGTGCGCGGCGGCGTGCGGTGAGAATGCGACGCTCGCATGCATCCGCTCGAGCTCGGAGGCTGAGTTTATTGCGAGCCTCACGCGCAGCGTGGGTGATGTGTGGATCGGGCTCTACCAGTCGGCCGGCGCCGTGGAGCCCGGCGGCGGGTGGGACACGTGCGCGTCGGGCGTGACGACCAACTTTACGAATTGGCAGAGCGGGTACCCAAGCAACTTCTACAGGACCAAGGTATTTGGAGATTTAGCTCAAGTGGCCTATGCTAACCGGCAGTGCGCCGCCAAGCGCCGCGAGTATCTGCGGAATGGGTGGTTCGACTCTCCCTGCTATCTTCGCTATCGGTGTTTGTGCGAGCTCGGCGCGCCCGCCTCCGCCGAGTACCTCGCGTTCATGGAGGCGGACATTGCGAAAGGACAGCAGCTGCTGCGCACGCTGACAGCCATCCTCTACGGCGGCCTCATTCCAGCGGCCTGGCTCGTTCCTCTCGCCTTCTTCTGCGCCCTCCTCGCCTGCCTCCGCCTCCGTCGCAAGAAGGCACCAGCCCAGGACGTTGATGCCTCGTTCAAAGGCTCGCAAACCACTAAGCTTGGCTCAACGCCTAACAAGAGCTTCAGCTTCAAGCAACGCGTAGCACAAGCTTTAGGCAACCACGAGAAGAAGCTTATGCAGCGGCTCACGGACGCGGTGGCCAAGGCCGATCGGCTCCGCCTGCGCGTGAGCGGCACGCTCGCACAGTTGGGCTGGATGCTAGTGGTTCTGACGGGAGTGCCGGCGTTGTTTGGTAATTTCATCGACGTCGACCTCACGCCCATCGCGAGCAACATCGTATCTTACTACTTTGCCTTGCCGCCGGGAGTGGCCGTCATCCTGCTCGCGCTGCGCCCCACCTACGCCAAGCCCATCCGCATTGTGGGCGTCTTGGGCGTCTTCTGTAGCGCCGCCGCCCTGTATGCTGCTCTTGTGCCCTTGTGGAGCGTCGAGAGCGCTGCGTCTACTGATGGGCTTTCCGTGTTTGCTTTGAACATCATCCGTAGCAGCGGCCTCGCCCTCATCGCCGCTGTAGTCTGCGCGCTCCTCTGGGACACAATGGGTGTACGCTTCGTGTGCCGCAATTCAGAGCAATTCAAAGCTGTGGGGACCAAGTTGCAAGCGGTTCAGTGCGGCAAGACGGCTCCCTACGAAGCAGGTCAATTCAAAGCAATTCAGAGCACATCCAAAAACACAGCTACGGTAGCAATCCAAAGCAATTCCTTCATGATACGACTCTTGACCATGCCGCCGCTCAATCTGTGGTTTGCGTTTCGCCTCGCCTTCATCGGGGATGTGGTCTACTACCACAATGAGAAGACGAATGAGATCTCGTGGAAGAAGCCGACAGACGTAGAGGCACTCGAGGCTAAAAGGTTCAAGACTGCGCAGGAGCAAGCCCCCGTCGGCGCGGCGGCATCAGAGAAGGCGGCGGCAGCAGCAGAAGCAGCGAACTGGACTGAGCAAGAGAAGGGGGGGGCGGAGAAGGCGGCAGCAGAGCCGGCGGCAGCAGAGCCGGCCGCGGCGGATCACGAGCAGCTGCCTGAAGCAGCAACACAGACTGCGTGGATGGAGTTCACCCTCGAGTATACAATGGGGGCACGCAGCCAGCTGCTTCGCTTGTGGCTCACGCTCCGCGTCGTATGCATCGGGGTTGCGCTTCTTTATCTGGTCATATTCCTCAGCATGATGCTGCACGTCCCGTCGGTTGACCCTTACGGCGCAAACCCAGTGGAGGCAGGTGCGATTGAGAATGTGATTCTCAGCGCCATCGCCCTCGCCGTCGCGCTCGTCTTCACGCGCGCCAATCGCGGCCGATTCGTGGCGTGGCTCGGCGCGCTCGGCAAGTCTGATGACAAATCCGAAAGCGCGACCAAAAGCGAGGCCACGGCAATCGCGTCGCTCCTCGGAAACAAGTCCCCTGCCGAAGCGTTAACGCTTGGAATCGGGCGCTTCCGTGCGCTGCCTCTCGCTAAATTGTTGCGCGAAGAGATCGCCGGGCGCAAGGCGGGAGAAGACGCCGGGAGCTGGAACACATCGCCCGGCTATCCCACCCGGAAGTTGTATCAGAAGACGATCCGGGTGGGCCAGCCGGGTGGGCCGAAGTTTGGTCAAGTCGACGCCTTCATCTCGCACTCGTGGTCCGACGACGGCGACGCCAAATTCGATTGCCTGAAGGAGTGGGCGGACGAGAATAAGAAGGCTGAGACAGCGGAGGCAGGGGCCTCGGTGCTCACAGGGGCCTCCGTGCTCACACGCGCAGGGGCGCCTGGGATGGTGACGGCCGACGGCAAAGGCGGCAGCAACGGCCTCAACGGGGTGACCATCTGGCTCGACAAGGCGTGCCTGGACCAGAGAGACATCCAAGCGAGCCTCGCGGGGCTACCCGTCTTCATCTCGGGCTGCAAGCAGCTCCTCGTGCTCGCGGGGCCCACGTACGCGTCTCGGCTGTGGTGCGTGATTGAGCTCTTCGTCTTCGTGCAGTTGATACCGAATAAGGACGTGCAGGATACACGAATGCGAGTGATGTATCTGACCTCTAAGGACAAGAACTCAAAGGAGGTCTCGAAGGTTTTCGAGGACGGGCTCAAGAACTTCGAGGCGGGCAAGGCGGAGACCTTCGACCCGAACGATAGGGAGAGGCTGATCGCGGTGATCGAGGCGTCATTCGGCACCCTCGAGCCGTTTAACAAGATCGTGCGAGACTTAGCCAAATCCCATTATAAACGCACTCTTACTATAAAGGCGAGTGTGAAGGGCAGCACACCTGAGCAAGCGAAGCTCCTGAAGAAGATGAGCACACAACAGATACGATTTGCGGCTGAGATCGCTGACAATCTCGACGCTTGAGGGGCGGCTGATTGTTGTTGGTGGGGTGGAGGTGTTCACTACTTGAGCCGGCCGCCGTGTGGAGGGCCGAGGATCGTTGGCCAAGGGTATTTGATACCGAGCGTGTATAAGAACCGTGTCTGCCCTGTGTGTGTCCGGCTCCCCCCGGTTTCTTCTACGTGAACCGGTTTAAAAGCGTGAACCGGTGGGGATTCTGTTCTGGAACCAACCGGAATCAAACTTGCTGGTGACCAAATAAGAATCGAGTAACATCGCGAACATCCTCAAACGACAAACGTACCGACCTCACAGCACAGATGATGTATCATGTAAAGACCGATGCGCGATGGAGTACGAGTACATGACTGATACGAGACTGACTTCAGGACCCAGGACGACGTAACCGGAACCTCGGGTGTCCCAGTTCCCCCAGGATTAAATCCAGTTACTTCTGTCCGGAAAAGGTCTCTTCACTGTGAACCGAAACCCAAATCCCCAAGTCGAACTGTGTGATGGCTTTGGCAGCCTCGGCCGTGTACCTCCTTCTCGTGCTCACCGACGTCGCGCTCGCCTCTAACACGTGCCCCGACGGCTGGGCGCGCTTTGACGAGGGCGGAAAGTGCTACAAGGTGACCGCGGGGCGGTTCAACG
>Ga0210240_100608_pt1 | contig 31069 bp, 20 predicted proteins | sample ChrtobMetP5a_4mM_FD_155463 | JGI IMG/M metagenome (GOLD analysis project Ga0210240, IMG submission 155463) | Chrysochromulina tobin associated microbial communities from unialgal haptophyte culture, Seattle, Washington, United States - P5a_4mM | ecosystem: Host-associated > Algae > Haptophytes >...
ACACCGTGGGCGAGTTCAACTGCTCGTGCGTCGGCATCTCCAAGTTCCAGGCCGTGTGCGGCGGCGAGAAGACGCTCGCCGACGTGCCCGACGAGGACTACTTCGACGCGTGCGAGCTGACCGACCTCATGGGCGTGAAGGCTATCGAGATGCTCGAGAAGGCCAACAAGAAGAAGTAATCGCCATCGCGCAGTCCCCCCCCACGGCGCACCCCTCCGGCGCCCGGAGTCGTGGTTATCATCGATAAGATGCTTATTAGTGACCGAGTGGAGCATGGGTGTGCCATCTGCCTGTCTGTGCCATGGTACGGCTCTTGTTCGTGCGGGCCATGCTTAGTGATCTATTAGTGACCGAGTGGAGCATGGGTGTGCCAACCATGGTGGATGGTGCCAACTGCCTGACTGTGGTGTGCCATTGTACGGCTCTTGACAGTTATCTTGAGAGAGACGGATTCGATTTGTAACCGGACCATGAACCGGACCGAGCTACCTACACATTGGCAGGACCCCCTATCTTGATGGTGCGCGGGCGCCTTGGCGGGCGTCGGGCCGCCGTGCGCCGACCGCGTCGTGGACACACCAAATTTTGCTGATTGGCATTGGGGGGCGGAACGCGGCACCGGAGAACCCGCTCCCCGGCGCCCTGACCCCTCCCACAGACGAATCGGCAGCACCATGCTCGGTGCGCGCGGTGGCTTCTCGGTCGCTCAGTCTTTCCGGTTTCACACAGGGCACTCGAGCGCACCGGCCGTCGAGCGTTCCTGAAGGTCGTTCAGCCTCAAATGGATGTGTGTTTTGGTCGAGTCCCATCATCCATGTCGAGACCGCTGTTCGGTTGTTTAAAGATGACGTGATGATGATTTCCGCTTTCCGGGGTACAGACCCGACACGCGACGGAGCCATGACTCAACACTCATGTAGTGCATGTAGTAGAGTAGATAATCGGCGAACGGTGCAGATGTGAAAGGTTTTTCGTCGTGGGGGATCGGGTTGCCCATGCCACGTGGGCTTATACTTCATTTCTCAGCTAGTCATTCCCCACAAATGTTGTGTCCCCCCCCGGGTAATCGACTTGTTAGAACCCCACCCTACCACTGCGCACAGGGCGCGCGCGCGCGAGCGAGTGCGGACCGGGGCGTGGCGAGGTGCGAGGGAAGTACGCGATGAAGCTCGTTGTAACGTTGAAACTAAGTTTGCATGCACCAAAGAAACTTGAATGAAAACGGAACCGACAACCTGGGGGAGTCGAGCGTCACGTCTGCGGACGAGAGCCCTGCACCAAAACATTCCATGTGGGCCGTGCTTTCGAGGAGGATCCTGTCTTTTGCTGTCGCAGCCGCCGCAAGCCACCAGCTGCCTTCTTCAGGAGCACAGGTTTTCAGTTCGCACCGAGGTCTTAGCGCCGGCGTTTGCATACAAAATGAACCGGATGACACGTCAGTAGCGCTCTGCGAAGACTGGTGCTCAGAACCGGCTCATTGTGCGTCTCGCACGCTGCGCGCACGCTCTTTGTCTTCTGCTGACCTTCTGAGTTCTGTGGCACTGTAGGTTCTCACTGCAAGTGTCGGGATTGCAGCCTCTGCCTGCCCTGCACGCCAACGGCGATTGACGATGTGGACTATGAAGGCTGCCAATCTTGGTGCTCAGAAGCTGAGCATTGCGGCACGTGCAAATGCAAAGGATGCGAATTCTGTCGCGGGCACCATCCGGAACGATCCTGCGCGCCTCATCCCGATGCGATCGACGATCCGAGGTTCGAGACGTGCCAACCATGGTGCAACAGTGGCGACGGCTGTCAGTTCTGCAAATGCAAGGGGTGCGCGAGCTGCGCTCCGACGACGCGCCAGCAGTGCACGCCCAAGGATCGCTTCGACCTAGCACACTCCACGTGCGAGTCGTGGTGCACCGGCTCCGCCAAGGACGTACACAACTGTGCGCGCTCCCAACAGAGCAGACCCTTGAGAGCAGATAGATCCACCAGCACTGCTCACGTCGTACTCTCATGTGTGCACGCGAGAATGCACGCGAGGAGCCCAAGCGACTTACAAGCGACTTGTGACGATACTGTGAAGAAGCACTGAATGACACCCGCACTGATGAATACTGTGTGGGCGAACTCGTGTGTATGCGACAGGCGCGTTCTGCAAGTGCTCGGCGTGCTCCTTTTGCCCCCGCTGCTCGTCTTGGTGTAACCGGCCGACCGATTGCACAGCCAACGCCTGCCGCGCATGCGCGTATTGCGAGGGGTATGCGCCGGGCGTGCAGCTGCGATGTGAGAGCTGGTGCAAGGTGACGTTCTGTGGCAAGGCGGGAGGTGCGTGCGATGGATGCCCCGTGTGCGGCGCCCCGCAGCGCCTCCCACCAGTCCACCTCTCGCCTTTGCCATCGCCGCCACTCCGGCCTCCGCCTCCGATCCGATCTCCGAGCCAATCTCCGCAACCTCCCAAGATGGCAGCGCAACTCTTCTCATCGCCTGCGGCGGCTCCTAGGATTCCTAAAGATGCGTTCACAGAGCTGCCGATGGTCATCGCGGGGCAGCCATTCTTAGCCTACGACGAGGTCGTGGCCAGCATTGATGGCGGCGTGCTTGCTGGTGCCGTCGGGTGGGCTCCCGGTGTCGCCGACCCATCTACAAACCCCGCCCCTCGTAACGTCCCTCGAGCGATCCCGATGACCACGGGTGTACTGCCAGGAGCGGACAGCCCTTTAGGTAACCCTGGGGGGTTCGCGGCGTTCATGACGTTCGGCCCAGCCATCCACCCGGCCGTCTTGGCGAGCGTCGTCATGATGTGTAGTTGCTGTTGCGTGGGCCTAGGGCTGTGTCATGGGCTGAGCTGGACCCGGGGCGCTCCCTCGCGTCCTTTTGGGCGCGACCTCGGTCGTGGTGCGCGCACTCGTGGCTTTAGCGACCGCACCTCTCGAGCTAGCACTCGGAGGGTGCAGCCGGGCGGCCAGCAACGGCACGTCGTCTATGACGAGGTCGAGGAGGAGGAACATGATGACGAGGAAGAGAACGACGACGAGAACGCTCTCGAGGTTGATGGTATGGGACGCTCGCATCACAGCTGCAATCACGACCAGCGGCCAACGCCATGGCCATCATCTAAGTCTCAGCCTCGGAGAACTTAGCCGCGTCCATACATCGTATGAGCTGCAGTAAGTACAGTACACACGCCTTTCGGCAACGCACACGTGGCGAGCTGGGGGAGACACAGCTCCTAGGCCCATTACAGCTGGACAGCTGTATCTCTGACCTGTAACGTGTAAGCGGAGCTGTATGTTTACTTATGTTAATTGTTGTAGCTGAAGAAATAAACACATGAAAACACATTCTAGAAAAACTCGACGTTTGGGTAGCGTGAGCACTGTGAGGCTTATGTGAGGCTGCGCGAGATTTTGACCTTAGGGAGGGTTCATCACTACTCAGGTAGTTCTGAACCCTATGCACTATGGTCGGGTGTTTCAATGAACACTGTGCTGAGACCGACGTGCGACAGGTGATTTTGTTTGAGCGAGACCGGAGCCGGACCGTCCCGTCGCGTGACCGACAGCAGCATATCCGACCAGCGTTGCCGTTAGCGTTACCCACGACCGACGCAGATGCGCGCGAGTCCCCGCTCGGCGCCAGTGGCTGCTCGCTCGTCGCTGGGGAGCCCGCGCGGCTCGGCGTGGCATGGCTGGCCGGAGTTGAAGTTCAACCCCGCAGCTAACCTCCGGGGACTACGCAACGATAGGAACCGATCGAAACCGAACGCGAACCGCAACCCCGAACCCGACCGGCCGCAAGCGCAACCGCCCAACGACGTTCGGTCGGGTTCTGCGTTCTCCTACTCGTTCAAGACACGCACACAGGTAGAAGATTCTAGATTCAGCACCTTGTAGTCCTTACACGCAAAATCATATCAGTTGCCCTCTCGGCTCGTTGCTCCGGCTCGACAAGCTCCGCGGCAGCACGACCGTTCACCGCAGAGGACCGACTCACTCGCACACGTGTGGCGGCGCGCGCGCGCGCTGCGCTTACACAAACACATGCACAAATACTGCTGTACCTCGCGCTAGCAACTACAGGCGTTGACAGCGACAGCCGGCACCGAGTCCGACGTCCCGAACCGAACTCGTTCGAGGGGGAGGGGGCACACACACTCTCTCTCACACGAAATCTCATTGCACTCTCTGTCTCCCTGTCTCTGTCTCTCTTTCGGGTTCCACCCACAGTTCGAAGTCCTCGCCATGTCCTCCCACCTTCGTCGAAAATTGCTCATGGTCGAAAAGTACTGCAGCAGCGGTGGACGACTCGTCGCTGCAGCTGGATAGGCGGCTTGGGGGCGAGCTCTGCACCGACGAGTCGCCCACACCTTGTGTCGCAGAGAGGGCTTGCATGCATGCGTCGAGCCTCGCGAGCACCGTGCTCATGCTCGGGCGGTCCTCTGGACGCTGCGCCCAACACTCGCACGTGAGCGCTGGGATCATCCCATAGAGATGAGGCTCCAAGAACTGTGGCCGAAGCCCCTGGCTGGCGCCGAAGGCGGCAGCTACCCCCGTCATCCCCTCAAAGGCGCGGCGCTCATGCGTGAGCTCCCAAAGCAAGAGTGCAAAGGCATAGACATCCGCACGATCCTCAAAGCTGACGAGCGTGCGGCCCAGGCTGCCGCTGCTGCCGCTGCTGCTGCCACGACCGTCGCCACGATCGCGGCTCTTGCGCGCGTGACGTTCCGACTCCTCCAATCTCTCGGGTGCCATATATCGCAGTGTGCCCCCCGCGCTCACCGAATTCCTGCTTTTACGATCCGCGTACTTGAGGCTGAGGCTCGCCAACCCGAAGTCGGCGAGCTTGCATACCGTTCGGTTCGCGTCGAGCAGTGCATTCTCCGTCTTGACGTCGTGGTGCAGGATGCCGTGCGAGTGGAGGAAGCACAGCCCGCTCGCCAGCTGAACGCCGAAGCGAATCTTCTTCTCGCACGGGAGCATGCCGGCCAGGTGCGGGCGTGGCGGCGGCCCCATCACCGGCGCTGCGGCGGCGTTGTGGAGACGGAAGAGGCTACGGAAGATGCGCACCCCGCTCGAAAGGCTCGATGCGCTGGCCTGGACGGCTTCCCGGGGGGGGTCCACGTTGAAAGTAGCTTGCCTAGGATCGAAGAGGTATGCGGCGAGAGAGCCGCCAGCCATGTACTCGAGGACGAGCGCGGGTCGCTCGTCAACCCGCATGTGGCCGAAAAGGGCGCATATGCACGGGTGGCGCAGGCGACGCAGGATGGCCACCTCCCGGAGCATGGCTTCATCCTGCGCAGGCGACGCATCGATGTTCTCATGCTCCGTGTTGAGCACCTTAACGGCGAGGTCGTTGCCCTGCCACCGCGCAAGCCAGACGGTCGCGAAGCCACCTTTGCCGATCGGCCTGCCCATCGTAAGCGTCGAGAAGTCCACCACCTCGAGGTGCGTCGGCTCGTCGGAGCCCACCAAGGAGCTTTGGAGCGAATTCGTGGGGCGCTCCTCCTGGAGCCTGGGCACCCGACCGGACAACGCGTGCATGGAGGACAACGCGTGCATGGAGACGGAATTGCTGTCAAGCAGTTGGGTGGCCGCCCGTCTGCGCTTGCTCCGATGCCGAAAGCAAGCAAGCACCACGAGAAGCACAATTAGAAGTGCAACACTGGAGGTGAGGGCCGCTACAATTTGTGGTTGTCCATGCGCAGCTGCAACCGGAGCAGCAGGTGGTGTAGGCAGCGCGTGTGGGCACTGCTCATCGCGCGCGAGGTCGGTCGCGCTCGAGAAGCTGCCCTCGTGGCACGGCACTGGTGCCGCGGCGCCTGGCGGGCAGAAGCTGCCCTGCTCGCAATCCAAGCATTTGGGGCCAAAGAGGCCGTCTTTCGGAGCGTACGTGCCCGGGGAGCAGTCGACACAGAGTGTGCCAGCCTCTCCTTGGCGCTTGCCGCGCGGGCAGGCAGTGCACTCGGCGGCTCCCAAGGAGCGATCGTAACCCGGCTTGCAGGAGGAGCATTCGCCGCGGCCGTTGAGCTCCGTGTGCTCTTCGCACTCGTAGCAGATATCGAAATGGTCGTCTCGGCGTGAGATCGGAGCGGGGCAGTGGACGCATCCGTGGCCAAAGTGGCTGCGTGCAGTGTCAGTCTGAGAGCATCTGACTAAGGGAAGCAGACGACTTGGACTGCCGGAAACCCCAAGCAGCACGTCGAGGTCGCCGTCGCCGTCCACGTCCGCCGCCGCGATCGACCTCGTGCCCGCGCTGCCGCCGGGCAGCTCGATGCTCGTCGGGAAGGTGCCGTCGCCCGCGTTGAGCAGCACTCGGCTGGCACTGTCATAGTTCCCAAGCAGCACGTCGAGGTCGCCGTCGCCGTCCACGTCCCCCGCCGCGATCGATCTCGTGGACGCGCTGCCGCCGGGCAGCTCGATGCTCGTCGGGAAGGTGCCGTCGCCCGCGTTGAGCAGCACTTCGCTGGCCAAGGAAGTGCCATCGTTCCCAAGCAGCACGTCAAGGTCGCCGTCGCCGTCAACGTCGGCCGCTGCGATCGACCTAGTCAATTTGCCGCCGGGCAGCTCGATGCTCGTCGGGAAGGTGCCGTCGCCCGCGTTGAGCAGCACTCGGCTAGCACGAGCAATGTTCCCAAGCAGCACGTCGAGGTCGCCGTCGCCGTCCACGTCCGCCGCCGCGATCGACCTCGTGTATGCGCTGCCGCCGGGCAGCTCGATGCTCGTCGGGAAGGTGCCGTCGCCCGCGTTGAGCAGCACTCGGCTGGCACTGTCATAGTTCCCAAGCAGCACGTCGAGGTCACCGTCGACGTCGACGTCCGCTGCCGCGATCGAGTACGTTGACGCGTTGCCGCCGGGCAGCTCGATGCTCGTCGGGAAGGTGCCGTCGCCTGCGTTGAGCAGCACTCGGCTGGCACTGCCAACGTTCCCAAGCAGCACGTCGAGGTCGCCGTCGCAATCTACATCTGCCACCGCGATAGACCACGTCATACTGGTACCGGGCAGCTCGATGCTCGTCGGGAAGGTGCCGTCGCCAGCGTTGAACAGCACTCGGCTGGCACTGCGATCGTTCCCAAGCAGCACGTCGAGGTCACCGTCGCCATCAACGTCCGCCACCGCGATCGCGTACGTGTACGCGCTGCCGCTGGGCAGCTCGATGCTCGTCTTCAACGTGCCGTGCATGTCGATCGCATTGAGGAGCACTCGGCTAGCACTACCGTCGTTCCCGATCAGCACGTCGAGGTCGCCGTCGCCGTCCACGTCCCCCGCCGCGATCGAGTACGTTGACGCGCTGCCGCCGGGCAGCTCGATGCTCGTCGGGAAGGTGCCGTCGCCCGCGTTGAGCAGCACTCGGCTGGCAATGCGATAGTTCCCTAGCAGCACGTCGAGGTCGCCGTCGCCGTCCACGTCCGCCACCGCGATCGAGTACGTTGACGCGCTGCCGCCGGGCAGCTCGATGCTCGTCGGGAAGGTGCCGTCGCCCGCGTTGAGCAGCACTCGGCTGGCGCTCGCAAAGTCCCCAAGCAGCACGTCGAGGTCGCCGTCGCCGTCCACGTCCCCCGCCGCGATCGACCTCGTGCCTGCGCTGCCGCCGGGCAGCTCGATGCTCGTCGGGAAGGTGCCGCCGCCTGCGTTGAGCAGCACTCGGCTGGCACTGTCATAGTTCCCAAGCAGCACGTCGAGGTCGCCGTCGCCGTCCACGTCCCCCGCCGCGATCGATCTCGTGCCCGCGCTGCCGCCGGGCAGCTCGATGCTCGTCGGGAAGGTGCCGTCGCCCGCGTTGAGCAGCACTCGGCTGGCACTGTCATAGTTCCCAAGCAGCACGTCGAGGTCGCCGTCGCCGTCTACGTCCGCCGCCGCGATCGACCTCGTGTACGCAATGCCGCCGGGCAGCTCGATGCTCGTCGGGAAGGTGCCGTCGCCCGCGTTGAGGAGCACTCGGCTGGCACTGCCTTCGATGCCCAGCAGCACGTCGAGGTCGCCGTCTCCATCCACGTCCGCCGCCGCGATCGACCTCGTGTACGCAATGCCGCCGGGCAGCTCGATGCTCGTCGGGAAGGTGCCGTCGCCCGCGTTGAGGAGCACTCGGCTGGCACTGTCATAGTTCCCAAGCAGCACGTCGAGGTCGCCGTCGCCGTCCATGTCGGCCGCCACGATTGAGTATGTGCTCGCCCAACCGCCGGTCAGCAGCGCCATTATTCTATCGCCTCTGTCCACGAATCGAAGTATATCTTCGCCGCTGTCTAGCAGCTCGTCCCCCATCCTCACCAAAGGCTTGGGGAGGCGCAGGCATCCCGGCTCGGAGGACAAGGTGCACGTAGGTGGCAAGAGCGCAGCTCGAACGCCTGCTGCAGGCTTGGCACGGGCTGGCCTGGGCATCGCAACGCAGCCCACCCGCCCTGGTGCCGAGCAGTTTGGTGGTGCGAACGCCGTCGGTTGGCCGCCCGGCTGGAGCTCTTGCGCATAGTCCCGTGGGGGGGGGTAACGCCTGCGGCCTTGGCGTTCGACGTGCCAGCCAGGCTGCGCTGGTCTGGGAGGCTGTGCTGGCGGCGCCGGCGGCGGCGGCGGCGGCGACGGCGACAGCGGCGGCGGCGGCGGTAGCAAATACAGTGGCGTTTGCGACGGAAGATGCTCTCGAGGGCCGCAATCGGTGCAGTCGGTGCCTTGCACACAATCTGCGTACTCAGCTCCGGGTCCGCCATCGTCGCAGCAACCGTCTGAGGCGTACCCGAAGCACGTCTCCGTGCAGAGCTGCGCGTTGGTAATGGCCACGAAGCCGAACGCCACGAGGAGAAAGACAACGCGGTCAAGTCGAGGCGCAGATCCGAAGCGGCACATGGAGCCGCGCCGAGCAGAGGGTCGGCTTGACGCAAAGGTGGCACTCACAGCACCAGCGCCCTTGGGCGGCGACCCAGAGATTGAGGCGAGCGCCCAGGTGGGACGTGCCGCGAAGTCCTGGACCAGGCAGACGAGAGCAAGCGTTGCCATCGTGAACGGAAGAGGGGTTGTCAGCGCCCCGACAAGAGGGGAAGCCTCCAGCGCGGGCACGAGCCACGCGTCAATCGCCGGCAGCAGGAGCGTGGCCAGCGTCCCCGGAAAGGTGGATTCGGGGGTGGACGAGCCGGTGGACGGCCACGCCGCCTCGGAGGCACACAGCTCCTTCACCATGGATCGGCGGCGAGTGCGACGGGGGGCGCAGCCCCGAGTCCACCTGGCCATCGAGGCAGGCGCGCCACCGAAGACGCCAAAGTTGTGGGCGGCTGCGGCTGGGTGTACACGACTTCCATGGCGAAACCCTCAAAAATAAACAAAATGCCGGTTTCAACAAACATACAAGAGGTACTGTACAGAACAATAGTAGGTCTGACCAGGTTACCCGGTTCTACCCCCTTACCCGTAACAAAACGTACCGGACACACTGGACTGGTTCCGGGGTCCGCATGCATGACGCGACACACACGAGCACCGTAAGAGAACGCTCGAGCTCGCTTACTGACGGGTCAACGGCTCAACGCAAGGGAAAAAGGGAACGCAACGCGACTGAGCGATCTCGCTCCTACGGGCGGGCCTAGGTAGGTAGGGGCTACATGTACGCAGTTCACACGAGTCAAGACCCCTATAGTACCAACCCGTGTCTGTAACCAACCTCCCAATTCACGCTCAAGGGCGAACATCAAGGCATTCGATTCCCAAACAGGTGTACATGTAGGGAAGTAGGGATGGGCCCAGCTTCTAAAAAAAAAAGTAGACCACTACCCTTTTGGTCAAGATATTTTTTGCTCCAGGCCAATTTTCTGTCGTCATCGACGAGCCGACTGGCGCCGCTCCACGGACGCCCAGACTCGATGACGAGAAGTGACAGCAATTTATTTGGGGGGCTGCCTGCAGAACGTGCAACCTGGTCCTGCAAGAATGCGGTGCAGACGTGAAAATCGTGAATTGTGGGGAACAATTTGGGGGAGCCTCCTGGGCGGGACTGGGCGGCGTTAGGGCGGCGTCAAAAATGAACGTTTCGACTTAGTTTCGACTCGGCAGGGGCGTGTCCGGATAGCCACGAGCCCACGACCTCCGCGTGTGCTCTGGGTGTGTGGGGGAACACGAGACGGCAGCGGTTAGCCTAAGATGTGACACATCTGACATCAGCGTGATATGATGGCAGTGCATATGCCCTTATGCCGTACGAGTGCGCAGGTGCGGAGGAGGGAGGAGTGTCGATGACGATGTGTGAACAGGCGAAGTCGAGTTAGCTGTTAGCTAGGACTTAGTTTATAGCAAATAGCTTTATAGGGGGTCACTCTCACTGTCTCTTGACACAAAGGACTGTGGTCGTAAGTAAGTAAGTAAGTAAACATCGCCTACCGGCAGCGTACACGTGGCGAGGGGGTCTCCCCCAGGCATACTAAGCGTGTACGGTGTTCTAGCAACACGGGTGTTGGAGCTGATGTGGTCGTGTGGTGGATCATTCATCATAACATAATTACGCCAACTGTAGTATTAAGCGTAAGCTTCCTAACGAGGTGAGCGCGGTTCGTCTGAAAAAAAACCAGAGCGAGAACCGCATGGAGAACCGGTGCGAAAATGGCAGTTTCGTTACGCTTGTATTTGGGGTTAGGCCATCGCATATCCGGATACATCGCGAGATCTCGAGACCGGACTGTCTTCTGCCTAGTAGTCGACCCGTCGCTCCGCGGTGACGTGAGGCGTGGGCCTTTCTGCCGTTCTCGCCAACCTTCCCCTGCTCCCCTCATCTCGGGGTGAGCCTCCGCACCCTCAGGTATCTCTCGAGCCATCTCTGGTGCCACCCGTTGCCTCGTCCTTGATCGCCCGCAGCTTCTCGAGCACCATGCGTAGCCGCTCCGCTGTGCCCTCCGCCTCGAGCAGCGCCTGAAACGGCGAGCCCGTGTACGCATTCACACCCACCTTTTGGTCGCCGATGGTGCTCCAAATCATCCACGAGAGTCGCTCGGCGCGCTTGCGGGCCGGGTAGCTCATCGCGACCGGTACGAAGAATCGCGTCTCAGAGTCTGCCTTGTCGATCGCCTGTTGCAACCCTGCCGCAATCTCGGCCAGCCGGCACGTGACAGGCCATCCGCCCTCGGGCGGCGGCGGCCAGAGGGCGAGCAGCTGCGTGGGGATGGGAAGGCTGGTCGAGCGCGATGGCAAGGGTGAGCCGCCCGGCGGAAGCATGCGAAGGGATTGCAGCAAGTCATCGAACTCGATCCAAGTCGTCGCCTCAAGCTCGCGTATGGTGCGCAGCTCCTCCGCCTCGGCCGCGCAGCGCAAGTTGAGCCTCGTCTCAGCCTCGGCGCTCGCCACCGCCGCGTCGAGGTCCGCGAGCACCCGACCTCGGTACGTTAGCCGTGAAGCGAACGCCTCTTCCTCCTTGAGCGCTGTCACTTCCTCTTTGGGCGCTGAGCCCGCCTCGTCAGCCGCAGCGCCTCCTATGGGCGCGTTCTGCGGCATAGGCATCTCAGCCAGCACGGCAGCGGACGCCGCGGCGGCCGCGGCGATCGCGCCCGCTGCGCTCGCGTTGAACTGCGTGAGCTGCGCAATCTGGCCGCTTCCGCGTCTGCCGGGCGGGTCGAGGGCGGGCGTGTCGGTGGACTCGTATGCGAATAGGCCTTCGGCCTCACGCACTGCCGTGGCGATGCAGAGTCGTCGCCTGTATGCCGCGTCGAGAGCGCTCTTCGGGGTTGGTCGGGGTCGGACGGTGTCCTCGGGGTCGCACGTCTGAGGCTGCTCCCATCCAGCTTGGGCCTCGAGGAAGCGCTGTGACACGCGCGCCGCGGAGCGCATGGCCTCGCCGTCGGGGAGCAGCTGCACGTCGCCGCGGCTATAGGGCAGCACCTGGGTCGGACGTAGCACGACGCCTCTCGCCAGGCCCTGGACGACGAGCGTGAGCGTGGAGTCTTCGTTGCGCTTGGCGTACGCGATGCGCATCAGAGTGCCAACCAGACTGGACTTGGAACCGGGCTCGAGCTCGTAGCCTTCCCGACCGAGCGACTCGGCGCCGCCCGGCAGAAGCACGTGGAAGTACTCGTGCGGGCCGGGCTGCCCCAGCAGCGTGCTGAACATGAGCGTGTACTGGGGCTGCCAAACGGACATGGCGATCTGCTGCCCTGGCAGGATGCACCACGAGTACCGGCACAAGGGCATGTCAAGCCTCAGCCCGAGTCGCTTTGCCTCATCGACCTCCTTTGTCGCCTGCTCCGAACCCTCCGACTCGGGGATGGGTGCATCTGATTTCGCTGTAAACATTTTGAGCAGCGCCGCAAGCTGTGCGTTGCGCTCGGAGTCGCCGCCTCCATAGATGTCGCCACCACCTCCCGCAGCGGTGCCCGCCGCGCCGTCGCCGATTCCCATCCGAGGAGCCAAGAGACGGTTGGTGATCATCCGCGGAGCGCCAATGAGCGCCGACGCGCAAGCCAGGACGGCCACAGTGGGCGACATCACGCTGTTGGTGTGTACTCAATTCTCCTCCCCCTGCATTCTGCTCCGCCAGCGCCGGCGCGAAAGAATCTTTCTCGGCGACGAAACTTTGTTTCGAATTGACGCGAACTTTTCACAACGGGGCATCCAAGATGGGTGAGTGATCCATTGCCATCTTCAATTGTAAGACTTGTGAGCCACACGAGATAGAGAAACCTTAAGTAACAGCCCAGTTGATTTATATTGTCAATGGACTTGACTTCTGAAGGAGTCTTGACTTTATCACACAGTCGGGCAGTAACATTGCTGTAGCACCGGTTGTCGCGTCTGTCGTGTTGACGTTCACAGTCTGAACACACAGAAACACAGGACTTTGACCTGACTTGACTTGTCACAAACATGGACTGACTTTGTGATTTCGGTGTGCTTTCGTTTTCACGGAAGATAAAGGAACGCGATCCCCGGATCACACGTGACGCCCAATACAGATAGTGCCCACGATAGCGCTCAAAAACGGCGGCACACTCGACGCAAACCCTTCTCTCGGTGTGGACTGACGGTCTGACGCGGAATTGCCCATCGCCATGGCTGATCCAGTCCCGTCTGCTGCTGGCATATTCTCGCGGATCGGCCGAACTCTGCCGAGCGCGCCGTCGTTTGGCACGGCCGCGCTTGCCAACTTTCTCGGCGTGGCGGAGCCGGAGCAACCCGCCGAGCACCGGCGTAAGCACCGACACCGGAGGAGCACGAGCGATGGCGACGCTCTCGATGCGCTCGTCAAGCAGAGTATTGACGCGCTCGATCACCCTGCGGGCACGGAGGTCTTCGTAAGCGATCATACGCACGAGATCAACACTCGGGTGCTCCGTGACCAGCTTGCATCGGCGCAGCTCGACATCAAGGCGCTGCGCGACACTTCGCACCTCGAGATCCAGAAGCTGCACGAGGCGCTCAAACACATGAAGAATTCGGCCGCCGAGGACTTGGAACGCGAGAAGGAGAAGCGGCACCGGGAGCTCCACGACCTCAAGAAGGAGCTCAGGAAGGTGGAGGAGGCGCGGGACAAGGCCGAGAGCACGCTCAAGGAGCGCCAGGCGAGCACGGCCGAGCTGCAGCGCGCGCTCGAGGCGTCCAAGGATGAGCTCTTTCGCGAGCGCGCGCACCACGAGCGCGCGCTCGCCGCGCTGCGCGAGGAGCTGAGCGAGGAGAGGATACTCCTCCAGCGGCAGCGGTCGAGCGCCGAGGGGACGCGGTTGGAGCTGGATGCGCTACGGGCGCAGCTGGAGGCGACGAGGAAGGAGGCGCGCGAGGGCGCGCTCGAGCAGCGCAAGGCGCTCGAAGCGGCGCTCGACCAGTCGCACGCACACGCGCACGAGGCGAGCATGCTCAGGACGACGCTCGCCTCCGAGTTGGAGTCCAAGGCGTCAACGGCCGTACGCCACGCAGAGTCCGAGGCGTCGTTGCGTGAGGAGCTGCAGTCCGAGGTCGTGGAGGTGCAGCAGCTGCAGTCCGAGCTCGAACGGGAGCGCCGCATGCTGAGCGTCAAGACCGAGGAGCTCTTGCAGAGCACGGCGGCAGCGGCCTCGCAGCAGGCGGAGTTCGAGCGCCAAATCGAGATGAACGAAACTCGGATCTCGGAGCTCCACTCGAGCCTCTCGGCTCTGCAGGTCGAGTCGAGCGGACTCACCTCGAGCCTGCATGCAAGCGCCGCTCACGTCGAGAGGCTCGAGACGGCGCTTCAGGACGAGCGCGTCATGGGCGAAAAACTGGCTGAGCACCTGCGGCTAGCCCGCAAGATGAGCATCGGAGCTGCCGCCGCCGGTGACGCAGCAAGCGCTGCCGAGGCGCAGGCTCAGGCCTCCTTGAACGCGGCACAGGCGGCGAGGGAGGCAGCTCTCAAGGAAGAAGTGGCGGCGATGCGCGCACAGCTGCAGCGCGCGGCCGCCGCCGCCGCCACGGCGTCCACGGCCACGCCGCCGCCACCGCTGGCGCCGGTGGGGAGGTACGTTGGCGACGCTGCGCTCGAGGCGCAGGCGCAGGCGATGCTGGTCGAGCTCGGCACGGAGCGGCAGCGCGTCGTCGTGGGCGGGACGGGCGGGACGCGCGGCCCGTCGGCCGGCGCGAGTACGTCCCCTCCGCCGCACGTGCCACCGCCGCTGCCGGGAGCGCGAGGCAAAGCCGCCGCCGCGGCGAAGCTGGAGGAGGCGGCGCACCGACGCGAGCTCGAGGCCAAGCTCGAGGACACGGAGGCCAAGCTGCGCCAAGCCTTGCAGCAGCAGCAGCAGCAGCAGCAGCAGCAGCAGCAGGCGCAGCAGCAGCAGGCGCAGCAGCAGCAGCAGCAGCAGCAGCAGCAGGCGCTGCAGCAGCAGGCGCTGCGCAAGGCCCTCCTCGATCTCGAGGCGATCTCGCGCGATCTTGAGGCGAGTGAAGCGCGTCTCGTCGCGAGCGACGAGCGCGCCCAGCAGTACGAGACTCAGCTCGCCGAGAAGGGCACGAGATTGCGCGAGATCGAGGCGAGGTTGCGCGAGAGCGAGGCGAGATTGCGCGCGAGCGAGGCGAGATTGCACGAGAGCGAGGCGAGATTGCGCGAGAGCGAGGCGAGATTGCGCTCGGCCTCCGAGGCCGCCTCGAGGGCACAGAGCGCGGCGGTGGAGATGCTGCTGGCCGAGACGGCGGCGGCGGCGGCGGCAGGGGCGACGGCGACGGCGACGGCAAGCGTGAGCGCGAGTACGTCCCCTCCGCCGCACGTGCCACCGCCGCTGCCGGGAGCACGAGGCAAAGCCGCCGCCGCTGCGAAGCAGGAGGAGGAGGCGCACCGACGCGAGCTCGAGGCCAAGCTCGAGGAGACGGAGGCCAAGCTGCGGCAAGCCTTGCAGCAGCAGGCGCAGCAGCAGGAGAAGCAGCAGCAGGAGCAGCAGCAGCAGCAGGCGCAGCAGCAGCAGGCGCAGCAGCAGCAGCAGGCGCAGCAGCAGCAGGCGCAGCAGCAGCGGCAGGCGCAGCAGCAGCAGGCGCTCGAGCAGCAACGGCAGGTGGACGACGGGCGGATTCGAGCGCTCGAGGAGGCGGTGCGCACGGCACACATCGCCCGAGACGACGCTCTGATTGCCTTTGATGACCACTGATGGCCTCCCTCATCAGGTGCGCACGGCACACATCGCCCGAGACGACGCTCTGATTGCCTTTGATGACCACTGATGGCCTCCCTCATCAGGTGCGCACGGCACACATCGCCCGAGACGACGCTCAGCAGAAGGCGCGTGACGCCGAGGAGCGCTCGCACCGGGCGGAGCAGCAGCGGCAGCAAGCCGAGGAGCAGGGGCGCGCTGCCGACGAAGCGAGCAGGCGCCATGAGGCGGAGGTGCGGCGTGCCCAGGACGAGGCGCGGCGCGAACGCGAGGCCATGGGCCGCGAGCGTGCCGCGACGGAGGCAGCGGAGGCACGGCTTCGCGAGGCGCACGAGGCGAGCATGGGCGCACTCGAGTCGTGTAACGGCTGGGAGCGCCGGACCCTCGAGGCGCAGGCCGAGCGCGACGTGGCGCTTGCCAGGTTGCGCTCGATAGAAGAGGCTGAGGCCGCGGTGCGCTCACGCCACGCCCACGAGCTCTGATTGCCTTTGATGACCACTGATGGCCTCCCTCATCAGGTGCGCTCACGCCACGCCCACGAGCTCTGATTGCCTTTGATGACCACTGATGGCCTCCCTCATCAGGTGCGCTCACGCCACGCCCACGAGCTCGAGGCCGAGGGCGCGCGCCACAGAGAGCGCTGCGAGAATGAGGTCGAACGACGCGCAGCAGAGGCGCGTGCGGAGGCATCCCGTGAGATTCGGCGCGCTGAGAGCGCGGCGGCAGAGGCGGTGCTCGACGTGCGGCGCAAGGCAGCCTCGGCATTGAGCGAAGTCCATGCCGAGCTGCGCGAGGTGCGCGCCAGATTGCCTCTGATGGCTCGGATGGCCTTTGATGACCACTGATGGCCTCCCTCATCAGGTGCGCGCGTCCGCGGAGGCGCGCGAGGCGGCGTTGCGTTCCGAGGTCGCGGTGCTGCGCGCGCGCGATGCGACCGCTGAGAATGAGATCGAACGGTGCCGGCGCGAGCTCTACGTCGAGATGGAGGCGGCTCGGCTCGCCTATGACCTGTCGCCCATGCCGCGGCTGTGTGAGGTGAATGCGCAGATGGCGGTTGCGCTCGCGGCCGAGCAGGAGCTCAAGACGGCGCTGTGGGCCACGCTACTGGCGGTGAGCGCGGCCGTGGATCCGGTACTTGAGGCTACGACAAGCCTTCCCGAGCCCGACGGCATGCACGTCATGGCGCCCGCGCTGCCGCGGCCCTCATCGCCCGCTGCGCTGCCCAGTGCGGCGCTCGGCACGGCGCCCACCACGGCGCCCACCACGGCGCTCACCACGGCGCCCAGTGCGCTTCCGAGTGGCACCAAGACAATGTTGCAGAGCTGCAGCCAACCGCCACCGCCGCCGCCGCCTTGGACGGACACCGGTTTTGGATCGGCTGCGAGGGCAGCCACGGCGGCAGTGGCGGCGGCCGAGGCGGCCATCGCGTCTGCGAGTGCGCTCGCAAGACTCTCGAGTGCCGAACGCGGGGGCGCGGGCGGCGCGGCGGGCGGCGCGGGCGGCGCGGCGGGCGGCGCGGGCGACGCGGCGGGCGGCGCGGGCGACGCGGCGGGCGGCGCGGCGGGCGGCGCGGGCGGCGCGCACGCGCAGCAGCAGGCGGCGCAGGTGGAGCAGTGGGTGCATGCCCAGCAGGCCGCGCACGCGCAGCAAGCGGCGGCGTCCGCGCACCAAGCGGCTCACGCGCAGCACATCCTGGCTAGCGTCGGGCGAGTGTGCACGGTGTGCACGAGCGCGCTCGACCGATTACAGCTGGCTCTGGCCAACGAGGCCGCCGTGCGCGAGGAGGCAAGTCGCCACCGTGGAAAGCTCGAGGAGATGCGACGCGAGCTGGGTGCGCGAGCACTTCGAAAACCCCTGATGACCACTGATGACCTCTTGATTGCGTGCCTAATCAGGTGCGCGAGCACTTCGAATACCCCTGATGACCACTGATGACCTCTTGATTGCGTGCCTAATCAGGTGCGCGAGCACTTCGAATACCCGCTGATGCCCACTGATGACCTCTTGATTGCGTGCCTCATCAGGTGCGCGAGCGTCGACGATCGCGCTGCTCGAATCCGAGCGCGACGTGTGGCGGGACAAGGCACGCGCCGCCTCGAGCAGCGCGATCGAGGCACGCGTGGCCGGCCAGCAGGAGGCGCATCAGGCCGCCCAGGCCAGCAACGGCGAGGTGCCAAGCTCGAGACCACCCTCGCCCTCATCTGATTGCCTTTGATGACCACTGATGGCCTCCCTCATCAGGTGCTCGCCAAGCTCGAGACCACCCTCGCCCTCATCTGATTGCCTTTGATGACCACTGATGGCCTCCCTCATCAGGTGCTCGCCAAGCTCGAGACCACCCTCGCCCTCAGCCACGCTGAGGACGCGGCGCGGCTCGAGGCCGAGCTGCAGCAGGCACGCGCCGCGCTGCAGGGGGCCGCCGAGCAGCACCGGCGCCAGCTGCGCCAGCTCTGTGCGCGATTCGATCTGGAGCGCGAGCAGCTGCTCAAGAGCACGAAGCGGCACGTCGCTCGGCACGCCGCTCGGCACGCCCATCGGCACGCCCAGCCCGCCATCTCGGAGCTCAGTACACAGAGCACGCCCACCACGACGCCCAAAACGAAGAGCGTCGTGGTGGGCACCAAGAATGGCCCACGCGCGGGGAGGCGCACAATCGAGGTCGACCTGAGAGACTTGGATGTCTTCCCGGCGAGCGTCGCGGACGGGGCTGACGAGCGCAGTGACGAGCGGCTGCGGCTCGGCCGGACTTGCGATCCCGGCGGCGACGGACTCGTCGCCCGCCTGTGGGATGTTCTCGCTGGGCCGGACAAGGGACAGGGCAAGGCTCAGGGCAAGGTCCGCAAGTCGAGAGCATCCGCCTTCGACGACTCAGCTGACAATGCCATTTTAGGCCATGCCCCCTCCCCGGCAACTGCCTCTCCCCCGACTGCCAAGGCAGTCACCGGTGCTGCCTCCTCTGCCACCAAGCGGGCGTTCGCCTCCCGCGGCAAACACGTCGCGGCTGCATTAGCTCTACGCCCCCCACCGCTCGGCCCACCCCGTGCACCACCCCTCTCGTCCCTGCTGCAATCTCCGCTGCAATCTGCGCTCCTCGACTCGCCTCCCAGCTCCATGCCCAGCTCGCCGAGCGCCGGAGCGGCCTTGTTCGACCGAGGTGACGTGGCGGAGCCCAGCTCCGATGGCCGATGGCGCCAACCAAGGCCGCCGCCATTACGTATCCGCTCGCCCCACACTTCCCTCTTGGGGAGTCCTGTCCAGGCTGTCCACTGATGCCGATGCTGTGCGGGCTCTCCTTCTCTCGAGACATTCGGCCTGATCGAGGACCGAAACCTTTCCGGCTGCCGCAGATGAAAAAAATCGCGCGACTCTGGAAGCAGCAATACATTGGAGCTTACCCCGCAGACTCCACTACGCCGCACTTTCACACACTCCGCCCATACGGCAAACCGGCGCGAGCGCCACTCCTTACGTTACGGCATAAGCTGCGTATAATATGGCATAGCGCAACCGCAATCGCCTAGATAGCACCCTTTTTATAACATGTGCACAAAAAGCGTTCACATCTAAAAACAGATACTCGACGTCTGGGAGCGCGCTTTGCGAAACTTCTCGTCTCTCCGTGCGGCTGGTCTTCTCACTTCTGGTTCGTGTTCAGAGCCTCATCATAGCGGCCACATGTGGCTATTGACGCACAGCACATCACAGGCAGACCCCCATGCAATGCCCCAACCATGGCCCTCATGATCGATCCACAGATTGAGCGTGTGCACGTGGCGCACACACGATGTTGCCATCTCTCCAGTCTCCACCCTACCGGCCGGACAGGACAGAGGCACGCAGCTCGTTGAGCCGCTTGCGCAGCCTCTTGTCGTAGATGCCACCTGCGTTGAGCGGCAACGCGTCGAGAAAATTCCCCAGCACGAGGTCGACCTCCTCAGGATCCTCAAACAACAACTCTACATCAGCCACCTGGTTGGCCATGCACCACTCGATGGCTGCCTCCATCACATTGCTGGGCGCCCCCTTAAGCAAATCGGACAAGCCACTGATCGGAACCGAGTCGTTCGAGGCCGTAGGCTCGGCTGCCACCACATTCCTTGGTGTGGGCTTGACCGATCCCATCGTCTCCGCAGGCGCCGCTACAGCCACGGCAGCCACGGCTGCAGCGGCCTGGGCGGCCTCGGCGATCTGGGCGGCCTGGGCGGCTGCCGCCCGGATCTCCTCGAGGCGGACAGCGGCCTGGGCAGCGGCCTGGGCGGCTGCCTGGGCGGCTGCCTGGGCGGCTGCCACTGACTGTGCTGGCGTGGCAGCGGCCAGGGTAGGCACTGGCGCTGCAGGAACCGGAGCCATACGTACTGGACGTGGATTGGGAACCGCAATGATGGGGTCCGGCGGTGGCTCGGCTTTTTGGAACTCCGACGTGGCAAACGATTTGAACACGAGGGGCATGTGGTCCCGTTGATGGTCGCCACTGTATGTGAACGTGCTGCGATCCACTCGATGCCGCCAAGTTGCGTTTCGGTTCGTCCCATGCCCCTGTATCGCATGATATGAGGGCTGAACCTGACCAAAAAATCCGTCTGCGTCGGATCCGCCCATGACGATCGTGTGCACGACGGGCTGCGAAACTCGCGCCATGCTTGGTGGAATAGGAAGTCGCGTACGAGGCGCGAAGGCGACGAGTGCACTCGCAACGAGGAGCATGATTCTTCGTTCGTGTGAGAACGCTCACGAAGCTCCAAACAGAACGAAGATTTATCTCCCCCGCGCTGTACCGGGCGTTCCTTTTTTTCTTTGATCAGCGGCAACAGGTCCCAACTCTCTTCCTACAGGTCCAAAGAGCAACATGACGTTCAAGCGCCTTGGGGAGAGCCCGGGCCCGCGGCGAATCTTTCGGGTGCTCAAGGGGGTATCGTCTGGGTGTCGTCGATGGCTCAGTGTCAAGCCTGGGAGTCGACCTTGACGCCGTCCACACCCCAAAAGATGCCGCCCTTCATGGTGGCAATCTGCTTGCCGAGGGCCTCGGCAATCGCGGCCGAGGGCGCATCCAGCGCGAGCTTGCCTACGTTGACGCGCTTGAGCTTCGAGAGAGTGCCAAGCGCAGGGGGCAGAGAGGTGAGCTTGGTCTCCTGCACGAAGAGGGTCTCGAGGTCCGAGGGCCACGCGCCGCTCGGAAGGCTCGCGAGGGGCATCTCGTGTGCCTGCACGCCCACGAGCGCACTGCAGGCGAGCAGGCTGCCCGGCAGAACGGTGAGCTGGTTGCCCCAGAGAGAAAGTCGCTCGAGCTTCTTGGTGCGCGTGAAGTAGTCGTCTGCGACGCTCGCAATCCGATTCTTGTGGATCTCGAGGATGGTGACCGGGCAGTCAGCGCACAGTACCGGCATCTCCTCAAGCTGGTTGCCGCTCATCCGGAGTTCCTCGAGCTTCACGAGCGGCGCAAGGCTCCCCATCCTCACCAGGTTGTTGTCGTACAAGTTGAGCACCTTCACATTGGCCCACGAGGTGAACTTGGCGTCGTCGGTCATCATGAGCTTGTTCGCCGCAAAGTTGACCTCGACGAGCTTCGCGAGGCCACCAATATCGCCAGGGAGCTTTTTGATCTGATTGTTGAAGCAGTTCAAGACTTTGAGCTTCGTCAGGTTGCCGAGCAAGCCGTCTGGGATGGCTTTCAGTTTATTGGCATAAAGGTTGAGCTGCGTGAGCTTTGGTGACATGGGGTCCTTGGGCAGTTCTACGAGCCCCTGACTGTTGAGATCGAGCTCTTCACCCTCTTCCTCTTCATCATCAGCTCCTGGGCTCGCCGCGAGAGCGCCGAACTTTTCAAGCAGCTCCTTCTTCGCCGCGTCAGGCAGGGATGCGAGTGCCGCTTTGGTCGCGTCGCTGAGCGTCACGCCGGCAGGCAGCTGCGGCTCCGTCGATGCGCCCGCACCCATGTTCGACTAGGCACGAGTTCTCGCGGACCAGACGAACTGATGAACGACCCAAGTCAAGTCCAAGACAAGTCAAGTCAAGTCAAGTCAATTCCTATGGCTTGCCTTGATCAGAAACTAATCGATTAGGAAGAAAAATCGCGGAGAACCTGAACCGCCCGGGTACGGCGGGAGCCCTCTCGGTGACAGAGGGCCCATGGTGAGAGCTCACGCCTAGGACGCCAACTCAACCAGCCGCATGAGCCTTGAGCTTCTCTGCCTTGGCGAGCGTGCGCGAGCCGTGCGCGTCGAAGACGCCGTCAGGCGTGCAGCAGTCCGCAAAGAAGCGAAGCAGCGCGGACTTGAAGTACTTGCGCGCGCCACGATCCTGGTCTTTGGGGCACGTGTGCGTGGAGCTGAGCGGTTCGGTCAACGCGTCCGAAAAGGCCTTCCACGCGGAGCACGACGGGTTGTCGTGCATGGCCCACGCGACGCACTTGAAGGGGTTGTAATTCGCATGCAGGATGCCGCAACGGCGCGGGCACTCGTGCACGGTCGCGTTGTGGAAGCCAAAGTGGGCCGAGATCTGGCGGTTCCACTCGCACGGCAGCCACGCGAGCAGGTCGGGTCGCTCCGCGAGCAGATACGTGTACAGCGTCTGGTCGCCCAGGTACCCAATCCGCCGCCCGTCCTTGCCTGTCGCGTGCTTGTCGAGCAGCCCGTTGTACTCTGCCGACGCGCGCATCTTTTCGAGGTCGAGGAGTTGCACGCCGCCGTTGGCGCCCGTGAGCGGCGCATAGAGCTGGCTCTGCTCACGCGCAATCGCGAGCAGCGCCATGCCGAACCGGTCAAACTCGTCGTACAGCTCCGCCACGTCGCGCAACATGACCACGTCCGTGTCGAGCACAACGAGCCGTCGCACGTTGGTGGGCATGATGTAGTGCAACAGCGGCTTATAGAGATACTGCGGGCCGGGACCGTGCGAGAGGCGTCGCATCCCATCATAAAGGCACTGCCCACGTGCTGGCAGGTCCAGCGGCGTTAGGCGAAAGCCGGGCAGGCGCTTCTGGAAGCGCGGGAGCAAGTTGGCTTGCTTGTTGAGGATGGCGTGGAAGCGCACGCGAGCGGCAGTGCTGTTGCCGAATGATGCGGCGATTCGGCGCGCGGCGCGCATCATTGAGGCCGTATCCGGGGGCATCCGCGTGTCAAAGAAGGCGATGTCGATCGGCGGCGCGTGGAGGGCAGCAGCTGCGGCGTCCAGTGCTTTGACCGGCTCTCCAACCGCCTGTGCGACACCGTTCGGAAAGCACGACGGCAAGATGCCGCCGCACCAACGTTGGCCGCTGCCAACGTTGCCGCACCACTTAGCCCCCGACGGTCGCGGGAGCGTCATCTGCAGCAGAAGTGGAAGAAGTGCGCGCAGGATCGGCGCCATGCCGACGGCTGTCCACAATAAGTCAAGTCAAGTCAAATCAAGCGAAGGATGCGATGTGTGAAAGTAGAGACCTGGGACGAGAACGGCTCGCTACTGGTATATGGTCGGCGTTCTTCGTAGATTCATTTTTCGAGCGGGAATGGTGCTCGCGATTCTCAATGCGAATGGGGTCGTCAATGTTTCACGTTGTCCTTGCGCAGTGTGCGGTCGCCGTGCACGGTGCTGCGCGCGCGCCGATTCGAACCTGGGACAGCGGCCAGTGGAGTGGAAAGCAGCCGCGGGCGCAGGACGAGGCGGCGCCGGTTCGCACGGCCGGTCGCAGCCGAGCGGCAAAGCGTTCCGCATTCTATGACGCGCTGCGCGCATACAATGATCACTTCGTACCATTGATCACGTCCGAGTGGAAGGCTGAGCAGTTAGCCATCACGACGCAGATCCAGCAGTGGCCGCGTTCGAGGCTCCTGTCCGAAGGCCTGCTTCTCGCCGGACTTGAGGCGCGCCGGCTCAGCCGAGACTTTTACGGCGAGCCGATCATACAGCTCTCGCTGCGATCGACCGGCGGCCCAGAGAGCGCCGCGCCACCGCTGCCGTTTCATCGCTTTGCCGTGGGCGACGTCGTGACGCTCTGCGACGGCGACGAGCCTGCGCTGCCGCCGTCGCTGACGGGCTTCGATGCTCGCAACACCGCGGCCGAGGCCAAGGGCGAGGCTGGCGCCGCCACCGAGGGCGTCGTGCTGCAGCGCACGAGCACGCAGCTGCTGATCGTGTCGCGCGCCGTACCTGAGGCGCTTCTGCCGCGTGCAGCCCCTGCCGATGGGCGAGCTGTGCCCCGTGGCGGGCGCGGTCGGGCCTTCCCGTTCTGCCTGAGCCTCGGTGCATCGGCCGTCCCCTACGAGAGATGCCGTGCCGCGCTCGACGCGCTCTGCGAGCCGGACGCGTCGGAGGCGCTGCTGTGCCCCGAGCTTCGCCGGCTGATCGCTTGCTCCGACGGGTGTGGCACCGCCGGGGCAGGCGGGGACGGCTCAGAGCTCCTGGGCCGCGATGATCTCGCAGCCATCTCGGCTACGGCGCCGAGTTTCGTCGGGTTCGGTGCGGAGGCCGGCGGGGCGGCGGCCGCTCGCGCCGCGGCCAAGGTGGCGCTCCGGCAGCCGGAGATGGCGGCTCTGCTCGCACGGCTCAACCCGGCGCAGTCGCAAGTCATCCGTACGGCACTCGCTCGCCGTCTCACATTGATCCAGGGTCCGCCGGGCACTGGCAAGACGCGCACGGCGTGCGCCCTCCTCGCCGCGGCCGTTGAGCTTCACGCCGCTCTCGAGACGACACCCAATGGCGGCGGCGGCAGTCCGGTGCTTGCGGTGGCGAGCTCCAACGTGGCGGCCGACGAGCTGCTCGCCGGCCTGATGGCGCTCGGCCTCAGGGTTGTGCGCGTCGGTCAGCCCGCGAGTGTGCGAGAATCGCTTCGGAATGCAACCCTCGATGCGCGCCTTGAGCGCTCTCCTGCCGTGCTGGCGGCGCGCGAGGCTCTCGCCGCAGCGCAGGGGCGCGGCAACCCGACGGACGTGGCGGCCGCGTTCAACGCGATGCGCCGCGTGGAGACAGCCCTCGCCGTGCGCGCGCTCTTGGGCGCCCAGGTCGTCGTCGCGTCGTGCGTCGGCGCCGGGCGCATAGTCGAATTAGTAACGGCCAGCGCGAGCACGGCCGCCGGCGACGGCGGCGGCGGCGGCGGCGGCGGCGGTGGCAGAGGCGGCAGAGGCGGCGGCGGCGGCACTGGCGCTCGCGGCGGCGGTGTTGTGCGTGGCGGGGCGCGCGGCCGCGGCCGCGCCCGTGGCAGTGCGCGCGGTGGCCGCGGAAGCGCCCGTTCCGAGGCTCTCGCGCCCACGGTGCTGGCCGCCGAGTCTGCCCCGCCCGCGCCGCCGCTGCGCTTCCGCTCCGTGCTGATCGACGAGGCGACGCAGTCCACCGAGCCGGCTAGTCTCGTGCCACTCCTCTACAGGGCTTCGCAGCTCTTCCTAGTTGGCGACTCCCAGCAGCTACCTCCGACGGTGACCGATGTCGGCGCGGCGCGCGCCGGGCTCGCCACCTCGCTCTTCGAGCGGCTCCAGCGCTGCGGGCTCGAGCCGCTGCTCCTCGACACACAGTACCGCATGCATCCGGCCATCGCCGCGTTCCCGTCGGCCCAGTTTTACGCCAACCGGCTCATCTCCGCGGTCTCCCCCGAGGATCGCCCCCGCCCCGCTGGCCTCGCTTGGCCGAGCCCGCAGTCGCCCATCGCGTTTGTCAGCCTCGCAGGCGGCGAGCGGCGCAAGGTGCTCAGCGCGGTTGGCGAGGGGACGCTGCCCGAGGCCGCGGCCGCTCTTCCTCTCGGCTCTGAGGCCGAGGGCGAGGGAGCGGCCGAGGACGAGGATGGCAGTGAGGGCGGCAGCGGCGGTGAGGGCGGGGGCGGCAGTGAGGGCAGCGGCGCCAGCAGCGACGGCGCCACTTCGTACTCGAATGCTCGCGAGGCCTCAGCCATAGCGTCCATCGCTGCCTCGCTGCTCGCGAACGGCATGGCCGCGTGCGACATCGGCGTGCTCACGCCATACGCGGCGCAGGCGCTCGTCTTGCAGCAGGCGCTCGCGGCCATGGATGCAAAGGCGCGCCGAGGGCGGCCGCCCGGGCCGCCCGGGCCGCCGGGCTGCGCTGCCATTGAGGTGAGCTCGGTTGACGGCTTCCAGGGGCGCGAGAAGGAAGTGATCCTCTTTTCGGCCGTGCGATCGAATGCGGCGCGTCGCGTCGGCTTTCTTTCGGACGCGCGCCGGCTCAACGTGGCGCTCACGCGCGCGCGGAGCGGCCTCGTGCTCGTCGGCGACGACGCGACCCTCGGCGCCGACCCCAACTGGCGCGCCTACTTGAGCTTCCTGCGCCGGCGCGGCTGTGTCGTGCGCTCGGTGGAGGAGCTGTTGCAGCTGCCGGACGGGGGCGGGGCCTCTGAGAATACTGAGATACAGATTGAGGAATGAACCATTGCACCAAGGAGAGCCTCGCGGACACCTGTGAAGACTCGATGTGAAGACGACAGGAATGTGAAGACGACAGGCACCCCGGCACCGTACTGCGTCTCCTACGAGGCACTAGTTCAAGGCACTAGGTTCACCGAGTAGAACGAGTACCGTACTTCGGTACCGGTAGCGGTGAACCGGTACAGGCTACTCTCTACTGCTTAGTACTGTATACCCGAACCTGCCTGGCGCCACAGCGGGCGCGGCAATGGGGCGCGGGTCGCGGGTGCCTTCATCCCCATGGGCCGCATGGCGATGGCCCTTCATCACACACACCTCACACATCCTTGGGAGCGGGAGGGGCCGGGTCGGGTTCGCGGAGCGCGGTCTCTCTTACATGTATATCTGAGTCGGGCTCCGCCGTTGACCGGAAACGAGGCGCCGAATTGAGCGCCCAGGATGGCGCCCGGAGTTTTGGACCCTTGCGAATTCATTCAGGGCGACCTGTCGCGCCAGCTTCATGCCGCCCATAGCTCGAGCGGGCGCTCGCGCGACGGCTGGACCCGGTCTGAACATCAATAAGATAGTCCAGCGATTAAAGCAACCAGAGGAGCGTAACCCGGCTCCAAGCGATCGGCCTAGCGATGGGCTGGCCTCCAATAAGGGCTCCAAGCGATCCGATCGAGTAACGAGGGAGTTCCAGATCGAGGGAGCACCAGCGACGGAGGCACCACCGCTGACCTCACACCGCAAAAAGCAGACTCCTGCAGCGGAAAATGGTGGCGTCGTTGATTGGGCGCGGGTTTTGGGCATGAAGCAAGAAAGGCCAAACAGCGTGAAGGGCAAGAAGGGCAAGGGCAAACCGGATGTTGTAGGCGCCTTCAAGAAGGCGCTGCCATCGGGCTCGTCGAGAGCCAAGGGCTCGAAGCGCTCGCAGCCTTCACAACGCAGCCGACGCACCGGCAGCCCGATGAACGACGAGGAGGAGGCGGAGAGCGGAGAGGAGGAGGCGGCGCCCTCATCCGAGCCGCCGACCACTGCGGAGTCGTCAGACGCGGCTGGCGCGCCAGATGCAATGTCCCTCGGCGCGATCATCGAGGAGGACGAGGTTGCAGCTGCTGCCGAGGCGCCGAGCGCAGCAGCGGCACCGGCTGCCGTCGTGGAGGCGGCTGCCGCGGCGCCCGAGCATGTCCAGGATCCAGAGGACCTGACTTGTGTGTATACGGCGCCCTCCGTGTTCGTGCTGGATTTCACCACAGCGGCCGCGGGCTGTTATCAGATCAACGGGTGGGGCGCGCGGTTCACACCGCCCTTTGTCGAGCAGGCCCAACGAGGGGACGTGTACGAGCTGCTCGTGGGAGACGTGGCCCTGGGACGCTTCCAATACGCACCAGTGGCTGAGATGGCCAAGCCTGAGGACGGGTTCGTCAATGCGGACGGGCGCCTCCGAGTGAGCTCCCGCAATATGGGCGGAGAGACCGTTCACATGAAGGTGGGCACGGCCACCGTCACACTGCGGCTGGACGTCGCCCTCAGCCCTCCACGGGTCGATCCATCATCGATCGCGCCTGCTCAGTCGCCTGTCGAACTTCGAGAGGAAGTCGACGCATTGCCGTTGGGATCACACCGCACCGAGCCGTTATCCAGGTCGCCCATGAGCAATCACACCAAGCCCAGAGCATCGTCCACGCTGAGCAGAACGATCGATGTAAGCTTCAAGAAAGGTGCCCTCCCGTCAGGCGGGGGCTCTTCCGCCAATAGCCTTCGACTCTCTCAGCTATCGCAGCGATCGCAGGGATCCCAGCCATCGCAGCGTGCCTCAAAAGAGGAGCCGATGTCTTCACAGCGCTCGCAACGCTCGCAACGCTCGCAGCGCGAGGCCATTGGGAGTAGCGCCAGGCCCAAGGGGAAGCTGACCAAAAAGAGCCGACCCAAAAAAGAGTCGAGAGAGTCAAGAGACTCGTTTCACCCGAGAGTGATGGAGGCTCCGGACGCGGGAGATCCCAGAGGAGATGATGAGCTGGCCGTACCCTGGTACGTGTCGTCCCCCGGAGTCTACGAGGGTGCTGAGGATGGCGAGGGCGATGGGGGCGAGGATGGCCCTGACTGGGCGCTTGGCATTGAGGAAGAGGTCCCCTCACCGCGTGCCTCGGTGGTAGCCATGGTGACAACACCCCTTGCGGGCATGGCCGCGGCGATGGCGAATGCGGTGGGCACCGCGATCAGCGCGCTCATGGCGCCGACACAGGAGGAAATGGGCGCGAGCAATGGCGAGGCGGCCGCAAGTGGTAGCGGGCCGACGATGGAGCCTGTGGATTCGTCCACGGCTCCGGATGGTAGCGGGCCGACGATGGAGCCTGTGGATTCGACAGCCGACGGAGCCGCTCTGGACGTCGAGGCGTCGTCCATGCTGCCAATGGGCTGGTTCGAGTTTACGGACCTAGCGAGTGGCTTGCCGTACTTTTTGGATGCAGACGGGCAGGTGACTTGGGACGACCCGCGCACGTCCATGCTGCCAACGGGCTGGTTCGAGTTCAAGGACCTAGCGAGTGGCTTGCCGTACTTTATGGATTCAGACGGGCAGGTGACTTGGGATGACCCCCGCACCATCGGCGTTGAGACGAAGCCTGCAGACGCATCGGAGCCGGAGCCGATGTACGTGCAAGGCGCCCAACTGCCGCTCGGGTGGCGACAATTTTTCGACTCAGCTACCGGCAGGCCATACTTTGTGGATGCGGTAGGCCTAACGACGTGGGACGACCCCCGCACCCTCGCCGTTGAAGGTGAGGGTCTTGAGGCACCCGCGCCTCGAGCAGCGGCACCCTCGAAGGCCAGCGCGGAAGCCAAGGCAGCGGCAGACAAGGTCGCCGCCGACAAGATCGCCGCCGATAAGGCTGCAGCGGAAGCAGCAGCGGCAGCGGAAGCAGCAGCGGCAGACAAGGTCGCCGCCGACAAGATCGCCGCCGATAAGGCTGCAGCGGAAGCAGCAGCGGCAGCGGAAGCAGCGGCGGCAGCGGAGGCAGCGGAGCTCGAGGCGTTCATGGCCGACCCAGTAGCATTCTTGGCCGCGGCAACAGCCGCAGCTGAGGCCGAGGCGGCAGCAGTGGCAACAGCCGCAGCCGAGGCCGAGGCGGCAGCAGCGGAGCCGGAGCCTGTAGCTTATGTGGCACTCGGCTGGTCTTCCGAACCTGTAGCCGAGGCCGAGCCAGCAGCAGAGCCGGAACCCGCAGCCGAGGCCGAGGCCGAGGCGGCGGCAGCGGAGCCGGAGCCTATAGCGTATGTGGCACTCGGCTGGTCTTCCGAACCTGTAGCCGAGGCCGAGCCAGCAGCAGAGCCGGAGCCCGCAGCCGAGACCGAGGCGGCGGCAGCGGAGCCGGAGCCTATAGCTTATGTGGCACTCGGTTGGTCTTCCGAACCTGTAGCCGAGGCCGAGCCTGCAGCAGAGCTGGAGCCCGCAGCCGAGGCCGAGGCGGCGGCAGCGGAGCCGGAGCCTGTAGCTTATGTGGCACTCGGTTGGTCTTCCGAACCTGTAGCCGAGGCCGAGCCAGCAGCAGAGCCGGAGCCCGCAGCCGAGGCCGAGGCGGCGGCAGCGGAGCCGGAGCCTGTAGCTTATGTGGCACTCGGCTGGTCTTCCGAACCTGTAGCCGAGGCCGAGCCAGCAGCAGAGCCGGAACCCGCAGCCGAGGCCGAGGCCGAGGCGGCAGCAGCGGAGCAGGAGCCTATAGCTTATGTGGCACTCGGTTGGTCTTCCGAACCTGTAGCCGAGGCCGAGCCTGCAGCAGAGCTGGAGCCCGCAGCCGAGGCCGAGGCGGCGGCAGCGGAGCCGGAGCCTATAGCTTATGTGGCACTCGGCTGGTCTTCCGAACCTGTAGCCGAGGCCGAGCCAGCAGCAGAGCCGGAGCCCGCAGCCGAGGCCGAGGCGGCAGTGGAGCCAGAGCCTGCACCGGAGGAGCTCCACGAGAAGCAGAAGAAAGAAGAGATTGAGACGGAAGAGCAGGGCGCAGCGGCAACCAAGCTGCAGGCTGTGCACCGCGGTCGGCGCGATCGCCAATTGCTCCGCGAGCAGGCTGACGCGGCGACTAAGCTGCAAGCCGTGCACCGTGGCAAGTCAGCTCGCCGCAACGGTGTTGCGCGATCTGCATCGCAGCCGGAGCCCACACGGTTGATCGCTGATAGAGTTCGCAAGCTCTTTGACGCTATAGATATGGACGGTAGCGGCACGATCGACCGCCTCGAGCTCGCCATCAAGCTCAAGAGGGACGCCGAGTTGGAAGGGATTCTCGGTCTGGCCGACGCCAAGGGTTTCCAAGGCGTGGTCCAGCTGCTTCGTCAACTGGAAGAAGATCGCCTGCTCGATTTGGACGGCGATACCAAGATCTCATTTGCGGAGTTTGAGCGCGCCGTGTCCGACGCGGCGAAGGCCGACCGGCAGCTGGTGCTCAAGGCGGTGAGCAGTCTTGCGGAGGCCACCAACGCAGCAGGATCTGCAGCTGATGCCAAGCGTGCAGATGACGCCGGGTCCGCACTACGAGTTGCAGCAGGGCCGGTGCCTGCGATGGAGGAGCTTCCGTCTCCCGATGTCAACGAGCGACGACGCAGGACGCCGCTACTCGACACGGAGTATGTGAGCGAGTACCTGCCGCCGCCTCAGGATGAGATCAGCCCACCGCTGCGGGCACCTCCGTCACCCGATGTCAACGAGCGACGACGCAGGACGCCGCTACTCGACACGGAGTATGTGAGCGAGTACCTGCCGCCGCCTCAGGATGAGATCAGCCCGCCGCCGCGGGCACCTCCGTCACCCGATGTCAACGAGCGACGACGCAGGACGCCGCTACTCGACACGGAGTATGTGAGTGAGTACCTGCCGCCGCCTCAGGATGAGATCAGCCCGCCGCCGCGGGCACCTCCGTCTTCCGATGTCGCGGAGGCGGCAGTGGAGGCTGCCGCGGCTGAGGCGGCGGCGGCAGATGAGGAGGCGGCGGCAGCTGAGAATGAGGCTGCCGCGGCGGCGGAGGCGGCTGCGGAGGCGGAGGCGGCGGAGGCGGAGGCGGAGGCGGCCGAGGCGGCGGAGGCGGCCGAGGTGGCGGAGGCGGAGGCGGCGGCGGCCGAGGCGGCAGCGGCCGAGGCAGCAGCGGCCGAGGCGGCATCGGCGGAGGCGGTGGAGGCGGCGGCGGCGGCGGCCGAGGCGGAGGCGGCGGCGGGGGGG
>Ga0210240_100626_pt1 | contig 30817 bp, 32 predicted proteins | sample ChrtobMetP5a_4mM_FD_155463 | JGI IMG/M metagenome (GOLD analysis project Ga0210240, IMG submission 155463) | Chrysochromulina tobin associated microbial communities from unialgal haptophyte culture, Seattle, Washington, United States - P5a_4mM | ecosystem: Host-associated > Algae > Haptophytes >...
ACAGCACACGGCGCTGACTCGAAGAGCTCGCCTGTGCATTCAGCACGACCGTGCCTGATACGGCCGCCTCGAGGATGACGCTCCTGGTGATGCTGAGCTCGGCGCTGAGGTAGTAGGTGCCGGGGGCCAGGACAATGTGGCTGACAGTTGTGTTGGCGAGTGCACCGATCAGGCCGGCGCTGGTGCTCACCGCCGTCTGCAGCTCACGACGGTGGCTGGGCAAAGTTTGCACAGAGTACAGACTGGGAGCGTCGCTGGCCTTGGTGCAGGGGAGCATGCTGTATAATGCAAGGAGAGTGAGGGCAACATGCAGCCCATGCTCCTCTCGAGGCCGATGCCGAGTGCAAAGAGGCTTGGCGAAACGATAGAGCCATGCCATGAGGGATCTCAGCAGCAGCATGCACCCCCAAAGCACGAGCTGCCGTGGATTGCCGTGGATTGAGTATGCTGCCGCAGTCCAAAACATGAGCAGACGCCACCGAAAAGCGAACAGGCGCAAGAAGGAAAGCAGACCTTGCCAAAAAGCAAGCAAGCACCACACCATGTCAGCAGGCGCCACCAGATTGTAAGCAGGCGCATCCGAACGGCTAGCAGAGCCCTTCAAAGACGACGTGATCGCACCTCGATGGTTCGCCAGAATGACCTGCTGTTGCTCGGCTTCTGACGCAAGAAGAGCATCGCCCTTTGCACTGCGCCCAAGAATGTGAAGGCTACTAAGCGGTGGAGCACTCTGCTCACGCAGAACAAGTCCCGGACCGTGTACAACTGCTGCATTCGCAAGCGGCTTGATGAGATCCACTGGGCAGCCTTTGTCAAGTACGCCGAAGCAAAGCGCAAGGAGGCCTTCTGTCGAGCGCTCACTCCCGCATCGGGTGTCCTGCGCTGCGAAGGCAGCATCGAGAGGACGCCATGCCCCAAGGGATTCTGCATCGATCTCCAGTCCCTCTAGGTCGACGAGTGTGGCAACGAGCTGCCAGGGCTGCACATGGACCACACGCATGACATCAAGCACGTGTGCAAGATCTGGAGCCAGGCACTGCCCGAGCATCCACAGTCCTGGGACGATGGCGTCTGTGGGCCTCTGGTCGCGCATCTGCTCTTTGGCGTCGAGGATCACATGATCGCATAAGGCAGCGACCACCCCATCTGGCGCAAGCAGGTGGTCCCACGATGCGGGGATAAGCGCGGCCTCGAAGGGCAGCGCGCCGACGACTTCTGCCACGACATCGCCTGCGCACACTATGAATACACGCTGTGTGTGAACGACATCCGTTGGCCAAGCACCGAGTGAGCTGCTGGACGAGCACTGGGCGTGACCAGCCAGCATGGGCAGGTAGAAGGATGCATCAAACAGAGTGCCACCAGACGGAGACTGGCCATGCAGAGCGAGACACAGGGGTAGCTGCCTGGTGACTGACCACCGATTGGAGGCCGCCTCCAGCCGCGTCTCCAGCCAGGTCTCACCGTGTTCATCGGGCCTTTGGGTATGTGAGCATGTGGTTGGATGTGGTGGCGAGGTTGGAGGTGGAGGCGAGGTCGGATGTGGCGGCAAGGTCGCAGGTGGTGGCGTCAGGCCAGAGTCCGAACAACACCAACACGGTGGCGACTTGGGTGGGGGCATCGATGGGGGCGGTGACGTAAAGGGCTCACTATGGCACTTGCGATGCTCGTGACGGCGCGGGTGATGCTCGTGCCGGCACGGGAAGGGCTCGGTGCGTATGGTGGTCATCAGTAATATACGCTGCGGGATGTGCTCGGCGCGTATGGTGGTCATTATGGCGCGGTTCTTGCTCTCGACGGCGCAGGGCGTGCTCACGACAGCGCGACGGGGGGGGCGCTCGTGACGGCGCGATGTATGCTCGTGATGGCTCGGTGGGTGCTCGCGACAGCTTGTACAGTCGGTGCCGTAGGCGCAGATCAGGCAGCCGAAGCCGCCGTGATTGCAATCAGCGTTGGAGGTGTAGAACCACGGGTTTGAGGAGATGCTAGGCGGTAGGCTGGGCGCCAGATGCCCTGCTGGTGGCCGTGGAGGCGGCGACGGCGTGGAGACGCGCGGGCCACAGTCGATGCAGTCGGTGCCGATGGCGCACGTCGCGAATTTGGAGCCAGGGCCGCCGCTGAGGCAGTTGTTCGTGTGTACGATGCCGGAGGAATGTGGCGGCGGGGGCGGCGACGCGATGCGCGCGCCGCAGTCGACGCAGTCAGTGCCGTACGCGCACCTTGGGAACTCGGAGCTGGGGCCGCCGTCGAAACACTCGGCTTCGGATGCGAAGAAGCACGTCGTTGTGCAGATGCCAGTGCCGGCACGCAAGGAAGATGGGCTGGCCACCGGCGGTGGCAGCGGATGGCCTGGGCCGCGGCCATCGCAGTCTGCGCCATAATGATCCGGGTGCTCGGCGCCGGAGCTGCCAGTGACAGAGGGTGGCTGCAGTGACGGCGGGGAAGGTGAAATGGCACCGAGGAAGAGCTGACGGCTCGCCCAAGGCGCCCCGTCAAAGGTCGCTCTCTCGGCGCGCGCGCCCAGAGCGGCGGCGGCGAGGAAGATGCCTCCAACAAATCGTCTCATTTCAATTGGGATCTCCCTCGTCGACACATTCCACACGCGGAATTGCGAAAAGTACTTTACCTGACGAAATTGTTGTTCACGTACGAAATACTTTGGTCATTGTTGTTCACGTTTATGAGCCATTTCAGCTAGACGCACAACCACCGGTCCCGTGGAGACACTACGTGGGTTGAGGGCGCAGACATTGACATAAAGAGGTTGGAAACTTTGTGACGGTCTCATGACTCATCAGCTTTCGACTTTCCAAGAGGCGCAAAGGGTTTAAAAGGGACGGGAGGTCCATGGGGAGGTCCCATCAACTACCTGATACAAAAACACCGGAGCCCGGGAGCCGGGACACACCCGGGACGGACACACAGATCACACAGACGAACTCCCGGCACCTTCACAACGAATCTGTCACCGACGAGCCGACGTCGCCGCGGCGTCTGGCTATTTTACTGAGGCGGTTCCAGCGGCTGCAGTAAGGTCACCCCCTTGCCGTCCAGCACAAGCGGCGGGTGCCCCGGCGGCGGCGGCTCGGGTAGTCCATCCGGCGGCAACTTCCAGCGCGACCAGAGCTTGATTGCTTTGGCCATTACCGTGGCCTGAAGGGAAGGCCCGTCGTCGTCGTCGTCGTCATCGTCGTCGTTGTCTGCGCTTGCCGCGCGCAGCATTGCCACCGCAGCCGTGAGGCTCTCTCGATAGAACGCAAAGGGAGTTTGACTCTTGATCCGATCGATCGCGCCGTCGTCCGCCATGTGACGCATGGCCATCGCACAATACTTGGCCTGCCACATGGCGAACAGGCTGCTCTCGAAGTGCAAGATACACCCCACGTGTGGCTGGATGTCGTGAGACAAGCTTGGCATCGAGTCCTCGACGTCGCTGCCACCACCACTGCCGCTGCCGCCACCGCTGGCGCCGCCGCCAGCGTCGGTCGTCGGGGGGGCTGCGCGTCCCGCCGCCGTGAAGCGATGCGGCCCCTTTGGTCGTAGGCCGGTCGCTCCAAGCACTCCGAAGGACTTGCCATTCGTGTATGCGCAGTAGTGCCGGGGCTCATGGCGGAAGGCCGTGACTCCGCGGAAGAGGTCCTGCCGGAGCGCCATCAGTGGCAATCAGTGGCAATCACCTGACGGAGCGTTGCCATCAGTGGCAATCAGTGACAATCAGTGGCAATCAGTGGCAATCAGTGGCAATCAGTGGCAATCAGTGGCAATCACCTGACGGAGCGCCGCCGACGGCGGCAATGCCTCGAGGTTCGCCAGGTGCAGATCTGCAGCGGGCGCGGGCGCGTGCGCCAGGGCGGCACGGAGCGCGGCCGGCCCGAGGCTCGTGTAGAGCAGCTCGTCGTCGTCTATGTGAAGCAGGTGCGTCAGGCCGGCCGCCCGCGCGCGCGGGATCGCAGCCGACACGGCGGCATTCTGCCTGCCCACCTTTTCAAAATAGTGCGTGCGCGTGTCGCGGGCCTCGGTCAGCTCGATGACTCCGGCCCAGCGCGAGGCTTGCAGCATCTTGGCGAGCGCCTCGCTGTCCTCGAGGTGCAGGTAAAAACGCTCGACGCCGAGCCTCGCGTGGTGGTCGAGCCACGTCTGAAGCGAGCTTGCGTACACTGACGCGAGTGTTGGATTGCCAGCCGACTGCTCCTTCATGCACGAGACGATGCCCATGCGCACGCCTTCGGCCGCGGCTTCAGCATACTTGGGTGCACCAGAGAATTGTACACTCGGGGCCGGATTCGCGAGGATGACTGGCCGAGCGAAGAGCCAGTCCGGCCCTTGCGCATTCTGCTCAGCCGTCAACATTGGCGCGGCTTCGCGCCGGAAGGAGATGAACCAATCGCGAAACACGGCAAGGCGCTCCGCGTTGGAGACTTCGGTTCCTTGGCTGCCGCGGGCTCCACAGGCGTCTATGGAGCGCTGTTCGGCAGCGAGAATGAAGGAGTCCGCCATGCTCAGAACGACGCTTTCCGGGGAGTCACACACGCTTCACCCACAGGCAGGAGGGCCTGGCGCTTATAGTTCTGACTCTGTATTTTCGCTTCACGACAACACCGAAGAAATGCTCATCACGCGTTGGCACGCGACGCTGTCGGTCTGCGCAGCGATCCTTCAGCCTGCTGTGCGCACCATCGCACGGCAAAATGCTCGCAAGTCAACGGCGATGACCTCAATAGACCGGGCGACTGTCGGCGTGATTGGAGGAGGAATGGCCGGCGTGACAGCGTGTCGCACTCTGGCTGCTGCTGGGGTGCGGAGCGTGCTCCATGAGCGCGAGCAGCATCTGGGAGGGAGGCTCGGGCGAGTTGAGGTTGATGGGCGATCGGTGGGCGCTGGGTGCTCGTACATTCAAGCAACGGACCCAGACTTTCTAAGAGTACTAGAGACTTGGAGTGAGGAAGGCATAGTTGCCGAGTGGCTCACTGCCACGCCACACGTCATCAGCGAGCCCGGGGTGTGGGCACCGTTGGAGAGCACAGCTGAGCGCTGGTTCGTTGGCTGCCCGCACATGGCCTCGCCAGTCACGCTCTCAGATCCAGATCGTGAGCTCATCGAGGTCTGCACGGGTGACGTCTTCGACGTCAACTACGAGGCGTCCATGTGGGTCGTCGCAGCGCAGCCGCCCAGCGAGAGTTCAGAGCTCATGGCCGAGATCGAGGAGCAAGCCGTGCTCGATCTGGACGCCCCGAGATGGAACCCGAGATCCCCGACGGCTCATCTTCACACCGAGCTCATCATCGCGACGCCTGTGCACGAAGCCTCCAACTTTGTCCAGCGCAAGACGCTCGACGCGGCGCTCGGCCGGGCTCGGTACAAGGATTTCGTCAAGGAGCGCGTGTCGGCCGTCTTCGTCTTCGAGAGCTCCCTTCAGCTGCCGTTTGGCTTCGCTTCTCTCACGTGCGGCTCACCAATCACGGTCGCCATCTGTGAAAGCTCGCGTCGGGAGGCAGCAGGCCAGGCACCAGCCGGCGACGACAGTGAGGTGTGGGTGGTGCAGAGTGCGACTGGCTGGGCGAGTAGGGCATTAGAAGACGAGATGGAGCCCGCCGCTATGCGTGCCTCTCTCCTCGAGGCGTTCGCCGCCGCTCTTGGTCGGAAGCATCTGCCCGCGCTACGCGCCGCCGAGACGGTTGTCTGGCCTTACGGCGACAGGGACTATGCCATCCCGGGTGGTTGCGTCTGGCTCGACGAGATGCGCCTAGCCCTGGCGGGCGACTGGGCGTTCAATGGGCGGTTGGAAGGCGCGTGGCTGAGTGGTCGAGCCGCGGCACAGAAGGTCCTCGCTGCCCGGGAGAACCCAAGGGCATCTTGAGGTCTTTCTTTTCAGTTCACACTTCAGCCACTGTTCACGCCGCCCGCGACGCACTCACAACAACATTTTCTTTTTTGCGACTTCATTCGCACATGCGCGCTCTCTCGGTCCTCGTGTCGACGCTGCTCGTCGCTCTCACGAGTGCGCGCGCACTAGCTGGTGCAGCTCAGAACCGTAAGAGCCGAGACGATCGGCTCGACATCGTCGCTCCGGCCGCCATCGACGCCAGCCACAAGCTCAAAGGCTACGGGCCTGAACGTGCTGTCGATGGCGACGAACGCACCTTCTGGCTCGTGCCAGGCGGCCAGCGCATGGAGATGATGTCCAGGGACAAGTGGCTCACCCTCGATCTGGGAACCGCTCGGAAACCGCGCGCGCTTGACTTGCTCGGCGTGGTCAACTCCTTTGGCGCTGCACGCGTTCTGCTCGACGTGGGCAACTCTCAGGACGGCCCGTGGACACGCGCCGGCTGTTTCCGGGCCTTCGGCTCGCCGATGCGATGGCAGCGAGTGGAGCTCGGCCGCGATGTCCCCACGGTGCGCTACATGCGCCTCTTCGTGCGGCGCGAGGGCCACGCTACCTTTCAGCACAAGGTGCATGGCGTGCTGGTGCACTGCGATAAAAAGCTGGGCTGAATCCATTTTTCGACGATGGAGAGACATGAGTGCCCCAATGAGGATAGAGCTCAACAGGAGGGAGTCGCATATTGTGAAACATGCATAGAATTTTTCCAGGGTCAGCCACTCAAACCTTGTACATTCAATCAGATGGAGATGCGATTGATCGGTCCGGCGGGGCGGTCGGCGCGGGAGGACGCGCACGGAAGCCGAGCCGGGAGGCACCATCGCACCAAGCGTAAGCGCGAGGTACGACCGGTTGACGTCCGGTTGCCCGTCCGCCGTCCGCTGACCGCCCGAACAAGCCATTTTTCGTGCGCTGCCGTCAGCTCGCTTCGGCGCTTCATACACGACAGGCGAATGGGGCCGTGTAAACAGGCCGCAGCGACTCCGCTCGCGCCTTGGTGAGTTTGAGTGCGCCTCGCCCTCACTCAACTGCCACCGATCAATTCGTGGCCGCCTTAGGCTTGCGCGCATGTGCCTCCGCCGCCTTGTCCTCCTCCTCGTCTTCTTTCTCTTCGTCCTCGTCCTCCTCCTCCTCGTCTTGCACTGCTGCCTCGTCCTCGTCCTCGTCGTCGTCGTCCTCGTCCTCGTCCTCGTCTTGCACTGCTGCCTCCCTTGCAGCGTGTGCGCCTCGGCCGCCTCCCTTGGCCTCAGCAGGCGAGCCCACCCGTAGGTGCGCCCGAAGCACGAGCGCTTGCTGTGTGAGCCACGCACCCGCCATGAGCACGAGCGCGAGCACGGACGCCGCCGACGTGCATGGATGCTCAGTCCAGTAATAGTCTACAATGCTGCCCAGCGACTCGCCGCGGCACGCGAGGTAGAGCCCGTCGCCCTGCAAGAGGCAGTTGTACTGCGGCGGGCACTCGGGGAAGCAGCAATCACAGTCACGCTCCCACGGCGATGGTCGGTCGAGTAGCCAGCGTCGCCAGGCCCAAAGCGCCCCGCCGAGCCACGAGCTGCCACTGCTGCCCATCATCGCCCCAAGCTGCTGCTGCTGCTGCTGCTGCTGCTGCTGCTGCTGCTGCTGCCGGCTCGTGCTGGGGAGCGGAGGTGGCTCCACCTCGGCGCGCGACGCCCTGCGCTCCTGCGCCGGCACGGGCGGCGGCAGCTTCGTCTGCCGGCGTGCAGCTGCCTCAAGCGGCGGCGGCGGCTGCTGCTGCTGCTGCTGCTGCTGCTGCTGCTGCTGCTGCTGCTGCTGCTGCTGCTGCTGCTGCTGCTGCTGCAAGCGGCGCCCGCCGGCTGCCTCGTTGCCGTCGCACTCGGCGCTGTCCAGGCTGCCCGTCGGCAACTTCGCTGCCCTCGGCCGGGCCTGCGCGAGGGCATCCATCTCGCCCGGTGGCACGGCCGCGTGCGCCTCGAGCAGCCCCGTAAGGTCATCGACACCAGAGTGCTTCGACTCTAGGAGGGCGGAAAGCATCGCGTCCCACTCGCGCGGCGCGGTGACGCTTGCAGCGTCGCGTAAGCTCAGCAGTTTGCCGCGTAGCGCCCGTAGCTCGTCACGAGCGCCATGACCAAAGGGCAGCTCCTCTACGGCCGCTGCTGCGGCGGCCACGAGTCGGTCGACCTCGGCGATGCGCTCGGCGTCGACGGCCTCGGGCACCGCGTAGCGCTCGGCCGCGCGCCGAACCGCACTGCCGCCCGGGAGTTCCGGCTGCGTATCGGCCGCGATGAGCAGCGTGTTGAGCAGGCACACGGCGAGTACATTCCAGGTCCGCATCTCACGTGTCAGGTCTTGTTTTGGTCAGACCGGGTCAATGTCGGCGATCGCCGCTGGGGGGAGGGTCCGACTGTCCCATGAAGATTTTCTCAAAAACATCATCACAAAAAACTTTACTCGCGAATGCGCTTCATCTTCCCGAACTCCGGTGATGATCTCCGAGGCGGCCCCTCCCGCTCTTGAACCTGCACCGCTGCACGAAACGGCATCACCATCGCAGGGGAGCCGTGGCAAGCGCGGCGGTCGTGGCGGCGGGCACTCGCGCGCCAGCGGTGATGCTGGCCGTGGAAGCGGCGCCGTTGGCTCATGGGCCTGCACGGGTTGCACATTCATAAACGAGGAACCCGGTGCGACCACGTGCTCCATGTGCAACACGCCTCGCAGTGGTGGCAACGGCAAGGGCGGCAAAGGCGGAGTTCGCAACAGCAAAGGCGGCGGCGGCAACGGCAAGGGTGGCCATCGCAGCGATGGCGACGGTCCCATCCATGCGCACTGGGCGTGCGCGGTGTGCACGTACAGCAACCAGAGCAGTGCCGACATGTGCGCTATGTGTGGCGTCGGGCAGCGCCATGCCGGGCGCAGCTCGCAGCAGCCGCACGCGGCGGCGTTGCCAGCGGGCGGTGGCGGCAGCGGCGGGCCCGCCGGCGCCGAGGTCCGAGGACGTTGGGTCAAGACGGACTGCGGCTATGAATGGTCCGTGTCCGAGGGCGGCAGCCACGGTGCGACGAGGGCAGCGCGACGCGGGCAGCGCGACGCGTCACATCTGCTCAACTTCCAGCCGCTGAGCGGTCGTGCCGAGCTCTTATCGACGGAGGCGCCGCCAAGGCGCGCCCGCATCGCGCCCGCGGTGCCCGCGACGGCGCGTAGTCGGGTGGAGGAGAGGACGCGCTACCGCGCCTCGAAGCTGCAGCTGCTCGTGCCCGCCGGCGGTGATTATCGCATCCATCGCGCCTCCCCGGACGTGCCGGTCGACTGGGACGTCGTGCGCGCGGTGTGAATGGCCTCTGATGACTTCTGATGACCTCTGATGACCTCCTGATGACCTCTGAGTGCCTCTGATGACCTCTGATGCCTTTCGGACGTGCCGGTCGACTGGGACGTCGTGCGCGCAATGCGCGCGCTTAGGCGTCCTCGTCGGCGGCGATACGCTGCCCGTTTGGCCTCGCATGCAAGTGCTCACCACGGCGCTGATCTCCCTCACAGGTGCGCTTGGCGTCGTCGGAGGCGATACGCTGCCCGATCTGCCTCGCGGAGCCGCCGGTCGCGCCGCATCTGCACGGGTGCGCGCATGCACGTGCTCACAACGGCGCCCACCTCCCCCACACTCGCGCCGCATCCTCACGGGTGTGGGCACGTCCTCTGCCTCGTGTGCGCATGCAAGTGCTCACGACGGCGCCCAACTCCCACAGGTGTGGGCACGTCCTCTGCCTCGTGTGCGCGCTGCGCTACCACTCCGCGTGCGATGCGTCGGGCAAGGCGTGCACCTGCCCGCTCTGCCTGGCTCCTGTCCTCCAGGGTGAGCTGCTCGCCTTTAGTCTGAGACGACCCTGGCCCCTGCATGCGAGTGCTCACCACGGCGCCCCGTTCCACCACAGGTGAGCTGCGCGCCGTGTGCCTCGCGCGCGTCGAGCCGGTCAAGGAGGGCGGCCCGCCAGTCGACTTTCGGCGTCTGAGCCTGCACGAAAAAGGCGGTCCGTCGGGCTTCCTTTTTAGGCTCGAAGAGGTCGCCTCCACTGTGGAAGACGCTGTGGAGCCCGGCCCTCGCCTGCTTGGCTTCACCGAGGTGCGCTCGTTTGACAGTCTGGTGGCGTCGCAGCTGCATGCAAGTGCTCACCACGGCGCCCTCTCCTCCCCACAGGTGCGCTCGTTTGACAGTCTTGTGGCGTCGCAGCTGTCGCAGCTCGACGCGGCGGAGAAGGAGCTGCGCGACGCGGCTCTCGCGCAGGTGTGGCCACTGATGACCACTGATGACCACTGCTGACCACTGATGACCACTGATGACCACTGATGACCACTGATGACCACTGATGACCAATGACGACCTGCCTTGCATGCATGTGCTCACCACGGCGCTCGCGGCGCTCTCTCGCAGGCGGTCGCCGCCGCTGCCGCCGCCGCCGAAGGACCCGGCGCTCGCGCCGTGTCGAGCGCCACCCAGGCGCCCAAGCCGGCGCCGCGGAATCTCGCGGAGATGCTTCGTCAACGTTCGGCGGCAGAGGCGGGAAGGACGGCGAGCACAGCAGCAGCAGCACCGGCGGCGGCGGCGGCGGCGGCGGCAGCGGCGGCGGCGGCAGCAGCTGCAGCCGCGCCGCCGGAGCCCACTGTCGTGTACAGCGCCGAAGACGAGGAGACGCTCGGATTTCTGCGCCAGGTACGAGAGCACGTCAAGGCGCTGATGACCTCTGATTGCCTCCCTCATCAGGTACGAGAGCACGTCAAGGCGCTGAGGACCTCTGAGGACCTCTGATTGCCTCCCTCATGAGCTCTGATTGCCTCCCTCATCAGGCACGAGCGCACGTCAAGGCGCTCCACCGAAAGTGGAGCCTCGCCACCCCAAGCAAGATAGCCATAGGGAGTGTGGAAGGGAAGCCGGCGTCTGTGAATGTGAATATGGAGGGGAAGCCGGCGTCTGTGAATGTGAATATGGAGGGGAAGCCGGCGTCTGTGAATGTGAATATGGTGGGGAAGCCGGCGTCGGCGCCGACGAGAGAGCGCTCGAAGGAGGAGGGCGGCGCTCGGGACGGCGCTCGGGACGGCGCCCGGGACGGCGCCCTGGACGGCGCTCGGGACGGCGGCGGAGCCAGGGAGGAAGGGCAGCTGCTGCTGCAGGCGGCGGACGGTCAGCTGATCTTTGCGGACATGATGTGCACGCGGATGCTCTTGGACGAGTTTGGGAGCGTGTCGAGCTGCCCTGAGCTCGTGCGCATCTCCCTTGATCTCCCTTGATTGCTCTTGGACGAGTTTGGGAGCGTGTCGAGCTGCCCTGAGCTCGTGCGCATCTCCCTTGATCTCCCTTGATCTCCCTTGGTCACCCCTGCATCTCGCCTCTGCCCCTGATGGCCTCTGGATGGCCTCTTGATGATCACCGAGGACGCCTGATGGCCTCCCTCATCAGGTGCGAGCTCCGATCGTCGAGCTCACGCCGCAGAAGCTCTCCGACGAGAGTGTGCGCAAGCGCTTCCGTTGGCTCTCCCACCTTCCGCAGGTGACCGAGCACGACCGAGCTGATTGCCTCTAATTGCCTCTGATTGCCTCTGATTACGCTTCCGTTGGCTCTCCCACCTTCCGCAGGTGACCGAGCACGTCGAGCTGATTGCCTCTGATGGCCTCTGATTGCCTCCCTCATCAGGGCTGCACGACCGAGCAACCTCTTGTTGATCACAGAGGACGTCTGATTGCCTCCCTCATCAGGGCTGCTCGGTGGTGATCGCCGAGCTCGATCTGACGAAACTCGTCTCTCCCGCCACTCTCGAGGGCGCAGCCGAGCAGATCGCGCGCCGTGCCGAGCGCCGGCGCAAGGCCGCCAAGGAGGCAGCGCGGCAGCAACGCGAGCAGAGAGAGCGCGAGCGTGAGACACAGCAGCTCGCGTCCAAGGCTGGTAAGTCGACGATGGCCATCGAGCTGGAGCTGCTCAGCATGGACAAGGTACGTTCATTGCCGTTGATTGCCTCTGATGGCCTGCCTTGCATGCAAGTGAGCTGGAGCTGCTCAGCATGGACAAGGTACGTTCATTGCCGTTGATTGCCACTGATGGCCTGCCTTGCATGCAAGTGCTCACCACAGCGCGCTCTCGGCTCCCGTGTGCACCCGGTATTCACATTCACAGATCGAGGCACTCCGCCGGAGGCAGCAGCTCGCCCGCGAGGCCATCGAGATCTCCATCACCTCCGAATGGGAAGCACAGTGGCAGGCGCAGCAGGAGGAGCGCAGCCAAGTGCCCTCGTTCGCGCGCATGGTGCACGAGGGCTTTGGTGCTTCGGGGCCGACGCTCGCGCAGGCTGCCTCCCCCGGCGCCTCCCCCGGCGCCTCCCCCTTGCACGGGCCCTCCCCCTGGCCCGTCGCTGGCACCGCACACGCGTCGGTGAGCAGCGGCGGCGGCGCCTCGAGCGCTCAGCACGGCGCCTCGAGCGCTCAGTCCTTGCGCAACAGCAACAAGACCCCAGAGTGCTCGCCTTCCTTCAGGGCTTCTTCGCCCGCGAACCTCCTCACACCGCAGCGCGCCGCCACAGCGCCCGCCACAGCGCCCGTCGCGACGGCCGGTCAACCGCACTCGGCGGGCAGCAGCGGCGGCGGCAGCGGCGGCGGCGGCGGCGGCGGCTTGCGCGAGGGCAGCGTCGCCTGCCCGGTCTTCGATCTCGACGGGGGAGATGCCGACGAGGCGCCGCCGCCGCCGTTGGCGTCGTCGTGGGCGGCGGCGGCGGCGCACGCGCCGATCCCGACGCCCACGACGGCGCCGAGCCCGACGGGCGATGCGGCCGGAGGAGCGGCGAGCGTCATGGCGAGCGCGCGCAGCCGGAAGAAGGGCATCTCGCTCATCTCCAACACCGGCCAGCGCGCTCGCAGCTGAATCGATGCAGGCTAAGCCTTGGCTGTGGATTAGTGGAAGTCGATCGATGGGAAATCGTCGGCGAGAGGGCGTTTGAAGGTCTGTGACTGTGAATGTGAAACGTTTTGACGGTCGAGTTCGATGGCTTCGCACCGTCTCAAAAGCCCGAGTCCATTGAGGCGCCGCACTCAAGCGCCGAGGTCGTTGGCACCGCTTGAGCGTCTATGGCGCAGGCAGTCGGAGGCCAAGCTGCCGCGCTGGCTCTTATTCAGGTGCGCCGCAGCTTCGCTGATCGAAAGCGCAGCCGGGCGCTGCCTAAACATCCCCCGGCAGGTAGCCGTGAGCGTCTTTCCGTCCCTGAATTGACCTGCTCGCTTTCGTCTCGCAGAAAGTGATCGATGAGAAGCGCCGCGCTCTGGAAGCCGCACCCGTGCCGGCCCCGGCTCTTCCGACGGGCGCGATGCCAGCGTATGAGCATGCGGATGAGCATGCGTACGAGCAGGATGCCGGGCACGACGGCGAGGGGAGCGTGACCTCGTCGATGGCGCAGCTGAATCGCGCGGCGGAGATGCAGCAGCTGCGAGCCATGCGGCTTCAGCAGGAGCTGCTGGTGCGCGAGGCGGAGGATTGCACCTTCCACCCGCGCACGAACAGCCGAAGTGGCGCGCACAGCAAGAGCAAGGTGGAAGATCCCGAGGCCTTCTTCAACTACACGAAGGACTGGAAGAAGCACGTGGATGTCGAGAACGAGAATCGGCGGCGCAAGCTCGAGGAGCGCGAGATGGCCGAGTGCACGTTTGCGCCCAAGGTGGCGCCGTCGCCGTCTGCGCGTCGGGCCTCTTTTGGCGGCGCTCGGGACGGGGCGAGCAGCGCGCGCGAGGGCGGCGGCGGCGGCGGCGGCGGCGGCGGCGGCAGCCAGAGCGCTCGCGGCCACGTGATCTCGCGGCTGTACCAGCCGCAGGCGCGCATCGCGCAGCACGAGGCGCTCGAGGCCAAGCGCGAGGAGAAACGTCAACAGGAGGAGTCGCAGTGCACGTTCCAGCCCGAGACCAATAAACCGCTGCGCACGAACGTGGCGACCAATGTCGCCTCGCGCTATCGAGCCCCCTCGCCCTCGCGCCCGCTGCCGCTGCCCACCGGCCTCGAGCAGTGCACCTTCTCGCCAGCTGTCAATCGTATGCCGCGCTCCCTCTCCAATGCTGTCGCGGACTACCTAGAGGACCCGGCGCACCTGCGACTCTCTAGGCAGCCTCCACCCTCACCCTCTCAGGCGCCGCCCGGGCGCGGCTTGACTCGCTCCGCAAGCTTTGGTTCGGCCCCCTTGCGCGGCAGCGGGGTGGCTCCGAAGGGGCCGCCATCGTCGCCCGGCGGCGCGAGCGAAAAAGCCGATGAGGTCTTCGCCAGCTTCCTTGAGCGACAAGCGGCGCACTTACACCGCAAGCGCATGGCCGAGCAGCAGCGCGCGGAGACGATCGCCAAGGAGCGCGATGAGTTGCTGCGCGGCGTGCGGCGCGCGAGCGACGGGGCCGGCCTGCCGCCACCGCCACCGATAGCGGGCTCCGAGCGAGATCTTGGCAATCTCGGCTCGGAGGGTGCCGAGATGAGGCGTCAGCAGGGTTCCACAACAGACGCTCGTCACGACGCTTCGAAGAGCTTTCTTGAGCGGGTAGCGGAGCAGGCGGAGAACCATGCTGGCCTCTTGATGACCTGATGACCTCTGATGACCTCTGATGACCTCTGATGACCTCTGATGACCTCTGATGACCTCTGATGACCTCTGATGACGCCATTCATTGCCTCCCTCATCAGGTGGCGGAGCAGGCAGAGCGGCGCAAGCAGCAGACCCTCTCGTCCCTGGGAGGAGGCGACGGTTCCACGCTTCTGCCCTCCGATCAGGCCGAGCAGTGCACCTTCCACCCGCAGATCACGCTCAGCGCCCACGCACGCAAAGGGCGAACCTGCGAGGAGCGCTCGATGGGCGACGCGCAGCGCCGAGTGCGCCTGTATGAGACCAAACGCGCCGTGGCCGAAGAGAAGGGCCAGGAAGGGCTCACATTCAAGCCGCACATCAACGAAGTGCCCGGCGTGCAGAGTCGGCTCAAGGTCCATTCGGAGCCACAATCCTACCTGGCGAGGGTCCGACAGCACATGCGGCTCAAGGAGCAGCTGACTGCGGTCGTGCGCGAGGCGCAGGAGAGCCAGGTGCGATCTCCCTTGAGCTCGCCCATGATTGACCTGGATTACTGATGGCCGTTGATTGTTCATCGATCTCCCCTTGATCTCCCTTGATCGCTCCTTGGCGCAGGAGCTCGCCGAGTGCACCTTTCAGCCGCAGACCCACGAGGCTCCCGCGTACATTACGCGCATCGCCAAGTCGGTCAAGCAAGCCCGGCAGCAGATGCCTCCGCCGCCGCCATCGAAGCCCGACTGGCGCTGAGCTGAGCACCGAGCGTTGGGCGGCGCAGGCGCTGGGACTGAGCGGCGAGACTCATTCACACTCCAGCCCTTCACACCCCAGCCCCTCCCTAAACCGGAATCGCACCTGAGCGGGGCAGCCGCGAGAGCGGGGCACGCCGGGGCCGGAGGGGACGTGTAGGGACGGAGGGCACTATCAACCTGGGCAAGTTGCGCGTGGCGGGACAGGGCAGAGGCACGGCCGTGTCGCGGTCACGCGGCGACGAGGGGAGGAGACACTGGGCGTGTGAGACAGTGAGAGCAAGAGCCGCTGCTCGCTGGTCTCTTGCGAAGGGCGTTACTGTGGCAACGGGCCGCAGTCGCATCTCATGTGCATGTGCCGCGCTTCTCACCACCACGCGGCGGTATTCGATTTCGTCAGCCGGTCACAGGGCGTAGAACATCAAAGAGGGCTTTCTATTAATCACTAGATTCGAATGCTACAGTCACGCGTTATCGGTTATGCACCGCTCGTTCTATGTGCGCGCCCACGGTGATTTTGGGGCGCCGACCGGCGGCGACGAGGGTGTTGGCGACCGGAGCGCCCACGCGCGGCGGCTCCTCGCGGATCTGGTAGTCGATGACGCGCTGCTGCTTGTTGCCACCGATGGTGGCTGACGAGATCGAGAAGCGGGCCTGCGTCGCCTGCGGGGTGATCGGGTCGACGCCAAAGGGCGGCGGCGCAACGAACTGCTGCCTCGTCCCTGTGGCCTCCCTGAATACTCCCTGCCGCTTCATACCTGCGCTCATACCGGCCGCATGACCGACCCATTCCATGATTGTCGAGGCGGATGCAGCTGAGAGAAGCTCGCATGGGTCTGGTGCAAGTTTGGCAACAAAAAAAGGCAAACATAGGCGGTTAGGATAGACAAAACAAAGAAGCTGTTGAGAGGCTCGGGGCGAGAGATGGGAGAAAAGCCAGCTAATCATTGAAGAGCGCGAACATCGTCTTTGACGCACGGGACGCACGTGCAAAGAGCTTCGCTTTGCGCTTTCTTCTCCCGCTCGAGAGGAGTCCGACTGGGCTTCGAGCCGACGCCGAACAAGGTTCATTTGCCACTTGCCTGTGGCCTGCGATCAGCAGCTGAAACCGCCCAGGCTGATACCCCCGACCGCGCACCGCCTGCAGGTCTACAACTTTGGTAGCACGTGTTGGTATGCCACGGACAGACAGGGCCTCACGCAGCAAGGCCTCCAGTGAGGCTGACTCTGCGGCGGCCGCTACTGCTGCGGCCGCACCGGCCGCTCCGCAGGCCACTGGGACACCTACTTCGCAGGTGCGCCGCGCCGCACGTGCCCAGCCTGCCTTCCCTGGGCTCTGTGGCACCTTCCGCCCGCAAACTCACCAGAGCATGCTGGCTGGGCTGCCAATAGAGCCCGTGCGATTCAACCGACGGCGCTGAGCGCGCGTGCTCTGCGCCCTTTTGCGCTCGCAGGGCCCCTCGAGCAAGTCTAAGAAAGGCAGCGCGCCCGTCACCAAGTCTCTGGCCCTAGCGACATCGCCTGACAGCGCCAGTGGCGGTGGTGGCAAGGACTCTGGATCGAAGAAGCCCAAGGGCTTGGGCAGCGGCGCGAAGAGCGCGACCACCAAGGCGCCATCGTTTCCGCTCGCTGAGGAGCTCGCCAAGGGCTCGCGCGTCGAGCATGTCGTCGACGGCGTCACGTATGAGGCAGTGATCCTCACGTTGGGCACTCGTGAGAAGTTGGGCCAAGCGCGCATCGGGTACGTGAGCCAGTTTCGTCTCCGGTACTGGAGGCATGCAAGTGTGTGCTCACCACGGCGTCCTCACGCCCCACAGGTACGTGAGCGAGCCCGGAGCGGAGCTCATCGAGAAGGAGGCGGAGAAGACGTGGGTGGCGCTCGACGGTCTGCGTGCCGTGCCACCCGATCCGCCAAGCGACTGGCTGCGCAAGCTGCTGCCTTACGACGTGATCAGCGCCGTGCTGTCTGACCAGCCGAACGGGTCTGGTTGGGTCGAGGCTGCCTTTCAAGAGCTGGTGCTGCCGCTGGCGGAGGACGACAAGGAGGAGGCCTCGGTGCTGTTGCTCGATACGTTTGCCAAGTACACGCTGCCCGCGAGCGCGCTCCGCCCGCTATGGAGCCTCGCGAGTGAGACGAACGCCTGGTCCATGACCCAGCGCCGCTCCGGTCCACGCTCGGCCGTGCTGCTCACCTTCCGTCGATCGGACACGGGCGCGGCCTCTTCGGCGGCCCTCTCGGCCGCCTCGTGGCGCCTCGATGCGCAGCTCACGCTGCGCGGCGACGAGGCGGCAACTGGTGAGAATGGCGAGCCGCCAGCCGCCATCGAAAAGGTGGCGGCCAAGGCGGCGGACGACCCGAACCTGCTGACGGTGCAGCTGACGCAGCAAGACGGGAGCTGGTCGTTTGCGGGCGATGGGCGCGCGAACTTCAGGCCGCCGCTCGCGCCGCTGCCCGTAGACGAGAACCCGCAGGCACGAAGGTGGTCCAAAGGCGACCGAGTGGAAGTGGGCCCCGTGGACGAGGCCTACGTGGGCTCATGGTACGCGGGGCAGATCGCCGCCTTTGCGGGCGGCAAGGAGGGCGGAGAGGCGGGCACGGTGAAGATCCAGTATGACACCCTCACGAATGAAGATGGGACGCCGCTCACCGAGTGGCAGCCACTCAAGTGTCTGCGCCCACGCCCGCCTGGCATGATCGAGGGGGTGTGGCCTCCTTCGCACTTCGATGAGGGCGACCTGCTGCAGGTCTTGGTCCATGAGGGCTGGTGGGAGTGCATCGTGGTGCCTCCGCCCATCGAGGCCACGGAGTCCAAGAAGGAGGCCAAGCAGAGGAGGAAGCGGGAGGCCGAGAGGCAGGCCGCCGCGGAGGCGGCGGAGGCGGCAGGCGAGGAGCCATTTGCGGCGGCCGCCGCCGCTGACGGCGCCAGTGACACCAAGCTGCGCGTCAAGCTCCTGTACTCTTCGGATGTGTTGGACGTGACGGCGAGCCGTGTGCGCCCAGCGTGGGTGCTCCGTACCGGTGATTGGTTCTGGCGCGTCAAGGGCGGCGTGCTGCAGCACCTGACCACGCGTATGAGCGACGGCAAGGCGCATAGCCAAGGGTACATCAAGCCCATGTGGAAGAAGGGAATCGTGCCCTCCTCGATACTGCTCAACGTGCGTCTCGAGGGCGACAGGTGGGAGCTCGAGCCTCCGGGCGCCGATGTGACCGATCTGGACCGTGCACCGACGGCCCAATGGCTGGCTAACCTGACTCTTGTGCCCGCCGCGCCGCCCGCGGACGCCAAGGGCGCCGCTGGGCCCGCCGGGCTGGCCTCGGCTTCGTCAACTTTGTCCGCCGAGCCGAACGCCAAGGCGGGCTCTGCCAAGGGGCGGCGCGCGAGCGGGGCGGACTCGACTTCGTCAGCTTCGTCAGCCGAGCGCTCGGCGGCGGCGGCGGACTCGTCCAAGCCCGCGGCAGCTTCGTCAGCTTCGTCAGCTTCGTCAGCTTCGTACGTGGCGCACTCGGGCCACGTACGGCGGGTGATTGGAGGCAGCTACGCGTCTGATGAGGCAACGCCCGCCGCGGCCTTTGCCCCGAAACAGACGGTCGAGGTGCTGCAGGAGGACGATGGCTTCGAGGGCGCTTACTACGGCGCCGATGTGCTCGAGGTGCACGAGGGCTGCCGTGATTGCCTATGATCGGCTCTGAGTGGGCTCTGATCGGCTCTGAGTGGCTCTGAGCGGCTCTGATCGGCTCTGAGCGCCTCTGAGTGGCTCTGAGTGGTTCTGAGTGGCTCTGAGCGGCTCTGACTGGCTCTGACTGGCTCTGAGCGCCTCTGAGCGCCTCTGATCGGCTCTGATCGGCTCTGAGTGGCTCTGAGTGGCTCTGAGCGCCTCTGAGCGCCTCTGATCGGCTCTGATCGGCTCTGAGTGGCTCTGAGTGGCTCTGAGCGCCTCTGAGCGCCTCTGAGTGCCTCCCTCATCAGGTGCACGAGGCGGAGCAGCGGGCTGCCGTACGTTACCATGCGTTCTCGGAGAGCGACGAGGAGGGCGCCGACAAGCTTGTGGACACGCAGGTGCCACTGCGACGGCTGCGCCCGCTACCGCCGCCCACGCCGGCCTCGTTTCTGTCGACCCTGGCTGCGGGAGTGCCCCTCGAGTTTGCTTTCGAGGATGGCTGGTGGCAAGGGACGTTGGTGTACGTGGCCGAGGCTGGGGTGTACCCACCGGTACTCCTCTCCACCGGAGAGGCCGCGCACCCCGTCTCGGACGTCCCTGTGGGAACCGTTTCGAATGGTCTCGATGAGGCGAGTGGCAAGTGGATTGTGCCTTGGCAAGTGGTCCTCGCGCCCGATGGGAAGACACGTTGCTGGTCGCGCACTGGAGGCGCCCAACACGGCGCCGACGAGAAGGAGCTGTGCTGGTCGCAGAGCGTGAAGCCCGGCGAGCCCAACGCACGTTACGCCGTCCTCACGCACCCTGTGGGGAATGCACATGTGGTCTCCGCCGCGGACATGCGCCAGTGCGCGCTCTGGCAATGGCGCCATCGGGGCTCCAAACAGCTCGAATGGTGAGGAGCCGCCTGATGAGCTCTGATGAGGACCGCTGAGTGCCTCTGATGACCTCTGATGACCTCTGATGACCTCTGATGACCTCTGATGAGGACCGCTGAGTGCCTCTGATGACCTCTGACGACACCTCTTGATTGCCTCCTTCATCAGGTCGGTCGCCCGCTCGCTCGCTGCGGTGGCCCTGTATGCGGAGTTGCGTGGTCATGAAGAGCGCCGCCTACTGAGCGAACTCAAGCGCCAATCAGCCAAGAAGAAGGTGGGCTAATTGCGGCTGATGATCCCGCTGAGGAGCCCACTAATTGCACCTCTGATGATGGTGCGACTGATGACGGCTGATGGCGGCCGATACCGACTGATGACGGCTGATGACGGCCGTTACCGACTGATGGCGGCTGATTGCGCCCCACGTTTCCCCACAGGAGCTCGTCGATGCGAAGCGGCTGGCGAAGCTCGAGGAAGCCGACGCGAAGCGTAAGGGGAAGGACGATGAGAAGGAGGCTAAGAAGCGCGCGAAATTCGAAGAGGAGAAGGAGCGAGAGGAGGCTCGCAAGCGCAAGAAGCTCGAGCAGGTGCGTCTGATGACCTCCTGATGACCTCCTGATGACCTCCTGATGACCTCCTGATGACCTCCTGATGACCTCCTGATTGCCGCTGATTGCATGCGGACCTCGCAGGCCGAGGAGCGCGCCAAGTGGAAGAGCTTCGAGGAGGGCACCCTCGAGGGCGCTCGCGATAAGTATGCTCGCGAGGCGGAGAAGCGGGGCTTCACGCCCGGGATGGCGCTCGAGGCGCCCCTCGCTCCCGCCGAGTCCGCGAGCGCAGCGGCGGTGCGTGCGCACCTGCCGAACTCATGGTACCGGGGGGTGGCGTTGCTCTTCGGCAAGGAGGAGGCGTTGGTCGTTTTCGAGCGTGTGGAAGGCCTCCCAAAGATGGCAGTTGACGAAGCTGACAAGGCGCTGCGCCAGCGTGCGGGCATGCGCGTCGTGGCGGGCGATCTCGCCGAAGAAGACGACGCCCAGATAGCCGCGCGCGCGCGCGCCGTCTTGAGCGCCGAGCAGTATGAGTTGCACACCCAGGACGGCGGCGTGCTCCTGCGTGCGTGGGTGCCGTTCACCGAGCTGCGCCCGCCCGCGCCACCCACGCCCGAGGATTTCGGAAGCGTCGCGTCACGTGACGGCGCCATCGATGGCTCTTGCCCCCTCGAGCTCCAGTACCGCGGCGGCTGGTACCAGGTGCGCGATGACGCGTGATTGCCCTTGCACTGCGCCCGCGGCATGCATGTGCTCACCGCGACGCGATGCTCCCCACAGGTTCGTGTCGTGTGGATCCGCGAGGCACTGCGCCCTGAGAGCGCCGTCTCGAGCGGCCTGCTCGACGCGTCGGGCACCGTGCAAGGGGGGCGCAAGGACTTGGCGCCGGGCCATCAGGTCTACGTGAGCCGCGAGGACTCCGATTGCTTCAAGCTGCAGGGCGACATCGTGGACCTCAAGCCGGGCGGCTGGTTCGTCATCCAATTCTCCGATCCGACCGCGCGCGCCGCCAAGGGGCTTCGCAACTTCCGCGAGGCAGATCTGGAGGCAGATCTGGAGTCGCTCGTCGATTTTGACGAAATGGACGAGGCTGAGGAGCCGAGCGCGGCCGCGGCGCGCAAGGCGGCGCTCCAGTCCGCAGATTACCATGTGCGCTTTGATGACCTCTGATGACCTCTGATGACCTTCGATGACCTTCGATGGTCTTTGATGACCTTTGATAACCTCTGATGGCCTCTGATGACCTCTGATGGCGCTCCAGTCCGCAGATTACCTTGTGCGCTTCGTCACGGCACACCCGAGGGTCATGCCATTGCATGCAAGTGCTCACCACGGAGCCCCACCCCCACAGGTGCGCTTCGTCTCGGCACACCCGAAGGACGTGCACGCGACGTTTGGAGTGCAGCTCGCCGCGCTGCGCCCAGGCTGGCTGCACAAGAACGGACGATGGGCGGGCCACTGGCAGCCGAAGGTCAAGTCGAAGCGGATGCTCGAGCGCGAGGCTCACTTTGAGAAGGTCAAGCTCGCGTGGCCAGTGGGGATGCATGTCGAGGTGGAGCAGACGGATGGCAGCCTGCAAGGGTCCGTCTTTGAAGGCGAGGTCGTCGGGCACGAGTTCGATTCGAAGGCGATCGTTCGCTATTTTGAGCTGCACGAGGGCGAGGATGACACGGAGGAGCTGCCGCTGAAGCCCAAGGCTCTACGCGAGCGCGATGAGAAGAAGTACACGGCGCCCAAGACGAAGAGGGATCCCAAGGCCTCCAAGGTACGCTGATGACCACTGATGACCACTGATGACCACTGATGACCTGATTGCCCAAGACGAAGAGGGATCCCAAGGCCTCCAAGGTACGCTGATGACCACTGATGACCACTGATGACCTGATCGCCTCTGATGCCGAGGGCTCCAAGGTACGCTTTGAGACTTGATTGCCCTTGATTGCCCTGATGCCAAGCCGATCCAAGTCAAGTCAAGCCGATCCAAGACCTGCGCCCGCTGCATGCCAGTGCTCACCACGGCGCCCCCCTCTTCCCCACAGGTACGGTACGAGACTGCGGAGTCGATCAAGTACCTGCGCCCGCGCCCACCCGTGCCTGGCGCCGAGTCGGGCGCGCGCGCCGAGTGGGCGGCGAAGCTGATGCCCGGCGCGGCGGCCGATTACCGGTACGACGGCGGCTGGTGGGAGGTCGAGCTTGTGCGCATCGAGAAGAAGAAGCGTCGCGTCTCCTTTGTGGGGAATGAGGGCGGCGTGGCCGGCGGTGCGGCGGGTAGCGCAGCTGCCGATGGCGGCGCGAGCGGCGGCGTGACGTGGCTCGTGCGCGAGGTCAACTTTGAGGCTGAGCATGAAGCTGACCTTCATGACCTTCGGCCCGCGTACAATTGGGTGGCTGGCAAGGATTTCCTGGACGGAGAGTGGAGGGAGCGCCCGCCGCCCGAGTTGCTCTTCGTCAACGGCACGCTGCGCTCTGTCATCGAGGAGCAGGCGAACGTCAAAAAGGGGCGCAAGGCGGGCACGGAGATCCAACCAGAGGGCGCGCCGCGGGAGAAGCCCAATGCGTATACTGTGGGCACGGAGCGCAGGGGCGTCGATGGCAACATGTGGGAGGTGGTCCATCGCGGCTCGCGTGACGGCAACGCGGCGGGGCTCGTCGAGATGTGGCGCCCTGTGACGAAACAGGAGCCCAAGTGGTTACAAGAGGAGCGTGCGAAGGCGCGTGCCAAGGCGGAGGCGAAGCTCAAGGGCGGCTTCGCGGCGCATGAGCTCGAGGACGAGGAGGAGGACGAGGAGGAGGAGGTCCGGCAGAGCAGTACGAGTGCCATCGACATCGTGCCCGTGATGGAGAATGAGCTGCGGCTCGCGGGGATCTCGGCCAAGAAAGGGTACGAGGAGCTCGTGTACGAGGCCACAGGCATGCACGTGCTCACCACGGCGCCCTCCTCTTCCCCACAGGTACGAGGAGCTCGTGTACGAGGCCGCAGTGGCCATCATGGGCGAGGCGGTCGTCGTGCGCCACACGCCCGCGGTCCAGGTGAGAGCCACTCATGATTGCGTCTGAATGCGCCCTTTGCAGCCTCTGATTGCCCCGCTGATTGCCCCGCTGATTGCCCCGCTGATTGCCCCGCTGATTGCCCCTCTGATTGCCCCTCTGATGACCACGGATTGCCTCCCTCATCAGGCCGAGATCCAGCCGGAGCAGCGCCTCTGGTGCACCGCCGAGTGCCCGGGCTGCTCTCGCATCCTCTCGATCCTCGTCGTGCCCGGGCTCGATGTGATCCAGTGCTCGTACTGTTCACACCTCTCGTTCACGCACCCGCTCGACGCGGACGCCGCCGCTGAGCTCGCCGACAACGACTCACGCAACGTACCGAGCGCCGTGCCAAGCTCGGTTCGCCCTCCGCTCGCGCTGCCTGCACCCATGCACGACGGCGCTGGCGCGGGGCGGCTGGGCGCCGTGCTGGGCGCCCCCCCGCCGCCCCCGCTGCTGCTCAACGAGGCGGAGAGTGAGGGGCGCGGGATGGTGTTCTCGTGGCAGGAGGGCACCACCTCCCACTTGTGCGCCTCCGCCCCTCCGCCATTGCAACTCGATGCGTCCGCGGGCGGTGGCGTTGGCCTCGTGCTCGGCTGGCAGACCGACGGGGCGGTGGTCGAGCCGCCGACTTTGAGTGCGGAGCTTGCGGCGGCGGCGGCGCGTGGCGGTGGCAGCGTGGACGTCGATGAGGATGTCGACATGGCGGAGGTGGCTCTTCCGCCGCCCGGGCAGCCGCCCTTATCGGTGCCGCCCTCGCCAGCGCCGCCCGCGAGCCCGGTGCCGCCCTCGCTGCCCCCTTCGCCCGCCCGCTCGGAGGGGGGAGGGGGCGCTGTGATGAGCAGTCCCGCCGGCGTGACCAAGGGCTCGAAGAAGAAGGCCAAGAAGGGGGAAGACGAGGAGGAGGAGGGCGGCGGCTCCGAGAAGGCCACGCCGCGCGGCGCCGAGATGGGCACACCCGGCGGCGCGGAGGAGGACGAGGACGAAGAGCATGCGGCGGCCGAGGACCGTATCGCCGCTGCCAACGGCAGCGCGGCACGCGCGGCGGGTGGCTACCCGTGCCTGTGGAACCGCTCTGGGCTGCGGGGGGTGTACAAGCTCGAGCACCCGCCCCCCGAGGCGCGCGGCAAGCTGTACGAGGCGTTCGTACCGGCCAAGCTGACCAAAGGGCGCTCGGGCTCGAACGACGTCTTCAAGCAGAGGACGCTCGGCTACTTTACGAGCGCGGCCGAGGCGGGCAAGGCGTTCGCCGCCGCGGCCGACGAGGCGCGCTCGAGTGACGAGATGGACGAGAAGATGCTGCGCCGCGACCCGATCATGCCGCTCCTCGAGGCCGCGGGCGCCGTGGTGGGCGAGGCGGCGGACTCGGTGCTGCTGGACATGAACCTCGTGTTTAAGGAGGCGGATCGCGAGGACCGCGAGGATGGCAAGCGCGAGCCACTGCCACTGATCCGATCGGATCGATCGGAGAGCGGCTTCAAGGGCGTGCATCGCGCCTCGGCAGGCCGGTGGCAGACGCAGGTGTACTACGAAGGCAGTCTGTACCACGTCGGCCATCATGACGACCCGGAGAGCTGCGCACGTACGATGGCCGTCTGCACGCGCCTCGTCAAGAATCTGCGCCGTCGCGGGCTGCTCTCCGCTTCCATCCAGCCCAAGGTCCAGGGCAAGAAGAAGATGTGGGCGCTCGAGGGGATGGGCGCTGGAGGCGGCGGCGGCGGCGGCACCAGCGGCGGCGGCGGCGGCGGCGGCGGCGGCGGCGGCACCGGCGGCGGCGGCGGCGGCGGCGGCGGCGGCGGCGGCGGCGCACGCGCGGGTGTCGGACGCGCCACCCACGACGGCGCGAGCGCGCCCGACAATACGTGGTTGCTCAACACGGCCTTCGACGGCGACGACTCGTCGCTGCAAGTGCATGCGAATCCAAAGGCGGAGACGGGCTGTCAGGGGATCTTTTACCACCCGGCGATTGCGCACTATGGCGTGGTGGCCCCCGGGCAGGCCGACCTTGGCTACTACAAGGAGGTCAAACAGGCCGCCCTGGTCTTCTCGCGGTACGTGGCGGGGGTCGCAGCCGAGCTGGGCAAAAAGTACTCGTCGCGCCCGTGGCCTCGGGCCGAGAAGGACGATCGACGGTTCCATCGCATCTCCCTCGGCTCGTGCAAGGTCGACTCGACGCGCAAGGACTATGACAAGCGGATGGGCGCGGCGGTCGAGGTGGCCGAGTGGCTGTATGAGCTTATCGGGCACGTGGAGTCGTTCACCAAAACGGCGCTCGAGGACGGCAGCGCGACGACGACGGCCGTCACATCCACCACCGAGCCGGCAGAATTGTCGTCGGCAACGGCGCTCGTGCCCGCGGGCTCGCTCGACGTGGCCGACACGGTGCCCGTCGCGCACATCGAGTCCATTGGCGACCTCAAGCAGGCGCAGGTGGTCGTGGCGGTGGCCGAGCTTCGGACCGGATACGAGGAGGTGAAGAAGAAAGGCAAGCTCAAGGATGACAAGGAGAAGAAGGAGAAGAAGATGAAGCCGGTGGTGCTCAACGACTATTGCGATCCGATCCTGAAGCTCGTCCCAGGCGAGCTCGTCGAGGTTCGTCAAAAGGACAATACCGGCTTCGATGGCGCGTGGTACATGGCCACGATCAAGGAAGTGCTCCCCAAGGGCACCGTGCGCGTGCAGTACACGAGCGAGCGTGTGGGCGCCCAGCCGGGCGCACGTGCGCCGGCGGCCGCCGCGTCGTCGTCGTCGGCGCCGATGGAGGTCGAGGGCGGCGAGGAAGATGTGAAGCGGCTGTGGAAAGGGACCGAAGAGGACGTCAAGATCTCCAACATACGTCCCGTGCCACCCGTGCTGACCGGAGAGAACGGGGCACCTCTCGAGCTCATCCCAGGTACGTTAATTGACGTTGATTGCCACTGTGGACCTGCCTTGCATGCAAGTGCTCACCACAGCGCCCTCGCCCCTCTCGGCTCCTCGCAGAGCATGCGAGCTCATTAGGGAACTGCGAGGCGGGTGACACCCTCGAGATGCACTACCTGGGCGGCTGGTGGCAGGTCGTCATGATTGTCAACCCGGTGCTGCAGGAGAAGCCCGCAGCTGCGTCCGCGGGCGCTCAGGACGGCGCGTCCGCGGGCGATGCCGAGGGCGCGCTCAGTACGGCGGCGGATGGCGCAGTCTTGGCGGCCGAAGGCGCGGCGGGCGGCGCGGAGGGCAAGCCTGGCGACAGGCGCAAGTCACTCTCGAAGGAGGAGAGGTATGAACGTCCGATGCCGCCGCTCGAGCTGCTCCGGAATGCAAAGTTCGCCGTCAAGGCGCTCAAATTCGTCAATGAGCACGACGAGGTGCCTGCCGCGGCGCTGCGTCCTCTCTGGGTGTGGAAGCGCAAGGGTGGCAACCAGCTGACGAAGCAGGGCAAGAAGAAGCAGTCCATGGGAGGCGCTCAGGACGGCGCTCATGAGGGCGCTCACGAGGACGGCGGCGCTCCGGGCGCGCAGGACGGCGCGCACGACGGCGCTCAGGACGGCGCGCAGGACGGCGCGCACGATGGCGCTCACGACGGCGCGGCCGAGGGCAGCGGCGACCTGAAAGAGGGTGACGTGCTCGTTGGCATGTGGGGCAAGTCGCGCGGGCGTGAGGGCAAGAACTTTTTCAAGGGCGGCGTGCCGGCCTTTGTGCCTACGCTGCGCATGGGCGAGGCGAAGGCGGTGACGCTCACCCTCAAAGAGGCGATGCTGCTGCAGGAGCAGGCGCTGATGGCGGCGCAGCAGGAGGCGCTCGCTCAGCTCGGCGCCGCCGGCTATCGCGAGTCGGTGGTCCAGGGGGAGATGGTCGAGGTGCGCGCCGGCCTCGAGTTCGGCGAAGAGTTCGAGTCCTCCCGCTGGCTGGTCAAGATTCTGCAGTGCGACCCCATCAACCGACGGTGCGAGATCGAGTACGTGGACTTTGATGACGAGGAGACTCCCGGCAAGAAGCTCACCGATTGGGTCGATTATTGGGCGGTGCGCCCGATACCCCCGAAGGGCGTGCAATTCGGTCTGAAGACGGCCTGGCTTCGCAAGCTCACGCCGGGCTCTTGCGTCGAGGTGCTCTACGCTCTCGAAGACCCTGATGAGCCAAAGGCCGAGAGTGCGGACGACCAGGGGGGCAAGGGCTGGTGGGACGCGGACTTGATCGGCATCTATTCCGAAGAGGTGATGACCACTGATGACCAATGACTTGATCGGCATCTATTCCGAAGAGGTGATGACCACTGATGACCAATGATGACCACTGATGACCACTGATGACCACTGATGACCACTGATGACCACTGATGGCCACTGATGACCACTGATGGCCACTGATGGTCACTGATGACCACTGATTGTGCGGGCGCTCGCTCGAGTACTGCAGGGCAATGAGGAGCCACCCGACGCGCCACCGGGCCAGTTTGCTCCGGGCACCAAGCGGCAAGGCGGCGACGGTCGCACATGGGTCGTCAAGGAGAAGGGGCAGGCGACGATCTGGTACCCCGAAGGCGTTAAGGATTGGAAGCCTAAAAAGGCAGGTGACGATGGGGTCGTGTACCGGCTCAAGATCGTGCCGCATGGCACGCTGCTCACAGTGAGCGCGGCCGAATGCATGGCCAAGATGCGGCCGTGGTGGCTCTTTGACCGTTTCGGGTACGCGTTTGGGGCCAACGGCTGGGAGCCCACCTTCTCTCGCAAGCAGGCGAATGCGCACAACCGGGACGCTGAGAGTGAGGAGAAGCGCCTCGCGTTCAAGATTGGCGAGATTCGAGCCCAGGCGAGCGCGGGTCCGCCGCTCAAGGAGCTGATCGTCGAGGGGATGGCCGTCGAGGCGACGCAGTTTGAGGAGGGGCTGCTTGGCTCGTGGTTCTCGGGAGAGGTGGCTCAGGTGCGAGCTCTGATGACCTCTGATTGCCTACTTGGCTCGTGGTTCTCGGCTCCAAGGCGCTCATCAAACTGATGACCTTTGATCAGCTCTGATGACCTCTGATTGCCTCCCTCATCAGGTGCGCCACCACGCCAAGCATGGCTCCAAGGCGCAAATCAAGTACCACGATCTGGCGGAGGAGGGCGGCAAAGGATCGCTCACCGAGTGGGTGCAACTTACCCAACTGCGCCCGCTGCCGCCGCCGCCGCCGCCGCCACGCGAGGGCCATGCGTCGTGGTTGGATGAGTACTCAGCCGAGGATGAGTTTGCGAACACTCTCGAGCTACGGCACGGCGACGGCTGGTGGACGGTGACGCTCCGGAGCAAGGAGGTGCTCAAGGGCACCACGTACTATCACGTGCGCTACCTGGGCGGCGGGCAGGACCACCGGGTGCTCGAGACGGCGCTCCGCCCGTTTTGGACATGGTGTCATCGCTTTCCCGGTGGCTGGCTCCGCGGCGCGCCCGCGCTCGATTCGGAGGAGGCGAAGGCGGCGCAGGTCATCCCGCTGCAGCCGGGCCAACCGCCCTATGCGGCGTCGCTGTTTGAGATTGGGTATGCGCGCATCGGGCTGACGAACCACAATGGCCTCTTGATGGCCTCTGAGTGCCTCTTGAGTGCCTCTTGATTGATGGCCTCTTGATGGCCTCCCTCATTAGGTATGCGCGCATCGGACGCGACTCGACGCCGTACGAGGTGAAGCTCGGCGAGTGGGGGGGGCTTCTGTGGCAGCCAGCGGCCATCATGGCGCCCAAGAGCCTCGCGTCCAAGAAGCCCAAGTCGGGCGCGGAGCTCGAAGGAGGGTACATTGAGGTGCACTGGCCGCTCGACAACGCGTGGTACATGGCGAGCGTGATCATGTACATGCCCGACGTGCAGAAGCACAAGATTCGGTATGCTGATGGACGGCGACCGGCCAGGTGCATGCATGTGCTCACCACGGCGCCCCCTCGCGTTTCCCCACAGGTACGTGGTGGACGGCGTGATCGAGATGCTTGATCTCGAGGTTGAGGAGTGGCGCGGTCCGGTCGCCGGCCCGAATGGCGAGCCTCCGCTCGCCGTGCCCGTCCACCACGTCTCTACCGCCGCCGTCGACTTGCCTAAAAAGGAGCGCAAGTCGGGTGGCGCACCCAAAAAGGAAGTCCTCGATGGCGCCGGCTACAGCGGCTTCAAGCTGCGCATGCGCCTCGACCATCGGCATAAGGAGGCCTTGCTCTACGATGCGGACGGCAATCTCGTCGTGCCGCCCGAGTACGAGCAGGGCAGCGCACCGGCCGCGGGCGGCGGCGCGCGCGCCTCGCTGGAGCCTCAGCTGACGCGCGAGCCCCCCGGCGTGTGGCCCGAGGTGATGACCTCTTGATGCCCTCTTGATGGCCTCTGATCACCTCTTGATCACCTCTATCACCTCCGATCACCTCTGATCACCTCTGATGACCTCCGATCACCTCTGATGGAGCCATTGATTGCCTCCCTCATCAGGTGGTCCAGGATCAGCTGATCGAATACTCGCCCCTCGAACCGAGCGGTGCTGGCTCGTGGCGGCTGGGCATCGTGACCGGTTTCAAGAAGAAGAAGGGCAAGAGGAAGAGCGAGGTGGACGGATGGAAGGATCAGCTCGTGCGCATCTCGCCGCTGCCCCTGATGGCCTCTTGCTGGCCTCTTGATGATCACTGAGGACGTCTGATGGCCTCCCTCATCATCAGGTGCGCATCTTGCCGCTGCCCGAACCGTTACGGGTGCCGCAGCTCGCGGCTGAGCTCGCGTCTGTTCGGGGTACTCCAAATGAGGACGCGTACGAGGTGGTGGTGCCACCTGGCTTTGTACGTGCCGTGCCGCCCGCGCCGCCGATCGGGTGGCTGGATGCCTTGCCTGAAGGGGCGACGCTCGAAGTGCGACATGCGGGTGGCTGGTTTGGAGCGGTGGCGCTCTCGCGGCGTGGAGTAGCGAGCGCGCGACGCTCGACAGTCAAGTTTGTCCTCGAGCCGAGCCCCGGCTCCGCGTTGCCGCTGCTCGGGGGAGGGCAGATTGAACGCACTGCCGGCGTGGACGACTTACGACCGTTTTGGTTGCACCAGGGCAAGCGGGATGGGTACCGGATGGGGCACGACACGTCGATTGACATCGACCAAGCGGTCCCCACAGAGGAGGTGATCTCGGCGCTCGAGATCAAGGCCGCCCTCGACAATGCCATCAACGCTGCCGCCTCTACAGAGTACATGGCCGCCACCGCTGCAGCTGCCGCCGCCGGGGCTTCCGAACCTGGTGGCGCCGACACGGCGCGTGGCGCCGGTAGTAGCAGTAGCGGCGGCGGCGGCGGCGGCGGCAGCGGCGGCGGCGGCGGCGGCGGCGGCAGCGCAGCAGCTACGGCGACTGCTGAGGCGGCGGGCGCTGTGGCGGGCGCTGGCCGACGTCGCGGAATAGGCGACGTCGATGTGGAGGCAAACGTGAGGACCATGATAGCCTCTTGATGGCCTCTGATGGCCTCTGATGACCTCTGATGACCTCTGATGACCTCTGATGACCTCTGATGACCTCTGATGACCTCTGATGACCTCTGATGACCTCTGATGACATCTGATGACCTCTGATGACC
>Ga0210240_100628_pt1 | contig 30751 bp, 23 predicted proteins | sample ChrtobMetP5a_4mM_FD_155463 | JGI IMG/M metagenome (GOLD analysis project Ga0210240, IMG submission 155463) | Chrysochromulina tobin associated microbial communities from unialgal haptophyte culture, Seattle, Washington, United States - P5a_4mM | ecosystem: Host-associated > Algae > Haptophytes >...
TGCAACCTAGGATCGGTGTGGCACCCAGTACCGAGTATGTCCCTATAGCATAGTAAGATGCTAAACGTGTATCCATTCACAGGATGCCGTTCACAGAGCTTGAGCGCCCCAAACGAACAGACCATACAACATTTCCGCGACCCGCGTGAATATTCATAAGCGCTGTACCGGTAGTTTACGCGCTCACCATGTGAGTTCCAACACTGCTCCGCCATGTGAGCTCCAACTCTGTCACTGTTCCCACAGTGACCCCCGTGAATATGCTAAGCGCTGTACCGGCGAGTTGCAAAGCGGGCAAGAAAGCGGGTGAGCCTTTGTTAGGTGAGCCGGGACACACAGCGGCGACGGAACACTCGGGACACATCAGTCATCACGAATCACACAGACGAACATCACAACCAACAGAGCGCTGTACCGGTACCCGAACACGGTCTTGTCTCACCCGGTCACCCGGCAGGCTGCTGCACACGCTCCCAGAGGCCTCAGTCCAGCGCGATTGCGAGCACCTTGGGCGTCACGAAGTGGCCCTCGTACACCGAGCCGCTCACGACCACGTGAAGGATGGGTACCCCGGGAATCTCGTACCCAAGGGGCTGCAGCGCGTGGAGCTGCGGCAGGAGCGCATCGTCGATGTCGATGCGCACATACGCCGGCTGGTCAGTCTGGTGATGCGTAAACGGCGCGTACACCACCAGCCGCGGCACCGCATACCGCCGCTCATGGTCCCACGGCGGAGAGTGCTCCGCCGAATCTCCGAACATCTCGACGAGGTGAGGTCGGAGGATCTCGCGCTCCGAGATCTCCTGCACCACGTCCGACTGCGCCGCCTCCGGGTAGAGCAGCAGCAGCGGCCAGTAGAGCTCATCCTCGGCTTCGTCAAACCACACGCGCGCGCCCGAAGCGGCGCCCACGCACTGCGCCTTGAGCCGCTCGTCTTGCCAAGGGCCGAGTTTGAGGCCACGCGCTGTAATGGCGCGCGCCGTCGCCGCCTCAGCATGCTCCCTGGCAGCCGCCTCGCTCTCGCGCCGCCGCATCTCCTCGCGAGCTTCCACGAGCTTCAGCTTGATCTTCGCAATCTCCGCCATCTCGGCGCCGCTCGGCGACGCCGACGCCTTGGTTGCCGCGTCGGGCCCCGCGTCGGGTGCCGCGTCGGGTGCCGCGTCGGGTGCCGCATCGGCGATCCCCAGCGCCTCGGCGCGCGCAATCAGGTCCACGGCCGCCGCCGCCGCCTCCGCGCGCGCCACAAGCGCCTCCGCCTCCGCCAGCTTACCGAGCTGCAGAGCTGCATGCGCGCCTCGACGACTGACCTTCAGAGCGCTCGCGTGCGCCAGTCCCGGGATCGCCAGGGCCGCGGACGCGTCGGCGAGCGCCTTGCCGTGGTTGTGCAGCATCGTGTGCGCGGCGCACCGGTTCGCGAGGAGCGCCGCGTGGAGCGTCGCGTCGGTGCATCGCTCGTCCAGCCCCTCAGTGTACAGATCCACAGCCTTCTCGATGCCGGCCTTCTTGTGCTTCAGAGCCTCATTGCCCTTGGCACGGCATCGCTCCGCTCGCTCCTCGGGCGTCGTGCGTAGCGACTCAAGCGCGGCCAGAAACTCCGGGTGTGAAAACGAGTCCACCGCCTTATCTTGCAAGTCGCCAAACGGCTCGGCCACGCTGCCGCCGGCCGCGTCAGGCCCATCGGCGCCGCTGGCCGCCGCCTTTCTGGGTGCGTGCTCACGCTCTCGGTCGCGCCGTACCCTCTCGGCCCTCTCCGCCTCCTCCGCGGCCTCCTCCGCCTCGGAGCCGAGCGGCTTGAGCGGCACGTAAAAGTCGCGCACGTGCAGGCAGCTGCCGCAGCACGCCAAGATGGTCTCGGACGTGAGTGAGGCAAAGTACCGGAACGCATCGTACGTGACGCCTGCCGCGTCCTTGCCCTTGGCAGTGCCGAGCACCCGGTTGATGGCCGTCGGGTCGAGTGACTGCTGCTCCAGGTTGGCATCGAGCACCTTTCGGAACTCCTCCTGCGCGAGGATGCCGTCGCCGTCAAGGTCGAAGACGGCGAACGCAAACGGGAGTGCCTCCTTGAGCGTTCGCGCGTGCAACTTGGCGTAGCCGCGCACAAACTGCTCAAACGTGACCGGTGCGCCAGTGGCGCCGCTGATGACACGCGCCACCGACGAGTACAGCACGGGCTGCGAGATCTTGAGGCTGCGCACGAGCTCCTCCAAGGCGTCAAAGGGCAGGAGGCCGCTCTCCGCGTCGACACGTGAGAAAAAGGGCCGCTCGCCGTTGTGCCACATCTCGCCAAAGCGCTGGATGAGCTCGCGCGGCAGCCGCGTCTGGTCCGCGAGGTCGCCCGCCAGCCGCTCCAGGCTGCCGTCCTCGGTGCTGATGAGCGCCGTGGACGTCGTCGCCATTTTGTGCTCGTACACTCTCCAATGAACAAAATGTGTGAATGTGATTGTTTGATCCCGCTACCGGTAGGAGGAACTGTGTCTGCAGCAGCACGGCGTCGAGATGCGTGCATGCAAAGTGCGAAAGTTGAAATTTCATAAATTGACGGAATCCTTGGTCGTCGCGGGAGCGGAGTCTGATGAGTGTGCTGCAAGGCCGCGGCGACGGCCACGGCTTCGACACAGCCTCTCGAATTCCGATGGACCACCTATCGGATGACGAACTATGCAAGATTTTGGGGCTCCTGACCGTCCAGCAAGTTCCTGCTGCGGACGCTACATGCCGCCGGTGGCACACAGTGGCGCGGTCAAACGCCCTCTGGAAAAAAAATGTTGATGGCCCACTACCCTGCTGCCTCCAAGCTGCCCTCAAATGACTGCCGATCGCTCTTCAGAAGCATGCAACTACAGTTGCGACCGCCCGAACTGCTGCCCGTCCCTTTGGATGACGTTGTGATGCTTTTTGAAATGCACCGTCTCAATGGCGAGCGCATCTCTCTCGCGTTGCCATTCAAACCTACCAGGGACCCTGAGGATGGGGACGAAGGTATTAATGAGGATGGTGTGACAACCCTTTGGACTGGTTTAAGTGAGATCGCCAAGGCTCCTGAAGAAATTCGCATCGAGAGTGTCAAGGCCTGGCGTGCCTGCGACAATAAAGTGTGCTTCTTTGGCAATCGCAATGGCACCCTGCAATGGGAGCATGTGCCGGACGCCGGACACTACATCCAACCAGTTATCTCGAGCGACATCGGCCACGTGGTAAAGTTCGCCTTTTTGACATTCCAGCTGAATGTGACGTTCCATGCAGCGCTGGGAGGCAGCATCAAAATGAGCGTCGTTGTATTATGGACACCCCCAAGTGAATGGCGATCGCAGAACCTCAAGGTACGAAATGCGTTCTCCTACTTGCTTATGCCTGCCATGCCTTGGAAATGATCACGGGTCCAATGATGGACATGTACGAGGGGCTTCGGTGCGCGACAATTTGTGGCTCACTGCGAGCATCAGCTAGGCCGCCGCCGCACCGTCGGCAGGGTCCGGCCTCCGGCTCCGGCGCAGCCGTCGGGCGGCCGCGGCACGTGCCACGCGGGCAGCCGGTGCGGCTCTGCGGCGAGGCACGGAGGTAGCCGTGCCCGTGTGGGAGCAGCCGCGTACTAGAGGCGTCACTATTAGTATGCCTAGGGTCGGTGGCGGGCACCAGGCTGACGAGGACACGGGATTCTTCTTTCTTGCAAACCGAACCTGCTCTTCGCTCCGCCGTTTTACGCGTTAAAGCCGTTACCGCCGCACGGCATACCTAACGGCATACCTAACGGCATACCGGGCGCCTTTGGTGTTTGGAGCCAGCCATGCCCCCTGGCGTTACTGGCGCGTGCTTGGCCGGATGTGCATTGACGTGCCACGCCATCCGTGGGCTACTCTCCTACCCCTCGACTTCCCCGCCGGCTTTTCCCATCCCTCGTCGTCTTCCAGCTCCGCTCCTCCGTGCGTGCGCCTCGGTTACTTCGGGCCGCCATCTGCCGGCTTAAACAGCATTCGCACCTCGCGCTCGCACCTCGTCCACGCCTCGTGTGCTCGCCTCGTTCATGCGATGCCGCAGCCCTTGGGGTCGTAGGCGTCAGCCGTAACGTCAGCCGCAGCGGCCGCCCCCAGTAGTGCGCGTACAGGGAGCCGCTGGGGGCGGCCGGCGGTGCGCATCACCTTCTTGCCACCCTGTCCGCCATTCTCCTTGGCAGCGCCCTCGACGGCGCCCTCGGCCTCGAGCGAAGCGCCCTCGGCGCCGCGGCCATCGCCCTCCCCGTGCTCCTCTTCGTGCTCGCCATCATTGCCACAGCCGGCGCACGCACGCTTGCCAAGCTTCTTGTTATCGTCGCTGGTCCAAGTCGTCGGTTGGGCGCGCTTGCCGATCGTCCCGGCGGTGACTCGAGCGCTTGCAGCCGCTGCTTCGCAAGCCTGATGCACAGCACGCGTGACGAGCGGCGCCATCTGGAGCGCCTTCGTGCGCAGGTGGGCCGCATGGAGCGCACTGAGCGTGAGCTGCTCAGGCGAGGTCGCTGCTGCCTTCGAGCGCGCGTGACGCTGCCGGTACTCATGGCAGATGGAGCGCAGGTTGATGTTGGGGACGAGATTGCCAGTCGGCAGGACCTCGCGCGTGACAGGCGAGATGGGCTTGCCGCCTTGCTGCTTCCAATATGCTTCGATGGAGGCACGCTCGTAACTCTTTCCATCCGCCGCAATCACCGGATCCACCATCACCTCCATGCTGATGACGCACGCAAGCTCGGCCGGAGGGTCGTCCTGCAGGGAGCTCAGCCGCAGGTGACGCACCCCCGGCAACAGCGCGTCGCTCAGCGCCTCGCGAAGCGGGCGGCCGATGGCATCGTCGATGCTCGCGGCGCTCAGCAGGCGGCCCGGAGTGAACACATGCTCAGCCACCGTGGCCAGAGGCAGCAGGTCGAGACGTAGGCATGGGGTGATGCGGGCGATGTCGGCGGCCGAGTGGGCGGCGCCCCACGGGGCGAGTGCCTCGAGCAGCGCTGCCTCCTCCTGAGCGAGCGAATCGTCCGGCAGCGCCACCGCCTCAGCTGCTCCCTCGACAGCCGCTGTCCCCTCCGCCTCCGCCTTGGCCTTCGCTTCGGCCTCCGCCTTCTCCTCTGTCGCCGCCGCCTCCGTCTCCATTGGCGTCACTCCTTGAGCAACGGCCGAGGCCGCTTGAAGCGGCGGTGAGATGCCGATGGGTCGCTGCTGGGCACGCGTATGGTCGTCGACTTCTCCGTCGTTGTTATCTAGCTCAGCCTGCTCCTGCCCGGCCTCCTCCTCCTCATCATCATCATCGTCTAGCGGCTCGTCGTCCCCCTCCTCGCCCTCCGACGCTCTCGAGATGTCCTCTGGCTCCGCCCCCGCCTCGGAGCCAGAGGCGGAGAAAGGGGGCACCGTTGAGGCCGGCGAGGTGGGCTCGCGAGACGCACGTCGAGACGCACTCAGCACCGACGGCGTCGACGGCTGCATAGCCGCCGCCGCCGCAGCTGCCGTGCCTGTTTGCTTCGCCTTCGTCTCGGTCACAGCCTTGGCCTTTGACTCCGCCTCGGCCGCCTCCACCTTATGCGGAGGCAGCGGTCGTGACGAGAGTAGCCGCTTGAGTGTGTCCACATCGAGCGAAGACGCTCTCTCACGCACCAGGGCACAGAGCGTCGCGCCCGTGCGCACAGCATGTGGAACGAGCGAGGCGTCGAGCACGGTCGCGCGGAGCGAGCTCGCGGCCCCAGGCTTGGCTTCGAGGCGCGCGATGCCTTCGGCGTAGAAGCAGAGGAGCGCGCCGATTGATGGCGAAGCGAGGGCAGCCGGTGGCGCCGCCGCCGCCATCAGTGGCAGTGGCGGCGGCTCGCGCAGGCCGTGGGCGGCCGCCCAGCGCTGTAGCACGGCGAGGCGCATGGAGCTAGCGCGCCGCGTGAGCGAGAGCGTCAGCGAGCACTGCGCGATCAGCATCTCGCGCTCCGTCTGCATGCTGGGCTGCACGCTGGGCTGCACGCTGGGAGGCGCGTCTGTGGGTTCGACGAGCATGTCCTTCGTGATGACTCTGAAGTCGAGATCTTCTTCAGGGCACAAGCCTTGTTCATCTTCAGGGTACGTGAAGCTTGAGCTCATGGTCTTGACGCGCGTGGTATCGAGTAGGTTGGTCAGCGTGGCACTCGCGTCGTACGCCTCGATGCCGTCGAGATAGGGAACCTTGTGATAAACGTTGAAATCATTCTGGATATGGATTTGGAACTCAGCCCACGTGTCGAGGGAGTAGAGCAGCACGGCGACCTTGAGTTTGCCGAGGGCACCCTGGGCATGGCGCTCAGTCGCCTCGGCATGCAATGGCACAGGAATGCGGATTTGGTGGACGCAAGCAAGGTGGAGCGGCACTTCAGCCAGCTTGACCGTTCCCTGCAGCCGCGGTGGGCATTCCAGCTTCTCGGCAGGCAGCCAGTCGAGCACCTCAGCGAGCTGCTCCAGGCTGAGCGATGGCAAAAAACGCCCCAGCCGGCGCAGCGGCTTGTTCCCTACCGCCGCCTCGCCCTGCAACCCATCCTGCTCTTCCTCCCCCTCCACCTTGGCGTCGTCCTCGTCCTCATTCGTCATGATGCGTCTGAGGAGGCGAGGCAGCTGCTCACGCAAGCTCCCCGCGATCGAGCACTTGCTGCTCACCCCGAGGCTCTTGTCCTGGCCAGTGCACGTGTATTTGGGCCAGCGCTGCGTGATCGCGCGGAAGATTCTCACCGTCTCCGCGCTCGTCATCGATTCCGCATCGTCATCGAACAAACAGTCGAGCACGATGTCGGCCGACGCAGCGTGCTCGTCGAGCTCGAGCTTGCACGTGAGCTCGAGGTACTCAGCGAGGAGGAACCGTGAATCAGTTTGGCCGCGTAGCTTGAGGATCGTAGAGCAGACGTCGTCGTCGCCAACGTCATGACCATCACCCACGAGCTGTAGCTCTGCGTCGCGCTGCAGCAGCATCGCGAGTGCGCGTCGTGAGCCCGGCAGCGCGAGAGTCAGGTGCCCGTCATCCTCGTCGCTCGGCTCTTCGAGGGGCGCGTACGCGACTGGCGCGCGGCGCACGTAGGCGGCGCGAACCGTCGAGTCGAGCTCTTCGTACGCCGACGCCGACAGGTCGTGCGGATCGGCGTCGCGGTCGGTGCTCTCATAGCGCCAGCCACGGATGGGTGCTTTGCCCGTCTTCCGACACTTGGTTCCCGGGTGCACACCGTCGGTGATGGTGCGTGGGCACTCGGCGGTCGTGCCCTGGTCGCGCACCGACCCCACTGATGCCCGGTTGACGACCATGGAATCACCATGCTGACCGGCGAGCTCGCCACCAAGCGAGGTGACTGCATCCTCGAGCCGCTTCTTGAGGCGCTCGCAACAGAACAGGGGCGCGGCGCTGTCTGCGGGCAACGCACGGCCGAAGCGGGGCACGTCTTCGGCGTCCCGCTCGGGCACGAGTAGCAAGTCTGGGTGGAAGGATGTGTGATAGAGCTGCTCCAAACCCTTGTCCATGTGTGTCGAAGTGAGTCGTGAGAGTCGTGTGAGGATGAGCGCTGATGAGCGTCGTGTGAATCCTGTTCAAAGCGATTCTGCATGCATTGCATGCACTCGTGGACATGGACGTCCTCGGTGTCCTTGGTCGCGGTTTGGATTTCTGTTGTTACTATCAAACTCGCTGAGCTACTGTACGCCAGGCAACGCTACTCCTGGCTGTCATAACACTACAAGTCGAGTGTGTGAGTCCCTGGGCACTTCAAGGCGCTACTGGCCTAATGCCCGCTCACTGCACCACGCAGGAGCGATTGGCGCCGTAAGCGCCACCCGGGTGCTTCTGCCGGTCGTGCAGCGCGCGCCCGTGGACGGCCGTGTCGACGAGGTCGGCGCGCCGCTCCAGCAGTGCGCGTCGTATGCGGTTCGTCACCACCTCGGATGGCAGCGCGAGCGCCTCCAGAAAATCTTCCCACAGCCGAGCATCCGCATCCAGGTCAAGGCCTCCACCTGCAAGTCAATTCAAATCAACTCAAGTCAACACAAGTCAAGTCAAGTCAGGTCAGGTCAGGTCAAGGCCTCCACCTGCCAGGCCTGTTTCCGGAGATCCTCAATCACGTCGATGCCCATCGACCCAATCAGACGTCATCAGAGGCAATCAGACGTCATCAAGGGACGTACCGAGGAGATGCCCATCGACCCAATCAGACGTCATCAGAGGCAATCAGACGTCATCAAGGGTGCGTACCGTGGAGATCCTCATCGACCCAATCAGACGTCATCAGAGGCAATCAGACGTCATCAAGGGGAGCGTACCGAGGAGATCCTCGACCACGTCGATGCCCATCCGCTCGCACCAACACGAGGCGCGCTCGACTGCGCGGGCATGCTCGACGGCGGGGAGCCGCGCCCGTAGCACAAGCGCATCCAAGCCCGACCGAGTCGCCTGCTCTCGATGGATCTCGCGCAGCCTCGTGCTGGCCCGTGCATGCCGGAGGGCCTCGAGGCCGTTCGCGCCACTCGCGTCGCTCACCAATTGCATGCGCGCCGCGCGCTCGGCGGCGGTGCGCGCGAGTGTCTCGTAACGGTCAGCACACGCGCGCAGCTTGCCTCTCAGGTCGAGCGGAACAGCTCCACCGCCTTGCGAGTCGCCCAACATGGCGCCGAGGAGCCGTTGCCGCTGCGCCTCCTGTTGCCGTTGACGAACCTGCGTCGCTTCGAGACGACGTTGAACTGCCGAGGCGAAGGCCGCGTCGTGTTGGGCGGCGGCAGCGGCTCCAAGGGCGGGGCCGCCTGTAGCACCGACGGCGCTGGATGCACTAGCGGCGGCGGGGGTGTCGGCGTCGTCGTGGGCAGACGGTACGTGCGACGTGGCAGCCGCGGCATTGTCGTCAAAGAGCCACTGCGCGCACAACATTTCGAAGACCACGGAGCAGGCCGCTTCGGCACGCTCAACCTTGCCACCCTCGTCCACGCCGCCGCCGCCGCCGTCGTCCATGCCAAGTTTCGTCAAAGCACCCAAGTTTCGTCCCAAGTTTCGTCGAGCTTCGTCGCCCTTGCCTAGCTCAGCCCACTGCACCGCCTCGGCGGCCTGCTGCAAGGCGAGCACCACATCCCGCACCTGATGAAGGAGGCAATCATGGGTCATCAGTGATCATCAGACGTCATCAGAGCACCATCCCGCACCGTGCGCGTCGGCGCCTCGTCCGAGAGGCGAAACCCAAACCGACGCGCGAGCACGTGCAGCTCGAGGAGCGTCGCGTGCGAGACCTGTGGGGAAGGGAGGGCGCCGTGCTGAGCACTCGCATGCAGGGCAGCTCGAGGAGCGTCGCATGCGACACCTGGTTAGGCAACGTGCCCACGCGCGCTGCATGCAGGTGCTCATCACGGCGCACCTGGTTAGGCAGCGTGCCCACGCGCGCGCCACCCACACGCAGCAAGCCAATCGTTCCGTCGGGCTTCGTCGGCCCGATCAACAAGGGCGCGAGGAGCACACGCCCCGCCGCCGCAAGCTCGAGTGCAAGTGACCATTCCAGCAGCAGTGGATCGCACCAATCGAGCCCCTGCCCAGGGTCGAGTGCACTCAGAGGGGCGAGCGCCCCGGGCGTCACCACTGGGACGCAGAGCGGTGCGGCGCACAGCGCGTCCAGCTGCGCGTGGCACCGTTCGGTTGCGGCGGGGAGCCGGCTGGGGGCAAAGAGCGACGCAGCGACGGCGCCGCTAGTCAAGGGCGCCGTCGCCATCGGTCCCCGCCGCCCCTCCGCATGCAAATGCTCACCACGGCGCGTCCCCTCCCGCCGCCGCCCCTCTGCAGACAGCAGCGACGCCGCAGGCCGTCCCATCGACTCCGCCTCCTCCGCGTCCTCCGCCTCCTTCGCCTCCTCCGCCTCCTTCGCCGCTCGACCGCCCAGTGGGGACATAGGCTGCATGCATCCGTTCAGATCGGCATACACCTGCAGCGTGCGCTCGGCGCCTCCAGCGGTGCTCAGCACGGCGCTTCGCCCCACGGTGCGTCGACTGAGCAGACAGAGGAGTAACGCGACCAGCTGCCCATCCGCCTGAGCTCGGTACGCGAGATACAGATCCGGCGGCGCCTGGACGGTCGCATGGCGGAGCTCCGGCGTCTCGGCCCAAGGGTAGAGCGCCGCTCGAGCTAGCGGCAGTCCAGTGCCATCGTCGGGTACAGGCCGGTGGTCGCGCAGTAGGGAATGCATCTCTCTCCAAGACTTGAACATCGGCGCCGCCCCCGCGCGCCCATGCAGGGGCACAATCAGGGAGGGGACGAGAGGCGGTGCGACCGGGCGCGCCAACGCTGATTCCACGACGACCCCACCCTCGAAATCGTACAAGGGCTCCACCTCGGTCGCGCCCACTCGGGCGGCCAGGCGCGCGCCGGCTTGCAGCACACTCGCGGCCGTAGCTCCCACAATCTGAGCAATCTGGGCGCCCGCAATCTGAGCTCCCGCAATCTGAGCTCCCGCAATCTGAGCCACCGAAGGCTCCCCCCAGATGGCGATCTCCCCCGAGATGGCGATCTCCCCCCAGATGGCGATGCGGATCGTGTTGTTGGGCAGCCGACGAAGCTCCACGAAACTTTGGCCGAGCGCGAGCTGCAACCAGCTCGACGAGAGCTGTGGCGGCGGAGATGCACGCGAGCTCACGATCTCGGACGCCGAGATCAGGCGGCACACGAGGCGTGACCAGAGCGCATCGGGCAGCAGCGCAAGCGGCCCGTGCACCGCGCTCGACACGGCGCTCGCCTGAGTGGGCGCGGTCGCGGCGGTGGCGGCGGCGGCGGCGGTGGCGGCGGCGGTGGTGGCGGCGGTGGCGGCGGCGGTGGCGCCAATGGCGGCGGCCGCGGCCAAAGGAGGCTTGTCCACGCGCAGGTGTGAATGTGAAGGCTGGTCCACACGCAGGTGAGAATGTGAAGGCTGGTCCACACGCAGGGTGCACACGAGGGGGGGCTCTCGCGCCGTCTCGGGCGGCAGCGTGAGCGATGTCTCTGGTGGTGCGCCCCGATCGACGACGATGCACGGGAGCAGGTAGAGGGGTTCGTCGATGGCGCCGTCTTGGGCGAGGTCCACTGCATGCATCGAGTGGGCGAGGCGCGGCGGCAGCGGCAAGGCGATACCGAGGAGCAGCAGCTGGGCTAAGAGGGCACCACCCGAGGTCGCCACCTCATACCTGATGAGGGAAGCCATCAGAGGCCATCAGAGGCCATCAGAGCAGCTGGGCGGCAAGGGCATGAGGGTGGCTCGTCACACTTTTCGTTCAGGGCGGTGCAGATGGACCCGACGATCAAGCCCTCGCGTGAGAGAGCTTTCCACAGGAGGGCACGCGCGATCCTCCTCGCGTCGCTCGCGTCGCGCGCATCACGCTCGTGCTCGTTGAGCGCCGAGGGGATGGCAAACCTGAGCCACTCATCCGCCGCGTCGGGAGATCGAAGCAGGGCCGGGCCGCGGTAGGCGACGAGGCGCACTGCGTCGTGAGGATGCGCGAGCAGCACCCACGGGCGCACCGCCGCCGCCAGCCGCACTTTGGTGTCGACCGGCTCGGCGCCGTCGATGCCAAACGCGAGCGTCCGTCGGTCCATGTCGACGACCATGACGATCTGCGCGCCCTCGGCTCTGCCGGCGAGGTCCGTCGGCATGAGCTTGCGCCGGCGCTCGCCCCACGTCGACGCGGCGCACGTCGTGTGCAAGTGGCCGTTGAGCGGGCAAAAGGCCCAGCCGACGACCACCTTGCCCTCACCCACCTCGCTCGTGGTCGGGTCCGCCAGATGCGCCGGCAGCAGCAGCTCAGCGGCGGGGCTTCCGCCGGCCCAGTCGTCGACAACACGGCCGTCGGCCGCTAGCACGCCGAGATACATGAAGCCGCGATTTCGCTCCGCCCGCACGATTTCGAGGGTGATGCGATGCCGGCCATGCTCGAGGAGCAGCCCCGCTGCGACGCCGTCAGGGACTTCTCGCACGTGAACGGCGGTGGATGCGTCGCCGGCGACCTTCACACCCGGGCCGTAGGTGGCCCAACGGAGCGCCATGCCGTCTGTGTGCACTCTCCACGGCGAGGCGAGGTGGGATGTCAACCACACGACTCCATGCGCTTTGGGCCCTGTGGATTCCGCAAAGCGGTCAAAAGATGTTCATATGAACACTCGGTGTAACCGCCCCCATAATAAAATGAGGTGGTGGAGCATGTTTTTCATTCCGGACAGTGACAAACAGACCAGCAACCGCTTTTACTTCTTCTTCTTGCCCTTTTTGGCACCGGCCGCGGCCGCCGCGTTGCTCTCCTCGATGGCTTTGGCGTGGCGCATCAGTAACGATTTGAACCGGTCGAAGTCGAGTGTGTACGCGTCGTCAGGAAACCCACTGTCCTCACGGAAGCCCATCGCCCTCGACTTGTCCGTCGCCGCTTCGCCCACGCCGCGGCCGCCACCACCGCCGCCACCACCGCCGCCGCCGCCACCGCCGCCGCCACCGCCGCCGCGGCGCGCTGGGTTCCCCTTGGGCCGTTGCGCCTTCTCTAGATCGGGCACGACCAGATCATGCAGCGCGGCATCGGTATCGATCGCGAGCATGGCCATCACGCGAGTGTCGAGCTTCACGTTCGCCGTGCTGAGCTCCACGGGCCCCGCCGTCCCCGCCGGCGCGGCCTTCTTGGCATCCTTGGCGTCGCCCCCTGCTGCGGCGGCCTCCGCCGCGGCCGCGTCCTGGGCTGCCCACAGGGCCTCGAGGCGCGAACGCCGTTCGAGTACAATCTGAAAGGCACCGAGCTCGCGGCTCGAGACCTTGCCGTCCTTGTTCAGGTCGAGCGCGTCGAACGCCGTCTTGAGCAGATCGATCTTGGGCTGGAGTAGACCCTGCGCTTCCTCGTCGAACTGCTTGATCTCGGCGGGAGAGTGCTGCTCTGGCCGCTGGGCCTTGGCTCTCAGGCCGAGCATACCGCAGCGCTTATACATAGCGCACCACTCCTGGAAATCGATCTTGCCGTCGCCGTTGAGGTCCATGATCAGGAAGGCCTCCACGAACGCTGGCCGCGAGCCACCACACTCGACGCACATGTGGCAGAGCAGCTCGCCCGCTGACACTTGACCCGAGCGGCTATAATTGGCTTGCTGGAAAGCCATCTCGTGCTCGGGCGGCGGCGGCCCCGGTGGTGCCTTCGCCTTGGCTTTAGGGGGCATCGCCATCGGCGCTGGTCCGGCCTGAACGCTCGGCTGCGGAGTGCGTCGCCGTGCGAGAGGGGCCTACAGGACAATTTTTACCACTTCCACGAACGAAACAACTTGGAGCCCGCAAAAGTGTATCTATAAGATGAAATGTAACGATCTCGCATGCATCTGTGTAAAATTATTACCAAGGCGTTGGACCTGATGACATTGGGTTGTACATGATGACTCTGAGGGTGTGCTGAACGATTGTAAGCCCACCATGAATTGGATCTCATGCCTCATACACGGATTCATAGCGCATCGAGGCGACCTGCTGCTGCTGCAATGAACTCGCCGTCACCTGCGGCGCGGAGTCGAGATCCTCACAGTCGTCGCATTCGGCCGCCAGCTTCGAGCGCTGCGCATGGCTGTGCGCCGTCCAGGGCCCGCCGGCGCTCCCTCGCGCCAAACGGGCGCTCGACAGAGGTGTGGTGCAGCATCGCGGGCAAGGATCGAGTCCCGCCGGAACTTCGTCGTCTTCAAAGAGCTGCTTGGCGTAGTGCGCGAGCAGCCCGAGACAGCGCCGATCCTCGTGGTACACGAGGTGCCAGCGCGCCCGTGTGCTGAAGTAGCGGGGCGGCGGGCGGCTGCCCTCCGAAGGGCTGACCCTCTGTGCTGTAGTCGTCTCCGCAGCCGCTTCTTCTTCGGCTTGCGCCGCCGCCACCTGCCTCTTCTGCTGCTCGTCAGGCGAGATTGGCTGCTCAAACCGTTTGGCATGGTGGGGGCTGAAGAGGCTGGGGCGCGGCGTGCGTGTCGGCTCCTCCGACGGCTCCGCTCCTTCCCACTCCTTTTCGGAAACGTCCTCCTCGCCCATCTCACAACCTCTCCCAGTACTCGCGGAGTCGCCACTGGATGAGCTGCGGTGCGTCGCTTGGGGCGTCGGCTGCTGTGACGTGTTCTCCGAGGGTGCTTCGCGACCATCTTTTCCCACATAGCGCTGGAATCGGCTCCGATACCGCTCCTGGTGCCGTTCCTGTTGCCGATCCGCCCAGGTTTTGCCACGCGCGGCCTTGTGCGCCTCCCGCCGCATCTGCTCCTCAGCCGCGAAGGCGCGCGCACGCTCAGCGTACGTCTTGTGCGCCGAGTAGCGCGCGCGCTCCTCGGCGAGCTTCGAGGCCGCCCGCGCCGCCTCCGCACGCTCCCGCTCCTGCCGCTGGCGCTCGCTCCTCTGCCGTTCCACCGTGGCGTGCTGCCGCTCTGCACGCTGATGCGCCGTCCACTTGTCGGCTGGCTCTGCGGGTCGCGGCGCAGCCCACCTGCTCACCGAGCTCGCCGAGCTCACCGAACTCATGAGCTTCTCGTAAGCGGCCTGCACGGCTCTGAAGGCCGAGCCGTCGTCGAACGTCCTGTCTGGGTGCGTCTTGAGAGCGGCGCGCTTCCACGCTGCTCGGATCTCGTCGAGCGAAGCGGTCCGGGTGATTCCGAGCGTAGCATACGGGTTACTTGCTTGATCGACGCTCGTCGCCGTAGATGGACGCGCCTGAGGCATAGGGCCTGAGCAAGTGGCCAGTCGGGGCCGTCCACTGAGCGACAGCGTGGAGAACTTGTCGTTTCGGAGACGCATTTGGCCAAAAAGAGGCCCACGAAGAGCTGTGGAAGCGAGGTGGCTTGGCGTTCATTCTTTTTCCCAAGGGACGATATCTTGTGGTTTTGTTACAAGGTGAAACTGATTAGGCAAGTGTGCGCAACGTACATAGCCCCGCAGCCGAAGGGTCGCGGGGTCTGTGAGTTCCGTTACGTCGTCACGCTTTGCAAAACTGACGGAATGGAACGGTCAGGAACGACCGGAATATGACTGGAAAGTATCGGTCTGTGATGTGTGAATGTTCAATGTACTCGACGCGCTGTGTGTCGGTCGACGATCTGAGTCGGCCAGATGGTCAAATGGGAAATTCTCTCTCGTCATGCTCGCGTCTAGCTCTCGCTCTCTCCGTCATGGTAGAGTCGCAGACATGAACTACAGGGGGACTGTATGGCAGCGCTTGCCCTTACGTTAATCTTTCGGAGATTCTAATATTCTATTTTTTACGGAGCTTTAATTCGGAGCTAATTTCACTTAAGGCGCTTCACGCGGGCCGTGCCTAGCGATAGGTTCCCCGGAGCCTAAACGTAACGCGGTGACGCGGTGGCGCAGTGTCTGCCCGCGGCCCCGCCCCTGACCTCTTGCCTCTGACACATACACATGCCCTGCCTTCGCAAGTTCATATGCCGACGTGGCATGCCCCACACGACAGCTCATGCCCCTATCGGAGTCATTATGTCACATTACTCCTCGCCTTTGCGGCTGAGGAGCAGATGCGGCAGGAGGCGCACAAGGCGGCGCGTGGGAAAACCTGGGCACGCGGACAAAGCACCCCTGCCACCAGCTCGCACACCCCACGCCGAGGTGGGATGGCACGCAAGCGGGGGGGGGCGCCCATGCACGACACACACACACACACACGCACGGCCACACATGGACGGCACGCACGGGGCGCACAATGCACTCTACACACGATCGAAACAGGAGACGGCGAGTCGGCACCAATGGAGTCGGCACCTACCTGTGAACGTCCTCGAGCTCCATGCGGGTCGCTCTTCCGCGCATCGCGGACTGGCGCTGTGCCCGTCGCTCCATGAGCGCCGACCCGATTGGTGAAGACCGGGAGCTGTCGAGCGGGTCCTCATTGACGGCATTCAGTGCATTGATCGTCGACGAGGACATTGGCATTCGGGGCTTCGTGCGTGACGCCTTGCGATCCATGAGGGACTCGTCAAGGGGGGAGGAGCACGACGGCGATTCGGCGAACAGAGTGCTCACTTGGATCGGGGGTGGCGGCCTTAGACCCGTGGGAATGTAAAGCAGTGGCTGCGGCGGCATGTCCTGGTCCTCCATATCAATTCGCTGAATGGACGTGCTCGGAGGCGATGGACGGGCACTCAGCACTTTTCCTGGGGCACTCCAGAGTTGACCGAGATTGCATTCGTCATCTTTTTGCAGTGCGAAAGTCAGTTTCGTCGCGGTCCCACCGCGCTCAACACAACACACATGTAATAAAGGAGCTGCATCGCCGTCGGTATCTTACATTCAAAATTTCGTCAATCTTTTCACAAGTCTTTTCGCAGGCGAAATTTGGAACTCACACGGTTCCGAGAAGGCACCCTCGTGCTTGGGGGTCCGGAGCGTGTGCGCGCGTTGTGTTGAACAGCAGCAGCAGCACCTATTCACAGTTGAAAAGGTCGTGCCTGGCTCCCCGAGTTGCTTCACGCGCCGGGGAAATCGTACGCCCGGCGCCCCGGCGCCGGGCGTACGATTTTCGTACGGGGGGCCCCCCGGGCCCCCCGGGCCCCCCCGGCCCCCCGGCCCCCCAGGGGGGCCCCCCAGGGGAGCCCCCCGGCCCCCCGGCCCCCCAGGGGGGCCCCCCGGCCCCCCAGTGGGCGAGGGGGCCCCCCTGGGGGCCCTCCCCAAAGGCGCCCAAGCCCCCGCCGGCGCCGGGGGCCGCCGTGGGCGCCAGGCTCCCGCACTGGGGCGTGAAGAGTTTCGGGGCGTGACGTAAAACAGGTCGTGTCGATATGGATGCGGGGGCGATGGCGGCGGGAAAAAAGGCGGTGAGGAAGCCCAAGCCGGCCACCAATGGCCTCGGCTCGGACGAGGTGGACGGGTTGCAGCGCTGGGGCGACCGCGGTGGAAGCCGATCTGTCTGAAGCGCTCCTTCTCGACGACATGGCCACTTCGCCCTTCGTGATGAATGAGGAGCTTAATATTCGCATCGCACTCTGGTAGGGCGACGTGACGACGCTCAAGGTGGACGCGGTGGTGAATTGCAAAAACGATGACCTGAACGAGCGCTCGGGTGTTTCGGGCCAGCTCTTCGTTGCCGCTGGCCCGCAGCTCAACGAGAAAGCCACAGCCGAGAAGGCGGCGGCAAACAAGGCAGCAGACGCGAAAGCCGCTGCCGAGAAGGCCGCAGCAGCGGCGGCAGCGGAGGCGGCGGCGCTTCGTCGTGAGATGTGCGTGCTGCCGTCGAGATGGCGGCGGCTGAGGCAAAGGCGGTGGCCACGAAGGCGGCGGCCGAGGCCAAGGCGGCGGCCGAAGCCTCAGCCGCGGCCAAGAAGGCAGCCGACGAGAAGGCCGCGGCGGAGAAGGCAGCGGCCGAGAAGGCGGCGGACGAGGAAGCGGCGGCCAAGAAGGCAGCCGACGAGAAAGCCGCTGCCGAGAAGGCAGCGGCCGAGAAGGCCGCAGCAGCGGCGGCGGCGGAGGCGGGGGGCGACGCGGGCGAGGGCGAGGGCGGCGGCGGCGGCGATGGCGATGTCGGTGGTGGCGAAGGCGGTGGCGGCGGCGGTGATGGCGATGTCCGTGGCGGCGAGGGCTGTGGTGGCGGGGGCGACGGCGGCGGCGGCGATGGCGACGGAGGTGTCGGTGACGGAGACTGCGGTGGGGACAAGGGCGACGGCGGTGGGGGCGAGTGCGACGTTGGGGGGTGCGAGGGCGACGGGGGATAGGGCGACGACGGCGGTGGCAACGGTGGTGAAGGCGGCGGCGGCGATGCTTCGGTGTGAGCTTGGCATCATCAAGAGGCACAAGGAGATGCATGGTATTCGTATTGACGCTTGGCGAAATGCATCGTTCCGGAAATCTACATGTAAAATGACAGGCGTGAGGCCGAGGCGCGGTCGGCGGTGACTGGTGCATGCGAAATACGTGCGGTACAGTTACGAGTTAGTTCTGATAGTGTTGAAAGTGACGAAAGTATCATATGTATGGCGTGGGCACATAAAGTGCAATGTTTATAATCCGATTTTTCCCGTAGCATCCATATCGAACCAAACAAGCCGCATATCCAGCGCCCCGAGCGTTCGCGTCCTATCCCTTCCTCGCCGCGCGCTCACGCGAGCAACGGCGAGCCACCGAGGCCGCCGCCGTTCCCCGGGCTGGAACCGCCGTCGAAGCGCAGCCGGCGCATCCACGACTCGTTGCCCTCGTGGAAGGCCTCCTTGGCACGCCGGACAGCCGCCTTGATGGCGCGCTTCTTTGCACGCAGAGCGTGCTCACGCGAGCAACGGCGAGCCGCCGAGGCCGCCGCCGAGGCCGCCGCCGTTCCCCGGGCCGGAACCGCCGTCGAAGCGCAGCCGGCGCATCCACGACTCCATGCCCTCGTGGAAGGCCTCCTTGGCACGCCGGACAGCCGCCTTGATGGCGCGCTTCTTTGCACGCTCTGCGCACGACGACGACCGCCACGAGCATTTCAGATGCAGGCAAGCGGCCGCACGGCCACGCGCGCGCGCGAGGCGAGAGCACTCACCTTCTCTTCTCTTGTTGATGCCTGCGGGCGAGCGCTCGTTGGCTTTGCAGTGCGTCAGCCGCAAGCAACGGCGGTGCTGCCCCTTGTCGCACCGTGGGCACTGCGAATTATCGCCCGAACCGTCGTCATAGTGCGCCCATCTTCTCTGTTTCGGGCGTGCCTTGGCACGCTCGCGCACGAACTTCTTGAATCCCGACCTGCGAGTGTGGCGGCGGTGTGGGCAGGGGTGAGCGGGCGTCGCGGCCGAAGTCGACGATGGGGGCATGATTGGGGTGGGTTTTCCGATCGGAAAGGAGGTCGCCGGCCCGAAGAGCGGGTACTTTTTGGCCATTGGAGCGCGTACCGAGCCCGGCGGGGAGAGGGACGATTTCAGCCGCGGAACGGCCTCACGCCCACACCCGGGGACCTCACTCCTCACCTCGGTCCTCTTTGGGTCTTTGGCTTTTCGCGCCGCTCGAGAGGCGGTGACAGCGGCGGCGTCGAGGGAAGGGTTAGTCCTTTAGGAAGCGGATGGGCGGAACGCTTTCGGCCGAGGAGCCGCCCGCGGAGGAGGCGCTCTTCGACCCCGAGGAGCTGAGGGCGCTGCGCAATTGCTACGCCATGCTCGCCTCTCCGTCGAACGGCGCGCTGGAGATCACGGCGCTCCTCCCGTGGGCGGCGCTCTTTCGCAAGGGCTTCCCGTGGGCAGCACTCTTCCGGAAGATGACCGCTGCGAGCACACCTGTACGCTGGCAGAGCTTCCTCGGCACAATCGCCAGATGCTGCAAGGCGCAGCGCAGCGAACGGCTCGTGACGATTGCCTCCCTGTACTCTGGCGCGGATGACGCGCCGCTCGACAAGGCGGCGCTCAAGGCGATGCTGAGCGATGCGCTCACAGCCGCGCGTGGCGGTGGCGATGAGCCCGCCGCCGTAGCAGCCACATCGTCCGAGCTTGATGCGGTCGTGGCCGACGTGCTGGCTGGCGCCGCAGGCGGCGCTGTGCCCATCGAGGCTTGGATCGGTTGGGTCACGGCGCAGCTACCCAGCCTGCCGACAGCCGTCGAGGGCTTCCTACTGCACTACCTTTGCGCCGTCGGGCACGCCTCCGCCGCCGGCGCAGCCATACGCAGCCATAGCACTGCCGGCGCTGGCGGAACGCGCGGCAGCTCGGCCGCCCAGATCGCGACCTCGGCCGCCCAGATCGCGACCTCGGCGGTCCACGCGGAGGTACCCGCGTCGGTGCTCGCGCCGCTGCAGGAGCCGCTGCTCTCATGCGCCGAGGGACAGAGCGAGGGTACCGAGCTTCTCACACCGCCGAGCGCGTGGCTGCTCTCCCTTGCGATCAGCCGCGGCGCGCGCGAGGAGGCCGCCGACTGGCGCTGCGTGTACGCCTCCGAGGTGATGGGCCTCTCGATGAACCGCTTCAGCCATCACGCGGATGGGTACGCCGGCCCGACGCTGCTGCTAGTACTCACCGACGCGGCCGAGGTCTTCGGTGCGTACATGGACTCGGCGCTCAAGGGGGGCGCATGCAAGTGCTCACCACGGCGCTTCCTCCCCTTTCCCCACAGGTGCATACATTGACTCGGCGCTCAAGGGGTCGGATAAGTACTTTGGCAGCCCCAGCTGCCTCCTCTTCACCCTCGCCCCCACCTTCCACGTGTACAGGCCCACCGGGCTCGCGAAGAACTTCGCGCTCTACAACCCGCCGCAGAAAGGTCAGCTCGCCACCACGTCCTACCTCTCGAAGAGTAGCGGTCCACCGGTGCCAGAGGTGCTCGGCTTTGGCGGCCAGACGGCGCGCTTCAGGATGGTGCTCGAGGACGACATGAAGGTGCTGCGTTGGCACGCCTCCGACACCACCTACGGGGCGCATGCAAGTGCTCACCACGGCGCGCCCTCCCCTTTCCCCACAGGTGCTGCGTTGGCACGCCTCCGACACCACCTACGGGGCGCACCCGGCGCCGGGCGGAGCACCGGCCGAGGGAGTGCGCCATGTGCGCGCGCCGCGCTCGAGCTTTGGGGGGGCGCATGCAAGTGCTCACCACGGCGCGGTCTCCCCTTTCCCCACAGGTGCGCGCGCCGCGCTCGAGCTTTGGGGCTGTGGCGCATGCAAGTGCTCACCACGGCGCGGTCTCCCCTTTCCCCACAGGTGCGCGCGCCGCGCTCGAGCTTTGGGGCTGTGGCGCATGCAAGTGCTCACCACGGCGCGTCCTCCCCTTTCCCCACAGGTGCGCGCGCTCGAGCTTTGGGGCTGTGGCGGTGCGGACGCGGACAAGGTGCTGCGCGAGCTACGCAGCCGGCGCGTGCGGGACGCGAGCCGCGCGGGCAAGGTGGACCGCGGCGCCATGTTCGGGCTGGGTAAGGGAAATGACTGGCGATCAGAGGACAACCCAGATCGAATGATCCTTGAGACCGCGGGCGCGCACACGTTCTACTCGCACCAGCTCGAGAAGCTGCCCGACGAGAACCATTGAGCGAGATCCGTTGTTGCGCGAGCGAAGCAAGCTGAGCACCTTTACCTTGATCACAGCGAGGAATCTGAATTGTCGGCCGCGTCGTGATAATCATGAGGATAAAGGTAGTCTGGAGGAGAAGGGTCGTTCGGCTGCGTACGGTAGGCCATAGCAGCCCGGCTCGGTTAGACGGAGGCCAGGGAGAGTCAGGCACTTTGACCGACTGCGCATTCACGCACATGTTCACACTACGGAGGCGCGTTCTTGTGCTGCGAGCCGGCCCGAGGGGTGTGCGCGTCCAAAACCCGACAAGAGAGATGATAGCCAGTGGAAAGCGCACCAGCGATGCTGCATCTGTGACGGATGCGGATTGCTTGTCCAAGTCGCACCGAGCCACTATCGTCCTAGTCGACATGGATGGCGTGCTCGCTAACTTTGACCAACGAGTGTTTGACGTGCTCTCCGAGCGCCACCCTGAGGTGGAGCAGCCTGCCAAGGACGAGCGTCTCTTCCCGCTCAAGAACTCATTCGCCACCGAGCACCACGCCTTGCTCCATGCCATCATGACCGAGCCGGGGTTCTTTGCGAGCCTGGCGCCCATCGAAGGCGCCGTCGACTCGATGCACGCCATGCTGGCCCATGGCCTGGACGTGCGCATCTGTTCCGCGCCGCTTGCATCGTCGCCTGCGTGCGCGGCCGAGAAGGTGGCCTGGGTGGCCGAGCACCTCGGGAAGGAGTGGGTCGACCGCCTGATCCTTACCAGAGACAAGACATACGTGCGAGGCGACTACCTGATCGACGACGCGCCCGTCGCCAAGGGCAGCGGCCTCGAGCCGACGTGGGAGCACATTTACATGGAACAGCCATACAACCGTCCGGGAAAGCCGAAAGCGGACCCGCAGCGCCGCAGGCTCACGCGTTGGACGAGCTGGCGCGAAGTGATCCCCCAGACAACCTCCGCCGAAGCGCTCTGAGAATGCGAACGAAGCAACGCCCGCCCGCTCTAAAAGCAAGAGTACGAGAAAAGCTGTCCGCAGACCGCACTTTGTTCATGTAATTCACAGGTCAAAAAATTCCTGCGGGAACGGCCGAAAAAGCAGAGGCTCCCCGCCTCCCACACCCGCTCGCAAGACGGCGCGAGAGCCGGAAGGTGCAGATGGCGCAGAATGTGATCCGCAAGGCCTTCGACCCGCTCGCAGCAGCATTGGTCAGCAGCGCTTCGGCGCCGGCTGAGCACGGCAAGGTCTACGTTTGCGGCTCGACGGAGCATGGCGCCGCGGGCCACACCGGGCCCGCCGCCGCGCCGGCCAAGAGCCACAGCCGGAAGCACCTCCACGAGGAGCACCACGCGCCGCTGCGGACGCCACACCTGCTCACGACGCTCGTCGAGACGCAGGTGGCACAGGTGAGCTGCGGGTGGCGGCACAGCGTGCTCGTGCTCTCCGACGGCGAGCTATACGCGTGCGGCGACAATGAGTACGGCAAGTGCGGCTTCGGCGACACGGCGGCGCGGCCGGAGCCGACGCGCGTGCCGATTCCACTGCAAGTGGGCGCGCCGCCCTCACACGTGGTGCGCGTGGCCACCGTATCGTGCGGCCGCTCGCACAGCGCCTTCGTGTGCACTGTGGGCGAGCTCTACACATTCGGACTGGGGCTCTACGGCCAGCTCGGCCACCGCACGCTCACGGCTCAGACGACGCCACGACGCGTGGACGGGCTGGGCGGCCCGGTGGTGTCGGTCTCATGCGGCGGACTGCACACGCTCCTCGTGCGCGCTGATGGACGCGCTCTCTCGTGTGGCTTCAACGACTCAGGGCGGCTCGGCCGACCACTCGGTGGCGAGGTACCTCCGCCTCCGCGCTCGCCACCCCCGCCTCCTCGCTCGCCACCGACCGCGGGCTCTCCCCCGCGTGCACGCTCGCCGCCCCCGCCTCCGCGCTCGCCGCCACCGCCACCGCGCTCCCCACCAGCAACGGTCTCAGCGATGGGATGGTTCGGTTTCGGCGTCGGCGCGACGGCTGAGGAGCGCAAGGTGCCGCCCCCTCCTCCGCGCTCCTCGGCTCCACCGCCAGGCTCGCCTCCTCCGACGGGCGCCGTGGCGGGGGCTCCGGCCGAGTGCTACGCGCGCTTCGAGGCTGTCATCTTCGGCGGGGTCCCCTCGTCCACCGACGCGTTCGCGGTCGTCGCGGTGGCGGCCGGTGGAGCTCACTCGGCGCTCGTCCTCGCTGACGGGGCGGTGTACACGTGTGGTCGAGGCGAGTGCGGCCAGCTCGGACACGCCGCGGTGCATGCGGAGCACACCCCGCGCCGTATCCATGCTCTCAAAGGGCATCGCATTCGACGCGCCGCCGCGGGCGAAGCCCACTCTCTCTTCCTCACCGCCCAGGGCGTTCCTTACGCGTGTGGCTCAGGCGGCTTCGGGCGGCTCGGGCTGGGTGGACGCGCAAATGTGCTCTCGCCCGTTCCTGTGGGCTCCCTCTCCGCGCACGTCGTCGTCCAGATCTCAGCAGGGGAGGCGCACTCCGCCTTCGTCACCGAAAGCGGCGTTGTCTTCACGTGCGGCGACGACGGGCTCGGCGCATGTGGTATGCACGGCGGCGGGGCCGCGGCGACCGTGACTCAGTCGGTGCTGCTGCCGCAGACGCCGCCCAAGTTCACGCGTGAGGGCGTCCACGTCCTAGGCGCCAGCTGCGGCGGCGCGCACACCGCCTTCGTGCTGCGCACCGTCATCGATCCTAAAGAGGACTACCGCGAGGACCAAGTCGCAATGGCCGCGACGGTCATCGAGTCCTTTTTCCGAGGCACGCACGTGCGAGCGGTGCGCGAGGCGGCGGCCGCGCGCAAGGCCAAGAAGCGCAACCTGACGGTGGCCACCATCTTCCAGTCAAGACGCGACGCGAGCATCCGCCTCATCCAATCGCAGTGGCGCATCGGGCTGCGCCTGCGAGCCGCAGAGCGCAACGCGCAGCTCGAGCGCATGCGTAATATGGGCTTCGGGCCCGGCAAGGACCCGCCTGGCTGGGGCGCGGCCAAGACTCAGCTCAGCGCCGCCCTTGTCGGCACCGCCTTCATCGCGGCGGCCGAGGGCGCCAACGTCACCAAGCCGAGCTGGAACTGAGGCTGGTGTCTCGGTTCGCGCGCTTGACCCGCCTCCGCGCGGTGCAACGTCGACGAAACAAGTCAGTAGTCACGTGTCAGATCGTCAGAGAACCATCCTCCGCTCCACGGTTATGAAACTTTCTTTGAAGTGATATGTTGATATGCGCGTTCACGACCGGACGGGTAAAATAGCCGGGCGGCCACGCTTGCCCACGCGGAGCCCGGGATCGAACGATCTTGAACATACTCTCGAGAAACGTTGAGACTTCAGAGAGAGATCAATTCCAGCACGTCACTCAGACGGCCCTCGGCCCAGGTGTTGCACCGAGCGGTCAGCGCGCATGGGGCCAGCCAACGCTCCCCATGATTTACGCGTCGTTGGCGTCACCCATGAGCTTGCGTGACAAGAGGAGCGCGATCGCGCCCACGAGCGCCGCCGCCAACAAGCCGAGCCAATCGACCGAATGCGGCGCCGCGGCCGTCGCGGGCGGCGGGCCTGGGCGGGCAGGGGCCGAGGCGGGCGCGGCGGCCGGCGACTCTCTCGCTGCGGCGGCCAATGCGGACGGTACCGCCGCCTGACTGGCACGGGCAGGGCTGGGAGCGGTGAGCTCGGGACGGCGCTCGGGACGGCTGCTCACCTCGGTGGCGGCCGCGGCAGCGGCGCCACTGTAGTCCTCACTGCTGCTGGCGGCGGCGCCGCCGCTGCTGTTGCCACCGCCGCCGCTGCTGCTGCCAGCGCCGCCGCTGCTGCTACCAGCGCCAGCGCCTTCGGCGTCGGTGCTCGTGCTTGCGCCCGGGGCCGCGGACTCGGAAGTAGTCGCGGAAGCACCCGAGGCCGCACCCGATGCCGCACCCGAGGCCGCCGCGGGTGCCTCATGGGCAAACGTAAGCTCTGCAGGGGCCGGCGGCAGGGTGCTGGCGGTTGCGACGCCCGTGTCGGTCTCGGCGAGGGGCAGCGTGTCCGCCATGCATAGGTGGCAGGTGGGGCACTGCCAGCGGCGAGAGTCGACGGCGAGCTTACGCCGCTCGCCGTCCGTGTAATCAAGCCCGGCGAGTGCCCCCTCAGCCTTCGTCGGGAAGAAGGCGATGAGCGCCGTGATGATCGTGCGGATGCCCCACGCCGGCTGCCAGTGCTCTGGATGGTGCGCCGAAACGGAGAGGCAGATCTTCTTGCCGACGGTGAAGCGGCCAGAGGCATTGAGTAGCGTGATCGAAGGCGGCTTGAAGGGGTACTCGGGAGGCAGCGTGATGCGCCCGTGGTAGCGGCCGCCCTCAAAGGCCGTGCCCGGCGGGCCGCGGATGGTGAAGTGCCATTCGAAGAGGTTGTCCTCGAGCGGGGATGCTTCAAAGTCAGGGTTGGCTCCTGCCTCCGCAATCTGCGCGCGCGCGCGCATTCAGGCACCGCCGTGCTCAAGTGGCATGATGGACGCAGCCGCGCAAGCAGAGGGTGGCGGGAGTGGCGGCACGCACCTCGCGAGCCTCGCGCATGATTCGCTTGACGGCCGGATTGTTGGTGTTCACGTTTGAGATCATGGTTGCTCTTGCGTCGCGCCGTCGACTCGCTTGGTCCAAGCGACGATCGTGCGTAGCGGCGGACGGACGTGTTTGCGGATCACCACGTCGCTCACGAAACAGAAGTTTGGTCCCACACTTTGACTTTCTAGTCAAACACAACACGCGGATACAAGCGGGCGCCCCACAGGTGCGCGCTCTCGCTCCTCGGCGAGGTGAGCCTGGCCGCGGAGCCCCTCTCCAGCCTCTCGAGACCACTGCCTTCTACATTGTCCTGGACTCTCCAATGGGGGGCAGTGGCGCTCGTCGAGGCCTGGACGTTACACACGTCATGTTCAGCCAGTATGAGCAAACGAAGCTCACACATCGCGACGCCACATGCCACACACGAAATGTCTCGGCAACTTCGGGCGGTGCAACGCAATTCGATGAGGCTCACCCTCTCCGTCACGTGTGCACGGACGCCGAGGAGGCGCGCCCTCGCCATCGCGTCTGCAGAGCGCAGTCTGGTCTCGGCCACATTACCTGCCGCACGGTCGTGGCGATGGGCACGCCGCGGTGCTCTTGCCACTTGCGGCGTGGCCGTCGGCGCGGCCTACGCATCCTCGCCGGGCTTCCGCCGTTCCGTGACTTTTTGGAGCACGGTGGCACCTTTCTTTCTAGAGTACCAGGGCATCAAGCTGCGCGCTCGGATCGAGGGCTGCGACGGGGCCGTGCTCGAGCAGCGCGTCACCGAGTTCCACCACCGAACAGCGCCATGTGCTGTCGACATCATCCTCAGCTTGGGTGGAATCTACGTCAAAGTGGGTCAGTTCGTCTCGACGATGGGAGCTGGCATCCTGGAGGATGTCTACATCCAGGCGCTGCGCCCGCTGCAGGACGGCGTGCCGCCTCGGAGTCTCGCCGAGGTGAGCGCCATCATCGAGGCCGACATCGGCGTGCCGATGGCCGAGCTCTTCATCTCATTCGAGCCGCGGCCGGTGGGCGCCGCTTCGATTGCTCAGGCGCATCGCGCCACGCTCATCGATGGGCGCAAGGTGATCGTCAAGGTGCAATACCCGGAGGTGCCCGCCCTGTACGCCGCCGACTTCGACAACCTCGAGCTTGTGACGCGCCTCCTCTTTCCACAGAATCTGCCGCTCATCGAAGGGCTACGTCGGCGCCATCTCGCTGAGCTTGATTTTCGTCAGGAAGCGGCCAACCTGCGCGAGGTGCGTGCCAACCTACAGGCTCGGGGGTTTGAGCCCTCGCTCGTGCGCGTGCCTGCGGTGCCCGATGCTCGCCTGTGCACTCGCCATGTCCTCGCGATGGAGTGCCTCGAGGGATGCAGCCTCGCTGCGGCCATCGAGCTCGAGATGAATGACGTGGCGAGGGCGCTCGGCATGGCGTCGGCGCAGGAGCTGCGCGCGCAGCTCATGAAGCGCGTGGCGGCGCACTTTGAGACCGGGGGCGGCGCACACCGTTTCGTCGACGCCGCCGAGGTCGCCGCGCCCCTCGTGCGCGCCTACGCCGTCGCCGCCCGACGGCTTCGAGACATAGCCGCCTCGGCCGCCGGCTACAGCTGTGCCGCGTGCTCGGCACTCCTCCGCCTCGTAGGGCTGGGCCGACTCGTGCCGATTGGGCGGGGCGCCGATGCCGCACAGGGAGCGGGTGCTCGCGTGCTGAGGGCACGCCCGGACATTACTCGTGCACTGCGGACGCTCGTGCGGGTACATGGAGTGGCGCTGCTACTTGATGTGCGGGTCGCCCCTCGGATCGCCTTTCTGATCGCCCCTCGGATCGCCCCTCTGCCTGCTCCTGACCACAATGACTCGCGTGCGCCACAGGGAGTATACAACGCAGACCCTCACCCGGGCAACGTGCTGCTGCTCCCTGACGGACGACTCGGCTTGATCGATTACGGCATGACAGGGCGCCTCGAGCCGCCCGAGCGGGAGGCGATCGCGCGCGTGGTGCTCGGCTTGGCGGCTGGTGACCAGCGAGCCGTCGTCGAAGAGTACGAGCGGGCCGGCTACCGGGCGTGCTGGCACTCGGGCGCACCCCACGGCCCCGACGCCGTCTTCCGCTTCGCCACTTTCCACCTCGACCGCATCGACCTCTCGCCCGTGCGCACCGGACCCGACGGGGCGACGATGCCCGTGCTCGCCCTCTTCAAGTCCACGCTCGAAAAGGCCGTGCCCGACTGGGTTGAGCAGGCGCGACGGCTGGGCGGGCTGCTCATTGGGGTGGGCTCGCAGGCAGGCCGACCCATCTCGCTCGCGCACGAGTGGGCACCTATCGCCGAAGAGGTTTTGAGGGCAGCACACGGCACCAGGGCGCCGGACGCACGAAGGCTCAGGACGCATCTCACCGGGCTCACGTGAAACTAGAAATAGCGGGTCGACGAGAGGATGACGCCACTGTCACTCAGTGATCCTGTGGAATGCTGATTTGAAAAATAATAAGCCCTCCCCATTCCCCTTTGGATCAAATCACTCAATTCAAAATCAGGTGTTGGTGGAGGGGATAGTGATTAGTGTGTGAATCCAGAATGAAGCCCTGTCCCCACTCGTCCCTTATCTTTATAACACAAATCAAATAAGGTTGTATTTAACAATAGAGCGCGGCTTTTTAGCTTCGATTCGTGAAACGGGCGTGCACCGGGCTCTGGCTCGGCGTGGGAGTCCACATTCACAATGATAAAGTAGGGGCTGTGAACATGTGAACCCGCTGTGTGAAGCGCGCCGCCGCGAGCGCGCGGCACCCTCTGTGTGAGCTGGCGGCGCAATGTCCCACGGCCTCATCGCATTCACGCAGGCCGTCGTTGCGGCCGATGCACCGCATCAGCGCACCAACAGTCTCGGGTTCAGTTGTGACCGGGCAGACTACCCGCTCAAGACGTTCAAACGCAAGCAAACCGTGATGGTGCACATCCCAAAGACTGGCGGCACATCGCTTGCTCGGTGGGGTGTGCGCAGCGGCTACCATTTTGATCGCACGGATAAGAAGCATCGATTCGTTCATATGCGTGACCCAGCGGGCCGCGATCGAGCCAACTCCACCTTTCGCTTCAGCTTCGTGCGCAACCCATACACGCGCTTTGTGTCGCAGTACACGTTCTGCGCGTCAGGCCCGCACAAGACATGGAACCGCGGCTTCCCTTGCCACCTCGTGCTCAAGCACAAGATGCCCTTTGACGAGTGGTGGGCTCATCTCTGGCGCTCCATCTTGCAAGTGGGCCACGGCCAGCTCCCGTCCATCCACGCGACACCAGCCGTGGACTTCCAGGCCGGCCATTTTGATGCTTCAGGGCGCCCCTTGTCAGCCAAAGACCCGGACGATCGAAAGACGACCAGTATGTGGTGCTCCGGCATCTGGTGGGGCAACTGCTACGGGCCCGTCTCGCAGTGGGTGTACGAGAACGGCCGCTCCGGCAATCGCGTCGTCGATTGGGTCGGGCGACTCGAGAACTTCACATCGGACTTTGCGTGCCTCCGACAGCTGCTCAACGACACCAAGCCCGGCGCTCCGGTGTTCCGGCCCGACGGTCGCACTTTCCACGTGCGTAACTCGGCCTCTGCGACCAATGGAACACGCATCAGCACACGGGATTGGCTGCGTAATGAGAGCATCAGGCAGCTGGTGCTGGCGCACTACGCGGACGATTTTGACAACTTCGGCTATCCGCGAGAGGTGCCTTCGAGAGCCTGAAGTCAAGTCAAGTCAAGTCATTGCTATCCGCGAGAGGTGCCTTTGGGGTGGCACTCACGTCGCGAGGGCCACAGGCCGCGTGGTACTTTGCACCTCGACTAGAGCTCCCATACTTTCGAGCAGACGAGACCACGTCCGGCGCGACTGGACACCGCACGCGAGGCACAAAGAACGCCGTGGCCCATGCTCGCCGCGGCCGCGCTACGCTATCAAGCTCCCCCGCCACCGTACATGTAGTCACAAGTCAGTAGGTCAGACGACGTATGTCTGTCGAATTTAGAAATACTAAATAGGAGTCTCAGTCTAAAAAGGGGCCCTAGTACTTCCGGAGTTTCATTCCGAGCCCGAGTCCGCGGGATCGTGCAACGCCGACAAAAGCTCAGGAAGCTGTCTCTGAAGCTGCTCGAGTGAAGGGCACTCGCCGGCCGGCACTCGAAGCCGCTCGCGAAGCTCTGCCGCCGCGCGGCACTCCGCCAGACCCATCGCCCACTCGTCGCCAGCGCCACCTGGAGCCAAGAAGCCCTTGTTCTTACGACGCTTGCGCCGGCGCTGGCCGTGCTCACCACGGCGCTGGTCATGCGCCTGCGGATGCGGCGACGGAGGCGGCGGCGGCGCGACAGCGCTCGTTACAGCGCTCATCAGACCCGCGCCAGTAGAGGCGCAGCTTTCGTCAGCTTCGTCGCACGCTTCGTCACGAGGAGGAGCTTCAATCTCGTCTGCCACGTCCGCCTCGGGGGGCTCGGCATGTCCACCTAGCCCTCTCCGCGCGCCCGCGACGGCGTCCTCGGCCTCCGCACGCCGCAGCCGGCGCAGCTGCGTGTGAGCCCATCGCACGTGCTCCGCGCTGAGCCATGCCTCGTGGGCTGGATCGAGCTTCGGCACCGGCAGCTGCCTCGAGGACGCCCAGGCGCGGAGCGTGAGGGGGCAGGCGGCTCGGAGGGGCGCATGCATTCGGCAGATGCTGGGCGTCGTGCTGGGCGCGAAACCACCTGATGATGAGAGAGCCCCTGCCGCCGCCGGCTCCACCGCTGCGGCCGCGCTTGGCGCTTCGGCCATGCGTGGCACTGCATACACAAACCAACGGCGTCCGCTGGTGCGATGAGGCTGGTCGACAAGTGCCACGGCCGCGCACCCAGCCGCCCGCGCCGCCCTGACGATGAGGGTGGGATGCGTCTGAGGACACGACGGGTGAAATTGGAACGCCGCACACGGGGCGGAGCAGGTGGCGTCGACGCTGCCGTCGACCCTCTCGCCGTCAACACCGCTGCTGCTGCTGCTGCGGCTGCGGCGGCGGTGGCCGAGTTCAGGCGCTGTACCGAGCACCCGCGCTGTCTCAACGAAGAGTGTGCCCAGTCTCTCCTCGGCCGACCGACCACGCACCGGCTCGCAAAGGAATTGGAGGGCGCTGACCGAGGTGAGGCCATCAAAGAGGCCGGTGCGGAGCGGCAGCGGCTGCGACATGTCCGCCTGCACCACCTCGGCGCCCGCGCGTCGCGCCGTCCTGAGCATCTCGAGTGACAGGTCGATTCCGATCACCGCGCAGCCGCGGCGCACGAGCGGACCGATCGA